>Ga0209500_10000231_pt1 | contig 51125 bp, 45 predicted proteins | sample S_140212_EF_Meta_FD_187323 | JGI IMG/M metagenome (GOLD analysis project Ga0209500, IMG submission 187323) | Freshwater microbial communities from Lake Simoncouche, Canada to study carbon cycling - S_140212_EF_MetaG (SPAdes) (version 2) | ecosystem: Environmental > Aquatic > Freshwater > Lake ... | reverse complement strand
TTCGTTTTTACTTTTTCGATTCACCTCGGGCTCTACTGGCAACTTCAGCCCCTCGGAGGTATCAAGCTTGGACACGAGCTCCCAACCAACCATTCCCTCATGCCAATAGAGATCCGTTGGCTTGAGCGTGCCCGCACCCAAGAGACGAATGACCTCAGCTAATTCATAAGTCCCGACCCCTTTTCCGTCCCGGGTGATTGTAACCTGGAGAGGTGTGCTCATAGTGGAATTATAATGCAGAACCATAAGGTGCCTAAGCAATCACCCATTCCTTGGTTCTGGGTTCGAATCCCGGTGGGCCCACCAATTTTAATTACTGTCGTCAACGGCGACATATCCGTCCATGCGCACAGGCTGAAGGCATCCTAAAGAATTAAGCCTTCTTCTGACTTACCACGGGGGACTTAAGTCCATATCCATTGGAGCCAGGATCACCTGCACCAAAGGCCATCACCAGCGCATACAAAGGAATCAGCATGTAGAGACCGGGATTACCTCGATCATGACAACGCTTCGTACCGGCGGCCAAAAGATATACAATGAGAGCAATCGACAAAGGAAGCCGGATTAAACCATTTAACATCGGAAAGGTCGAGTACACGACCGCACCGATCAGCACGCTGACCCAATACTCAACGATTCCGATACGGCCATCAAAAGAAAAAGCGCGGGAGAATGTATTCATAGTATCTGACTATAACATGCATCGTATATCCCCGTGCATTGATAATCCTGATACAGGCTATCGTTAATCCTGATGCGGCCGATTAGAACAAAGGCATCACTCCGGCTTCGTGGGCGGACGGGCGGGCTCGCGGTCGCACCACTTGAAGAAATAATACCAAAATAACGGGACGATCCAGAAAGGCAGGAATCTGAGGTAGGCACCAATACCCAACATGTAAATCCCGAGAGCGGCGTCTTTCTGATCCATCCCAGGCACAAAGTGGATGCAATACTGAGGGAAACCCAGGAAGAAGAGTACGGTGTATACGATGAGACCAACGATAAAGACGCCGGCGAAACTGACCAGGCGATATCCAAGGTTTTTCTGCGTACTCATGACCACCGACTATAACACACTTCTGGCGCCCGGGTTCATCGATAATCCTGATAGAAGGTATCAGCGGAGCAGACCTAGGATCTCGAGCCTGACGAGGGAGCTTACTTGACCGCATCCTTGGCCTGCTTCGCCGCCTGCTTGGCGGAGAGCGCCGCGGCGAGTTCCGCACCGCGCACCTTACCAGCGACGATAGCCGAAGGCGAAAGACCAGCCACCAGCACCGACATCCCGGGCTGCTTCAATCCCGCCAGACTCGCGTAAGCGTAAGCCTCTGCCTCGTCCCTTCTGACCCCCTCCCCTGTCGCATAGCAGCGGGCGAGGTTAGCCTGGGCGGGCGTAAAACCCTGGTCAGCAGAGAGGTGATACCAAACCACCGCCAACTGGCGGTCCTGGACGACGGCTTGTCCGATATAATGGCAGACTCCGAAGTTATTCTGGGCGAACGCGTCCCCCCGCTTCGCGGCGGCGCTGAGTTCGGCGAACGCATGTGGGCTCAGCACCCGCTCCCTCGGCTCGGCAGGCACGTCTGAATCGCGACTCATACCCACCGTCGATCCTATAGCCCAAAACACCCCCCCAATCACGACCGCACCAAAGACGATAACCGCTCCGATGCCAGAGCCAGGATCGTTGGAGTTAGAATATTGAGAGTCGTGTTTGGGTTTTCCAAAATCGCTGGTCTGGCAACCACTGACCCCAACCATGCAGACAAGGATCCAGAGGAGAAGTACTCTGGTCTTACGCATCAGATTGCCGGAATCATTTTGACCCAGCGAACGTGAGCGCGGCGACGTGTTCTCAGGGCGTAAAACCTTCATAGTTTTTTGATCTCTTCGGCCCGCCGCCGAACTGATGTGCGGAAGGCGGCGAAAGCCTCCTTCGTTAGGCGTTTCTCCGTATTCGACTCGATGTAAACCAAGCTGGCCGCAGCCTGCACATGAGACGGAGCGGCCAAAGACCACCAGGCGCAGGCCTCGATATCGTCACGCCTCACCCCGATTTCATTGTAGTAACAAAGACCGAGTTCGTTCTGGGCATCGGCGAATCCTTGCTCCGCCGATTTTCGGAACCAGAAGGCCGCCTGAGCGGCATCGTAGGTTGCACCGCGTGCGTGCAAATAACAGAATCCCAATTCGTACTGCATCGCCGCATCCCCTTTGACCGCAAGCGCTTTTAGTTCCTCGAATCGGCGCACCTGCGACAACAGCTCAGCCTCGTGGGCCTCCGCCGCCGTCTGCTTCTTCTTTTCAATCGCGTATAGCGCGACCTCGTTCGCGAGGATAAAAGGGACAAAAATCACCATACCGGGCTGACCATCTCCACCTTTCGGATAGGGCCGACTGGCACACCCGGTCGCCATCGACATGAACACCAAACCCGCCAGTCCAGCTAGGAGGCTGGCCAGCCTAGGGCCTGCATTGCGGGATTTCATCACCGGAATGATACCACGACGGCGCCGACGGCGTTCATCGATAATGTCGATGGCGGGTATTCATTGGAGGCCATGAGACCTGATTCGAGCCCGGTGAATCGGCGTGTCATTATAAAACTAATACAACCACACCTCTGGGATAGCAATGGTCCGACGGGTCTAACCGCCAAATAACGCCCCAAACAGGCTTGGCAGGACTTCTGGCCCTGATAAAAAGGTCCACATGCGCCCCCTGCTCCCCGCCCTGCTCTGTCTGGCCTCGTTGGCCATGGCCGAGGAAAAGCCGAACCTGCCTTTGGTCGACCTTTCCGGACAGAAGGAACGCCAGGTGGTCGTGGGTGCAGGAACGGAGGCGGTCTACCAAGGCCATCCGACGACCCTGCTAATGCCGAACAGCCAGACAATCCTCTCGGTCTGGTGCATCAACCACGGCGGCTCCGCCGGCCCGATGGCCCGCAGCGACGATGGCGGCAAGTCGTGGACGCGCCTCGACGCCCAATTACCAAAGGGGTTCTCCACCCATCAGAACTGCCCGAGCATCTACCGCATCATCGACCCCGCCGGCAAAGCCCGCCTCTGGGTCTTCTCCGCGGCCCTGGGCAAACGCAGCGGCCCTGGCATGCCCAGCATCATGAGCGAAGACGAGGGGCAGGCCTGGAAAGAGATGCCCCCGCTCAATCTCCCTTGCGTGATGACGTTCAGCAGCATGGTCCGACTCAAGGACGGCCGCACGCTCGGGCTTTATCACCGTGGGCCCGGCGGCGCCGACAAGAGCCCGCTGGTCACCTTGCAGATGATCACGTCGGACGGCGGCTTCACCTGGTCCGAGCCCCGCATCGTCGCCGAGGTCGCCGGCAAGAACCCTTGCGAACCTTACGTCTTCCGCTCGCCCGACGGCAAGGAACTAGCCTGCCTGCTCCGCGAGAACACCCACAAAGGACGCAGCCTGATGATGTTCAGCCAGGATGAAGGCACGACGTGGTCGACGCCCGTGGACACGAACTGGGGCCTGACGGGCGATCGCCACAACGGCGTGTTCACGTCCGACGGCCGCATGGTCGTCTGCTTCCGAGACCAAGCCCTCAACAGCCCGACCAAAGGGCATTTCGTGGCCTGGGTCGGCACCTATGACGACCTGAAGAACGGCCGACCCGGCCAATATCGCATCAAGCTCCTCCACCACTACGGCAAGCGGCTCGGCGACTGCGGCTACCCTGGCGTCGAACTCCTGCCCGACGGCACCATCGTCGCCACGACCTATGTCAAATATGCCGACGGCCCGGAACAGAACTCCGTCGTCAGCGTGCGCTTCAAGCCCGACGAGAGCGACGCCCTGCTGAAGCGTTGATCACGCGAGCGTGCCGGCAAGGCCGTCAACCGATCACCGCGGCAGCTGCTTCCGGAGTTCTTCGATCGGCATCTGGGGGTTGGCGGCCTTCATGATCGCCAAGCGCTTCTCATAAAGCTCATCCTTCTTGCGCTCTACCAGTTTGAGAATTTCCGCGGTGCGAGCCTTGGCGGCCTCGACCTGCTTCGACGTCAGTTTCTCCTCGAGCGCCGCGGCATATTTGACCGTGGCCGAGACATCACGGGAAAGCGCCTTGGACACCTGATACCATGCGAAAGCCTCGACGGCATTCTTAGGTACGCCCTGGCCCTCGTCGTTCATGAGGCCTAAGGTGAAGGCGGCGTTGGCGTCGCCCAAGACCGCGGCCTTGGCGAACCACTTGCTCGCCTCAGGCAGGTCGCGCTTCACGCCCATGCCCTGGAAGCGGATCATCGCGATCATCTGGACGCAGGAAAGATCATCCTGCTCCGCGGGCTTGACCGCCCAACGCAGAGCCAGCGCAGGATCCGGCGCCACTTCTCGACCTTGGAAGTAGGCCGTAGCAAGCCGCCCCTGAGCTTCGACATCGCCGGCCTCCGCCTTGGACTTGAGCAAGGCGAATTCATCGGCGCCATGCAGCATGGATTGGGAAAAGGCCAGCAAAACGGCGACGAAGACGCCTTCGATTGGAGCCATTCTCATGTATCTTATTATGGATACGACCACAAGGATGACAAGGCAAAGCATGCCGGCAGGGCTTCCGGCTCGCGTCGCGAGCCTTGACGACATGGTCGGCGCCCCCCGCCATACCTGAGGCCGTCCATGAGAGACGCAACGGAAACAGCATTGAGGTGCGCGGCCCCGGGGATTAGCACCTCCCCATGAAACCCGACCCCGAACTCCGCCAGCGTCTCAATCCCTGGGACTGGCTGGTGCTAGTCGTCGCGGTGGTTTCGCTGCTGCTGGTGGTACTCGAGACCTTCCTACACGTTCCGCCGGCGGCACTGTCGGTTTTACGCACGGTCGACACCTTGTCTTGCGTGGTCTTCCTGGTAGACGTCTTCGTGCGCTGGCGTCGGGAAAAGTTTGCGGCGAGCTACTGGCGCTGGGCCTGGATCGACGTACTCGCCAGTATCCCCTTCGAGCCAGCCTTCCGCTCTTTGCAGGCGATTCGCATCTATCGCTTTATTCGGCTAGTCCGCGTCCTGAAGAAACTCAGTACGCTCACGAGCGGTACCTCGCTCAACGAGAAGCTGCTCGCCCTACCCGGCGTCGCCTTCGTCATGGTGCTCTTCAGCACGATGCTCATCGTCGAGGTCGAACGCGGCGCTCCCGGGGCCACCATCAAGAACGGTGGCGACGCCCTCTGGTGGGCACTGACGACGGTCACCACGGTCGGCTACGGAGATACCTTTCCGGTGACAGGCGAAGGTCGACTCATCGCCTCGGTCCTGATGCTCGTGGGCATCGCCCTCTTCGGCTCGATGTCCGCCATCGTGACCTCGAAACTCATCCTCCCCAAGGAAACCCGCGACCACGAAGAACTCCGGAACGAGGTGCGAGCCCTACACGCCGAAATCAAGGAACTCCGGCGCCATCTGCCTGACAAACCACAAGACCCCCATGCGTAAGACCCTGCTCGCCTCGTTCCTACTCGCCGCCGTTGGCTTCGGCGCCTGGAGCTTCCTCGCGCCCGCGCCCGGCCCGAAGAATCCGATGGAACGCATGAAGACCGCCAGCCCCCTCGAGACCGTTCGCGCCCCCAAGACATTCGGCCCCGCGACCGTTGTCCGCACTGCCTCGGAAGCCCCCGACAAGGTCACCGCCAAGCGCGCCCAGATGGAGGAACGCTTCGTCGACCTGAAGGAAGAAGGACGACGGATGCGCGAGGCGCTGATGAGCAGCGACCCTAAGGCTGGCCTCGCCTACCAAAGCCTCTCGCAACGCTCCGATTACCGGGAACTACTGGACCGACGCCACAAGATCGAAGCCGCTTGGGCCGCCGCACCGGAAGGCGAACGCGATGGCATGCTCAACGAGATGAACAGACTCCGACAGCAAGGCGTCGGCCTGATCCTCGCAGAGATCCAACGCATCCACAGCCTACCTCCAGACTTACCAGCCGGCGCACCGCCTACAACGGCAACACCGAGCGCTCCGCCCGCCCCGACCGCCCCGGTGGTCTTCCAGTAAGCCCAAGGCTTATTTCAGGAACACTGCGAGTTTGGTGCGGGCGGCTTCATCCAGGGGCTTGCCTGTCACCTTAACATTAGGGAGGGCACTGCGCAGCTTCTCGTAATCAGCGTCACTGATATCGACGTTAACAAATATGAGGGTTTTAAGCTTAGGAAGTGACTTAAGTTGCATCAGCGCCGGCAGGCTGAACTTAGCCTCCATGAGGGTGAGGGTCTTCAAGTTACTCAACTGCGAGATGGTCGACAGGGTGACATCCGAGAGGCTGAGCTGACGGGGTGTTCCGTCGTTACGCTTCAAGCTGTTACCCATCCGAAGGGTTTCGAGGTTCTTGAAGTTGAGGAGGTAAGCATTAGTCGGATCGCCATACTCACTGTGCCAGCTATGAAATTCCGTTAGCTGCGTCAGCTCGCCCAGCGCCACGAAAGCCGGCTCGCGGGCGCTGGATCCGGCAAAACTCACCTTATAGAGTTTAGGCAGTGACTTGAGCTGAGCGAAGCCCGCTCCGGTAAAGCCATCCTTGACGCGAACGGTATGCAGGATGTTGAGCACCTTGAGAGATTTCATCGTAGCCAAGGCCTTGAAGCCATCATCCGTCAGGCCGGTGCCGTTCAGGGACAGCCCTTCGGGATCCTGTTTCGCGAGCTGACTGAAGCCATCGTTAGTAATACCCGCGCCAGCCACGCTGAAGTTCCGGAGGCCCAGGCCTTCCATGGCTTTCCACTGCTCCGGCGTCGGCGGGGTCTCAGCCCGGAAAGAAAGCGTCGAGCCTTTCCATCCATATCCGGAAACATCCACCTTGGCCTTGAGGGGCGCAAGCACTGCCGGCACGACGGGCGTCGTGGCTTCAGGAGCCGCACTCACTCCGAGTATTGAAAGCCAAAGCCAGACGGCAGGTGCGAGCATCTTCATAGGGGTCACTTGAACATGTCCGACCCAAGCCCGGCCGCAACCCCATATGACGCGTTACCCGCCTGGCCCATTGTCGAAAGGAAACCTATGTTACTTCTTATTTTAGCGGCACCGCGGCCGCATCTCCGCCGACTTACGATCCCCAGCTGAAACGCTCGGGGACCCAGGCATATTGCTCGCCCTTGGTTACGACAGTGCCAATCCCCGGCCACGGCAGATGGAAGCCGAATGCACGGGATTTCTCCTTGGCCATGCGCGTGAAGAGCTTCTTCCGCGTCTTGACCGCGGTCTCAGGGTCGTGGTCCATCGCAACGGTCCAGCCAACGTTGTCGAACATAAGGATGTGGTGATGGACGACGTCGCTGATGTGCACGAGCGACTCCTCGCCGGAGCGAATCTCGAAGCAGGCATGGCCGTCGGTGTGACCCGGGGCGGCTATGACCGTGACGGCATCGTGGAACAACTTCTGGCCGTCCTTGGCGATGACGAGCTGATCCTTGAGGATATCAAAGTTGCGGCAGACGGTCTTCACCATGTTCGGCAACGGCTTCTTGTCGCGCTTCGACTTGGAGAAATCCGGATTCGGGCCGCGCCAGAAATCATATTCCTCCTGCAGGAGAAAGATCTTGGCGTTCGGGAAGGCCGGCTTGCCGTTGTCAACAAAGCCATCGAGGTGATCGGAATGCGAGTGGCTGAGAAAACCGGTCGTGACCTGCTCGGGCTTGATGCCGAGCTGACGCAAACCTTCGGCGAACCAGCCGAAGTTCGGATTAGGATGACGCTCGCCGAAGCCGGCGTCAATCAGCGCAACCTCGTCGCCAATCTTCAGTCCCATAATGTTGACGTAAAGCGGCAGCGCATCGAGGCGCTCGCGGTTAAAGACCAAGGCGTCTTTCATCGTCGGGCGGTCGGCCTCCGGCCACATAAGGTCGAGCCCCTGCCTGAAAAGCATATGACCATCGCTGATCGAGAACGCCTCGATCTTACCGATATTGAACTTGTAGACGTAAGGGTTGGGTGGACGTTTCACCGACGTCTTGGGTGCATCAGCGGCGGGGAGACGTGAGGTCGCAGCCAGGCCCGCTAGTACGAAAGCGGCAGCGCCGAGGAATTCGCGGCGGGACGAGGGTTGGATTTCGGGAGGCATCGGGGTAGCCCAAACCTATCGAAGCCCCAATTTCGCTCCAGCCCAAATGTATGTGTCCCACCAAACAAAACGGGCGGCTCGGAAGCCGCCCGTCTATAAGCAATTCAAACCGAGGCGTCAGCGGGTCACGGAGACCGTAAGAGGCACGAGGTTATTGGCCGGCAAGTAGGTGTGCGTTGTCGAAGTCACGCGATCGACGTCGATCCGCACGGTACCCTTCGCCCCACGCTTGAAGAGCGGCGAGGAGACAGTGACGTTGCCGTAGATATCCGTACGCGCCATGACCGTAGGCGCAGCGACGAGGCCGGATACCCGGACATAGACGACGGCGCTCTTCAGCGGGTTGCCGTACTGGTCCTGAAGAGTGACGTTGGCATTGACCGCGTCACTGACGGAATTGATGCGCACGAAACTAGCCGAGTTGACCGCCACCGAAAAGGTGTTCGACTTAATCGGCCCAGCGACGTTGACGGTGAGCAACGTGCTGGCACTGGCACCGCGATCGTCTGTCACGGTCAGGACGGGTCGGTAGACACCCGGGGCACGGTAACGATGGGTGGTGATCGGTCCACTTGCCGTCTGCGGGTAGACGTCCGCAAAGTTCCAGAGATAGCTGACGATGAGACCATCCGGGTCATAAGATTGGGTTGCATTGAAGTTTACGGCGGCGCTCGGCTCGGTCTGATAGTTATAGGAAAGCCCCGTGGAGAAAGAAGCATCGGCAATCGGCGGCTTATTACCCGGCTCAATCCAGGAGGCCGTGAGACCGTAGATGCCGAGCGAACTATATTCGGTATAACCGTCGGTGGCTCCCGTCCCATTGGCGATGCCATCCAGCTGTATGTAGTAAGTGCCGTCCTCCGTGACGGTGTAGGTAATCGGGTCCGGGGCCATCTTGCCAGCCGTGCCGACCGCATCGTAAGTATTGAGCACGGTGCCGTCCGACTTCAGCACCTTGACCTGCAGACGAAGGTTAGGCGAGATTAGGGCGACTTTTGGAGTGATGACCAACTTGCCTCGGCCAGCGTTGATCTTGAACATGTCAATATCAGTGGCGCCGTTGATCAAACCGCCGCCGGTGATCGTATTACCAGTGATGACCGTCGCCGTCGCCATCGTGCCGGCGTGGTCGTCCGCTACGACGGGGAGATAGGTCCCGATTACCGCGATGTCATCCTGGGTATTGTTCGCGTCGGTGTACTCGCCCTTAGACCAATGGACGATGTCCTTATAGTAGCCAACCCCCATGATCGGAGCCCAGGAAGTGGCACCGGTACCGTGGCCGCCAAAATACTGGAGACCGCCGGTCTGCGTTCCGTCATGAAAAAGTCCGACCGTATGACCGACCTCATGTGACGCGGCCTCAGCCATAAACTTGGAACCGGCGCCGGTACCCGCGTAGACGAAGCACGGGACGTCAGGCTGCGTGTTCGAACGAATCGCGCCAAACGAACCGACATACGCCTGGCCACCCGAACCGGTGGCGTTCTGGTCGGGTCCGAAGACGACGCGCATGCCGTAAGTCGTCTCAGCGAGACTGGTGCGCCGGAGGTACTCCACTCCGGGATCCTCGGTGGTCACATCGACATCAAATCGGGCGAAATCTTCAACCATGGTTCGCCAGATATATTGAATGGCCGCGTGCTCCGCGGCACTCAAGGCGCCCGGCGTGGCATCAAGGGAAAACGGCGGAGTCGTGAAGGTCGTCTTGGAGAAGGCCGTATTCCAAGGCGTATCGGTGGTCGTGTGACCATTAAAATCGAGGTAAATCTTGCGCGTAGCGGTGGGTCGACTGTGCAGCTTGAAGGTCTCCGTGGTCGGGTAGCTCGGCGTAGTGGTGATGGCCGTCACGTCCGGTCCAATCGGGGCCTTCAGGCCGTAGCACATGTAAAACGGTCTGCGTCCAGATGCCGCGATATGTAGGTCATGGTCTCGATCGCAGGCCTTCACGAAGTCTTCACGAGGAATACCAGCGATATCCGCAGCCTCTTCGCGCTCCGCAATACTGGCGAGAAAAGCAGGGCGAAAGAGAGGGGTGGCCGCGCCCGCTGAAGCACCACTGGGAGCCAAGGCCGCATTCGACTGAGAAGGCGACTGCTTCGGAGCGACTGGCTTGGCCGCCGTCGTCATCGCTTCCGTGACGCCGCCCAACGAGATGGTGCCAGCCTTAGTTGACTCGACTGAGCGGGCGATTTGAGCGGAGGGCGCGACCAGAGGCGACGCAGGGGCGGCCTTCGATTCGACCGGGGCCGGGCGGGCGGGCGGAGCGATATCGACGGCGGCGTATTCGACGTAGCTTCCGTTGGTCGGCAGGAAGAAAACCGCACCGGCGACAGCCAGCGCCATGAGGCATGCAGTTACCTTGAATTGGCGTGGAGACATAAGAAAATAGTGGCAAACCCCTACCCAAAGTCGAGTGGGTTATTATTGCAAAAAGTAGGGGGTATCGCCCTATCAGCACATGATTTCCCGGTTCCTGCGAATCCTGTCGGCCAGCCTAACCTTGGCCTCCCCGCTGGCCTCCTTCGCCGCCGAAAAGACCCCTGGACGACATCCAAACGTCATCGTCATCCTGGTCGATGACATGGGCCAGACCGACCTCTCCTGCTACGGGAGCAAGTTCTACGAAACTCCCCACGTCGACCAACTCGCCAAAGAAGGCGTCCGCTTCGCCAACGGCTATTCGGCCTGCACGGTCTGCTCCCCGACCCGGGCCGCCCTCCTGACCGGCAAATACCCGGCCCGACTACACCTCACGGACTGGATCGCGGGGCACGAACGTCCGCATGCGAAATTGAAAATACCTGAGTGGCGGAAATTCCTGCCCCTCGAGGAAATCACGCTGGCCGAACAGTTTAAGGCAGCCGGCTATGCGACTGCCAGCATCGGCAAATGGCATCTCACTCCCGCGCTCAAGGAAGGCGACGAAGCCTACTATCCCGAAAAGCATGGCTTTGACCTGAACCTCGGCGGCTACGCCCGCGGCCAGCCGCCCAGCTACGTCTCGCCCTACAAGATACCTACCCTGCCCGAAGGACCGAAAGGCGAGTTCCTCACCGACCGCGAAGCCAACGAGGCGGTGAAGTTCATCGAAGCCAATAAGGATAAGCCTTTCTTCCTCTACCTGCCCCACTACGCAGTCCACACGCCGCTCGACGGCAAACCGGAGGTCGTCGCGAAATATCAAGCGAAGGCCGCGAAGTCACCCGACCTGAAGCAGAAGAACCCGACTTACGCCGCCCTCGTCGAAAGTGTCGACGATGCCCTTGGCACGATTCGCACTGCTCTCCGGAAACTGAAGCTCGAAGAGAACACCATCATCGTCTTCACGAGCGACAACGGCGGACTGATCCTCCGCAACGACAAGGCGACCGACAACTCTCCCTTCCGCGTCGGCAAAGGCTCGGCCTATGAAGGCGGCGTCCGCGTGCCGCTCATCGTCTTCTGGCCCGGCGTCAACAAGGCCGGCAGCATCGAAAACACCCCAGCCATCACGGTCGACCTCTACCCCACCCTCCTTGAGATGACCGGAGTGAAGCCGCTGCAATCGCTCGTCGACGGCATCAGCTTGGCCCCGCTCCTCAAGACTGGCGCCAAACCCGACCGCGACGCGATCTTCTGGCACTACCCGCACTACCATCCGGGCGGCGCCACGCCCTATAGCGCCATCCGTAACGGTGACTTCCGGCTCGTGCATTTTTACGAGGACGGACGCGATGAGCTCTACGACTTGGCGAACGATATTGGCGAGACCAAGGACCTCGCCGCCACCCAGCCCGAACGTGCCAAGGCCTTACGTACGCGCCTCGACGCCTGGCTGAAGACCGTCGATGCCCAGTTGCCTTCGCCCAACCCAGCCTATGACCCGGCAGCGGAGAATACCGGCAAGGCCAAGGGCAAGCCGGCCGCGAAGAAGATCGGAGAGTAAGGCCTACTTGGCCGACTTCGGAGCCGGCTCAAACCCTGGCAGTTCGCCCGTGTGCGTAATCTTCACTTCGGCAATGCGGCCAGGGAAACCGGGGCCAAGGAAGATACGTGGGGCGGTCGCAGAAAGCGCTCCGGCGTTCTGCGCCCAAAGATCGACTAGACGTCTGGACGCCAAAGACTTCTCGCCGACCTTGACGCCATCAAGGTAAAGCGCGGCGAAGGAGTCCTTGATGGTCAAGGAAAGCCGGACCCATCGGCCCGTCGGCACTTTCACCGGCGCCACATACGAGAAGGCATTGACGGAACTTCCCCAAAGCAGGCTGGGCTCCCCCTGCGGCGAGATGCCAAAGCGAAGGGCGTCCTCGGGATTATCCGTGGCGAGTAGGACCGCGGCCTCGCCGGAGTTACCGCCCGAGGGCAGGAAGACCTTGGCGTCGATCCCCAAGTTGTACGCGGCGAGCACATGGCCATCGACCCTCACGCCGGACTGAAGCGGCTGAAGGTAGCCGACCGCACCCTCGCGACCGAAGGTCACCCCGGACTTACCGGCCATACCCGGCGACACGACCCCGTCCGCGTCTCCCACGAGGTCGCGGACGACCGGTGCATGGGCGTCGTCGAATTTCCAATGGGCGTAGAGGCCTTGGTTATCGGCGACTTCCGTGGGCTTCTTGAGGAGGTCGGCGTTAAGGTATCCATAGAAGAGACCGCGGTCAAAGCGGGGCGTCTTGCAACCGGAGAAATGAACCTCCAGATCCTCGGCGAATATCGCCGTACCGGTCACCTCGGTCGTTGGCGAGAGGTGCACCTCCCCGAAGCCGCGAATCATGGCGTCGCCCGACACCGTGCCTTCGCCATCGAGGGTGGCGTATTCGAGCAGCTGAGCTCGCCCCGTGAGCACCGCCTTGCCAGAGAGCTTAGCATAACCGCCGACATGGGCCCGACCCGCGACGCGGGCGCGATCGCCGATGCGGGCGAGACCGGTGACGACGGCGTCATCGCCGACCTGCGCGGACTGGCGGATGATGGCCTGTCCGCAGATGCGGGCCCGCTCGGTGACGCGGGCTCCATCGAGCACCTGAGCGCCCTTGGCGACATAAGCCGTGGCGTCGACCTTGGCCGACTTGGCGACGAAGCCGCCGCCGTTCGGGTGCGGCGCGCCTGCGACCTTAGGGGCGGGTGCGGCGTTCGGCGCGGCGGGTACGGCCCCAACGACGGCGATGGAGTAAGGGTAACGTCGCTTGACGGCGAAGCCGGGGCGGAACTCCTGCGACAAGTACTTGGTCGGGGTCGCGGCCACCGCCAAGGTGAGGCGTTCACCGGACCGGACGTCCAGTGACACCTTCCCGCGACGGACCGTTGGGCTGTAGCGGCAATGGCCTTGGGCATCGACCGCGACCAAGGTCGCGCGCCAGTCCCCGGCTTCGGTCGGATCGACCTCGCCGGCGAAATCGACCTCGACGGCCTGGGTGCCGGAAGCGACCTCCAGCCCGATGAGATTCACGCCGTACTGCTTCGGAGCTTGGGAGTGAAGCGGGGACCAGCGCCGATCCTGGCTCTGCGTCAGGGTCGTGGTTAGGCTGGAAATTCGGGCGGGGTCGCGCTCAAGTCGGCGAATGTCTTTAAGATGGAAATATTGATTCTGGAAATCCCAGCCCACCATCCGGGCGGCGAGTTCGCCAATGGTATCACCAAAGCCTTCGACTCCGTCACTCCAGATTTTACGCTCTACGCCGAGTCGCATAATTGTCTGCAACGGATCTTCGAGCGCCCCATCGCGCTCGTTACGGCGGCACGCCGGCCAGATGTCGTAGGGAAAGGACCAGCCAAAGCGGGGGTCCTCAGCTAACACCTGCAGGAAAGGCCAGGAGCCGTAGTTATGGCGGCTGGAATTTAGCTCGTAGTGCGCACGCTCGGCGTAATGCCCGAGCACGGGCGGGTAAGCTGGCATGAACTGGTGGGTACTCCAGTTGGCGTGGCATTCCCAGAACCAGCCGACATGCGGTGAGTCGCGGAAGCCCTTTGAGTAATACTGCACCGAGTGGGTAAACTCGTGGATGACCACGCTGCTCCCGTTGCCCAAGGCGTTCGGGTGCATGATCACATCAGCACCGCCGAAAGCGAAGCCATCCTTGTGCTTCGCGAGACCTGTCCCCGTGATAAACACGTTAAGCTTATGGGGTGCGGAATCAGCGGCCATCGGCATGGGGGCGCCGAGCATGTCGAGGTGCGTCCAGACTTTCTCAAACCAAGCCTTCTGTTGATCTAAGAATCCGGGCCCAAAGGCTTTCTGGCCTGACCCCTCCTTGTCAGCTCCAGTGTAAAAGGCGAAGTGCGGACTCGTCGTGACCGTGGCGGTCTCCGGAGTATAGCCCTTCATCACTAGCGGGTATTCGCTGGCAATCCGGGGTGAAACCATCGCTCGACGCTTCGCCTCAAACTGCTCCGCCAGGGTACGATCAGCCGGGGACAGCAACTTGGCCGGATAGCTCCGCAGGCGGTAGTCGTCACGAAGGAGGATCAGGGCGGCCGAAGAGAATTCGCGATCCTCGCAGCGTAGTTCGACGAAGGCTCCCTTCACCGTGCCAGGCCAATCCTGCATCGGCGATGGGAAGTCCGCGAAAGTCCATGATCGCATCTCGCGGCCGACCGCCATCCGGCGACCCTCGGCCAAGCGCAGGGCTTCCGTCTCCTGCACCGAGGCGAGAAGCGGCCCGGCGACGAACAGGGCGAACAGAAAGCTGCGAAGGGGCATCCAGCCTTTGTAGCCCGCCCCGCCCCTTCGCCAACCCGAAACCTCGAGTCTACTTCGAGCCCTCGACCTTCTTCTTGGCCTTGCCCTTAACCTGACCCGGGCGCTTCTTCTCTCCGGTCGCATACTCGTCGTCGACCGTCGGCACCTTCAGATCAGAGCGCAGCTTGGCGAGGCGCGTCTCAAGGTCGGCCTGAACCGCTTCATAGCCGGGCTGTCCGAAGAAGCTCTTTAACTCGAGTGGATCCTTCTCGCTATCGAAGAGGTCGGTCTTGGTCTCACCGTTACCGTAGTAACGGACGAGTTTGTAGCGGTCGGTGATGATGCCGTAGTGCGGCGCGACATGGTGCGGTTGCGGATACTCGTAGTAGTGGTAATAGAACTCCTTGCGCCAGTCGGCCGGGGTCTCGCCCGCGAGGATCGGCGTCAGGCTGCGTCCCTGCATCTCGCCCGGCGCAGGCAGACCGGCCATGGCGAGGAAGGTCTGGGCGTAGTCGACATTCGAGACCAGCGCCTTGCTGACGGAACCCGGCTTGGTCACTCCGGGCCAGCGGACGAGTAAAGGCGTGCGCACGGACTCTTCGAAAATCCAGCGCTTGTCGAACCAGCCATGCTCGCCGAGATAGAAACCTTGGTCGGCGGAGTAGATGACGATGGTATTTTCGGCAAGACCATGCTCCTCGAGATACTTCAGCACACGGCCGACATTATCGTCGACGGACTTCACGGTGGCGAGGTAGTCGTGCATGTATCGCTGGTAGCGCCAGCGGACGAGATCCTTGCCCGATAGATTCGCTTTCTGGTAGGCCGCGTTGCGCGGCTCATAATAGGCATCCCACACACCGGCCTGCTCGGCATCGAGCTGCGGCGGCCGCACGAGTTTCACATCCTTCGGGGTGATCGTCTTTTCCAAGGTCATGTCGTTCTCGCCGACGGCTTTGGCGCGGTTGGCGTAGTCATCGAAGAGCGTCGGCGGCTCAGGGTAGACGCGGTCCTTGTCGAAACCGAGGTCCTTGATATTAGGCTCCCACTCACGGTGCGGCGCCTTGTGCTGGCACATGAGCACGAAGGGCTTGGTCTTGTCGCGCTTGCTGATCCAATCGAGAGAAAGGTCGGTGATGATGTCGGTGACGTAGCCCTGCGTCTTGACCATGCCCTGGGCGTTCTTCATCGGGGGGTTATAATATACGCCCTGCCCCGGGAGTACCTGCCAGAAGTCGAAACCGGTGGGATCGCTGATAAGGTGCCACTTGCCGATGACGGCGGTCTGGTAGCCGGCCTTCTGCAATAGCTTCGGGAAAGTGACCTGTGTGCTGTCGAAGACGGAATTCGAGTTGTTATAGAACCCGTTCAGGTGCGAGTACTTGCCGGTCAGGATGACCGCGCGGCTGGGACCGCAGATGGAATTGGTGACCAGGGCCCGATCGAAACGCATGCCTTCCTTGGCGAGGCGATCGATGTTCGGGGTCTGGTTCAACTTCCGCGCGTCGCCGTAGGCGCTGATAGCCTGATAGGCGTGGTCATCAGAGAAGATGAAGACGATGTTGGGCTGCTTGGCGGGAGCGGCGGATACGAGACCGCCGACCAGACAGAGAAGAAGTGCCAGGATGCGCATGGGGTTATGAGGATTAATGAAGGCGAGTTCGTATCGGTCAATCGGCAACCATCATCGGTAAAACGGCAGCCTATTACGATTGAAACCTTCCCATCGCGAAACTGTCTCCTTCGTCATGCGTCCACTGATTCTTGCCTGCCTTTGCGTCTCACTGACATTGTCGGCTGCACCCGATCCGACACCCCACCCAACCAAGAGCAGCCCTAAAGGCCTCCAGGTCCAGATGGTTGCCGACGCCCTGGAACTCGGCATCCATCACGCCAACCTGAACATCAGGCTCAACGGGCTGCTCTCCCCCGAAAAAGAAGCCAAGCCGGGCCAGCTCACCGCTTCGGCCGATGGCTTCACCTTCGTACTCAACCAGAATTACGTCGGGTCCTTGGATCGTCAGATCAAACCCATGAGCGACAAGGGCGTCGTGGTCTCGCTCATCGTCACCACCTCGCGCTCGCCCGACGAACGTATCCGGAAGCTGACCATCCACCCGAAGGCCGACCCGGTTAAAGGCATAACGATGGCCTCCGACACGGTCACCCCCGAAGGACGCGCTTGCTACAAGGCGCTCACCGAGTTCATCGCTCGACGCTGGTCAGCCGCCGACGCCAAGCACGGACGCGTCTGGGGCTGGATCGTCAGCAACGAAGTGAACTCCCATAATGAGTGGCATCAGATGGGACCGGCGACAGCCGAGGAGGTCGCCCTGCAATACGAAGATCAGGTCCGCCTCGCCTGGGAATCCCTTCGTCAATATTCGGCCAACGCCCGCGTGTATATCTCGATGACGCACAGCTGGACGGCCAAGGGTCATAAGGATCCGCTCCAGGCCTGCCCAGGTCGCACCCTTCTCGAACTCTTCGCGAAGCGTGCCCGCGAGCGCGGCGACTTCGACTGGAACCTGGCCTTCCATCCCTACCCTTCAAATCTGCGCGACCCACGCACTTGGCTAGATAAAGTGTCGTTCAACGACAACACGCCGAAAGTGACGTTTAAGAATCTCGAGGTGCTGACCAAGAAACTAGCGACGCCCGAAATGCTCTACGCCGGCAAACCGCGCCGCCTCAGCTTCACCGAACAAGGCTTCGACTTACCAGATCGCCCCGAAGGACTCGCCGAACAGGCCGCGGCCTACGCCTATGCGTGGGAAAAGGTCTTACGCCTCGGCGATGCCGTCGACGCCTTTCACTATCATCGGCACGTCGATCACTCCCTTGAAAACAACCTGCGCTTCGGTCTCTGGAGCAACAAACCCGGCACAATCTCGGAACCCGACCAGAAGCGCCCCATCTGGCACCTACTCAAAGCCGCCGATACGCCTGAATGGAAAGCCGCCGCCGAACCTTACCTGAAGACCTGCGGACTAAAGAGCTGGGATGAACTGAATCCCAAGTGACGAGCGGTAAGCGGTTAGCGGTTGGCGGTAAGGATCACCGTAGACCTGAGGTTATGGTATCTCCACTCTTACTCCTGTGATTCCAACCGCCAACCGCCTACCGCTAACCGCCAAGACCTGCTCCATCCTTGCCCAAGCCTTCCCTGCCCCTCAATAAAGCCGCATGCACGGCTTCGTCATCGGACTCGACCTCGGCACCTCGGGTGTCCGCGCGGTCGCCGTCGACGCCTCCGGAAAGATTCTCGCCCTAGGCTCAGCGACGCTACCGGCAACCAAGGCCACGGGAGCCCGCCGCGAGCAATCCCCAGAAGATTGGTGGAACGGATGCCGCACGGCCCTCGACGAACTCAGTCAGAAGCTCGACCTCTCCGCCGCTCGCGCCATCGCGGTCGACGCGACCTCTGGCACCATCCTGCCGGTCGATAACCATAACCGGCCGCTCACCCCGGCCCGCATGTACGACGACGCCGACACGGGCGAACTCGCCGCTAAGATCAAATCGCTCGCCCCTCGCGAAAGCGCCGCTCATGGCGCCACGTCTCCGGCCGCCCGTGCCCTCGAGTGGGCCAAGCTGCCGCGACTACACTGCATCATCCATCAAGCCGACTGGATCAATGGCTGCCTCGGCGCCACGAACTGGCAGACCGACGAGAACAACGCCCTGAAGACGGGTTACGATCCAGTTAGCCGGTGCTGGCCGGATTGGCTCCGCGACTTCGGACTCTCTCCCGGCCTCCTCCCCGAAGTCGTGCCGGTCGGCACGCCGATTGGACACGTCTCCGCGCAGGCGGCCGTCGCCCTCGGCATCCCCGAAGGTATCACCATCGCGGCCGGCACGACTGACGGTTGCGCGACCTTCTTGGCTAGCGGCGCGACCGAACCCGGCGAAGCTTCCACGGCGCTGGGGTCCACCATCGTACTTAAACTCCTCAGTGACCGTCCCATCTTTGCACCCGAACTCGGCATCTACAGCCACCGCATTGGCGACACTTGGCTGGCCGGCGGCGCTTCCAACTGCGGCGGCAAGACGCTCCTGCAGTTCTTCACGGCCGAACAACTCGCCGCTCTCGAAACTTCGCTCAATCCCGCAAAGCTGACAGGCACTGATTACTACCCCCTGCCCTCCGTCGGCGAACGCTTCCCGATCGCCGATGCGAAACTTGCGCCGTACCTTTTGCCTCGACCCGCTTCCGATGCTGAATTCCTGCAAGGCATCTACGAGGCCTTTGCCCGCGTCGAGCAGACGGGCTTCGCGAAGCTCCGTGAACTGGGCGGACCGACATTGCGCAGCGTCCGCCATGCCGGCGGCGGCTCCCGTAGCGCCACCTGGATGACCTTGCGTGCGACTGCCCTCGGCGTGCCGCTGACTCCTTCCTGGAGTGAAGAAGCCGCCGCTGGGGCCGCCCGCCTAGCGTGGCGTTCCCTTGGCCACGAGATTGCCTTCGCATGAGCATGCTTTCTCCCATCGCCGGACTTTCCGAGATCGCTGGCCAATACGGCGCCCTGCTCGTCGACCAGTTCGGCACGCTGCATGATGGCACCGTCGCTTACCCTCACGCCGCGGAAGCACTGCGTCGCTTCCGTGAAAGCGGCGGTAAGGTCATCGTGCTTTCTAATTCCGCGAAGACCGGCGCCGACAACATCGTCCGCCTCGCGAAGTTTGGGTTCGGCCCGGAACACTTCGACGCCGTCGTCACGTCAGGCGACGCCGCCCAAGTCGCGATCCGCTCCGGCTCACTCGGTGCAGGCTTCGGCCCGGGCGCGAAGATTCACATCTCCGGTAAGCCCGGCGACGACTATGGCTTCGGCGACCTTGGCTTCACGCCCACCTGGCCAGATGAAGCCGATGGCATCATCCTCGCCGCCTGCCAGGAACCCGACCGCAATTGGCGCGAACAGATCCGCGACCTCACCCCGGCGGCCAAACGGGGTGTCACGATTGCCGTCTGCAATCCCGACCTCGAGATGCTCACACCCAAAGGCGTCCGCCCCTCGGCCGGCGCCATCGCCCTCGAGCTCGAACGCAAAGGCGCCGTGCTCCGCTATTTCGGCAAACCACACGTTGATATCTATCGCACCGCGCTGGCCGCTCTCGGCAACCCGCCCCCAATGACAGTGCTGGCAATCGGTGACAGCCCTGAACATGACATCGCCGGTGCCGCCGGCGCTGGCCTCGACAGCGTGCTACTGCGAACGGGCATCCTCAGCGACCAAGACGACGCATCCTTGCAGGCGCGTCTGCCGAAAGGCGCCCGCCGCGTCTTCTGCCTCTCCGCACTCTGCTGGTAGGCCTCAGGCCCCGCGCTGAGCGGTGTTGCCCCGGCCCTTGGGCTTGCCGTTGATGCAATGCAGGCAAGTCTGCTCATAGACGTAATCGGAACGCTGCTGATCCTCGATGGTCAAGGGCATCTGACAGTTGAAACAGATGATCGAACCGGTCTCACGAAGGTCAGGCCCGACGCCGACGCGTTCGTCGAAGACGAAGCACTCACCGTCGTAATGCGCGCCGCCGACCTCTTCGAAATACTTCAGGATACCGCCGTCGAGCTGCAGCACATCGGTATACCCCTGCATCGCCATGAACGGGCCAGCCTTCTCGCAGCGGATACCGCCGGTACAGAACATCACGACGGGCTGTAACTTCAGTTCCGCGGGAAGCTTCTCCACCGCCGCAGGGAAATCCCGAAAATTCCAGATTTGCGGCACGATCGCCCCTTTGAACGTGCCCATGCGGATCTCGTATTCATTACGCGTGTCGAGTAACGTGACCGGCCGGCCTTCGTCGAGCCACTGCTTGAGCTGCTTCGCGGTGATCTTGGGGGACGGACGGCGAGCGGGGTCGACGCCTTCGACTCCGAAAGCGATGATCTCCTTCTTGATCTTCACGAGCATGCGCTTGAACGGCTGATCCGAGCTCGGACTCTCCTTAGGCGCGATGCCCGCGAGACCTGGCACAGCGCGAATCACGTCAAGGATGGCCGCCAACTGCGCACGGGTGCCAGCGAGGAAGAAATTAATGCCTTCGGGGGCCAGCAAGATTGTGCCCTTTAGCCCTTGATTCATCGCGACCTCCTGCAGGCTCGCCCGCAATTCCTCTAGCCCGTCCAACGGAGCGAACTTATAGCAGGAGAGATTGATGACCTCGGCGGACATTGCGGAGCAAGACGGCTAACGACACCACGAAGGTAAGACAATGAATCTTTGCCTTTTGGCCTGCGAGGCCTAGGCCTTGGTCATCTTGGATTCGGGACTCACCATCACGCCCATCGGCTTCATCCGCTCCGGGAAGCCGTTGAAATTCGACGCCCGGCATCAGCCTGACGAGAAGCAGGCCGAGACCAACATCCTTGAGATGCTGCCCGGCGACAAATATCAGAAGGCGCTGAAAGACCTCGAAGGCTTCGACCGCATCTGGCTTATCTGGTGGTTCCATCGCAACACCGACTGGCGCCCAGAAGTGCTCCCGCCGCGCGGTCCCTCGAAAAGGCGGGGCGTCTTCGCCACGCGCTCTCCGCATCGCCCCAATCCCATCGGCATCACGCCGGTGCAGCTGATCGAGATCAAAAAAGGAAAACTGGTCCTCGGCCCGTGTGACCTCGTCGACGGCACGCCGATCTTCGATATCAAGCCCTACATTCCCTCCTACGACTCGTTCCCCGAGGCCAAGGCCGGCTGGATTGACGAAGTGGACGCTGCGCTCGACGCCGCACCGGCGTTCACCGTGACCTTCTCTCCCCAGGCCGCCGAACACATGGCCTGGCTGAAGCAGGATTGGTCGGTGGATTTCGAAGCCCGCCTACTCGAGATCCTCGGCCGCGACCCAAGCCCGCACCGGACGCGTCGCATCCGGAGCCGCCGCGGCGACCTCTTTGATATCGGCTGCGGCGCCTGGTATGCGGTCTTCGAGATCATGGAGGCCACGGTACGCGTCCTCCACCTGAAGCCCGCCTTCCCCCTTAAGTTCCTGAACGACCCAGCCCGGCCGGTGATTCCCGACAAGGACGCCCAGCTGGCGTTTCGGGCCCGTTGGCCCCAATTCGCTGACTGATTTCAGCCAGTGGCTTAATTGACGGGATTTAAAGCCCCGATGATGGCAACAACTTCACCCCCTTGGGGTCGAAAGTCGCCTCGCCATAGCCCTAAAACCCTTTCCAATCCCTCCATGCCCCGCCTCTCCTTCCTCCTGGCATTTTGCGCCCTACTCGCCGTCACGCCGAGCACCCACGCCGCCGACGACCGTAAGCTCACCCTCGAGGATGGCGACCGCGTCCTCCTCATTGGGGATGTGCTCATGGAACGTGAAAATAATTACGGACACCTCGAGGCCAAGATGCGCCGCGAATTCCCCGGCAAAAAGTTCGCCGTGCGCAACCTCGGATACTCCGGCGATACGCCGCTCGGCGCCTCGCGCGCAAGTTTCGACCCGGTCGCTAAGGGCATCGAGCAACTGAAGGAGCAACTCGCGGTCGTGAAGCCGACGGTCGCAATCATCGGCTACGGCATGGCCGCATCGCTCGAGGAACTCACTTACCGCAAGAACGACCCGGCCCTCAACCCTGACCCAGCCCGCTACGGCACCGAGCACACGCCAGCCCGCCTCAAGCGCGAAGTCGCCCAACTGATGGAACTCATCAAGGCGGCCAGCCCAGCGGGCAAGGTGCGCTTTGTTATCCTCGGCCCCATCCAACACGAAGACCTGCGCGGCTCGCGCCCCGGACTGCCTGACCCCGCTGAACACAACCAGATGCTCGCCGCCTACGGAAGTGCCCTCCTCGAACTTGCCGCTGAAAAGGGCGCCCAGTTCCTGAGCGCCGAATGGAAGGCCAAGGCCGGCATCCCCCTCGAGTTCGGTACCGACAACGGTATCCACCTCACCGAACGCGGCTACTGCGCCCTCAGCGAAGGCCTTGCCGCCCAGCTTGGCTGGAAGGTCGATAAGGATGGGTGGGATAAGCCTGATTCCGCGGCCGAAGCCCTCCGCGAGGCCATCCTGCGAAAGAACTCCCTCTTCTTCCACCGCAGCCGTCCGGCCAACTACACCTATATCTTCGGCTTCCGTCGTGGTGAACAAGGTCGCAACGCCGTCGAAATCCCGAAGTTCGATCCGCTGATCGACAAAGCCGAAGCCGACGCGATCGCCATCTCAGCCGGCCAGCCGAGTACCCTCGCACCCGAGCCTAAGTCCCCTTCCAAGCTGTCGAAGTTGCCATCCATGCCCGCGCCGGAATTCAAACTTTCCGACGGTCTAAAGATGACTCTCTTCGCCGAGAATCCCCTACTCGAAAAGCCAGTGCACATGAACTGGGACACCGCCGGCCGACTCTGGGTCGCGACTTCGAACACCTACCCGCAGGTCAATCCGGAAGACCTCGCCGCCCAGATGATCGGGGATGCTTCCAAATTCGGTCCCTCCACCGGCAATGATAAGATTATTCTCCTCGAGGACACCGACCGCGACGGCCAGGCCGACATCTCCCGCATCGTCGCCGACCGCCTACTCATCCCTTCGGGCGTCGCCCCGGACAATCTCGGCGGGGCTTACGTTGGTGCCAGCACTGAACTCCTCCACCTCACGAAGCCCAACGCCGATGGACTGCTCTCCGATCGCCGGATCGTCCTGAGCGGCTTCGGCACGGAAGACACGCACCACATCATCCACACCTTGCACTGGGGGATCGATGGTCGCCTCTACTTCCACCAGACGATTTACATCCATTCGCATCTCGAGACCCCTTGGGGCCTCGTGCGCGCCAATTCCGGGGTCGCCTTCGCCTATGACCCCAACACCGAGCGACTGGAAGTCCACTCGAAGGGTCTCGTCAACGCCTGGGGCCAGCAGGAAGACCTCGCCGGCCAAACGTTCCTCACTTCGGGTGCCGACGGCAGCGGCGTGCACTGGGCCTTCCCCGGCGCAACCTTCCCGCCGTTCGAAGGCGCTCGTCGCCTCGTGGGCAGCATTAGCCCGGGCTCCTATCCCAAATTCAGCGGACTCGAGATCGTCCAAAGCCCGCTGTTCGGCGCAGGCTGGCAGGGTAACGCGATCACGTGCGACTTCCGCGCGCACCGCATCGTCCGCTTCGGCTTCAATGATTTTAGCAACGACGCCAAGCCAAAGTCCGGCTACGTCACCAAGGAACTCCCGGACGTCGTCCGCACCAGCGACGTCGCCTTCCGTCCCATCACCCTGAAAATGGGTCCCGACGGCGCGCTCTATGCCGCCGACTGGTCCAACCCCATCATCAATCACGGTGAAGTCGATTTCCGTGACCCGCGCCGCGATAAGCTCCACGGGCGTATCTGGCGCATCGCACCGGAAGGCAGCAAGCCCCTCGCGTGGCAACCCATCCTCGGTCAGCCGGCCGACGCCTTGCTCGCCAAGCTACTCTCTCCCAACCGTTGGGATTTCGAGCAAGCCCGCCGCGAACTCGCCAAGTTGCCCGTCGCCGACCTGCAGGCGGCCCTGCAGAACTGGGCGAAGGATGACGTGACGCGCCGTCACGCCGCCTGGCTCCTGAGCGGCCGGACCGCCGACACCGCCCACTTGTCCGCACTGCTCAAGAGCCAAGATCCCGTCAGCCTCCAGGTAGGCCTACGCGAATTGGGCAAATCCTTGGGCGCCCGGAGCGCCACCGACATCAGCCTGATCACGCCATTCCTTGCGCACGCGAATCCGCGCGTCCAACTCGAAGCGCACCGCGCGCTCGCCCGCGTCCGCTCCTACGATAGCGCGCGCGCCGTGCTGACTTACCTGCCGAAAAACACCGACGATACCTTCCTCGATTTCGCCGCCTGGACCAGCATCAACGAACTCGCCCGCCCCTGGCTCGAGAGCGTCGCCACCGATCCGGCTAAGGTCAATGGACAGGAAGCCCAGCTCGATGCCATCGTGAAAGCCATCGACCCCGGCATCGCTACGCCCTACGTGCAGCGTCTATTCTTCGGTCGCAAGATCGACAGCGAAGGCACCGGCCCGTGGATTGAACTCATCGGCAAGGCCGGTACGGCCACGGAAGCCACCCTGCTCTATCAGGCCCTCATCAATGATGCCTCGCTGACAGCGACTACCCGCGTCCGCATCGCCGACGCCCTCATCGATGCGGCACGCTCCCGTAATGTCCGGCCGAACGGAGACCTCGCCGGCATCGGCGAATTCCTCAACGAAAAGACCCCTCGCGACCTTCGTCTGCGCGGCATTCGCCTCGTCGGCCAATGGAACATCACCAGCCTCATCGGCAAAATCGGCTACACCTTCGGCGGCGATGCCAAGGACGACGAACTCCGTACAGCCGCCGTTGAAGCGATGCGCCAGACCGGACAACAGGTCTCCTTAAATATCCTGCGCGAGCTGACCAAAGAAGAGCGGCCCGCCGCCGTCCGGCGCACGGCCCTACCCGCCCTCGCGGTCCATGCCCCCGCGGAGGCTCTCAAGGTCATCCCGTCGATCTTTGCCCAGATTAATTCTCGCCCTCAAGCCGTGCAGACCTGGACGCAGCTCTTCCAGATCGGCAGCTTCGCGCCAAAGCTGGCCCAGAACTTCCCCAAAGGCCTCAGCGCGGATAACATCGCCGCCGCCCTCCAAGCCGCACGCTCCCTCGGCCGCGGCGGCCAAGCGCTCGTCAAGACCATCCAGCCGCTGACCGGCGGCTCCACCGCCGCGCGTAATTATAACGCCGAAGTCGCAGGCATGATCAATAGCATCAAGCTCGGCGCCGACCCGGCGGACGGAGAAATCCATTACCGTAAGGCGGGCTGCACAATCTGCCACGCTATCGGCGGAGCCGGCGGCAAGCTCGGCCCCGACCTCAGCAGCATGGGTGCGAGCGCCCCGCTCGACTACATCATCGAAAGCGTGCTCAACCCCGCCTCTAAGGTGAAGGAAGGTTACCATGCCTTCTCCTTCAAGATGAAGGACGGTTCATTGATGACCGGCATCCCGGCACGTGAGAACGCGACCGAACTTTTCATCCGACCCGGACCAGGCATCGAACTCCCGATTCTGAAAGCCAACATCGTCAGTCGCGACAATATCGGCAGTATCATGCCCGCCGGCCTCGTGGACGCACTGGAGTTCGTCCCGCGTCGTAACCTGATGGCTTTCCTCGGTGAGATCGGCAAGCCCGGCCCCTTTGACGCCAGCAAGAGTAACGTCGCCCGCCTGTGGAATTTCAATGACCAGCCTCCGGGCGCCCTCGCGAAATCGGCCGCACCAATCCCCGTCTATACGCTCGTGAACGGACAACTGACCAAGGAGTTCAACCCCGGGCGCCTCTACGCTAGCGCTCGCTTCACCGCCGCCGCGACGACTGCCAAGCCGCTCATCCTCACCGGCGTTAAGGCCGCGTGGCTCGACGGCAAGGCCATCGACCTTGGCAAGAACGGACGATCCGTCGCACCGATCGCCGCAGGTAATCACGTGCTGACGGTCGAGATCGACGGCGCCGCACCCTACTTCAAGGCGCAGTGTGACGACGCCAGCTTCCTAGGCGACTGATGCCCCGGCCCGCGCTCATCGTCCTTGCTCTCCTCGCCGCCGGTTGCGGCGAGACTTCCCTCGTCCCAGCCATCAGCCCTGAAGCCCTGCGCCAAAAGGCGGCGGCGCACCGTCTCGACGGAAAACAAGCCGAAGCCGAGGCTCTACTCGCCCAAGCCATCGGACTGCAACCGGTCGCCACCCGGGACCAACGCGCAACCGCAGCGGACCTACGCCGCGAACTTGCGAGCCTGAGGATGGCGGCCGACGATCTCGTCCGGGCGGAACAACTCTACCTCGCAGCGCTCGCGTTGCTCGAAGCTCCTCCCCGGGGCACCGACGCGGCCATCGTCAACCTACGCACCCAACTCGCTGGACTCTACTATCGGCAGTCGCGCCTCGACGAGGCTGCCCGCTTCTATCGGTCGGTACTCGCACTGGAGATCACCGCACTCGGGGTCGACCACCCCGATGCGCTAGGTACCATGAGCATCCTCGGCGGCCTAGAACTAAAGCGCGGTAATTTCACCGAGGCCGAAGCCCATTTCCGTCGTCAGCTGACCGGCGTGCAAAAACTACACGGCGCCGAGAAGCGCGAAACCGCTGCTGTCCTGGACAACTTGGCTGAAGTCCTCGAAAAAGCGGGTCAGGCCGCTCCGGCCACGAAACTCCGCGAAGAAGCCCGCCGCATCCGCCACAAGCTCTGCGACGAGTGCTAAAGAGGCGTCACCCCTTGCCGCCAGGCCCCAGCGGGGCATAACAGAGGGGAACGCCCTATCGCCGATTGGGAATTATTTTCGTTTGCGCCGCCCCACTTGACAGACACCCCTTGACACCCGTGGCCCGTATTTCCCGCAAATCCATCGACGAGCTCCGCCAACGGGCAGATATCGTCGCGCTCGCGGGGGACTACACCCAGATGAAGCAGCGTGGACGCGACTGGTGGGGCCTCAGCCCTTTCAAGTCCGAGAAAAGCCCATCGTTCAAAGTCAACCCCGAGACCGGCCTCTGGTACTGCTTCTCTACCCAGCAAGGCGGCGACGCCTTCAAACTGGTCATGACCCGCGAAGGCCTCGACTTCCCAGAGTCCATCGAACGCGTCGCGAACCGCTTCGGCTTCAAGCTCGACTACGAGAGCGGCGGTGACGGCAAGAACGAGAAATCCTTCCGCGGCCAACTCCTCGAGATCCACGAACTCGTCACCGACTACTGGCGCCGTTGTTTCCTCGAGGATCCCGTGCACGGCGAATGGATTCGCGACTACTGGACGCAGAAGCGCAAATTTACCCCTGAGGTCGCGGACGACTTCGGCATCGGCTTCGCCCCCGTCGACGACTCCAAGCTCATCCCCGGCCTACTCGCCAAGGGCTACGGCAAGGACGCCCTCGCCCAGACGGGGCTATTCTTCGGCGTCGACCGCGTGCCCGACCCGCTTCGCTGGCGCTGCCGCTTCCGCGGACGCCTGATCATCCCCATCCGCGATATCCAGGGCCGCGTCATCGCGTTCACCGCGCGTACGCTCGACATCACCCCGCAGGACGACCCGTCCCGCGAAGCGAAATACGTCAACTCGCCCGAGACCGAACTCTTCAAGAAATCCCGCACGGTCTTCAACCTCGACCGCGCGCGCATGACGCGCAAGGACGCCGATCCGTTCGTGCTGGTCGAAGGACAGCTCGACGCCATCCGTTGCCATTCCGCCGGAATCCCCGGGGCCATCGCCGCCCAAGGCACCGCCGTCACGGAGGAGCATATGCAACAGCTCCGCCGCTTCACGCAGCGCCTCATCGTCTTTCTGGATTCGGACGCCGCCGGCCAAAAGGCCGCCCTGCGCCTGCTGCCCATCGGCCTCCGCGAAGGCCTCGATATCCGTTTCCTCTCGCTCCCTGACGGCAAGGACCCCGATGAGTACTTCTCGACGCATGACGCCGCCGGCTGGGCCGGGCTCGTCGCGGGCGCCCGCAGCGCGATGCAGTTCTGCGTCCAGTCCCTCGTCCCCGAGGGCTCGGTCAACCTGCCACTCACCAGCCGCCTCAGTCTACTGGAGACCATCTTCCCCATCGTCGAGCAGGCGGGCGCCGAGGAAATCGTCCGCGAGGCCCTTAATGAAGCCGCCCGCCATGCTGGCATCGGCATCCGCGAGATGCACATGGCCTACGAACGCCACCGCGCTCAATCCCAAGCCCAACGCCCCGCCGCTCAGCTCGGCGGCCCCGCCGACCCCAACCCCACCCCGGTTGTCAAGGGGGGGGGCTTGACAACCTCGGAGGAAGATTTGATACTGTTCCTCCTGCGGCATGATTCCTACTTCGTCCCCATCGCCCAGTCCCTGCCGCTCGAATGGATCGATCAATCTGGCCGCGGCGGCCAACTCCTGATGGCCCTACTCAACGAGGCCGCCCATGGACACTTCGCTGGCCTGCGCGAAGCGATCAGTACCCTGGATGACGAACTGCGCACCGAAGCCGCCCGCCTTTCCGCCGAAAGCTATGCAGGACGCGACGACGAGAAGGACATCCTGCCCCGCGCTAACAGCATCCTGAAATCCTTCCATAGCCGCCACGTCCAGTCCCTGATGCGCAGCCTCGACGCCCGCATCGCCTCCACTCCCCGCGACGACGTCGCCACGCTCAACCAACTCCAGTCGGAAAAAATCGCCCTGCGTAAATCGCACGCGACCCCTCCGTCGCTCACCGCCGCCTAACTTTCCCAAGATGCCCGACAAGAAGAACAAGAAGACCACCGACAAGCCGGCCAAAGCCTCCAAACAGGCCAAGCCCATCGTCAAAGCCCCGGCCAAGGTCGGCCCCAAGGCTGCGCCCGCCGCAAAGACGCCCGTAAAGGCTGCCGCCGGCAAGGCCGTCCCAGCGAAGACCGCCGCAAAGGTCGTGGCTCCCAAGGCCGCGCCGGCCGTCAAGGTTGCCGTGACCGCCGCGAAGGTTGCCGTGACCGCCGTGAAGGCGCCCGTGAAGGCCGCCGCGCCCGTAAAGCCGATCACGAATCCGGTCGTCAGCCGCGACATCAACGAGAAGGTCCAGCAACTTGTCAGCCTCTCGAAAAAGAACGGCTTCGTGACCGTCCAGAACATCAACGAGATTATTCCCGACAGCGCCACCGACCCGGAGCTGATTGAGAATATCATGAACATCCTGGACAATCTCGACATCAAGCTCCTCGACGACGACGAGGTCGAGACGTACCGCAAGAAGGTCGAGGACTCCGAAGAGGAAGCCGCCCGCACCGTCCCAGCCGACGCCCCTTACGATCCCTTCAATGTCTACCTAAAGCAGATGGGCCACAAGCCGCTGCTCACCCGCGAGCAGGAAGTCGAGATCTCCAAGCGCATCGAGGACGCCGAACTGCGCGCGCAAGAATTCCTCTTCTCCTGCTGGCTCACCCTGCCCTACCAGCTCGACCTCGGCCTTAAGGTCCTCCGCAAGGAAGAGCGCTTCGACAAGGTCGTCATCGACAAAAAGGTCGAGTCACGCGACGCCTATTACAAGATGCTTCCCAAGGCCACCGAGGAGTGCACCAAGCTCAAAGCCAAACTCGACAAGGCCTGGCAGAAATACCTCGATGAAGCCGACGCCCCGAAGAAGGCCAAGTCACGCGAAGCCTACCGCAAGATCGAGCTGACCCCTAAAGAAGGCTGCAAAGACATCCTTCGAAAGTTCTGCTTCAAGATGAAGCTCTTCGAGGAATGGCTCGAACTACCGGACATCAAGGGCGACATCGACGACTCCCGCAATCTCGTCGAACCGACCATGGTTGCCCGCGGCCCGGTCCGCGCCAAAAAGGCCATCAAGCCCGAGATCTCCGCCACCCGTACCCGCGAGATCGAGCTTCGCTGGCGCCTCACGCCGACCGAACTACTCCACCTCGCCCGTAACGTCCGTAAGCACCTCGACGAGGCCCAGCGCGCCAAGACCGAGATGGTCGAGCATAACCTCCGCCTCGTGATCTCCATCGCGAAGAAGTACCAGAACCGTGGCCTACTCTTCACCGACCTCATCCAGGAAGGTAACATGGGGCTCGTGAAGGCCGTTGAGAAATTTGAGTACCGTCGCGGCTATAAGTTCTCCACCTACGCCACCTGGTGGATCCGCCAGGCGATCACCCGCTCCATCGCCGACCAGGCCCGCACCATCCGTATCCCGGTCCACATGATCGAGACGCTCAATAAGGTGATGCAGGTCCAGAAGCAACTCACCCAGGAACTCGGCCACGAGCCGACCGCCGAGGAAGTCGCCAACGAGATGAACATGGCGATCGATCGCGTGCAGCAGATCATGAAGATGGCCCAGCAGCCGATCTCCCTCCAGTCGCCCGTCGGCGACGGCGAGGACACCTCGCTCGGCGACTTCATCGAGGATAAGTCCGCGGAGAACCCTTCCGATACGGCCTCCACCCGCCTCCTCCGCGAAAAAATCGACTTCGTGCTGCGCTCGCTTGCTGAACGTGAAAAAGAAGTCCTGATCCTCCGCTTCGGCCTCCTCGACGGCGTCCAGCGCACGCTCGAAGAAGTCGGCCGCCACTTCAAGGTCACCCGCGAACGTATCCGCCAGATCGAGGCCAAGGCGCTCCGCAAGATGCGGCACCCGACGCGCATGCGTCAGCTGCAGGGCATGTTCGAAGGCGAACTTGATACCTCCGGCCCCGGCTTCGACCAGTTCATCTCGGAAGAAGACAAGGCCGAGCAGACCCCCGGTCCGCTCTCTCCGGGCGGACTCCCCGGCGGACTCCCGCCGAACTCTGCCTTGGCCGCCTTCATCGGTAAGCCGCCCGAAGGTCCCGGCGCTTCCAGCCGCGAGTGAACCGCTTCCGCCCATTCTGTCTGCTGCTCGCGCTGCTGACAGGCTGCGCCGCGACCAAGACGAAGCCCGCCGAGGAGCCGAACCCGTTCGTGCTCCCGGCCGGTTCGCCGCGCAACGTGCGCATCGGCTTCGTTCAGGGCTACCCGCTGACCAGCCTCTCGGTTCCGATCCTCCTCCTCCCTGGCACCGTGGTGCAGGATAAGATGATTGTGGTCTCTCGCGACCCCCGCCTCAACCCCACGGCGGTCCTCGAGATCACGGGTATAAGCAGCCACATTGCCGTGGCCCGCATCGTCCGGGGCCAGCCTCAGCCGAAGGACGAAGTCGTCCTGCCGTCGACCGACCTCAGCGAACGTTCGCAGGAGCTGCCGCCCTGAGTTCCGACTCTTGACCTCGGCGGGGCGGAGGCCCACGGTGCACCTTCCATGGCAAAGACTCAGGCAGGCATCGTCGGACTTCCCAACGTGGGCAAGTCGACCCTATTCAACGCCCTCACGCGCTCCCGTAAGGCCGAGGCGGCCAACTACCCTTTCTGCACGATCGAGCCCAACGTTGGCGTGGTCCTAGTCCCCGACGACCGCATGCAGAAGCTCCAGCAGATCGCCGGCACCAAGGTCGTCATCCCCGCCACGATCGACATCGTCGACATCGCTGGCCTCGTCGCCGGCGCCTCCAAGGGTGAAGGTAAGGGCAACGACTTTCTTTCCAACATTCGCGAGTGCGACGCCATCATCCACGTGGTCCGTTGCTTCGACAACGATGACATCGTCCACAGCATGGGTAAGGTCGACCCCATCCGGGACATCGAGGTCATCGAAACCGAACTCATCCTCGCCGACATCCAGTCCGCCGAACAACAGCTCGACCGCAACCAGAAGAAGGTCCGCAGCCAGGACAAGGACGCCATCGCCAACGTCGAACTGCTCGCCCGTCTGGTGAAGCACCTCAACGAGAACCAGCCGGCCTCCTCGCTCGACGTCTCCGACGACGAACGCGCCCGCCTGAAGACCTACAACCTGCTCTCTTCGAAGAAGGTCCTCTTCGCGTGCAATGTCGCCGAGGCCGATCTCGCCGACCCTTCCAAGAACCCGCATGTCGCCAATGTCGCCGCCCTCATCGGCAAACGCCACGGATGCGAGCACGTCGTGATCTGCGCTCAGGTCGAAGCCGAACTCTGCGATCTCTCGCCTGGCGAAGCCACCGAGTTCCTGCAGTCACTCGGCGTCACCGACTCCGGCGTCTCCTCGCTCATCCGCGGCGCCTATCATCTCCTCGGCCTAGCCACCTACTTCACCGCGGGCGAAAAGGAAGTCCGCGCCTGGACCTTCCGTAGCGGCATGACCGCCCCGCAGTGCGCCGCGGTCATCCACACCGATTTTGAGAAGGGCTTCGTGAAGGCCGAAATCGTCTCTTACGAAGATCTAGTGAAGAACGGTTCGGTCGCCGCCGCCCGCGATGCCGGCCGCTACCGCCTCGAAGGGAAGTCCTACCTCTTCAAGGACGGCGATGTGGCCCTATTCCGCTTCACGGACTAAGGCTTAGGCGTAGGCTAAACACCCCCCCCTCGAAAAGGACGCCATAAAAGCGTCCTTTCTTTTTGCATTGGCCGATTACCCAGCAACCATTGGGAAGGACCCCTGTCCAACCTCCCCATGCCCCGACGCATCGCCAAGCTGGCACTGCTCCTCATTTCCGCCTTGGCTGGGGCCGCGGACGCACGTCCGAACATAGTGCTGGTGATCGGCGAAGACATGGGGCCCGACACCGGCGCTTACGGTTGCAAGGATGCCCTCACCCCGAACATGGACCGCCTCGCGAGAGATGGCGCCCTCTTCGCCCGCAGCTTCACCCATACCGGCGTCTGTGCCCCTTCGCGCAGCGGTATGGTCACTGGCCAATACCCGCTCAAGTACGGCGCGCAGAACATGCGCTCCAAGGTCGTCAACCCTCCCCACCCGTTCACCGAGAAACTCCGCGCTTCCGGTTACCATGTGATGTGGCCCGGCAAGACGGACTTCCAAGGTGTCTCCGAAAAGGAATTGGCCGATGACAAGAAACTTTGGGTTAATTACTCCAAGCAGCCCCTCGGCAAGCTGACCGACAAACCGAAGGAACCGTTCTTCGCCTACATCAATGATACGGTCAGTCACGAGAGCCAGGTCCGCGCCACCGATGAGGAACACGCCAAGAATACCGCCGCGCTCAAGCCCTCTGATCGCCGCGACCCAGCCAAGGTCGAACTCCCGCCCTTCTACCCTGACACCCCGGCCGTCCGGCGTGAGGTCGCCCACTACCACGAGCTGGTAACGGCCGTCGACTACACCCTCGGGCGCGTGCTCGCTTGGCTCAAAGCCCACGACCTCGAGAAGAACACCATCGTGATCTTCACCGGCGACCACGGCCGAGGCATGCCGCGCTTCAAGCGTTCGGTGAAGGACACCGGCACGCGCGTCCCCCTCATCGTCCGCTGGCCCGGCCAGATCGCCCCGGGCACCGTGCGTGAAGATTTCGCCAGCTGGATCGACTTCGCACCGACGGCGCTGACCCTTGCCGGCGTGCCCGTGCCCGCCGAGTTCGACGGCCATTGCTTCCTGCCCACGGCCACTAACCCGCCGAAGTACGTCTACTCCTTCCGCGACTTCATGGACGAAAGCTTCGATAAGGTCCGCTCCGTCCGCGACGCCCGCTATCGCTACGTCCGTAATCTCGCCCCCGGCGTCGACGAGGCCGGCAAGGTCGCCTACCAAGAAGTCGGCCAGACGATGCACGAGCTCCGCCGCGTGCAGGCTGAGGGCAAGCTAACCCCGGTCCAAGCCCTCTACTTCAACCCGAACCGCGCCCCGGAAGAACTCTACGACACCCAGAGCGACCCGTGGGAAGTGAATAACATCGCAAGCGAACCGGCTAACGCCGCCAAGCTCGCCGAACTGCGCGCCGCGTGCGACGCCTGGCTCACCCGCTGCGGACCCCTCGCCGACCTGCACCCCGACGAACTCGTGAAACGCGGGATCATCCTGCCTCGCGACGAGAAATACGACGAGCGCCTCAAGACCGGCACGACCGTCGGCGACGCCGCCGTCGCGACGAAGAAAAAAGGCAAAAAAGCCGCCAATAAATAATCTCCTTATCACCATGCGCCCCCTCATCCTCCTTTCAGCATCACTGCTCATCTTCGGCTGCAAACCTGCCCCGCAGGTCGCCCGCTACGAAGTGAAGTCCGAAGCCGCCCCGGCCGTGGCGCCCGCGGCTACTCCGGCCGCCCCCGTCGCCGCCAAGCCTGCCCCCTCTCCGGCCGTGGCCGCCCCGATGGTGGCCCCCGCCTCAATGAAGGCCGAAACGGCTGGCTTCGATGCCCCCAAGTGGGCGAAGCTGCCCGCCGGCTGGTCCGTCGGCCCAGAAAATTCGATGCGGAAGGCCACGTGGATTGTCTCCGGTCCGAACGACAGCAAAGCGGAGATCGCCGTGACGGTCTTCCCCGGCAGCGTCGGCGGACTCACCGCCAACGTGAACCGCTGGCGCGGGCAGATCGGCCTCCCTCCGGCCAGCCCCGATGAGATCGCCGCCTCCGCCAAGACGGTGAAGGTCGGTGGACTCGAGAGCCAGCGCTTCGTGATGACCTCGAGCGACGGTAAGAAGTCCGTCGACGCCGTGATGACTTCCAAGGACGGTGCCACCTGGTTCTTCAAGATGAACGGCGAGACCGCCGCCGTCGAAGCGAACGGCGCCGCCTTCGTCGCCTTCCTCTCCGCCTCCCAACTCCCGTGAACAGCGAAGAACACCAAAAGAAGGCCGACAGCGGCAACGTTGTCATCGATACGCTGGCGTCGCTCAAGCTGACGGTACTCCTGCTCATTCTGTCGATGATCCTCATCTTATTGGGGACGCTCGAACAAGTCCACTGGGGCATCTGGCATGTCCAGAAAGTCTACTTCAGTTCCTGGGTCTGCTTCTATCCGATGGACCCGACGGCGGTCTTACGCATCCCGCTGCCGGCCGGCTTCACGCTCGGAGCTTTGCTGATCATCAACCTGGCCTTCGCCCACGTCCGTCACTTCAAGGCGACCGCCGCCAAGGTCGGCAACCTCATGATCCACGCTGGCCTACTCCTTCTGCTGGGCGGCGGCTTCGTCACCGCAATCTACCAGGAAGAGTCCGCGATGATCATCCCCGAAGGCGAGAAGCGAAATTACTCCGAAGCCTTCCGTGAATTCGAAATCGCGCTCGTTCAGAAATCCGCCACCGCGGGTGAGACCGTCGTCGCCATCCCGGATTCAATCCTACGTACAATCGGCGAAAAGATAGTCTCGGCGAATAAGCTTTCCGAAAAAAACACCGCAGCGGCCAAGAAACTTGCTGAAGATAATTTCGCTTATGCTATAAAAATGCCCCCAAAGGAGGCGGCGGCTTTCCTTAAAAATGCCGAATCGAAAGCCAAAAAGGTTTCGGAAGCTACGGAAGAAAAAGCCTCCCTTGCTGCCAAGGCGTTACTCCAGGAGTCACTTATTACCCTCCCAGGCACGCCCTACACGCTCGTCGTCCAGACCTACCATCCGAACGCGATGATCCGGGCGAAATCCCAGATGAGCGATGGCCTCCCCCTCAAGGCAACCCAAGGTATCGGCGCCCGCACTGAGCTGGCCTACAAGCCTCTCCCGGAAAGCTATGACGACAACAAGCCCAACGCTCCCACCGCGATCGTGGAGCTGAAGACGAATGACAAGTCGCTCGGCATCTGGGCCCTTAATCTCAACCTGACGGAATCTTTCGATGCCCAGACCTTTGAAGACGCCGGGAAGACCCACGAGCTCTCGCTTCGTCGGACCCGCTACTACGTTCCCTTCACGGTGCAGCTGGATAAGTTCACCCACGAAAAGTATCCCGGAACCGAGACGCCCAAGCGCTTCGCTAGCGACGTGACCCTCAAGGAAGGCGCGAGCTCCTTCCCCTTCAATATCTCGATGAACCAACCGCTCCGCCATGCCGGCCTGACCTTCTTCCAGTCGAGCTTCGGCAGCACGAAGGACGGTAAGGACCTGAGCGTACTTCAGGTCGTGCGCAATCCCGGTTGGCTCATCCCCTACATCTCCGTCGCGCTGATGTCCCTCGGTCTCATCTGGCACTTCGGCGTCTCCCTGCTACGTTTCCTCCGCGGTCGCAGCGCCAAGGCGACCGCCGTCGTGTTGACCCTCGGTTTCCTGACCGCCACGGCCGAGGCGGCCGACGCTGGCTGGAACAGCCGTGATTTTGGCACGATTCCCGTCCAAAGCGGTGGACGTGTCGTACCGATTGAGACCCTCGCCACAGGATCGCTCCTCCAGATGCGTTCGCGCACCTCGATCAGCCTATCCCCGCTCGAACGCGTCGCCTTCGGCCAGCGTCCGTCGACCTGGACCGCGGAACAACGTGAAGATATCACCAAGGCGCTCCCCGCCCTCTCGACCGAACTCCAAGCACTGCTCGAGAAACGTCCCGTCCGACTCACCGGTAGTGCCATTAGCTCGGTCGACTGGCTCATCGAAGTCTGCTTCCGCGCCCCGATTGCCCGCCATCTGCCGACCTTCCGCGTCGAACACCCCAACGTGCTTAAGCGCGTCGGCGGGGACCCCGAGAAGAGTCTTTATGTCAGCTGGGACGGTATCCTGAAAAATAGCGCTGAACTCAGCAAAGCGGCCGAACAGGCGCGCAAACGCCCCCAGGCCGACCGCGACGTCGAGGAACGCGCGCTGCTCCAGCTCGAAAGCGCCGCCCGCCAATACGCCACGCTCAGCATGACCTTCATCCCGGGGGATCTCCCGCCCGACGTCACTCCACGCCGTGAATACGGCGCCTGGATCACCGCGCTCAACCGCGCACTCTCCGAGATGAACGCTAGCACCACCGGCAAGGCCTTCGACCCCGAGCTGCAGAAAACGGTGAAGACGTTCGTTGAACGCTATCAAGACTTCGAACGTCAAGGCGTCATCGGCCTGATGCCGCCCAAGGAGGAAGGCTCGCTCGCTCGTTGGGACAACCTCGGCGCCTCCCTCCTCGGCGTCATCAAGGACCAGAAAGTCCATCGTGCCGGTCTCGCCGAAGATGGTATCATTACCCGCTACGCCGACTTCTCGATGGCGTGGCGCGAAGGCAAGGATGACGAGTGCTCTCGCCTGAGCTCCGCCATCGCCGCTTCGTTGAAAGGTCCTTGGACCGCCCGTGCGGAATCCGAAGCGAGCTTCGGCCGGCTCCAACCTTTTTACTGGCTCCTTATCGCCTACGTGGTGGTGGTGCTCATGGTCCTTGTCTCCTGGGTGACCGGCTCCGAAGCCCTGCGCGTCTGGGGTTACCGCCTGCTGCTGCTCTCTTTCATCCTGCACACCGCCGCCCTCGGTTACCGCATGTGGCTGCATGGCCGTCCGCCCGTGACGAACCTCTATTCAACGGGAATCTTTGTCGCCTGGGGTGCCGTCGGCATGGGCATCCTACTCGAACGCGTGTGGAAGAACGGCATCGGCGCCGTCGCGACAGGTATCACCGGTTTCGTCTCCTTGATCGTCGCCCATAACCTCGGCCTCTCCGGCGAAGACAACCTCGAGAGCGTCCGTGCGGTGCTCGATACGAACTTCTGGCTGGCGACGCACGTGACCATCGTGACGCTCGGCTACGCGGCGACCTTCGTCGCCGGCCTGCTCGGCGCGCTCCACCTCGCCCTTCGCGCCTTCAAGAAGGACTACACCTGGGGCGACAGTGTCGCCCGCGCGGCCTACGGCATCCTCGCCTTCGCGGTGATGGCCAGCTTCATCGGGACCATGCTTGGAGGCATCTGGGCCGACCAGAGCTGGGGCCGCTTCTGGGGCTGGGACCCCAAGGAGAATGGCGCAATTCTCATCGTGCTCTGGTGCGCGCTCTGCCTCCACGCCCGCTGGGGTGGCCTCGTCCGCCGCGAAGGGCTAATGCAGCTCCTCATCTTCGGCAATATCGTCACGGCCTGGTCCTGGTTTGGCACCAACCTCCTCGGCGTCGGCCTGCACAGCTACGGCTTCACGGAATCCGGCTTCTTCTGGCTGATGATCTTCTGGGCCTCACAGCTCGCACTCATCGCCCTCGGCTGGCTCCCTGACCGTTCCAAGTCCGGCCAGACCGCATGACCGAAGCCGCCGGCCCGACCTGGTTCTGCATCAAGGCCAAGCCTCGCCAAGAGGCGGTGGCGGTGCAAAACCTGCGGGCCATCGGCATCGGTGAACTGGTCTTCCCTCGCCTGCGCCGCACCCGGCGCGGACACGACAAGAACAAGGTCGTGGTTGAACCACTCTTCCCAGGCTACGTCTTCGCCCGGTTTGATCCGCTCGAGTTCCAAGCCACGATTCGCAGTACTCGCGGCGTACTTCACTTGGTCAGCCGCGAAGGCCGACCGGTTGATGTCGAACAAGCGGTAATCGACGAACTCAATGCCCTCGGCCCGGACGCGATCCTGTCGGTGCTCGATGAAGAGTTGAAGGTCGGCACCAAAGCCCGCGTCATCCGCGGTATCTTCACGGGCTCCGAAGGCGAGGTCATCCGCCTCGAGTCTCCCCAGAAACGCATCGCGCTACTGCTCTCCATCCTCGGCTCCGACCAGCCAGTCGAACTTCCGCTCGACGACGTTGAAGGGCTCCCCGACCAACCCTAGCCCTTGATCACATGATTCTCGACCAACTCTCCGCCTCCGCTGCTTACGAGTCACTGCATCCTCTCTTCCCCAAGGCCTTCGCCTACCTCCGGTCCTTCGACGTGCAGACGGAAGACGGTAAATATGAACTCCAGGGCCAGGACTTAGTGGCCATCGTGCAGCGCTACCAGACCGCCCCCTCCGCGGACAAGCTCTGGGAAGCCCATCAGGTTTACGGCGACATTCAGGTGGTCTATCAAGGCCTGGAAAATTGCGGCCACGCGGACCAGAAGACCCTCGCGGTCGCGATGCCTTATATCGCGGAGAAAGACGTCGAGAAGTATGCCGCTCCGACCGCCCCCTCCGCCTTGCTCACCCTTGGCCGCGGCAACTTCGCGGTCTTCCATCCCCAAGACGGCCATCAGCCAGGCGTGCAGATTGGCGCTCCGGGCGAAATCCTGAAGGTAGTCATCAAGTTCCGCCTCAAGGTCTGAGCGGCTTGCAACTTCGCCGGCTTTGCGGTGTCCTATGTTCAACCCCATGAGACTCCTCGCCTGCCTGCTCCTTGCCCTTACCTGTGCCTTCGGCTCCGCCCAGGAGGTCACCCGCGTCTCCGACGTCATCTATACCAAACATGACGGCGTGGCACTCACGATGGATATCTTCACTCCGGCCAAGCCGAATGGCGCCGCGGTCATCAAGATTATCAGCGGTGGCTGGAACTCCAACCATAACGGCATCAGCGACGGGGGCTGGACTAAATACGGTTTCACCACCTTCGTCGTCGTGCACGGCACGCAGCCTCGTTTCCATATCGGCGAAATCGTCGGCGACCTCCAGCGCTCCGTCCGCTTCATCCGCGCCAACGCCGCCAAATTCGGGATCGACCCAAATAAGATCGGCGTCACCGGCGGTAGCGCCGGCGGTCACCTCAGCCTAATGCTCGGCACCCGCGTCATCGCGGCCAACCCAAAGGCCGTCGATGCAATTGACCGCGTGAGTTCCGAGGTCAACGCGGTGGCCTGTTATTATCCACCGGTCGATTTCCTCAGCTGGGCCAAGGAAGGCGACAGCAAGGAAGGTGCCGGCCCCCTGACCGTCCGCGCGCCGGCCTTCGGACCGATCGTGACAACCGCCGAAGGACGCGAACGTGCTGGCCGCGAACTCTCGCCCCTCTTCTGGATCAGCGCCCAGACCCCTCCCACCTACATCGTCCAAGGCGACGCCGACCCGCTCGTCCCTGACTCCCAGGCCCGCCGCTACCTCGCCCGCGCCAAGGAAGTCGGTGCCAAGGCCGAAGTCCTGATCCGCCTTGGTGGCGCGCACGGTGGTTGGATCGAGATGACCGACGACAACATCCGCATGGCTGAATGGTTCAGTCTCCATCTGCTCGGCCAACCACCAGCCAAGCCCTTCAATTTCGACATCTCATCCCTACCCAGCACGCCGACGCCCAAGAAGCCTGCGAAGAAGTAAGCAGGGCCAAGGGACGATTTACGCTGGCGGGAAAGCCCAGCCGTTTCCATATAGATGGTATGGCTTCGCCTTGCCGACTCATCCTCGCCCTCGACGTAGAGACCAAGGAGGAAGCCTTGGCGCTTGCCCGCCCCCTGGCCGGCAACCTCGCCTGGGTGAAACTCGGCCTTCAGCTGTTCACGCGCCACGGACCTGGCATCGTCGACGAATTCCACGCGCTCGGCTTCAAGGTTTTCCTCGACCTGAAGTTCCACGACATCCCTAACACGGTCTCTTCCGCCATCAAGAGCCTCAAGGGTCGCCCCTGCTCTCTCCTCACCATCCACGCCTGTGGCGGACCTGAGATGATTGCCCGCGCCGCCGAAGCCGCGAAGTCCACGCTGCCTGATTGCACCGTCCTCGCCGTCACGGTGCTGACTTCGATGGATCAAGCCCAACTTGCCGCCACCGGCGTCGCGCGGACGCCCGAAGAGCAAGTCCGCCTGCTGGGTCGCATGGCCATCAACGCCGGCATCGGCGGGCTGGTCTGCTCTCCACTCGAACTCCCGATCCTCCGCCAAGACCTCGGCACCGGCCCGACGCTCGTGACTCCGGGCATCCGTTATCCCGATGCCACTGGTGACGACCAGAATCGCGTGATGACTCCGGCCCAGGCCGCGGCCGCAGGCGCCAGCTTCATCGTAGTTGGCCGACCGATCCTCAAGGCCAAGGACCCCGCCGCTGAGACGCTCCGCATCCGCCGTGACATCGGCGAGATTATATGAGCGGCCCGACCGACATTCTGATTCTCCTCGCCGCTGGCTCTGCCCGGCGCATGCAAGCGGTCGTCGACGATAAGATTACGGCCCTCCTCGCCGGGAAACCGGTCTTCGTCCATTCGCTGCAGTCCTTCCTGAGCACGGGCCTCATCGGCCGTATAGTCATCACCTATCGCGACGAAGCCCAGCTCGCGAAACTCCGGACTCAGCTCGCCGGCCATCTCCCCGACACGGTCGTCGACTTCGTCCCCGGCGGCGAGTCACGGCAGGACTCGGTGCTAGCCGCCCTCAACGCCTGCGAGGGGCATTCCGGCCTGGTGCACATCCATGATGGTGCCCGCCCGCTCGTCTCCCCCGAAGCCATCCGCAAGGTGCGTGAGAAGGCCAAGGAAACCGGCGCCGCCATCCTCGCGGGCCGCGCCGCCGACACGGTGAAGATTGCCAAGGCCGACTCGGCCTCCGTCGAGACGTCGCCGGATCGCGGACTGGTCTGGACGGCTGAGACGCCGCAAGTCTTCCGCACGGCCATCGTGCTTAAGGCCTACCGCAAGGTCGCGGAACTACAGCGTAAGGTCACCGACGACAGCTCCGCCGTGGAATTCGTCGGACAGGACGTCTCGCTCGTCGAGAATCCTTCGGTGAACCTAAAGCTGACGCGCCCGGCGGACTTCGTCCTAGCGGAAGCAATCCTGAAGGCGCGCTAAGCGCTCAATAACCAGCCTGCCGGAGCGCAGCGTCCAGCTTCGCCTGGAAGTCAGTGATGTCCTGAGGCGTGGGGCGATAGCCGGGCGTGCGTGCGGCCATGCCGGGGCGACCCTGGTGATCGATATACCAATCGGCCTTTTCGCCGTCGGAGAAAGTAACGTGTCCGCTGACCATGGCATGCGGCTGGGCGATAGTGTCGACTTCGACGGTGACGACGCCGGTGCCCTGAGGGGTCTCGGCAGGAGCGACCGGAGCGGTAGCGTCGGCGGGGGCAGCCTCGGTCGCGGCTTCTTCGGGCTTCGCGGGCTCTTCCTTCTCAATCAAGGCGAGGTTCAAATCGTCCACGAGGAAACGGACATCCATGTAAGTCATGGAAACTTCCAACTGGGAGGACAGGCGCTCCTGGATCTGCGAGAGCGTGGCGCCTTCGGCCACCCAGGCGGAAACCGTGGAAATCTGTGCGGGTGTCAATCGAGCCATAGGTCGCTAAAGTGTGGGAGCGCCCAACGATTTTCAAGCGTCAGGTCGCTTATTCGTTGGAAAAGTACCTCCTGCTAGCCAAGTTAAGCCCATGCAGTCCGAGATCAGCTGGCAAAAGCAGGGAGAGTTCACCGACATCGTCTACGAGAAGGCCGACGGCATCGCCCGCGTGACAATCAACCGGCCGTCTCGCCGCAACGCCTTCACCCCGGACACCATCGCCGAGATGCTCAAGGCCTTCGGCGATGCGCGCGACGACGCCACCATCGGCGTGGTGCTCCTGCGCGGTGCCAACCCGCAGCACGACGGCAAGTTCGCCTTTTGCGCCGGCGGCGATCAGAAGATTCGCGGCGATAAAAAAGGTGGCTACATGGGCAAAGACGGCGTCCCCCGCCTCAATGTCCTCGACCTGCAGCGCCTCATCCGCTCGATGCCCAAGGTCGTCATCGCCCTCGTGGCCGGCTTCGCCATCGGCGGTGGCCATGTGCTTCATGTGATCTGCGATCTCACCATCGCCGCCGACAACGCCGTGTTCGGCCAGACTGGCCCGACAGTCGGCAGCTTTGATGGCGGTTTCGGCGCTTCCTACCTTGCCCGCATCGTCGGTCAGAAGAAGGCCCGCGAGATCTGGTACCTTTGCCGCCAATACGACGCCCAGCAGGCCCTCGAGATGGGCCTCGTCAATACCGTCGTCCCCTACGAACAACTCGACGCTGAAGGCGTGAAGTGGGCCCAAGAGATTCTCACCAAGAGCCCGCTCGCCATCCGCTGCCTCAAGTCGGCCTTCAACGCCGAACTCGACGGTCAGGCCGGCATCCAAGAACTCTCCGGCAACGCCACCCTACTCTATTATCTTTCGGAAGAGGGCGACGAAGGTCGCGCCGCTTGGAACGAGAAGCGTCCTCCTAATTTCCGAAAATTCCCTTGGCTCCCGTAAATCCGATTCGTGTCACCGAGCGCGCGCAGAAGCTCGCGACCGAGGTCCTCCGGCCCGGCGACATCGCCGTCGACGGCACCGCTGGTAAAGGCCGTGACACAGCCTGCCTCGCCCAGGCCGTCGGCCCGAACGGATATGTGCACGCCTTCGACATCCAGCCGGAGGCCATCACCTCGACCCATAATCTCCTCGAGGTGGCCGGTCTTTTGGACCGCGTCTCCCTACACCTGCGCAGCCACGCCGAACTCACCGAAGTCCTCACGCCAGCGCAGCGCGGCCAGCTCGGCGTCGCTATTTTTAACCTCGGCTACCTGCCCGGTGGCGACGCCTCGATCATCACGCAGCCAACCTCGACCGACCGAGCCCTCCGCGACGCCTACGCCAACCTCCGCCCCGGAGGCCGTCTCATCTGCGTCGCTTACACCGGTCACCCGGGCGGCCCAGAAGAATCCGATATCGTGCTCAAATTCGCCGAAGAACAGGCGGCCGCTGGACTCCATGTCGAGAAGGTCGGCTATTACCCCACCCCGGGTAAGCCTTGGATTTTGGTTGTGAACAAGCCGGCGGCTTGAAGCCGGACGCTTTCCTTTCAACCTTATCCGGATGTCCGCCCACCGACGCATCATCCTGACCGGAGCCACGGGTCTCATCGGGAAGGCGTTGGCCAGCCGACTCACGGGACTCGGCTATGATATCGTCCCCTTTCGCTCGCGACATACTGAATCCGGAGGCTTCGATCATCTCTCGGGACACATCGACCGTGCCTCGCTCGAAGGTGTCTTTGCGGTCATCCACCTCGCCGGCGAATCCATCGCACAACACTGGACCGAGGCCGCTAAGGAGCGAATCCTGACCAGTCGCCATGACGGGACCCGCCTCCTAGCGGAGGCCTTAGCAGGATTGAAGCAGAAGCCAGTGGTCTTCATTTCAATGTCCGGCATCAACCGCTACGGCTTACGACGAACGGAAACTTTAGAGGAGACCTCGACGGTCCAAAACGATGGCTTCCTGCCTTCGGTGACCGAAGCCTGGGAAAACGCGACCCTGCCAGCCTCCGAGGGAGGAATTCGTACGGTCCTACTCCGTACTCCCCTCGTCCTCTCCGCCTCTGGTGGCGGTCTGAAGCAAATGCTCCCCGCGTTCCGCCTTGGCTTGGGCGGTCCGATCGGCGGCGGCCAACAGCGGATGAGCTGGATAGCCCTTCCCGACCTCGTCGAACTTATCGTCTGGGCCTTGAAAAACCCCTCCATCCATGGCCCGCTCAACGCCGTGGCACCCCACCCGGTGACCCAAGCCGAATTCGCCCGCAAACTCGGCACCGCCCTTCGTCGCCCAAGCTTCCTGCCGATGCCCGCATGGGCGCTCTCCCTCCTCTTTGGCCAGATGGGCCGCGAGACGATCCTCAGCGACCTCTCGGCCTTCCCTCGAGTAGCCCTCGATGGCGGGTTCCGCTTCGGTACGCCTGACCTCGCGTCGGCCCTCAAGCAGGCTCTCGGACCTAGATTTTAGATTGAAGGAACGAGGACGGACGGAGATTGTCCGGCCATGGTTCGCGCTGTCTTCGTCTTCACAGTCCTACTGCTCGTCGGTTGCGACGACGGTTCGCGTGCCGACTCCCGCACCCTCGACATTGATGATCCGGAATTCCGCGCCGGACAAACCTTCCATAAGCAAGGCGAGACCCGCAAGGCCCTTGAATGCTACCTCAAGGTGATTGATAATCGTAAAGGGGCGGCCGAATCCCACCTCGAGGCCGGTCGTATGTACCTCGACCTGCAGGACCCCCTTCCGGCCATCTATCACCTCAACCAGTATATCCGGATGAAGCCGACTTCCGAGCAGTCGAACATCGTCCGCCAGATGATCAAGACCGCCGAGAAACAGTTTATGCAGCAGCTGCCCGGTCGCCCAATGGAACCTGATGCTTTGGGCGGAACCGACCTGAATGCCCGTCTCCGCAGCCTGCAGCTTGAGAACGAAAAACTGAAACGCGAACTGGCCGACATCAGCCGCAGCCAGAAAGGCCTGACCCTTCCGGCCAAGACGACGAGCGATAAGCCGAATAACGACAAGCCAGCGACCACCGAAGACGGCAAACCCGCCCGCTACCGCCAATACACGGTCGTCAAAGGCGACAACCTTTCGAGCATCGCCCGCAAGACCTACGGCGAATCTAATCCGGCCCGCGTGAGCGCCATCTTTAACGCCAACCGCGATAAGATGACGTCAATCAACAGCCTGCCGAAGATCGGCACGGTGATCCTCCTCCCGGAGTAAGCCATGCGCCTGACGCGCATCCGGGCCGCCGATTTCCGCAATCTGACCTTCGCGGACGTCTCCACCGACGCGCCGAGAGTCTTCCTACTCGGCGATAACGGCCAAGGAAAGACGAACCTCCTCGAGGCCGCAGCGCTAGTCTCCTCGTTCCGTTCCTTCCGGACGACGGATATCTCCCCACTCATCCGCTCCGGCTGCGTCGAAGCCCGCCTACGGCTCGACGTCCGTCTCTCACCAGAGGAAAATGCCGAGATCGAGATCCGCCTCGCAAAAGGCTCCCGGAAGGCCCTCCTCAACGGCACTCCCGTCGCTTCAGTCGCCCAGCACCTCGGGCAGTTCCCGACCATCGTCTTCTGCTCCGACGACCTTCGTCTCGTACGCGGTTCGCCCTCTAACCGCCGTCGCTGGCTCGATGCTGCCATCGGCGGCACCGATGCCGCCTACCTCACCGCCGTCCGCGACTATGGCCGCGCACTCGACGGACGTAATGCGTTATTAAAAGCCGCCGTCCGCTCCGACGAAGAACTGCGTGCCTTCGAGAAAGCAATGCTTGCGCCCGCGGAGCTAATCGCCGCGACCCGCGCTCTCATTTTGCCCGAACTCGCCGCAACCTTGCGCGACGCCTGCGCCCGCGCGGGCTTCCCCGACCAGGGCGCGGACTTGGTCTACCAACCTGACGTCGGTGCCGATCAGCTCTTCGAGATCTGGGCGAAGACGCGTGTCGCCGACCTCGCCACGGGCACAACCCTCCGCGGCCCACAGCGCGATGATTTCGGGATGCTCTTCGCTGGCAAGGATGCGTCCGACTACGCCTCCGAAGGCCAGCAGCGCCTTCTCGTCCTCGCCCTCTGCCTCGCCCGCCTCCAGCGCGACACCCTCCTTGCCCCCACCCCGCCAGTCATCCTGGCCGATGACGTACTGGGCGAACTCGACGATACCCGCCGACGGGCCTTCTGGAACGAAGTCGGGGAAAAGCATCAGGTTATCGCGACTGGCACCGTCCCGCCGCCCTCCGGCGACTGGCTGACCTACCGGGTGTCCGGGGGTAGCTACCTTCAAGCCTGATTTTGGCGTTGTTTTATGAGAAACTGACCCCTTGGATGGGGGCATGTCGGACTTCCTTCTCTACGCCTCCGTGGTGGCCCTTTTCCTCGTCTGCCTCCTCGTGGTCCTCGTGATCCTGATGCAGCGCCCCAGCGCCAACGCTGGCATGGGCTCGGCCCTCGGCGGCGGTGCCGCTGAGACCGTCTTTGGCGGAGAATCCGCGAACGTACTTTCGAAGATGACCACGGCCCTCACCGTCATCCTCTTCATCCTGAGTTTCGGCCTCTACCTCGGCTTCGTCGCTGCGGACACGAATAAAAAGAAGGGGTCTGGTGCCCTCGGCGCCGGTGCCACCGCCCCCGTAGTCGCTCCAGCGGCTCCGACCGCCGCCCCTAAGACTCCGGCTGCCACTCCGACCGCCCCTGCCCCTGCTGCCGCCAAGCCACAGTCCACCCCGGCTCCGGCCGCGACGACTCCGGCCAAGCCCGCCGCTCCGGCTCCGGCCAAGTAAGCCTGAGTGAGAACCCGACTACTCAGCCTCTCTGTCCGCTGGGTAGCGTGTCTCATCGCACTCGGTTGCTGCGCGCAATCGCGGGTCCCGTCCGCCCCCGGACTGGACCAGCTAACGTCCGAACAAGGACACACTTTCCTCGCCGGCTTCCGGCAGGCCCGTCTCGGTGGCGATCTGTGCCTACGTTTCGAGATCATCCACAAGCCGCGTAAAGGCGAGTCGCTACCCGCGGTCAAAGGCACGCTCTGGGCCGCCTCATACGGTTCAGACCAACTCCTCCGCGGCGAAATCAAGGACAGCCAAGGTAAATCCGCCTTCACGTTCATCACGATAAAGTCCGGCAAAGAATCGCGCGGCTGGATCTCCCGGCACGGCGCACCCGCCCAAGAACTCAGCGACAAGGCACCGCTGATCCCGCTGGCTGAAGGCCTACTACTCACCCCTTTTGACCTCCAGCTACCTTTCACGCACTGGCCGGCCACCGCCTATCTGAGCACGGAAAAACGCCGCCGGCCAGTGCATGTCTTCGATGCCCTGAACCAGTCCGGCCACGAACCCGCCAAGGTGAACTACGCCATTGATCATGTCTACGGCGTGCTCATCCAGGCGACCTGTTTCGATACGAACGGCCAAAAGACCCGCACGCTACAGGTCGAAGAATTCTCCAAGGTCGACGAGCAATGGATGCTCGCTGCGTGCAGCCTGCTCGACGAAAAAACGCGCGACGCCGACCTACTCCGCATCACTGAAGCCGCGCTCGGCGAACGTTTCGCACCGTCGATCTTCGAACCCGCCACACTCACGCAAGCAGCCGCCCAACCGGCCAACTTCAAAAAGCTGTGAAGACCCAAGTCACCGCCGCCCAGGTCGCCCGCTTCTGCAATCTGCTCACCAACGGCAAGAAAATCGCCGATTTCGAAGGTTCCCGCAACGGCCTCCAGCATAAGGGCACGCGCCCCGTACGCAAGGTCGGCGCAGCCGTCGACGCCGGCGCCCAGGTCTTCGTCGAAGCCGCCCGTCGCGGCGTCGATTTCCTGATTGTCCACCACGGGATGTATTGGCGCCCAGTCTCGCCTGAACGCGAAGTGCGCACGCTCCGCAAGGCCGCCCTGAAGAAGACCGGCCTGTCGCTCTACTCCAGCCACCTGCCGCTCGACGCCCATCCGGCCATCGGCAACAACGCGCTCATCGCCCAGGACCTCGGCCTGAAGGTCGTGGATTGGTTCGTCGATTACGAAGGCCTGCCGATCGCTTGCATCTGCAAGGGCATCGCCCGCACGACGCTCCGGAAGCGCCTCAAGGCCTCCTACCCTCAAACCTATAAGGGCATCGAGTTCGGCTCCACCAACCCGAAGAAAATCGCGATTCTCAGCGGCAGCGGACGTAGCGCGCTTAGCCACCTGAAGGCCGAAGGCTGTGACACGCTCATCACCGGCGAGTTGCGCGAAGAACATTTCAACGAAGCCCACGAACAGGGCTGGAACCTCTACCCCTGCGGCCACTACGCCACCGAGACCTGGGGCGTGAAGGCCCTCGCCGCCGCGGTCGCCGCGGAGTTCGGCGTGAAGTGGGAATTCATCCCGACAGGCAACCCGCTCTAATGACCCGCGGACGGCTAGCCCCGACCCCGACCGGCTATCTGCACGTCGGCCACGCCCGCACCTTCGCTCTCGCCGCCGCTCGCGCTGCTGGCGGGACGCTGATCTACCGCACAGAAGATCTCGACGCGGGACGCTGCCGCCCGGAGTTCGCCGCCGCCGCGATCGAAGACCTTCGCTGGCTCGGCCTGAAGTGGACGGAAGGACCCGATGTCAGCGGCCCGCACGCACCCTACATCCAATCGCAGCGTCTGCCCTGGTTCCGCGAGGTCTGGCAGCAGCTCCAAGCCTCCGGAGCCATCTATCCGTGTGATAAGTCCCGCAAGGATGTCGAACGCAGCCTGACGGCCCCGCACGCCGAAGACGACGCGGAGCCGATCTTCCCCCCTGCCCTGCGGGCGCCTAGCGGCGCCGGAAGCGCAGCCCGCGAAGCCTGCCCGACCAACTGGCGCTTCCGCGTGCCCGACGGTGAGACCATCACCTTCATCGACGCGCTCCAAGGACCGCAGGCGTTCGTTGCCGGACGTGACTTCGGTGACTTCCTCGTCTGGCGGAAGGACGGCTTCCCCGCCTACGAACTCGCCGTCGTCGCCGACGACCACGCCATGGACATCACCGAGGTCGTCCGCGGGGCCGACCTCCTGCTCTCGACTGCCCGTCAACTCCTGCTCTATCGCGCGCTCGGCTGGATTCCGCCCGCCTGGGCGCACGCTCCCCTCATCGTCGATGCGGACGGCAAGCGGCTCGCCAAGCGTACCTCCGGGCTCTCGATTCGGGATCTCCGCCAAAAAGGAAAGACGCCGGAGGAGGTCCTCACGGCGCCCTTGAACGAGCTGTTAAGCTGAAGGCTTAAGCGCCCTTCTTCGGGTCGGCGGCAGACTTCGGAGCGACGGCGCCGCCGGAGACCTTGTCACGGTAGGACTGAAACGTCTTGGTCAGCCCGGCATCGCCGGCCGAAACCTTCAAGGCTTCATCGAGATACTTGAGCGCCTCCGTCTTCGCGGACGGATCGATCTGCAGAAGAATCCGCGCCTTGTTGTAATGAAAGATACCCTTCCGCGGCCCGGTGATATCGGCATACATCTCGCTCAAGGTCGCTTCCGCAGACTTGAAATCCTTCGCGGCAATCGCGTCATCGATCTTCTTGCCCAACTCCCGGCTTTTGGCCGAACGAGTCGACTTCTCCTTACCTTCTTTCTCCAGAGCCGCCCTGCCCTCTGGGGTGTTTTTGAATGAGGCGAGCTTCTGGAGATATTCCTTGGCGGTCTGGCCGCCGAACCCGACGGTCTTACCGAAGACATCACCGGATTTGGCGTCGATGAGCAATACGGTCGGGAAACCGGAGATACCGAACTGCTTCGAGAGCTCCGCGTTCTTGGCCTTCAGTTCAGGAGTTTGCGTCTTGGCTTTCGGATAATCCAGTTCGACGAGGACATACTTGGAGGCAACCGCGGCAAACTCGGCCGACTCGAACACAACTTTATGCAACTGCTTGCACGGCGGGCACCAGTCGCTGCCGGTGAAGTCGACGAGCACGGGCTTGTTCTCCTTGACCCCCTTCGCCTTAGCGGCGTCGAGGTCGGTCAACCAGGTGAGTTCAGCCCGCGCCGTGACGGTCGCGAGGAACAGGAGAGTCAGGATGAGTTTTTTCATGAGAGGGATTATTTCTTCACTTTGGCGGCTTGCGCCGCGGCGACCTGGACACGGAATTGCTTTACATCGGCGAGCTCTTTCACGGTCTCGGGCGTGGCGGCGATGATCTCGTCAAGCACCTTGAGCAAAGCGGCGGGGTCACCGGGCTTACAGGCCTGGATGATCCCGATGCGGGCATTGACGGTCAGGTTGAGCTTAGCGGCGCCCGTCACCCCCTTGTCCTGGATGAACTTGGCGACCGCGGCCTCGGCAGCGGCCTGCTCCTTCTTCTCCATCAAAGGTCCGACGATGCCACTCAGTTCTTCACCGTAAGAGGCGACTGCGGCTTCGTCTTTCTTCGTCTGGGCAAAAGCTTTGCGACCTTCGGGCGTGTTGGCTTTCCGCAGGTCCGCTAGGTGTGCGAGATACTTCTCCGGGCCGCCCGCTTGGTAGCCAGTCTGAGCAAAGGGCTCGCCGTTTGAGTCCAACAACATGATCGTCGGAAACCCTTCGATGGAGAACTTCTTCGAGAGGGCCTGATTCTTGGCTTTCTCCTCAGGGCTCTGCTTCTTCTTCTGAGGGTAGTCGAGTTCGACGAGGACGAAATCCTTGGTGACCGCGGCGAATTCCTTCTGGTCGAAGACTTCCTTCTTCAGACGAATGCACCAGCCGCACCAGTCGCTGCCGGTGAAGTCGACGAGGATCGCCTTCTTCTCGGCCTTGGCGACCTTGATGCCCTCATCGAGGTCGGTGAGCCAACCATCAGCGGCGGTAAGGGAGAGGGCGCTCAGACACAGAGCGACGACGGCGAGGAAACGGCGGGGCATCCCTCTAAGTAACGCCATCCCCGAAACGAGGCAACCCGCAATCAGCCAACCCTGCGTTGCCAATATGAAGTTTATCCCTCACTAAACCCCCATGGCCGGCACCCGCATCCTCCTCGTCGACAATGGTTCCTACGAACCGGCAGCGACATTAGCCCTGCGCGGACTGGCCCTCGAAGTCAGCAAGCTCATCGGTCAGGAAGTCCGGCCGGTCTCG
>Ga0209500_10000229_pt1 | contig 51310 bp, 62 predicted proteins | sample S_140212_EF_Meta_FD_187323 | JGI IMG/M metagenome (GOLD analysis project Ga0209500, IMG submission 187323) | Freshwater microbial communities from Lake Simoncouche, Canada to study carbon cycling - S_140212_EF_MetaG (SPAdes) (version 2) | ecosystem: Environmental > Aquatic > Freshwater > Lake ... | reverse complement strand
GCAGAGTTTTTGTCTAAGAAACGCGCTAAAGATCAACAAGTCATGGAATTCTTTTCCAAGCTTGTCAATCCAGACCAATATCAAGCAGCATTGATTGCTTCTGAAGATGGTCAAGTCAATCGATCAGATCTTGGCCGTACGGTCAACCGTTTGATTGACATCGTGCACACCCAACCAGGTGCTGATCTGAAGACTTCAGCCGGTACTTGGTGGGGCGCATTCAACGCCGTGACGTACTACTACGATCACGTCGCTGGAACTGATCAAGACAAGCGTCTGACAAGCGCGTGGTTTGGTTCAGCCGCTACTCGTAAACGCCAAGCACTTGACTTAGCCGTCGAGTTCGCTGAAGCAGCCTAAAACCTGGGGGCTTCGGCCCCCTTCATTCCCACTCTAGGAGAAAATTATGGCAAACGCCAGAGGAAAGTCTATCGACAACACTCACCTGAGCATTGATCAGGCTGAGGAACGTGGTTTCATTCATAGAGACTACATCGCCCACTGTCTACGTTGGACGCATGTAGCAAAGTGGATGGGTAACCCTAAACACCGCAAGGATTGCAAGCTGCTTGACATTGGCTGCGGCAAAGACGTACCATTGGCAAAGATGCTGATGACCAGTCGTATGGCGTCAGATGGTCTTGACTACATCGGCATTGACTACAACAAGCTTGAAATGCCTAAGGCTTTTGAGAACACCAAGTTCAAGCCTACTCTGATTGGCAACGTGGCCTTCCCAGACTGCAAGTTGCCTCATGAGAAGTTTGACGTCATCACAAGCTTTGAAGTCCTTGAGCACGTTGAGCCTTTGCATGCTTACAAGATGCTGGAAGGTATCCGTGATCGCTTGACCGATGACGGCGTTGCCTTCTTGTCTACCCCTGTCTATGACCCACAAGTCGGCGCAGCAGACAACCACGTCAATGAGATGACCTACGAAGTGATGCAGTTGATGCTTCACAAGGTTGGTTTGGAAGTTGACGACCACTTCGGCACTTTTGCCTCAATCAAAGACTACAAGGAAATGATCGCCAAAGATGATCTCGATTCAGTGTTCAGCCGCCTGCGTGATTACTACGACAGCAATTACTTGGCAACTATATTTGCCCCCTTATATCCTCACCGTTCTCGGAACGTGCTCTGGCGGGTCAAACTGCCGAAAAATACTGAGATGTTTAGCGCAGGCAAATTTGCAGACCTCACAAAGCCCCTGTCAAGCAGCGAAGCCTGGCAGCCACTCTTTGACTACCTTGGAGAGTAACCATGGATCTGTCAAAGATGGTAGCAGAGTTTCACCAGAAGTTTGGGCTGGAACCGACTGCACAGCCTGACTTTCCGGTGAGGGAGATCTGGGAGCTTAAGAACGCTCATCTGCAAGAAGAGTTGAACGAGATCAGAGCAGCAGCAATCAACGGCAACTTGGAAGAGTATTTTGACGGCCTGATTGACTTGGTCTATGTAGCTCTTGGGGCAGCCTACTTATCAGGCTTGCCCTTTGACGAGGGCTTCAAAAGGGTGCATGAAGCAAACATGAAAAAAGTGCGCGCTTTAAGGCAAGAAGATAGCAAACGCGGGTCTACCTATGATATAGTGAAACCTGCAGGATTCGTGGCTCCAACGCTTACGGACCTCATCAGAAAGGAGAAAGAATGAAAGGCATTATTGTCATTGACGGTTGTGATGGAACAGGCAAGACTACGCTTGCTGAAGCTATTTGCAAACGCCACGATGGCGTCTACATTCACAACACGTATCGCTGGCCTTCAAAGATGCCGCTGTATCACACAGCAGCCTTGCATCGTGCATTGAAGTTGTCACGTACACGTTTGGTTGTGATCGATCGCCTTTGGATGAGCGAAGCCATCTATGCAGAGGTGTATCGTAATGGCAGCCCTTGGCCTCACATGGGTCGCATGATTGATCGCATCATCCGCAAGGTTGGTGGCGTCTACATCTTGACTCAATCACCTGCTAACCATGCTGAAAAGTTTGAGCAGCTTAAAGGTGAACGCGAAGAGATGTACGACAACGTCGATCATGTTCGTAAGCGCTTTGATGAGTTGTTTGAAGGTGGTTTGTCTGGTCATGACTATGACTATGCACAACAGCTGTCTGTGTTTGGTATGCGCAATCGTGATGATGTGCTGCCATATCGCTACGACGTTGAAGGCACCAATCTTGATGTCTACATTGACATGGTGATGTCTGTCCTTCAATCACGATTGATGAAGCAATATGAGCCTGCTTTGCACTTGCACACCAAGAACTTTGCAGGTCACTTGCATGAAGCCAATATCATCTTTGTAGGTGACAAGGCCAACAGCAAGATGCGTGCAGTCAGCTGGCCTTTCTACGACTTTGGCAATTGCAGCGAATTCTTTGCTGATGCTTTGCATTCATTATCCTTTGATGAGACTAGAGCAATCTACATCAACGCGCATGATGGCAATGGTCCTTTGTACGTCAATGATTGCTTACGCGCAAAGCCTTACATGAAGGTCATCTGCTTTGGCAATCAGGCTTACGACACCATGAGCGAATTCACTCGCAAGATTCATAAGGTCATGCATCCATCTTATGCAAAGCGCTTCAACAAGCGTCAAGAGTTTTTACTACAACTTGAGGAGGTCATCAATGGTTAACACAACCAACATGAACTGGCAAGGCTTGTTAGATGTCATCATGAACAGTGGCATTGATACCAGCCCACGTGGAAAACGTACAAAGGAACTGATGGGCTTCAAGTCAATGATTGACATGAACCAGCCTGTTATCACGATCAAGGAGCGCAATCTTGGCTACAAGTTTATGGCAGCTGAAGCAGCATGGATCATGGCTGGCGATAACCGCGTCAGCACAATTGCCCCGTTTAGCAAACAGATCAGCAACTTCTCTGACGACGGTATCCTTTTCTTTGGCGCCTATGGACCAAGAATACGCGATCAACTGTCTCACGTGGTTCAGTCGTTACTCGGTGATCCAGACACGCGTCAAGCTGTCATCACCATTTGGCGGCCAAACCCTCGTGCGTCAAGAGACATCCCATGCACCATCAGCTGCCAGTTCGTTATCCGGATGGGCATGATCCATTGCTTCATGAACATGCGTTCTTCTGATGCTTGGCTTGGCGTGCCTTATGACTGGTTCAACTTTAGTATGCTGTCAGCCGGTGTTGCGTTGATGCTGCGTGAGAAAGGCATGAACGTCAAGCTTGGTGCCTTGCACTTCTATGCAGCAAGCCAGCACTTGTATGAAGAGAATTGGGACAAGGTAGAGCCTTGTTTGTCAGGTGAGATTCTTGGCGACTATGAGCCAATCAATCTTAATGACTTTAATGACTACGACCACCTGGTCAATCACTTGTGGGCCGTGGCTTATGGAACATCTAAGAACGGTTTTCTCAAGGAATTATCAACATGGAAAGGATGAACAGAGATGAATACTTTTCGGAATTGGCTTTACTCGTTGCTCGAAGAGCCACTTGCGCTAGGCGGAGTGTGGGCTGCGTTCTCATATCTTCTCGTGGGCATGTTCTCAGTACTGGTTATAACGGGGTGCCTCGTGGTCATACTCATTGCACTGACGTTCGCTGTCCCGGTGCTTCTTTGCCTTCGGGGACTGGCTTGGATGTATGTGAAGCTATTCATGCGGAACAGAACGCCCTCCTCCAATGCAAAGACGTGGATCAAATAGATACCGCTTATGTCACGGCTATGCCATGCATGACCTGTATGAAATTGCTCTTGAACACAAGCTGCAGGCGCATCGTGTATGTGTCTGATTACCCTCACCAAGAAGCAAAACAACTTTGGATAAAAAATGGACGAATCATCATATCAACCGCCGAAGCACTTTCCCAATCTGCTGCTAGCAAAGCGAATAGCTATCGATTGCGAGACGCGCGACCCGAACTTAATGACTAAAGGACCTGGCGGTGTAAGAAAAGACGGCTATATTGTTGGATTTTCTGTGGCTACAGACGATGGATTTGCTGAGTACTATCCTGTCCGTCATGCAGCAGGCGGGAACCTCAACCCCGACAATGCGTTTGCTTGGCTTCGTGACATGCTGAAAACAGACATTCCAAAGGTGGGCGCAAATTTGCCTTACGACTTGGAATGGTTGCTAACAGAGAATGTCAAGGTCGGTGGTCCTAAGTACGACGTGCAGATTGCAGAACCTTTGCTTGATGAAGATCGCATCACATACAAGCTTGATGCCTTGGCGCAGTCTTACCTTGGCGAGACAAAAGACGAGACGGCTTTGATTGCAGCAGCAGTCAGACGCGGTATTCATCCTAGCAAGGTCAAAGAAAACCTCTGGCAGTTCCACGCTTCTGAAGTGGCTCCTTACGGACGCAAAGACGCAGACCTGCCGATTCGTATCTTTGCCCAACAAGAAGTCTTGCTGCACGACGAAAAGCTCTGGGAAGTCTTTGACATTGAGACGCAGCTTGTCGATGTATTGGTAGCAATGCGTCAACGTGGGGTTCCTGTCGATCTAGACCGCGCCCAAAAAGTCAAGGCTCAGTTACTTGATGAGCAAGGCAAGCTCACGGAGCAGTTGAAGAAGGTTGCAGAGCGGGATATAGACATCTGGTCTGGTGACGATATACAGGCAGCCAGTGACGCATTGAAGCTGGATTACCCAAAGACTGAAAAGGGGAATGCTAGTTTTCCCAGTGAGTTTCTTGAAGCTAGTGAACATGAATTTTTCTCCTTGATTTCGAAGGTCCGGAAGCTTGACCGGGCCGGTGGAGTATTTATCGACAGCAAGATCATTCAGATGGAAAAAGATGGCAAGATTTACCCAACATTCAGACAGGTCAGAGACGATCGAGGTGGCACAAAGTCGGGGCGTTTTGCGTCGTCTAATCCGAACATGCAGCAGGTACCAGCTCGAGATCCGGTGCTCGCGCCTCTTATTCGAAGCATCTTTGTACCAGAAGAAGGTTGCCAATGGGGTGTCTTTGACTACTCGCAGCAAGAGCCTCGTGTCACGGTTCACTACAGCTACCTACGGAATTTTCCTGGAGCTGAGACGGCGCGTAACCGTTACCTCGATGACCCTGATACTGACTATCATCAGCTGGTTGCAGACATGGCTGGAATCAGTCGAAAGAATGCGAAGACGCTAAACCTTGGATTGGCCTACGGTATGGGAGCAGCCAAGGCAGCCACTCAACTTGGTTTGCCGCCAGCTGAAGCCAAACGCGTCTACGAGCAATACCACGCCAACGTGCCATTCATCAAGGCACTTGGTGAGGAATGCACACGGATTGCAACGAACAGGGGCTATGTTAAGACGTTCTTAGGACGGCGCCGTAGGTTCCAGTTGTTTGGTCCACCGAAGTACAGCCCGGGTCTTATTCCATTGAAGAAAGACTTGGCTGAAGAGAAGTACGGCTTGCCCTTAAAGCGTTACTTTGTCCACAAGGCAATGAACGCAGTGATCCAGGGTTCGTCGGCAGACATGATCAAGATGGCGATGATCAATTTGTTCAAAAAAGGCGAAGTTCCTCATCTGACTATTCACGATGAATTGGACTTTAGTGTACGGGACTTGGATCATGCCCGAATGATTCGTCAGGAGATGTTGACATGCGTGGACTTGGTCGTGCCATTGAAAGTAGATTGCGAGCTTGGACCCAATTGGGGAGAAGCGGTGGAGGTGAAGCTATGAAGGAAAGCCAGTTTTGGGCTCTGGTCAAAGGCAAGCTGCCAGGCCACGTGGAACGCGTTGAGAACGCCTTGACAAGAGGAACTCCAGACGTGAACATGTGCCATGAAGGCAGCGAGCTTTGGCTAGAGTTAAAAGTCTTGGATGCCAAAGGCAAATGTGAGTTGCGTCCTGAACAGGTCCTATGGCACCGTAAGCGTCAGGAAAGTGGAGGACGTGTATTCGTACTCGCTCGCAACGAAAATGTCCTAAAGGTACTCCAGATTCAGCGAGAGATGGATCTCTATGAGATATGGACTTGCACCAAGCCATTTGATTGGGAGAACATGAACAACCTACTTTTTAACGTGCCGCCTTTTTGCACTGAATATGTTGTGCGTCATGCACAAGTTGGAGGACAACAATGACAGTCTATGTCGTACAAGAATCGCCGAAGTTTAACCTGCTGCCAGCTGCGGAGTATGGTGACCTTCAAACATTGCTGCCACCAGGACAAGTGATGATGGCCACAGCGCCAACCATTCGCGTCTTGCGTGACAAGCTTAGGAGTTTTTCGGACAGCGATTTTCTGCTGGCTATTGGGGATCCCATTGCCATCGGTATGTCCGTCGCAATTGCTGCTGGCTTCAATAGCGGCAAGATCAGGATGCTGAAATGGGATCGCCAAGAGCATCGTTACTACGCCCTTGAGGCGGACCTTACAGGAGCACGAAATGCTTGAAGATGAAATGTTAGCCGACAGTCAGATGCCATCTGATCAAGGCTTGGGCAAGATCAGTACGCTTGCAGAGCGATACACAGATCTTGATGAAGAGATTAAGGACACGGAAACGCGTTTGAAGCTCTTAAAAGAACAGGCTAGGGAGATTGCTGAGAAGCAGTTGCCTGATGCTATGGCAGAAGTTGGTGTGGCTAAGTTTACGCTTACAGACGGCAGTGAAGTGACCGTCAAACCGTATTACAGCGCCAAGATCAGTGACGATAAACGTGAAGAGTGCTTTGGCTGGTTGGAAGACCATGGCCACGAGGCGCTAATCAAAGACGAAGTCGTCCTGACATTCAATCGCGGTGAGCACGAGAAGGCCGAAGAATTCAAAGCCCAGCTGTTAGAGCAAGGCATGGATTATTCTGGCAAGATGGGTGTTCATCCTCAGACTTTGACAGCATTCGTCAAAGAGCAAGTGGAAAGCGGAGCCGAATTTCCTCTTGAACTTTTCAACGTTTATATCGGCCAAATTGCCAAAATCAAAAGGAGTAAGTGATGGTTAAGAAAACTGAAGTGGCTGTACAGCAGCCGACCGCCCTAGTGGCATTTGCAGACGACATGATGGCAGACGCAGGTCTCGGTTTCGAGAACGTGTCCGCGAACGATGTCGCTATTCCGTACCTCAAGGTGCTGCAGGCTTTATCGCCTGAACTTCGTGGAGTCACCAAAGTTGCTGGTGCTGAAGAGGGCTTGATCATCAACACCGTCACCGGTGTGCTGATGAAAGAAGTCCGCGTCATCCCTTGCGCCTTTAAGAAGAGCTATGTTGAATGGACTCCTCGTGAAGCTGGCGGCGGATTGGTCAAAGAATGGACTGACGAGAAGATTCTCGAAAAGACCAAGAAGAACGAACGCAACCAAGATGTCTTGGCCAATGGCAACCTGATCGTCACCACTGCGTATCACTACGTGTTGGTGTTGTCTGAAGGTGGCTTTGAACGTGCCTTGATTGCAATGTCTTCGACGCAGCTTAAGAAGTCACGCCGCTGGCTTGGTCAGATGATGGCCTTGCAAGTCAAGGTTGGCGACAAGTCATTCACGCCTCCGCCGTTTAGCCATAGCTACCACTTGGGAACAGGCATGGAGACTAAGGATGCCAACAGCTGGTATGGTTGGTTGATCAACGATCCAAGCATGGTTCAAGATCGTGGCGTCTACGACGCAGCTAAAAAGTTTGGTTCAGACGTAACCGCTGGACTTGTGAAAGTTGCTGAGCCTCCGCAAGAAGGTATTGCAGCTGCTGATGACGATGTTCCTTACTAACAGGGACGGTCATGAGTAACAAGAACCCATCGGCAACTAAAAAAGGCCCTGGTCGTTACCATAAAGAAGGCGTGTCTAAAGGCAAGGCTTCAAAGTCTACCTTTAAACGCGCTGCGGTGAATACCAAGGTCAAGGTCGCAAAGCAGACAGATCACGTGACGAATAGTCCGTTGAAAGCTGCCGCGCGAGGCGGTTAAGTCAAGGGGTGGCTTCGGCCACTCCGCCTATCAACTAAAACGAGAAAGAATTATGCTTGCACAAAGATTCATGGCGCTATTTTCCGGGCACACAGGTGCTTACGGAACCTATGACATCGATGGCAAGAATACTGGCCTAAAGGTTCAGGGGACAGCAATCACAAAGAGGGCGCCGGTAACGGAGCAGCTATGGGATGCGCACCTAGCAGGGACAAAAGGAATCGGTATTGTGCCAATCAGAGAGGACAACACATGCCTCTTTGGTGCGATTGACATTGATGAATATAAGAACTTTGACCTTAAGGATGCCGTTGAAGCTTGCGCCAAAGCCAAGGCTCCAGTAGCGGTCTGCCGCAGCAAGTCTGGAGGCGCGCACATCTACATGTTTTTCAGCGAGCCGATACCGGCTGCTGATGTCAAACGAAAGCTTGCTGATCTGGCCACTGTGATCGGCCATCCAAGCTGCGAGATCTTTCCTAAACAAGATCAAGTGTTGTCTGAACGCGGTGACGTCGGCAACTGGATCAATATGCCTTACTTCGAAGGCGACCAAACATCTAGATACGGGGTTGCTGAGAACGGCGGCCCGATGAATATAGACGATTTTTTAGTATTTGCTGAAGGTCTCAAGCTTACAAGGGCAAACTTCGTACGCCTGAAGTTTGCAGAGTCTAAGAGCAAGAAGAGAGCGTATAAGGATGCTCCTCCATGCATCGAGAAGTTAGCTCAAACAGGCTTCCCTGAAGGTACACGAAACAATGGTCTGTTCAACCTGTGCGTCTTGGCAAGAAAGATGAAACCAGATGACTGGCAGCCGCTAGTCATGCAGATGAACATAGACATCATGGATCCTCCGCTGCCTGAGTCAGAAGCAATGGGGGTCATTCAATCGATGCAGAACAGTGACTATCAGTACACGTGCAGCAGGCCGCCACTACGACCTAACTGCAACGCTGGAATGTGCCGCATGCGTAAGTTTGGCGTGGGCCAGCAATCAGGAACGCCGAGGCTTTCATCACTCAGCAAATACAACACAGAGCCTCCCATTTGGTTCCTTGACATGGACAACGGAATGCGCTTGTCATTGTCTACAGAAGATCTACAGAATCAGGCGGGCTTCCAAAAGAGATGTATGGAGGCAATGAATTACATGCCGCCAAAGATGAACCTAATGCAATGGAATCAAATGATCCAGGCGCTGCTGCAAGACGTAGTGATCATTGAGGCTCCTGAGGATGCTAGTCCTAAGGGCCAGTTCATCGACCTGTTAGAACGTTATTGCACAGGCAAGGCGCAGGCCAAGCATCTTGACGAGATCCTTCTTGGCAAACCATTCCATGACCGTGATGACAACCGCCACCTGTTTAGGCTGGCAGACTTCATCAACTTCCTTGACAAGCAGAAGTTTAAGGAATTCAAGCTCAATCAGATCAGTTCTGCTATTCGTGACTACGGCGGTGAAACGCATACCTATAAGCTGAACGGGAAACGTGCCACTGTCTGGTCTGTGCCAGCCTTCTCCTTCCAGGATAAAGGCCATCAGACTCCGGACTTCAGCAATGGCAGCCTCATCTAAGCCGCAGATTATCCTTGGTCCGCCAGGAACCGGCAAGACTACGACACTCATGAACATCGTCGAGTCTTTGCTGGAGAAGGGCGTGAAGCCTGATGAGATTGGTTTCATCAGCTTTACCAAGAAGGCTACGACAGAAGCCAGGGACAAGGCGAGGGCCCGCTTTGGATTCTCTGTCGAGCAGATGCCATTCTTCAGAACGATCCACAGCCTGGCGTTCAGGCAGCTGGGTCTTAGCCGCCAGCAGGTCATGCAGCACAACCACTATCAGGAGTTGTGTGATGAGCTTGGCGTTGAGATTACTGGCCGCCAGACCGGTGAGGATGGTACCTTGGTTGGTATGGCGCAAGGTGACAAGCTACGCTTTGCAGAAGGAATGGCTAGGATCCGCTGCGTGCCTCTCAAGCAGCAGTGGGAAGACTTGAATGACGACGACTTAGGATGGTTTGAATTGGAACAGTTTGGAAAGTCGCTGAAGGAGTACAAGGACAATCAAGGTCTGATCGATTACACCGACATGCTTGAGTTGATGCGGTCAGAAGGCTTCGTGCCTAAGTTAAAAGCTCTGCTAGTGGATGAAGCACAAGATCTATCCAAGCTGCAGTGGATGGTAGTAGAACGAATGATGGAGAAGGCTGATGAAACTTATATTGCTGGAGATGATGACCAAGCAATCTTTCGCTGGGCAGGAGCTGACGTCGATCATTTCATATCCTTGGATGGGGATGTGCGCGTTCTTGACCAGTCGTACCGAATACCGGCGGTTGTGCACAACCTCAGCTTTGACATCATTAGATCTGTCACTCGGCGGCGTGAGAAGACTTTCAAACCTGCTGCGCATCAAGGATCAATAACGTACCACAACGACATCGAGCACGTCGACATGAGCCAAGGAACATGGCTGCTGCTTGCTAGGAATGTCTATATGCTCAAGGAATTGGTTGACTTATGCCATCGTGAGGGCTACGCATACGAGTGTCAAGGAATGAGTCCTCGTAAGTCTGAGGCTTTGCTTGCCATCAGGTCTTGGGAGAAGCTTCGCAAGGGTGAGTTCATTCAAGCCGATCAATTGAAGCTGGTCTATTCACACATGTCAAAGCGGATGGTCGATCACGGCCACCTGTCCTTGAAGACGCTGACAGAAGACATGGTCAACATGGACCTGCTACACATGAAGTACGGGCTGCAGACCAAGGCGATCTGGCATCAGGCTTTGGACCGCATCAGCGACGAGGAGAAGGAATATTTTCTCGCAGCGTTAAGACAGGGCGAATCTTTGAGTGGCGACCCCCGCATTACCATCAGTACGATCCACGGCAGCAAGGGTGGGGAAGCTGATAACGTGCTGCTCATCACTGACATGAGCCCCAAGACCTACATCGGCTACCAAGAGAATCAAGACGACGAGCTTCGAGTGTTTTATGTTGCAGCAACACGGACTAAGAAGAATCTACACATCATCACACCACGCACGCAAAGGTACTTTGACCTATGATTGAATACAAATACAAGACCAAGCCGTTCGAGCATCAAGACGAAGACTTCAAACTCAGCAGGGACATGGATGAATACGCCTTGTTTTGGGAGATGGGCCTTGGCAAGTCTAAGACCACGGTTGACACCGCTGCATGGCTTTATGCGACAGGCAAGATCAATGCCGTGTTCATCTTGGGCAACAAGGGATCCTACAGGAACTGGGTAACCAAGGAACTGCCGGAGCACATGCCAGACTACGTGAATTGGGTCGGAACCTATTGGGACAGCGCAGCGAATACAGAACTCAAGAAAAGCTATGACCTGCTGCTGACTCCAATGGAGCCGCTGAAGATCTTCGTCATGAACATCGAAGCCCTGGCCTTTGACCGCAGCTACAAGATAGCTGAGTCATTTGTCAACTGCCACAATACGCTGATGGTGATCGACGAATCTACGACCATCAAGAACAGGGACGCCAAGCGAACTAAGGCAGCCGTGAAGATTGGCCGCAAGGCCGATTACCGACGGATCCTGACAGGATCTCCGGTGACCAACAATCCGCTAGACCTGTTCAGCCAGGCCTGGTTCCTCAATCCTCACTTGCTGGGCTTCACCAGCTTCTATACATTTAGGGCAAAGTATGCAGAGATGGTCAAGATCACGGCAGGTAACCGCGCGTTCACTAAGGTCAAAGGCTTCAAGAACCTCGATGAACTTACCTATTCTATTAAGAGGTGGTCGTCAAGGCGAACCAAGCTTGAGTGTCTCGATCTACCTGAGAAGATCTACCAATACTACGAGGTGGAGCTTACGGATGAGCAGAAGAAGCACTACAAGTCTCTTCGCGAGAAGGCTATGGCTGAACTGGATGGCCAACTGGTCTCGGCACCGATCGTACTTACAAAGCTGCTTCGACTCCACCAGCTGGTGTGCGGCCACCTCACAACGGACGATGGAGAGGTTATTCCCATCGAGAACAATCGGATGAAGGCACTCATGGAGGTCCTTGATGAGGCCTCTGGCAAGGTCATCATCTGGGCCAACTACCGGTCAGACATCAAGGACATCACGGCCAAGCTGCAAGAAGAGTATGGCAAGCAGTCTATCGTGTCTTACTTTGGCGACACGTCCAATGAGGATAGGCAAGAAGCCGTCCGCCGCTTCCAGACTGACCCTGAATGCACGTACTTCGTGGGAAACCCTCAGACCGGCGGCTTTGGTATCACGCTGACGGCAGCGACCAACGTGGTCTACTACAGCAACAGCTACAACCTAGAACATAGGCTGCAGTCAGAAGACCGCGCGCACAGGATTGGTCAGAAGAACACAGTGACCTACGTAGACTTGATCTGCCGAAAGAGCGTCGACGAGAAGATTGTCAAGGCTCTTAGGGAGAAGAAGATGCTCTCATCACAAGTGCTGGGAGATGAGTGGAAGGAATGGTTGAATTAGAGGGAGGGGATGGTGGCACTATTTGCTACGCTCAACGGAATTGCTAGCTAGACGTACCGTTTATGTACGCAGTTACTCAGGCTTGCGGCCCATGGCTTACCACCACCCCCAAACTTAGTCGGCCTTGATGCGCAAGAAGAACGACATGAAGATGTCGTTGTCCATCGTACGCAGCGCACTGCCAGGGAAGAACTGGTCGGGCCATCCTTGTTCTTGGTCCTTTAGGATGTATAGACGCATGTCGTTGTTGTACTCCAAGGACATTCCGTTCTCTTGGGCAATCTTTTTAGCTACAGTTACTCGCATGGGGAAGCTCCTTTCAATGGAGTATTCTACTTCGTAGTGCAGCAGTGCGCGCAAATAAGTTTACAACATCCATTTTTAAGTTTATGGTAGGACACAAGAACATGCCACAAGCTCACCAGGTGATCCTCTGGGCTCATAGAATTGGTTCCTAATAGAAACACTTAGGCCAAAGACACGTGAGCTTCTAGATGCTAGTACATGTCCCAGTAAATATTTTTAGAAGAATGCGCGCAGTGCGTAGTTTCGCACTAGAATACTAATCATGCACGGCAATCTCGCCGCGCTAAGAAAGAAGAAAGGTTACATCATGAACTACGTTACTCGTGAAATTATGGAAAAGTGCAAAGTCGATGCAGACACTGCACTCAAGATTCAATACGAGATGGATTGCTCCGGTCTCGACTACAGCGAATGCTCGCAACGTGCATTCAACGCTTGCATGAAAGAGTGCTTCAAGCTCGTCGTGCAACAACAAAAAGCTGCTGCTTAAGGAGACGATCATGGAAATCACAGTCCGCATCACATCCGTCTACGGCGCAAAAACGATCTATCCAGTCTGCGAGACTGCACAGATCTTTGCCGACATCGCTGGCACCAAGACTCTCAAGCCAACCACCATCAACGCGATCAAGTCTCTTGGCTACAAGATCGTCGTGCAGCAAGAGGAAATCTGATCATGAAACTAGAACTAAGCAACATCATTGACGGCACCAACGTCGTGTCTATCGAGACTGAGAATTCTGGCGGTGGTAACATGCTGGACTTCATCGTGCTGCGTAACGGCAACGTCCTTGTCATCAGCGACGAGTACGCCGGCCTTTACGAATCAAAGGAGGCGTTCTACGACTCCGCAGACCAACTCAACGGCTTTTACTTGAAAGGATAATCATGAGAATAGTATGGACAAAAGAAGAAAAGCGCGCGCTTCACGACTGCATGATCGACATCTGCTACGTAACGCCAATGATGACTAGCAAAGGCTTGCTGCTTAACGCACAAGAGGAGGTCATACCGTACGAGCGGCGGTCAAAGATCACCGACCAACGCGTCTTCAACTACAAGACCTTGATCGAGTCGGCTCGTGCCAAGGCTGAAGAACATCGAGCCAAGACAAGCAAGCCAAAGCCGGTTGCTGCCCCGCTGCCTGAGCCTACGCCGGAGCCAGTCCGTAAAATAGACACGCTTGGAGATGTATTTGAACTGTTCATTGATGCACTGGCTGACCGGATCATGGACAAGATGATAGCAGCTAAGCAGCAGGTTGAGCAGCCAGAGCCCAAGGTTGAGCAAACGCAGCCAATACTTGAAAGAGGTTGGCTAGATGCTCATCTTGAGAAGCTCACGATCCGTAAGCCACCGGTCAAGAAGCGTCCGACTGTTCTGGTCGTTGGATTGAATGGCTGCCAAATGGAGACCATCAAGGCCTTCAAGCCTGACCTTGACTACACATTCGTCACAGCAGAACAGGCCCTGAGCCACTATACATTCAACAAGGACCATACGTTCCTTATGACTAAGTTCATCAACCATTCTGTGCAAGGCAAGTACCGCAAGCATCCCAACCTGCATTACTGCAATGGCGGTGTCAGCGATTTGAAGCACCTGTTGAAAGTAGTTTTTCACAAGGAGACAGCATGAAATACTTGAAAATGTTTGGGGCATGGCTGCTGCAAGCCATCATCGGCCTGATCTTTATCGGCTTCATGGTCTTCATGATGCTTGAATGGTCGGCTGGCTGCGGCGAGACTTATGTAGACTCTAAGGGGATCAGGCACCAGCATGAATGCCTGTTCATCAACCGATGAATGTCTTCCAACACGGGGTCTTGAACGGACTTGGATGGGTCGCTGTCTTGGCTGACGGCTGGATCCTCCATACGCACTGGCTGGCAGCAGTCGGTATTTGTTTGCTCCTTTGGAGCATTTGGGCTATTTACAAGGACTTATGATGAGCATAGAAGATGGATTCAACGGACTGTCAGCAGATGACTTAGTCAAGCTGACTGCACAAAGCGACAAGGGATATTCCTACACGGCCACAATGACCAAGATGCCAGTGGGCGACATCAAAGTGTATGAAGGCACGCGGTACTTTAAGTTTGTGCCGAAAGAAGATATGACGGGGCAAGAAGCCGGATGGATGGCCATGCTGTTCACGACTGCCGTCATCAGCAGCCGAGGCATTGGCATCACGGACTATGACTACATGGGCTTCGTCAGGGCGCACGGACTGGAGCGCCACTTCGAAGAAGAACTATGAGCGGCTGGAGGAAACGACAGATCATGGAAAAGTACTGCGCACATTGCCTGCAGGAATGCGGGACCATTACAATTGACGAAGGAATCGGCAGCTACGAGTATTGGGGAGCCACTGGCGTGGACATCCAGCTTGTGGAGGTCAGTGATTGCTGCGAAGAAGAACTGCTTGACGAACTACCTGAGGAGGAAGATGATGAAGACTTGGATCAAGAAAATCCTAGGCCACAAGCCTGAGGAGGTTAGCAGCACGGAGATCAACGCGACCGATGACTACGTCATTGTGAACAAGAAGGATCTCAACGCCATAATGGATGAACTTCACGAACTGCGCAGCAGGAAGCTATCCACTGACGCCAGGGAGCTAGATCTTCTACTAGGTAACATGGAAGTTGAGAACAGAAAGCTCAAGATGGATGTAGAAGTCTTGACGTCTGCCCTGAGAGACGCTACAATGAACAGCCGACAATAGCAGTTGCCGGTTGCCATAGTTTAAGAGGGCCTTCGAGCCCTCTTTTTTTATTCCTCGTGATCACGCACCTTGCAGCCAAGGTCGGTCGGGTCCATCCTGAGGTAATTGAAGACGGCCTTCCGACGCTGCTCGGACTTAGACGAGCCGCAGTTTGGACAGCCGTGTCCGCACACCGAGCAAAAAGCAGGTGGGCTTTCAAAGGCGCGGATGACACGCTTCTTGTGTTCTTCGCGGCAATGTTCAAGCCACTTGGACCTCCAGCCCCTGATAGCAATCAACTCATCGATCTTGTCAATGACTTGCTGCGTGACCTTACGTCCCTTGACGGCATTGAAGAAGGTACCGCGACTAAGGTCTAAGCCATCGTCGGCTTCCTTGTCGTACAACCGACTGATGTTCGGCTGCCCTGTTCCATACTCGCTGGCCCATACGATGATCTTGACGGTATCAAGGTCTAAGGGCGATGTTGCTTCGATTGGTCTGCTCATGATTGAGTTTCCTTTACTTTTTAAATCTGTTGAAAAAGGACTGGATCGATTTTATGAGGTTGTAAAACCTCTTTTGGTACTCTGTTAAGTGGTCAAACATGACGCTTTCTCCTTTCTAAGTGGTTGAAGTTAGATTATACAGCATTCTGTGCAAGTTATGCTATGTTCGGGAGTCAGGGAGACCAAAAAAGCTATAGATGATATTTTTACCCATAACAGAGTGTATCAATACAACCTTTTAGCAGACACGGGGATCTCCTCTTTTGAAGACGAACGAACGATAGTATAAATAGTTTTTAAATGTATCAATACACTCTGTTAACGACTAGAAAACACTCTATAGCGTTTTTGAGGCCCTTGTTTACGCGATCCCGCAGTTCGGTCTACAATAGAAGGAACATAGAATCAAGGAGCACTGCAATGGCATTCAAGAAAGGTGAGAAACCTACTGGATCCGGCCGCAAGGCTGGAACGCCCAATAAGCGCAACGTTGAGCGTCAAGAGATCTTCGACCGCATCGTCGAGAAGCACGGAGATCCTCTCGAGGCATTGGCAGAGATGGCTTTTGACCCTAACCACGACCTCTTGGTCCGCAAGGATTGCTTGAAGGAACTGGTTCAATATGGTCACGCCAAGAAGAAGTCTGTCGAGATCACTGGACCTGATGGAGGTCCCATTGAAGCAAGGCTTGAGCTTGTTGGCCAGATCACTGACCTCATTGGCAAGTTGAACGCTGGCGGCAAATGATCCTGTCCAAGACAGAGCTGACTACCATCCAGTCAAACCTTGCGGTGCTGGAACTGGAGGACTTGGCTCATCTTGCCTGGAAGCTTAAATGGAAAGCCACGGCTCGTGAGCAGCAGATGACGCCTGGTGGTGATTGGGGCGTTTGGTTGATCCTCGCAGGACGTGGTTTTGGTAAGACCAGGACAGGAGCCGAGGACATTGGCAACTATGCTGCAGACAACCCTGGCGTTCGCTGCGGGGTCATTGCACCAACCTCAGGTGACATCAGAGGCGTCTGCTTTGAAGGTGAGTCTGGTATCATGAACGTGGTCCCTCACTACCTGATTGACAACTACAACAGATCCATTGGCGAGATCACCCTGAAGAACGGATCATCGATCCGCGGCTTTTCGGCTGAAGAGCCAAGTCGTTTGCGAGGTCCACAGTTCCATCGAGTCTGGTGCGATGAGCTGGCTGCTTGGCAGTACGTCGACGAGACATGGGACATGATGAAATTCGGTCTGCGCTTGGGCGATGATCCACGGGTCATCATCACAACGACCCCAAAGCCTATTGACTTGGTCCGCAAGCTTATCAAAGACGCGGAAAAGAAGTCCAGCCGAATTCACATCACCAGGGGATCTACCTATGACAACGCCGCGAACCTTGCCAAGTCCTTCCTTGCTGAGATCACACAGTACGAAGGCACGCAACTCGGACGACAAGAGATCCACGCCGAAGTTATTGACCCCGAAGAGACCGGCATCATCAAGCGAAGCTGGTTCAAACTTTGGCCCGCAGAAAAAGCTCTGCCGCCTCTTGACTACATAGTCATGAGCCTTGATACGGCGTTCACTGAGAAGTCGATTGACCGCAAGAGCCACGATCCCGACCCCACTGCCTGCTCAGTCTGGGGCGTATTCAGGCATGAGAAGAAGCCAGCGTTCCTTCTACTTGACTGCTGGCAGGACCATCTTGGGCTGCCGGCCTTGATCGAACGGGTCAAGAAGGAATGGGTTGTCAGGTACGGCGATGAGGACTTTAGGCCCATGATCAAGCCCCTGATTGGCCCAAAGCAATCGATGTTCGGTGGCAAGTCACCAGACCTGATGATCATCGAGGACAAAGGATCAGGAATCAGTCTGCGTCAGATGCTGGCCCGCGAAGACATCCTGGCATACCCCTACAATCCTGGCCGCGCGGATAAGCTCCAACGGTTGCACGCGGTCTCGCATTTATTTGCACACGGATTCATTTGGGTGGTAGAATCTGATAAACGGCCTGGGAATCCTCGTTCCTGGGCTGACCCTTTAATCTCGCAGCTGTGCAGCTTTCATGGTGAAGGATCAATCAAGCATGACGACTTTGTGGACTCAACGACTCAAGCACTCCGATTGCTTGCCGATCGCAACAGTCTCTCAGTCACCAGGAAAGCTGAAGACAGAGTTGAACGGGAACATAGGCCGAAGCCTGTGAACCCATACGCGATCTAACCGGAGTATTGAATGGCTGAAAACGAACAAGAATACGGCGAGATGTACGAGGTTGAGGACGACTCCAAGGTCCGTGACACCGATGACGGTGGAGCAATGGTTACGCTCGATGACTCGCCAACACCAGCCGACTCAGAGTTTTATGCCAACCTTGCTGAGACAATGCCCAGTTGGGAACTATCGAACCTTGGCTCAGAACTCTGCGACATCTTAGAAAAAGACAAAGAAGCCCGCAAGAAGCGGGATGAACAGTATGAAGAAGGTCTGCGTCGTACAGGCCTTGGTGATGATGCCCCAGGCGGCGCATCGTTTACCGGAGCCAGCAAGGTCGTGCACCCAATGCTGACTCAAGGATGCGTGGACTTCTCAGCCCGCGTCATGAAGGAACTCTTCCCACCTGATGGTCCAGCCAAAGACAAGATCATCGGTGAGCAAACCCTCGAGAAGCAAGAAAAAGCAGAACGTCTTGTCAAGTTCATGAACTGGCAAATGACGGAACAGATGCCTGAGTTTAGGTCTGAGCTTGAGCAGCTGTCCACACAGTTGCCATTGGGCGGCGGTCAATATCTCAAGATCACTTGGGATGCAAACAAGAAGCGGCCAATGCCGCAGTTCGTCGCCATCGACGATGTCTACCTGCCGTTTGCAGCGACTAACTTCTATTCAGCCGAGCGCAAGACTCATGTGCAGTACTTGACTCGCATCGAATATCAGAAGCGTGTTGAGTCAGGCATGTACATGGACGTCGACCTGATGGCCAGTCCGCTGCCACCAACAGAGTCAAAGGCCGAGACGGCCAACAATAAGATTGAAGGCCGCACGACAGACAGCTACAACATCGATGGCCTGCGCACAACTTACGAGTGCTACATCATTCATGACTTCGGTGACGAATACGGCTTGGCTCCATACATCATCAGCTTGGACAAGGCAACTCAGAACGTGCTGTCCATATATCGCAACTGGGAAGAAGACGACGACACCAAGCAAGAGATGCAGTGGATGGTTGAATTCCCATTTGTGCCCTGGCGTGGTGCTTATCCGATTGGCCTGACACACATGATTGGCGGTCTAAGTGCCGCTGCAACAGGTGCATTGAGAGCTTTGCTTGACTCTGCCCACATCAACAACTTCCCAGGCTTGCTGAAGCTTAAGTCAGGAACAGGCGGTCAGACAGACCGTGTTGATCCAACAGAAGTGAAAGAGATTGAAGGTTCGTTTGGCCAAGATGACATCCGCAAGATGCTCATGCCAATGCCTTACAACCCACCGAGCGCAGTCCTGTTCCAGTTGCTTGGCTTCTTGGTTGATGCTAGCCAGAACGTGGTCCGCACGACGTTTGAAGACTTGGCTGACAGCAATGCCAACACGCCAGTCGGTACCACCTTGGCTCGCATGGAACAAGGCATGGTCGTGTTCTCAGCGATTCATGCTCGCTTGCATGACTCCATGGGCCGTGTGCTGAAGCTGCTGTTCCGCCTGAACAAGACCTATTTAACCGAAGCCGAAGTCTACGACGAGACAGGCGAGTTGCTGGTTAAGCGCAGCGACTTCGATGGCCCGATGAATGTCGTGCCAGTCAGTGACCCCAACATCTTTAGTGAGGCTCAACGGTTTGCTCAAGTACAAGCCGTCATGCAGCGAGCCAAGGAGATGCCTCAGCTGTACGATCTCCGCAAGGTTGAGATCATGTTCCTTGAGCGCTTGAAGGTTCCTCAAGGTAAGGACCTGCTGCTGCCAGCACCTAAGCCATTGGAACTGAATGCTGTCAACGAGAACATTGCTGCAACAATGCGCAGACCAATCGTCGCGTTCCCTGAGCAAGATCATCTGGCTCACTTGCAAGTCCACCTTGACTTCATGACCAACCCGATGTTTGGCAACAACAAGGCCATTGGTCCTGCATTCATTCCAGCCATGCTTGACCACATCAAGGAGCACATGGTCCTGTGGTATGCAACTCAGATCTACCTAGAAGCTTCAGACGCAGCTCAAGTTGACATTGGCGAGATCCAAAAAGATGCGACAATGGAAGAGAAGCAATCGCTTGACAAGCTGCTTGCAACAACTAGCCAGGTCGTGACCAAGCAAAGCCAGGAAGCCTTTGGTCAGATCCCGCAGATCATCGAGCAAGCTATTCAGACCTTGCAGCAGATGCAGCCGCCTCCTCCACAAGATCCTTCAGTTCAGATTGCTCAGCAGCAATTGCAGAACCAGCAGGCCAAGGATCAGGCAACGGCTCAGACTCAGCAGGCCAAGCTTGCCCAAGATGCTCAGCTCAAACAAGCCGAGATCCAGGCTCGCAGCCAAGACACACAGGCTCAGATTCAAGCTCGCATCCAAGAGTTGCAGAACCAGCTTCAAATCGAGCAGCTGCGTCAACAAGCAGAAGACGAACGTACTCGCGCCCAGATCCAGGCTCGCTTGGAGATGAACGAGTCCGACAACCAAACAGCCAAGCAGCTTGCTGCCTTAGAGGTAGCAACAGGCGAAAAGTTTTCGGTGTCAACGGGCACCGGAATAAACCCCTCACCACGCAGATAAGGAGCAATCATGGTAGCAATCAGTTTACACAAACAGATGGCCATGGGTAAAGGTTACCCAAAAGCCAAGAAGATCGCTAGCGATCCTTCACCAACACCTGGCATGCCAGATGCTAATTACAAGACCGTGCCCAAGATGATGACTGAGAAGGTCACAGGCGAAGGCGGCGGCAATGGCGGCACAAACAGCCAACGCGGCAAAGGTCCTAACCAGATCTCTACCGTTATGGGTGGACGCCGTTAAGTGTTAGCAAAAATCATCACGACCATCCGAGCCGAGCAGCATGCACTGGCTATTGAAGCCATCAAAGTGCAGACAGCAGAAGGCAAGGACATCAGCTTCGAATATGGGAAACGTCAGGGCGTTTACGCTGGCCTTGACCGCGCCATCCAGCTGATTGAACGGATTCATCGTGATATTGAGAATGATAGTCGAGATCTTTAACCCCAGCATACGGAGAAGCGAATGCTACTTGAAACCCCCATGTCCTTCAACTACGCCTCATTGGACGAGGCCTTCCCAACTGTCGATTGCTGCCACGAGCCCTTGGGTTCACGAGTGATCGTCCAGGTCCGCAAAGCCAAGAATCAAACGGCCGGCGGCATCTACATCCCGGAAGAAGCAAGAAAAACAGAAGCCAGCAATACACAGATCGCCAAAGTAGTGGCAATCGGCTCATTGGCTTACAAGAATCGAAACACTATGGAACCGTGGCCTGAAGGCTCCTGGTGTGAAGTTGGTGCCTACGTCCGTGCACCTAAATACGGCGGTGATCGTTGGACCGTAAGGTCCGGTGACGATGAGATCGAATTTGTGATGTTCAATGACCTAGACATTCTTGCCAAGGTTACTGGAGATCCGACAGCGATCAGAGCTTTTATCTAACTGCTGAAAGGAGCGGGAAATGGCCGGAGAAACAATGCTCATCGAAGAAGATGAGGACCAAAAAGGCGGTAAGTCTCAGGAAGTCGAGTTTGTCCCTGTAACCACCAAACAAGGTGAGGAACATGATGACGAAGACGATGACCACCCCGAGGATTCGCGTCTCTCAGAAGACAATGAGGACCGCGAAGAGATACGTCGCAAACGTCGCGAGGAGAAAGCAGATCGCGCAGCGCGTAGAAAGCAGGCAATTGAGCGGGATAAAACCGAGCTCAACTTCCTGAGGCAACGGAACGAGTCGCTTGAAAAGCGCATGTTCCAAGTCGAGAAGTCTGTTGTAGGGAATACGATCTCAACCATCGATGACCGTATTGCTGACACCTTTGCAGAAGTTAAGGCTGCAGAAAGAATCATGGCCCAGGCCATCGAAGCCGGTAACGGTGAAGATGCTGCCAAAGCCATGCGCATCCGCGACCAGGCCATGCAGAAGGTCCAGCAGCTACAGGTTCACAAGCACCAGCAGAACCAAGTCGCCCAGAACCTGCACCAGCAGTCTCAGGTGCCGGCTCCCCAGCCTGGTCCAGACCCCGAAGTCGCGGGCTTTGCCCAAGAATGGGTGTCCAAGAACAGCTGGTACGATCCGAACGCCGGTGACGAGGCATCGAAGATAGTTCTAGCGATAGATCAATCTCTTGTAGAATCAGGTTATAATCCAAAGACAGAGGCATATTGGCGCGAGCTAGACAAGCGAGTGGCCAAACGATTGCCAGACATCAAAGGAGGCGGTAACTATGACGACAGTCAAGACGACGATCGCCGCGGACAGCGTAGAGGTCCGCCCGTTGGTTCCAGCAGGGACCAGGCTCCCCAGTCTTCTCGCCGTGAAGTATACATCTCCCCCGAACGAAAGCAAGCTATGACTGATGCTGGAGTTTGGGATGACCCCGTCCTACGCCAACGCTACTTGAAACAGTACGCTAAGTGGGACCGTGAACACAATTCAACTCGCTGAAAGGAGTGAGAAAAATGACTGATGAACGATTAAAAAAATCCCCTGATCTTGTCCGCCAATCACGTGGAGCCACAGACCGCAATGTGACTGAAGAACGTGCTATTAGCGACGATGATCGTGTTGAGATGTTTAGATCTCAATTTTTCCAAGACGCATTGCCAGATCTACCAAAGATTCCTGGCTTTCACACATGCTGGTTGACCACTACTAACCCCCGAGATTCCATTCAACAACGGATCCGGCTGGGTTATGAACCGATTAAAGCCGAAGACGTGCCTGGCTGGGAATATGTAACCATTAAGACAGGCGAATGGCAAGGGTTTATTGGTGTCAACGAGATGCTCGCATTCAAGTTGCCGTTATCTCTCTACAAGCGATTCATGCACGAAGCACACCACGATGCTCCAGCACGCGAAGATGAGAAACTGACAGCAGTTTTGGACGGCATCAAGGAAGCTGCAGCAGCTGCAGGCGGGCGTGTGATTGAAGGTGATGGTATTGCGGCATTGCGCGAAAATCCTGGTCGATCTAAATTTGAAGAGATCGACTAGTCCATAACTTTCTCAATGAGGAAAAGCAAACATGTCTACTTCTAGCACACCGTTTGGCTTCCAGCCCGTTTACCACGCAAGTGGTTTCGTGCGTCCGGCAGCCTTTACGTTGGCGAACAACGCGGCAGTGACCTTGTTGCAATATCAGCCTGTGAAGATAAATACTTCCACTGGTGTTGTGACTCCGGCCGCTGCTGGCGATGCTTTCGTCGGCACTTTCATGGGTGTTGAATTCACCGACAGCGATGGCCGTCGTCGTGTATCCAACAAGTTCATTGCGAACACCCCTGCAACTGATGTGACCGCGTACATCACGCGTGATCCTGCTATCGTTTATCAGATCCAAGCAAATGGCTCTGTGAACATTAGCAACATCGGCAACCAATATGACTTTGGTTCGATCACCTCCGGTTCTACCGTGGTTGGTCTTAGCACTGCTACATTGGATACCGCTTCAGTTGTAGCTTCAGGTGGCACTGCCCAAATGCGCGTGATCGGTATCACACCCGGTCCCGATAATGCATGGGGTGATGCTTATACGATTGTCCAAGTTCAGATCTCTGAGCATCAGGACGTTGCAACCATCAACGCTTACTAAGGAGCTAAAAAATGGCTGTCCCAATGCGCAGTACGGACTTTAGGTCCATCGTTGAGCCAATTCTGAACGAAGAGTTCGATGGCTTGTATAACCAGCGCGCCGATGAGTGGAAACAAGTTTTCACTGAGCGCAACGGTATTCCCCGTAACTACCACGAAGAACCCGTCTTGTACGGTTTCGGAGCGGCTCCTGAGTTGCCTGACGGCATGCCTGTGACCTACCAATCTGGTGGCGTCCTGTTCAATGCTCGTTACGTCTACAAGGTCTATGGTTTGGCTTTTGCCTTGACCAAGGTCCTCGTAGAAGACGGCGACCACATTTCGATCGGCCAGACTTATGCCAAACACTTGGCACAGTCCTTGATCGAAACAAAAGAAACCTTGTGTGCCAACATCCTGAACCGCGCTTTCAATAGCTCGTACACGGGTGGTGATGGCGTGTCGTTGGTTAACTCCGCACACCCTATCGCTTCTGGTAACGCAAGCAACGTGTTGACTACTGCAGCTAACTTGTCGCAAACATCTCTTGAGCAGATGCTCATCCAGATCCGCAACGCCATTGACAACAATGGTAAGCGTATCCGTTTGACTCCTACCAAGTTGGTGTTGAGCCCTAGCAACGTGTTCCAAGGTGAAGTGCTGTTGAAATCTGTCCTGCGTGCAGGTACTGGTAACAACGACATCAACCCGATCAACTCGATGGGCATGATCGACGGCGGCCAAGCTAACTTGTCACGTTTGACTTCAACTACCGCTTGGTGGGTGCAGACAGACGCTAAAGTCGGCTTGCAGTTGATGATGCGTCGTAAGCTTGAAAAGAGCATGGAAGGTGATTTCGAAACCGACTCTATGCGCTATAAAGCAACCGAGCGTTACATTCCAGGTTGGACTGACTGGCGTACTGTTTACGGTACAGCAGGTCTGTAATCAAGGAAGGGGGCCTTTGGTCCCCTTCTTTTCATTTTTTTAATTTGTCTAGCTTTTCAAGGAGAAGACACCATGCCTCAATATTCAGACGACCTATTCCTCGGCGCTGCCCAAACTTTCATGGGTACCGGCCTCCGTGCCTACTCTACTACCGCTGTTGGTGGTACAGGTAGCACTTCTTCCACAACCCTAACAATTACAAGCGTTGGCTTCGGCTCACCGATTGTTGTTGGTATGTATGTTGACGGTACAAGCGTGACCGATGGTACTTACATCACAGCCTTTGTCTCAGGCAATGGCGGTGCAGGTACTTACACCCTGAACCAAGCAATCAACATTGCTAACACCACCGCTTTGACTTTGCACGGCAACGTAGCTTACGGCAATCCAGCTCCCATGGACTTAGGCGTTGGCCCTCTTGGCCGCATCTATGTGTGGGACGTTGTTCCTCAAGCTGCTGTGACTAACAACATTGCTGCCTCGCAGACAACCACAACTGCTGGCCAAGCAGTGACTTTGACTGCTGGCACTTCAGCCAAGTCAACCACAACTGCTGGCGGCGTGTCTGTGATTCAACTTGATGTGCCTCGTGCCATTAAAGTGAACAGCTCTACAACTGCACGTGCGTTTACAGTGTCTGGCTATGACTACTACGGCCAAGCCATGACTGAAGTAATCACTGTAGTAACAGCTGCCACCGCCGTAACAGGCTTGAAAGCGTTCTACCAAGTGTCTGGCGTGACAATTTCAGGTTCTGCAACTGCCGTTGTTGTTGGTACAAGCGATGTGCTTGGTATCCCTGTTCGCGTGACCAACGTAGCTTACGTTGCGAGTGTGAAGAGCAACAGCACATTAGCTCAAGACGCAGGCACTTTTGTGGCCGCTGATACAGCAACTGCAACAAACGCTACTGGTGATGTTCGCGGCACTTATACCCCTGCAACTGCTTCGAACGGCATCGTTCGTACGGTCATGGGCATCTTGCTGCCAGGCATAGCCGTTGGTCCTAACTCAACCCGCGTTGGCGCTCTTGGCGTAACTCAGGCCTAATTAACCAGGGGGCTTCGGCCCCCACTCTTAATAGGAGATTGATATGGCCGACGCAGTTACAAGCCAAACGCTTATGGACGGTGAGCGTTTAGCCGTTATGAAGTTCACCAACATCAGTGACGGCACTGGTGAAACAGCAGTGACGAAAGTCACAGTGTCTGCACTTAACCCCAATAGCTGGGGTAAAGCCTGCACTGGTGTTACCGTTACAAAGATCATGTCCGTATGTCATGGCATGGAAGTGCGCATGTATTGGGACGCCTCAACGGATGTTCCTTTTTTCCTGTCTACAGTCAACACTAACTACGAGAATGACTTCTCAAGTTTTGGTGGCATTGCAAACAACGCAGGTACAGGCAAAAATGGAAACATTGTTTTCAGCACATCAGATCAGACTAACGGTGATACCTATACCGTTGTTCTTGAGATGGTCAAATCGTATGCGGCATAACCATGTCTAATATAAAGATCACGGACTTACCCTCAGGCACTACGCTTGTTGGCACCGAGCTTTTTGAGTCGGTCCAATCGGCCTCCTCTGTTAAGCTCACCTCAGACCTGATCAAGGCTTTTGCTAACTCTGCGCCAACCCTGTTGGTTGAGACGGCAAATACCAATACACCGGCCACTGCGGCAACTCTTTCACATCAGACTTCAGCAACCGCGGCTGCTGGTATTGGAACCCGTCTTGCTTTTCAGTGTGAGACTTCAGCCAGTAACGTTGAGATTGGGGCCTTGCTTTCTGCAGTGACCACAAACGTAGGTTCAGGAACAGAGGCTTTTGATCTTCAAGTCTTGTTGATGGCTGCAGGAGCTGCTGCAACTATGGTTGCAAAGTTTAGCAGTGCCGGCAATTTCAGTATCACTGGCAATGCCATCAATATTCCCACGATCAAGACTCCTGCTACTGCAGCTGATTCTGGTACCAAGGGTGATATTTGCTGGGACACAAGCTACATCTACGTCTGCGTTGCAACAAATACGTGGAAACGTACGGCGATCACAACATGGTAAACGACCACAAATTTGGAAAAGGCGGAGGCACTTTGTTTGTAGCAAAGGGCGGAGCTGTCTGGGCGCGCAAAGAAGGACAAAATCCTAAAGGCGGCTTGAACCAAAAAGGTCGAGATGCTTACAACAGACAAACTGGCGGTGATCTAAAGCCCCCGGTCTCTGCAAAGCAGGCAGCAAAGAGCCCCACAGCAGCCGGACGTCGCGACAGTTTTTGTGCGCGAATGTCTGGTATGCCGGGTCCAATGAAAGATGACAAAGGCAGACCTACCAGGAAAGCCCTTGCCCTCAACAAGTGGGACTGCTAGTATGATGGGAAAGAAAATGGCCTTCGCAAAAGGAGGCAAAGTAAAAGCACCTTGGGATAAGCCAAGGCCAAAGGATCTGCCAAAGCCAAAAAAACTATCGTCTGCTGCAAAAGCCGGCGCCAAGGCAGCAGCGGAAGCAGCCGGACGCCCCTATCCCAACCTTGTCGACAATATGCGGGCAGCCGCGAAAAGGAAATAATATGGGAAAAAATATTCAATACGGGGAATTCACGTTCCCGGCTTCACCAGCTAGGCCATCGGCTCGTTCAGTATCAACTGCAAAGTCAACAAAGGGCATCCCAAAGGCCATGTATGATGCACCGCATGCCATGAAAGATGGTGGATACGCCAAAGGCGGCCAGAAAATGACTGCAAAACGCGAACCAGAAGCCATGGTCCGCAAGGAAGTAGCTCTTTTGCGCAAGTCTGGTGCCCCAAAAGCCCTGATAAGTCACGAAGTGCGTGAAATGTCAGGTGAAATGGACACTCCTGCCACAAAACGGGCTGAAGTGGGCATGATGCGCAAGGCAAAAGCACCTCTGACCATGATCAAAGAAGAGATGATGGAGCCAACTGGCATGAAAAGGGGCGGAAAAGCAGGTTGTTATGCTGAAGGCGGCCAATTTGCAGCAGAAGCCCGTCCAAAGATGGCAGCCGAGGGCAAAGCCTTGAACAAGATGTCCAAGAAGTTTGGTACTGAGACCCAAAAGTACGCAAAAGGTGGCGGAGTTGAAGCAAAGTTGGAAAAACACGCCAATATGCCTGCTGCCAAGGCTCACGGTCCAGGAGCAGGCAACAAGCTTGCTAAAGGCGGCGTGCCAACGTTCTCAAAAGTTCCAAAATTTGGACAAATGAAGTAAAATAAAAGCAATCCCCCGGGTTTGCCACTGACGGCAAGCCGAAACTTAACAAATAGGAGCAGACCCGGTGGCAGTTTCAGGTACAGTCAGCACGACAGTTTTCAATACGCGTAAGGTCATTGACCACGCGTATCGTCGTTGCCGTATTCCTGCCGAAGGCATCTCATCTGAGCAAATCAGCTTTGCTCTAGACACTCTCTATCTTATCTTGAGCATGCTAGCCAATCGCGGCTTGCAGCTTTGGTGCATTGAGAGTTATTTGATGCCTCTCTATCAAGCGCAAGGGCTGATCACGCTGCCTAACGGAGTTGTTGACATCCTCAACACCAACTTGCGCACGATTGGAGTTGTGAATGAGAATACGAACAACACAACAAGCTCAACCACTTACACAACCGTCTTTCCAACTGACACGCAAGTCACGACCGTTGGAATTGAGTGGTCAGGTGCCTCAACAAGCTATGCGTTGGAAACATCTACAAATGGTACCACCTGGCTCACCGTTGCAACCGAGGACAACCCAAATGCCACAGCCAATGTGGTAACATGGGTAGACATTCAAGGTTCCCTAGCGACCTCCTATTTTAGAGTGAGAGCTACATCAGGAACGTTGAATCAAACACAGGTGATACTGGCAAACACGCCAAACGAGATCCCTATGGCCCGCTTGAACCGCGACGATTACGTCAACTTGCCAAATAAGGCATTTGAAGGCCGTCCGCTGCAGTTCTGGGTTGATCGTTTGCTTAATGCTCCTGTACTGTACTTGTGGCCGGTTCCATCAGCGCAGTTTGTCACTGCCCAAGTGGTTGTGTGGGTCAAGCGCTACATCATGGACGTCGGCACGATGACCCAAGAGATTGAGATTCCGCAGCGTTGGTATGACGCCATCGTCTATGTGCTTGCTTCAAGATTGGCTGAAGAGACTCCAAGCGTGGATCCTCAGATGATTGCTATCTTGGATCAGAAGGCTCAACGTTCGCTGCTTGAGGCAGAAAACGAAGAGCGCGACGATTCTCCAATCTACTTGACTCCAAACATTGCGGTGTACACACGATGAGCATCTGGCTTGATACTCGCGGACGCAGCACATTAGGCATTGGCCTGTGCGCCCGTTGCAGCCGCAAGATGAGCCTCGATGAGCTGTTCTCCGATCCAAACTCACCCGGGCTGAGGGTATGCCGCGAAGACTTAGATCAACTAGATCCTTACCGCTTGCCTCCTCGTCAGCCTGACACTATCACCTTGCCATTTGTGAGGCCTGATTTGCCACTCAGTACCAGCCCAGCGGGTATCGTTACTGAAGATGACAACAGCTTCATTCTCGGCCAAAATGACGAGTACATGATACCATGAGCGCACCATCAAACCTTGTACCTACCTCGATAACGCAGCTGCCTGTCGCTCCGTATCCGACTTCGTCGGCGACAATGATCTGCGTTATTCAGGGCGTCACCTACCAGATTCCTTTCCTGGATCTGCAATCGACGGTCTCCGTACCGGCATCCCGCGAGATTAACACAGGTGGCGGACTTCAAGGCGGCGGCGATCTTTCCCAAAACCGCACCCTGAGCATCGCAACAGGCGGCGTGACTAACAGCAAGCTTGCCGACAACGGCGTTACGGCAGGATCGTATGGTTCTGGCTCATTGATTCCTGTAGTCACAGTAGATGCTAAGGGCTTGGTCACGAGTGTCTCTACGACAGCCCTAGTCATCTCTGGATATGTTCCTGATACCCGCCAGATCATTGCAGGAACCGGTTTGACCGGAGGCGGTAACTTGCAGGCCAATCGGACCATATCGATGGTCTTTTCAACAACTACGCCAACTGCCTTGGGGACTGCCGCTGTTGGCACCCAAAACAATGCTGCTCAAGGTGACCACGTTCACCCGGCCCTTAATTTTGCCAACTTGACAGAATATACCGGCCTGCTGCCACTAACAAATGGTGGTACAGGAAAGCAGATCAATAGCCTGACTTCAGGAGCTGTTTGGTACACTGACGGCAGCAGCGGTTTCTTGCAGACAGTCCAAGGAGCAAACGGCCAAGTCTTGGTCTCAGGTGGAGCATCAGCACCTTCTTGGGGCTCTGCTTTAGTTGTGTCTGCTCAGCCAGCCAACTACGTATACGCCGGTCCGACATCTGGAGCCGCTGCCACGACTGCTTTCCGCTTACTTGTCAACGACGACATTCCTGGCACGCTGACCGGCAAGACAATGAGCGGCGCGCTGAACACTTTCAGCAATATTCCAAACGCGGCATTATCTAACAACACGATCTCAGGGGTTTCCTTGGGATCAAACTTGTTTGCCTTGACCATTGGAACCGGTTTGTCTGGCACCAGTTACAACGGCTCATCGGTGGTGACAATTGCAATTGACTCTACTGTTGCAACGCTGTCAGGCACGCAAACATTCACAAACAAGTCCATCAGCGGTTCAACAAACACGCTGACCAACATTCCAAACTCGGCATTGACGAATAGCTCGGTCACTGTTGGAACAACTGCTATCAGCCTTGGAGCTTCTTCGTTGACGCTTGGCGGATTGACTTCCGTGGCCGTCACGCAAGATCCAACATCTGCTTTGCAGCTAGCCACCAAGCAGTACGTCGACACAATTGCTGTAACGTCAGTTCACTATCATTCGCCCGTATATGTTGAATCTCCAGATACTGCTGGAAACTTAAATGCCACTTACAACCAACCAGGGGGCGCAGGCGTTGGAGTTGGCGCCACGCTAACGAATGCAGGCACTCAAGCTGCTTTGACAATTGACGGCATCTTGATGACGGTTGGCAAACGCGTCTTGATCTACAACCAGACCAATGCCGTTCAAAACGGAGTGTACACAGTCACTGTGGTGGGAACAGCCTCCACAAACTGGGTATTGACCCGTGCAACCGATGCAGACACATACAGCCCGATCAGTTCAACTGGTTTGGGTGGTGGCGATGCGTTCTTTGTACAGGCCGGGGCAACTGGTGCTGGCGAGACATACGTGTGCTCAAACCAAGGCGTGATCGTCTTTGGAACGACTGACATCACGTTTGTTCAAGTCTCTTCAGCGCCAGTTTATTCAGCAGGGACCGGCTTAACGCTGACAGGAACAACTTTTAGCATTACCAATACAGCTGTTACAGCAGGATCCTATGGATCTGCTTCATCTGTTGGAACTTTTACGGTTAACGCCCAAGGCCAATTAACTTTAGCTGCCTCAACAGCAATTGCTATCAACGGCAACCAGATCACGTCCGGAACCGTAGGATCTGCCTACATCAGTGGCTCCTATACAGGCATCACTGGCGTGGGAACGTTGACTGCAGGAACATGGAATGCTACAGCTGTCGCAGCCGCCTACGGAGGAACAGGCCAAAGTTCGTATACCATCGGCGACTTGCTGTATGCTTCAGGCACAACGACTGTAAGCAAACTGGCCGACGTAGCAACCGGCAACGCCTTAATCTCTGGAGGTGTTGGAGCTGCTCCTTCCTACGGAAAGATCGGCCTAACAACTCACGTGAGCGGAACCCTGCCAATTGCAAACGGTGGCACAAATAGCACAGATACGCCAACTTCAGGTGGAGTAGGTTATGGAACAGGAACCGCTCACGCCTACTCCGCAGCTGGAACATCTGGCTACTTTTTAATCTCAGGGGGTACCGGTTCGCCCACCTGGACTGACACAATCCCTGGAGGAACTTACGCATGACCACTATCCTGATTAAGAAAAAGGACACTGCAGGAGCTCCTGCGCCCGGTGACCTGACCAACGCAGCTGGCGGTGCTGAAATTGCAGTCAACACTGCCACCAAGCGCCTTTACACAAAAGACAGTGGCGGCACGGTTGTTGAGCTTGGTACAAACCCAAGTGCCTTGACAACTAACTTGCTGTTTAGCCCGGATGCCACGTATGACATTGGAGCCTCAGGAGCCACTCGTCCTCGTGACATGTACCTATCTCGCAACTTGACGGTTGGCGGCACATTGACGCTTGCAGGTGGCGTCAACTTAAACGGCAACGTGACCGTTGGCGATTCTTCAGCTGACACACTGACAATCAACAGCACTATCACCAGCAACCTGATTTTCACAGACAACACCTACGACATCGGCGCATCTGGCGCGACTCGTCCTCGTACTTTGTATTTGGGCACATCTTTAATTACCCCAGCAATCACAAACTCTGGCCTCACCTCTGGTCGAGTTGTGTACACCACCACGGGCGGTTTGGAAACTTCTTCTGCCAACTTGCTGTACAGCGGTACTGACCTGACTGTTTATGGCATCACAGTCGGTCGTGGTGCAGGTGCTGTGTCTACCAATACTGCGGTGGGTGCTAGTGCTTTGCAGGCAAATACAAGCGGTGGAGGTAACTCTGCCTTTGGTTATCAAGCGGCTTACAGCCACCAGACAAACAGCGCACTTACGGCTATTGGATATAGGGCTGGTTATGCAAACACAATTGGCTCCTGCACTTACGTTGGTAGCAACGCTGGTTTGTCAAATACAACTGGCCCGTACAACACGTTCATTGGTAGTCAGGCAGGCCAAGCGACAACTACTGGGTCATATAATACCGCCGTTGGAGACAATGCACTCCAATCCAATACCTCGGCATCAAACAATGTTGCAGTAGGTTATACATCCGCATATGCAAATACAACAGGCTACAACAACACTGCTATTGGTGACGCGGCTCTGTATCAAAATTCAACTGGAATATCAAATACAGCGGTCGGTAAAAATGCGCTTAACCAAGCAACTGCATCTAACAACACTGCTGTTGGCGCTGGTGTTTTGGTTGGCACTACAACAGGTACACAAAACGTGGCTGTTGGTGGGGCGCAATGGGGCGTAACAGTTTCCACAATGCAATCCAATACGACTGGTAGTTACAACACAGCCGTTGGTATTAGTGCGCTTGGCTCCAGCACCACATCTGGCAACAACACAGCCGTAGGTTATCAAGCCGCATACAGTTTTACTAGTACAGGCTCACTTACAGCAATTGGTTCTGGCGCTCTTTATACAACAAGTCATACGGGTAGCAATACTGCCGTTGGCTACAACGCAATGCGTAACAACAGCACAGGCAACGAAAATACGGCCTTGGGGCATGACGCACTTGTGTATAACACCACAGGCTCTAACAGCGTTGGATTGGGTAGAGAGGCGTTATTTAATAACACCACAGCCTCAAACAACACTGCCGTAGGCTATCAGGCGGCATACAGCAACACCGTTGGAGGCGTGACTGCCGTAGGCTATCAGGCGCTTCGAGCAAACACTACAGGCATATATAACGTCTCTGTTGGTTTGATTTCCATGTTTTCAAACACAACTGGCGGTGGTAACGTAGCAGTTGGTGATTTGGCCTTGTATTCAAACACAACTGGTGCAATGAACGTGGCTGTTGGTGGATATTACAATGCGCTTACAGGCATATACGGCACTATGCAAAACAACACAACAGGAGCATATAACACTGCTGTGGGTGCTGGCGCGTTGTCTACCAACACTACGGGCGGGTACAATACAGCCCTTGGTTACGCCGCCTTATACAAAAACACCACAGCCGTTGCTAACACAGCGGTTGGTGAGGGTGCGCTGTACAACACCACCACTGGTGGAAGTAACGCCGCCTTTGGAAATAATGCTTTAACAACAAACACGACTGGTACTAACAACGTTGGAATTGGTCGCTACGCCCTTGCTCAAAACACAGCCGCTTCAAACAATACGGCTTTGGGCTATCAGGCTGGAACTTCAACGACTTCAGGTGGGGCTAACGTCTTCGTTGGTGTTCAGGCTGGATATGCAAACCAAGCCTCTGGTCTAAACACCTTCGTTGGTCAATCCGCTGGTTTTAATCACAACCCCGGCATTGTCAACTCTGCCTGTACCTACATAGGTCAAGGCGCAGGTTCTGAAATGACAACGGGTCAGAAGAACACCATCCTTGGCTCATACAACGGCAACCAAGGTGGCCTAGACATTCGCACAGCAAGCAACCACATCGTGCTGTCGGATGGAGATGGTAATTACCGAGCCTTTTGTAATGCTTCTGGTGTTTGGCAATTGTCTGCTCGGATTGAAATACCGTCTGCTGAATTTGTTGTTGGCGGCGGGACAACCCCCTCTGTTTACAGGTCTGGTGGAAATGGCTCTGGTATCCACTTCTCTACAAATTGTGGTATTCCAGTGAATGAAACAGGCAATGTCTCAGACAACACTGAATCATGGGGGAATAGTGGCTATCGCTGGTCAGTCATATACGCCGCAACAGGAACCATTAACACTTCCGACCGCGAACAGAAGCAAGACATTCAAGACTTGTCTTCGGCTGAGTTGTTGGTTGCACAAGAAATCAAGTCGCTGTTTAAGACTTTCCGCTGGAAGAATGCTGTTGCCGAAAAAGGTGACGACGCTCGTATCCATGTTGGCGTGATTGCTCAAGATGTGCAAGGCGCATTTGCTAAACATGGACTTGACGCCTCTCGTTATGCTTTGTGGTGTTCTGATACTTGGTATGAGGTAGATGGGCAAGGCATTAGCGATGATGGCGTTCCTTACACATCTCAATCTGCTGGGGCGGTTGCAAAAACTCGTCTTGGCGTTCGTTACGACCAGCTTTTGGCGTTTGTCATCGCCGCACTTTAACCCTTGAAAGGAAATTGAAATGACTGAATTTGCAACACAAACCCCTACCGCTGAAGAAATTGCAAAGCATTACAGTGCCGCAATGGACTCGGTAAACCTCATCAACGCAGGTCAACCTGAAGGCATGGAAGATGCTGACTGGGCTGACACCGTGTCACGCAACAAAGAGCATCTGAAAATTATGCTTGCAAAAGACTTTTGGACGACAGAAGACTTGAGCCCACTGCAATCAGCTGCAGCATAATGTTTTAGGGGAAGCCATCACCCCATTTTGATGGCAACTTTTGGAGAAAAAAATGGAACTGACATTAAAACTGACAGTTGACGAAGTCAACGCGATTTTGCAGGTCATGGGCGATTTGCCCACTAAGACCGGCGCTTTCCCGTTGGTCATGAAAATCAAGCAGCAGGCAGACGCGCAAGTAGAGCCAAAGCCTGAGATACCAGCAGCGGAATGAGTATGAGCGCAGACATCGATTTAGTGGAGTACGGTTCACTCTTGCAGAAAGTTCAAGACCTTGACAAGAAGGTTGACAAACTTGAAGCAGGAATGGAGGAACTTTTAGCCCTTGCAAACAAGGGACGTGGCGGCTTTTGGGCCGGCATGATGATCGTGTCTGCGGTCTCTTCCGTCACCGGATACATCACTCACTGGCTTCAAGGAGTTAAGGGATGAGTGAAGAAAAGATTCATGCAATGGAGACTAAGGGCCAGTTGATCGAGAAGATTACCTTTGCTCTTCTCCCTCTATTATTTTCCTGCGTTGTCTACTTGATGAGTGCCTTGTCAAACTTGGCGCATGAGGTCACCATCCTCAACAGCAAAATTTCGCTTGTTGTCACTTCGGACAACAAACAAGCCTCAAATACAGGGGCTGAACTAGCCCGTGAAAAACTGCGTCAAGACCTTGAAAAAGAGATCCAACGCAACCGCGACCAAATTGCAGAAAACAGGATGCACATTGCCATCTTAGAAGAAAAAGTGCCTGTGTCTAAGCACATCAAGACTTTAACCGGAAAGGATTGACATGATTCCAATAGTTGCATCCCTATTAGGTACGCTGGCTCAAAATGGTCTGGGCCTTTTGTCATCTGCAATCCAAGCAAAAGGCAAAGAAGTTGTTGAGAACGCGCTTGGCGTGAAGATCAGCGACAATCCTACTGATGCTGAAGTGGCCAAACTTCGCCAGCTGCAGTATGACCATGAAGAGCGCTTGCTTGAACTTGGCATAGAAAAAGCAAGAATTGAACAAGAAGAATTGAAAGTCTTGTTGGCAGCCCAAGCCAATCAAGAAGACAATGTGTCAAAACGTTGGCAAGCCGACATGGCTTCCGATTCTTGGTTGTCTAAGAACATCCGTCCTGGAACCTTACTGTACATCCTCACGGCCTACCTGATATTTGCCGGCTTGAGTGCTGCAGGCATACAGGTACAAGAAGCCTACGTCAACCTGCTAGGCCAGTGGGGCATGTTAGTGATGACCGCTTATTTTGGCGGACGCACCGTTGAGAAGGTCATGGAAATGCGCAAAGGAGGCGACAAATGAGCTTGAGCCAAGAACAAGCAGCCTTCTTGCTAGACGCCTGCAAGCTGATTCAATTTGCAACTGAGCAGGGCTTTATGGTGACCGGCGGCGAATTGCAGCGGACGCCTGAACAACAAGCCATCTACGTCAAGACAGGACGCAGCAAGACCATGGACTCAATCCATCTGAAGCGCTGTGCCATTGACCTGAACTTCTTCAAGGATGGCAAGATCATTTGGGACAAGGCTATTCTTGCTCCCTTGGGCGCCTACTGGGAAAGCCTATACCCCAAGAATCGTTGGGGCGGAAACTTTAAAAGCCTGGTAGACTGCCCTCACTTTGAGAGGAACGTGTAATGCCACAAGCAATGACCTTTGCGTCGCTGCAAACCGACGTCCGCAGCTACCTGGAACGTGGAGCATCTGCTGTCACGGACCCATTGGTCTATGCTCAGATTCCAAGCCTGATCAACTTTGCAGAGCGCCGCATCAGCCGCGACCTCAAGATTCAGGGCTTCCAAGTGGCCGTAGTGACAAACCTACAAGCCGGGGTTGCCGTGCTTCCTAAGCCAGACCGCTGGCGCGATACCATCTCCATGAACATTGGAACAGGTACTGGTAACAATACGCGCGTCCAGTTGTTTACTAGGGCCTATGAGTACATCAGAAGCTACTGGCCCAATGACACCTTAGTTGATGAGCCTGTGTTCTACGGCGACTACAACTACACCAATTGGATCATTGCACCAACACCTGATGCGGCTTATCCAATTGAGATCTTGTACTACGAATTGCCTGTCTTACTAGATGAGAACACTCAGACCAACTGGCTGACCCAATATGCGCCCAACTTGCTGCTGTATGCAACCCTGTTGGAAGCTACTCCCTTCCTGAAAAACGACGAACGAATCCCAGTCTGGCAGGCCATGTACCAATCAGCTGCGCAAGCGCTGCAAGGTGAAGACATGAGCAAAATCCTAGACCGTGGCGCCGTGAGAAACGAGGCATAACATGACCACATACACCAATATCTTTGGCGGAAGCAATATCTCTCCTGCAGAGATCAGCTACGCAGAAGTTTCGCTGACGGCCAACACAACTTTTGATTGGGCCCTTGAGACAGCTCCGTCAACGAACTTGATTGCTGGCATCATGGATGTCACTGCTACTTCAGGTCCTTGGAGCTTGACTCTGCCAAGTGCTCTTGAAGCATCAACAGGCCAAGCAATCCTGTTCAACAACGTTGGATCAAATTCTTTCATTATTAGGAACAACAGTGGTACTCAAGTTGCTGCGCCTGCTGCTGGTCAAGTTTGGCAGATCTACCTGACTGACAACACAACAGCTGGCGGTACTTGGCTTGCATTCCAGTTTGGTGCAGCGGTGTCTACTGCAAATGCTGCCTCTTTAGCTGGAACAGGGCTAGTCGCAATCGGATCCCTTTTGTCTTTGGCAATGCCGGTCACTTTCTTTGGAAGCAATTACTCGGCTGGTATTGACGATCGGGCAAAGACATTTATCTGGAATGGAGGAGCCGGCACCCTTACCATGACGGCTGCCGGAACACTTGGCAACAACTGGTTCATTCAGCTTCGCAATGAAGGTACTGGCGCCATCTTAGTAGATCCTCCAGGATCTCAGACAATCAATGGCTCATCTACGCTAAGCTTTCAGCCAGGCGATTCTGCTATCATCTTTACGGACGGCAGCAATTTTTATACCCTTGGCTACGGCCAATCTCCTGTCTTTGCGTTTGACTACACATCAATCAGCGTTGCAGGAACAGGCAACTACACCTTGTCTGGTAGCGAGCTAAACAGGATTGCCTACAACTTCACAGGCGTTCTAACCGGCAACCGTACGATCATTGTGCCTCAAACTGTCCAGCAATACTGGGTGGCTAACAATACAACTGGTCCTTACACCCTTACCGTAAAGACTTCGATTGCTTCCGGTTACGCCGTCAACCAAGGCTCACGGGCCATCTTGTATTCTGACGGAACCAACGTAGTTGCTGCCGATACCGGAGGCGTTGCAGTTCCTATCAGCATCTCTGATGGTGGTACTGGAGCCACAACTGCAGGAAACGCATTGATCAATTTAGGTGGAACAGCAACTGGTATTGCCTTGTTTACGGCTGCCTCGCAAGCTGCTGCTCAAGTGGCCATCGGTCTTGATCCCATCCAAGGTGGAACTTACTAATGACCACAACCCCAATCGTCCTTAAGTCGCTGCCTGGCATCAAGCGTGATGGCACCAGGTACGAGGGCGACTACTATGTTGATGGACAATGGGTCCGTTGGCAGAGGGGCCTTCCTCGTAAGGTTGGAGGCTACACCGTTGTCAACAGATACCTGACCGAAGTTAGCCGTGGGGTCAAGACTTTTACTCAAAATGGGCAGACATACTTTCATTCTGGCAGTGCTGGTTTTGTGCAGCGATTCACTCTTGATGCCAGCGGAAACTCAAGCCTGATTACAGACAGGACTCCAATTACGTACGTTGTCGATGACAATAATCTTTGGCAGTTTGATGTCATCTATGACAGCCAGTCTATTCCTGCTGCAAATATGATTGTTGGCCAAGTGGCTCCAAATGCCAATTGTCTTTGCAACACAGATGGTGGCCAGTTATTTATTGGCTCAATGACAGGAACGGACGCCTTGACAGAGGTCACAACGTTTCCTGCTGGCGTAAGCGTCACCGGAGGCGTGGTTGCCTTGCATCCTTATCTGATGTACTTTGGCAACGACGGTGTCATCGGATGGTCTGTTGCGGGAGCTCCTACTGACTTGACCGGTTTGGGTTCAGGAAGTGCTCGAGTAGCAGGTCAAAAGATCGTGCGTGGGGTTGCTCTTCGAGGTGGTCCAGGAAATGCCCCATCGGGCATCTTTTGGAGTGCTGATGCTGTTATCCGTGGATCTTTTGTGGGAGGCCAAGAGGTCTTCCAGTTTGACACGATCAGCCCATACTCTAGTATCTTGTCTGCCGCCTCAGTGATTGAGTATGACGGCCAGTACTTCTGGTTGGGAACAGACCGCATGCTGATGTTCAACGGCGTGGTTCGCGAGATCCCTAATAACCTGAACATCAACTACTTCTATGACGGTCTAAACAGGGAAGCTGCCCAACGAGTTTGGGCTTTCAAGGTTCCTCGTTACGGCGAGATCTGGTGGTGCTATCCACGCGGAACAGCCACCGAATGCACCCATGCCATCATCTACAACGTCCGTGAGAACACTTGGTATGACACGGAGTTGCCTAATGGTGGACGGACCGCTGGGGAGTGGTCTCCTTTGTACGCTGCGCCACTTCTGTGCGGCCTACAAACATCCACTTTTGTGCCAAATAACAGGATCACAGAAGCCGGCGATCTTCGCGTCACTCAAGACAACGATCAGCGCATTGTGGTTCCTGAAGAGGGATTTAAGGTCTGGCAGCACGAGCACGACGTGAACGAGATTGATGGCCAGTTCATCACGGCAGTCCCTTCTTACTTTGAGACAGCTGACATGAGCATGCTTGTCCCCCAAGGCGGCTCTAAGAACAAATGGATTCGGGTTGAATCCATAGAGCCAGACTTTGTGCAGTCTGAAAACATGACTGTTCAGCTTACAGGTAGAGCAAATGCCAAGGCTCTTGAAGTTCCTGGTCCAGAGCGTGTTATTTTTGCGGTGCCAACTACACCCTATGAGCAAGTTGTGTCTTTTAAAGAAGCTCGCCGCGAACTGCGCTTTAAGTTTACTTCAAACACAATCAACGGCACTTATCAGATGGGCCAGGTCATTGCCCATATTGGTGAGGCAGATGGAGATGTACTTGGCGGATTAGCAGAGGGTTCCACGTGATCACGCAACCTGTTATAATAGGATTGCGCGACTGGGCGGATTGTGTCGTACTCGACCTTTCAAACTATGGCGCACTTTCAAGGCTGGACAATGAAGACAAATGGCAGGAGTGGGCGCTACAGTTCTGCGTAATTTCAGGACTAAGCCAGAAAAACGTTCCTAATCCATTTGACTTTCCTGACTGGCGTAGTTGGGCACAACGATTTGTACAAATGGTGGACTAATGACCGATCAAGAATTTATTCAGCTGCTGAATGAAGTAGCTAAAAAAGCCAGGCCTTTCAATAGCGAGGTTCGGCAAATTGACTCGATGGACATGATCCTTAAGGAAACTGGCTTAGACAGCCTTGACATGCTGATGTGCATAGTTTACCTTTGCGAGATCTACGACGTAGAAGACGAAAAAAGCAAAGAGATGCTGGGCGAGACCCCGCAAGATCTTTTTAACTTCCTGAAGGAATGGGGACGCCGACAGCCAGCTGACCTAGACCAAGCAAGGGAGTGGTTCGTATGAGAATCTTCCTCACCGAAAGCCGCACTGCGTGCACTGAGGACACGACTCTCTTTGAGAACCACACCTTTCCCCAAAGGGTTCACTTGTTTCCTGAGACCTACAACAGGGTCAAGACAGGATTGATCAACCCAGCCCATCAGGTAGCTGAAAAGGTCTTGGATCCCGAGCTTTTAAAGCTCCTCCGAGACACCCAACCTGGCCGAACGGCCTTCATCCTGGCAGCCGGCAACAGCAATTTTGCCAACGAAGGCGCCAAACTCAATCGAGAAAATGAATGGACCTACAACTACAAGGTCCTTCCATTGTCTCTGACCCAGATCTATGCTGGTCGGGTTGCTGCGCAGTGCGGAGAGATTGATCACACCGCAACGGATGCCACTGCTTGTACATCTAGCCTCAAGGCTTTGATGGACGTACAGACCCTGATCAAGTTTTATGGCTTTGACCGGGTAGTTGTACTAGCTATTGAGGACCAGGTCAACAACATGACCCTCCAGTTCTTTGGAGAAGCTAAAGCAACCCTGACAGAAAGCATGGCCCAGACTCACCAGGTGGTCCCCAGTGCCTTCGATTCCAAGAACTTTGGGTTCTATATAGGTCAGGGCGCTGCGTTTGCCGTATTTGAGTCAGAAGACGCTTTAAAGCGGTCAAAGTTGCGGGCAAGAGCAGAGCTTTTGTCAGCTTGGACAGCAACCGAAGTTGCAAAAAACGCCATTGGACAAAGAGAAGATGGACAAGGTTTTAGACGAGCTATCGAGGGCGCGCTCAAACTTTGTCAAATTTCCTCAGAACAAATTAAAATCGTAAAAACTCATGGTACCGGTACCAGATCTAACAACGAAGCCGAAAAAGCTGCGCTGGAAGGGTTCTTGAGTGATTTTGTAGCAACATCGTACAAGCAACGAATCGGCCATACGATGGGAGCGAGCGGATTGTTAGAGACCCTCTTGCTGTTCAATGATTTAGAAAAGGGAACTGTCCCTGGGATCTTGAATCGTAGCGAGGAGGATCATGTATTCCTCTCAGAGGCGATTGAAGCACCTGAAGGGGCAGTGTTAAGCTTGAGTGCTGGCATGGGCAACGTGTTCAGTGCTGCGCTTTTCAACATGAGGATCTAATTATGCCGCTCGTAGACAGCCGACAACAAATGCTAGATCTTGGCGAGGTGCTTAAAGTAGCCGCCGAGAATACAAAATCTGAATACCCGATGGAATTCGTGTATGCTTCCTTTGTAAAGGAGGTGCAGATGCCTGACAGCAAGTTTTATCGCTACGGCAATACTGTCTACATTGTGCATGGTTCAAAAACAGAACCTCGCAAAGGCATGTTCAGGGCATTAAACGCAGATACAGCTCCAAATTTTGTAGCTTCTGGTTTTGCTTTTGTCGTTGATGCTTATAAAGCAGGATTTGACACACTGGTCACCCAGTTCAGCGACCAAAGCCTCATAAATATTTTCCGCAATGTTGCTAAACAACCCCCTAACCCTGGCATGGGCTATAACGTCACAATGCTAAAAGACGGGCAGTACCAAGTTGCTTTGCAATTGGGAAACAAACGTGAAGGAGCACAATAATGGGTGCAGTAGCCAGTTTTGTTGAAGACGTTGTTGGCGGAGTAGTTGAAGCCGTTGGTAGCGTCGTTGAAAGCGTCGTTGACGTTGTCAAAGACGTTGGTAAGGCAATTGATGATTATGTCATCCAGCCTATTCTTGATGATCCCCTTTCTGCAATTGCAACGGTGGCAGCTGCCACGTTCCTAGGACCGGCGGCTGCAGCTTATTTTGGCACGTCTGCCGCTGTTGGTGTTGGTATTGCTGCAGGTGCGGCAAACACGGCAGCCGGCCTTGTTCAAGGTGAAGACTTTGGAGAAGCGATTAAAGGCGGCTTACTGGCAGGGGCAGGAGCCGGCATTGGAGCTGAGTTCTTTGGACCTGGCGGCGGAGACGTTCCAGCTCCATCAGCAGATCCTCTTGGTGATTTTATTGCACAGAACAATAACTTCTCTAACGTCGATGTTTCTGGCATTGGAGCCCCTAACGTTGAAGTTGGTGGACCAATTCCAAATCCACAAATTACTGCAACTGAGCTACCTCCTCTTGGTGGCGAAACGGCTGCAACAACGCCTACTGCCGGACCAGCAGCTCCTGAAGTTACTTCGCCACTTCAAACTCAAGCAACGGTCCCAACCTCAACTGTAGACGTTCAAAGTCCTCTTCAGTCACTGAACACGGCAACTCCAACGGTTGAAATGCCTACCACTGCTCCTGCAGCAACGGCTCCTGAATTGCCAACGTTTAAGTCAGGCCTTGATACCTCATTTAACCCTGACTACAGCTTGTCAAGTGGCAATGGTGCTCCTGGTCTCAAAGTTCCTGATTTTAGAATTGACGCTCCTACCACTAACTACTTGACAGGTCAGACAGACTTTAGCCTTACTCCTCCAGGTACATCTGGTGGCCCTGGTCTCCAAGCCCCAAGTGCTCCTAATTTAGCAAGCATGGGTGGTGGCCAAGGTTTAACTGTTGACATGCAAGGCTTGCCTCAGTACATGGAGAATGGTGTTCCTACCACTTTCCAAGGTGCAAACGGAAACACCTACGGCAATCCAACGCCAGATGTGACAGTAAGCCAAAGCGGAATTACCCCAACGCCGCAATCAATAAATTACCCAGCAACAACTCCTCCTGTTCCTAGCGTATGGGATAACATCACTAATGGAAACCTTACAGACGCTGCAAAGCAAGTTGGTACAAGTGCTGTTGATTGGGTAACAGCAAACCCTTGGACAGCCGCGGGCGTAGGCCTAGCAGCAGCTGGAACCCTTGGCGGAGCTGGTGGTCCTCCTAATCAGCCTCCTCCAAAACCAGGATCTACGCAGGATAAGAACTTCACCAAGTCTCTGGACCTGTACAACTACATGCGCGACAAGACTAACTATGCTGGGGACATCTCCAAGTATGGTCAAGCAGGTCAACAAAATTCTGGAGAACATCAATTCTTCCAAAACACTAAGTTTGTGCCTGTTCCAATCCCTGGTCAGACTCCAGCCACTCCTGCTAAGATGGGAGGCTTGATTCAGATGAAGCATTTTGCTCAAGGTGGTCAAGCTCAAGGCATGCAAGATCCTCGTCGCGCTCAAATGATGCAGGCCATGGCTCAGCAGCATGCTGCCGGTCAAGGTGGTCCTCAAGGCATGGCTCAAGGACGTCCTCCAATGATGCAAGGTGGTCCTCAAGGAATGCCGCAAGGTATGCCTCCCCAAGGTGGTCCTCAAGGAATGCCTCAGCAAGGTCGTCCTCAGATGCCTCAGCGTCCTCGTGACCCTAAGATGGCCTACTATCAATATGGCAATCCTCCTATGCAAGCAAAGGCGATGGGTGGACTTAGCCAAGTGCACAGCATGAGAATCGGTGGTGGTGCAGACGGTCGTTCTGATGACGTAAATGCTGTCTTGTCTGATGGCGAATACGTGATGGATGCTGAGTCAGTGGCAATGCTGGGCAATGGATCCTCAAAGGCAGGAGCAGCTAAGCTTGACCAGATGAGATCAAAATTACGTCAGCACAAAGGGAAAGCTCTTGCAGGTGGCAAGATTAGCCCAAATGCCAAGAGCCCACTGTCCTATTTGAGAGGAGCTTAATATGGGAGTTCTGGACTTTCTGTTCCAGGGGTCTCCACCTGCGTCGGTCACGACGTACGGTGAGACAACCTCTAACGTTCCTGCCTGGTATTCTGACTATACGCAGGGCTTGATCAGTCGAGCTAACTCGATCGCAGCAGAGCCTTATCAGCCGTATAGCCAGGCCAGGATTGCTGGCTTTGATCCGCTTCAAACGCAGGCGTATAACAATACGGCAAACCTAGCAAGCACCTATCAACCCCAGATGGAAATGTCGCAAAATGCGATATACAACGCAGGTGCTGGCAGCTCTGTCAATGCGGCATCTCCGTACATCTCAGAGGCCCTTAAATACAACCCGTACAATGCTGCCTCTGGTTCTATTGGACAAGCAAGCAATCTGATTGGTCAAAGCTACGGCGACACAAGTACTTCAACCAAGCCAACCAGCTGACCGGCCAAGCTATGCAGGGAACTGCTAGTCTTGCTCAACCGTACTTCAACCAAGCCAACCAGTATACTCAACAAGGAGCTGCTGGAACTGCTAGTCTTGCTCAGCCATATCTGAATCAAGCAGCTATGGGAACTGCAATTGCAGGAGGAGCAGATACTGCGGGCATGGCAAGCCCATACATGCAGCAAGCTTCTCAACTGTCTAGCCAAGGTGCTCAGACTGGTTTAGGTGGCATCCAAGACTACATGAACCCATACCAAGACCAAGTGGTCAACCGTATTGGTGAACTAGCTGGTCGCAACCTGAAAGAGAACCTGCTGCCGAGTATCAATGACCGTGCCATTCAATCTGGCACGTTTGGCGGTAGTCGTAGTGGAGAAGCTATTGGGCGCGCTTTGCGTGATACCCAAGAATCTACCCTGGCTCAACAGTCTGCTGCCCTTCAATCTGGTTACTCACAAGCCGGTCAACAACTTCAGGCCGATAAAGCTCGTCAGTTGCAAGCTGCTCAACAGCAAGCCGGTTTTGGTCAGCAAGCTGCAAACCTTTCTGCTGCAGATTTCCAGCGCATGCTTTCAGCCTCTGGTCAACAAGCCCAGATTGGTCAGAGTATGGCCGGTCTCTCGTCAGCTGATCAGCAGCGCATGTTGGCAGCAGGCCAGCAATCTGCGGCCCTTGGTCAATCTCAGGCAGGAATGGCTTCTGCAGACTATCAGCGTATGTTGGCTGGTGCTCAACAGCAAGCCGCCATGGGTCAATCAGCTGCAGGCTTAGAAGGTGCAGACCTTGCAAGATACGGTCAAGCAGGTTCCCAAATGGGTGCCCTTGGTCAAATGCAAGGAAACTTGGCAGGAGCCGCAGGCACCCAAAACCTTCAGGCAGCTCAACAAATGGGAACATTGTCCAATCAGGACTTTGCTCGCATGTTGCAATCTGGCCAGGCAATGGGGGCCCTTGGTCAACAAACCCAGCAGATGGGCATGCAGAATATCAGCGCTTTGGATGCAGCTGGAGCAACTCAGCAGCAGCAAGCGCAGCGCTCGATGGATCAGGCTTACCAAGACTTCCTCAACCAACGAGAGTACGACCGCAACAACATTGCCTTCTTGAATGCATCTGTTCGTGGTTTGACTGTGCCTACTTCTACAACGTCTACTTCAAACGGACCTGCAAGCGTCTACCAGCCATCTCCATTGTCGCAATTCGGCTCTGCATTGGCTTCTGGATACGGCCTCAGCAAGATGTTTGGAAAACCATAAGGATAAAAAATGCCATTGCTTGAAGATGACGAAGAAACCGGTTCCCTGGAAGCGGGTTCACAAGATGCAACCAGCGGGGCGCAAACATTTGGCTATTCCTCATCAAGAGGGGCGGCCAATCCTTATACTGGACAACTCCAAACCTTACTGACAAAATATCTTGAAAACACTGAAAAATCGGCGACTGATAAACAGGCCCTGCTGGATAAGGCGCGTGAGCGGATCATGGCTAGGTCCGCTGGTCCGGACCAGGCAGAGATGGCGTTCCGTATTGCGGCTGCTCTCGGTAAGCCTACTCGGACTGGGGGCTTTGGTGAAACACTTGGTAATCTTGCCGAGACGACTGGCGAGGCTCTTTCGCAGCGCCGTAAAGCCAGCCAAGAACTAGAAGACCTAAACCTTAAATATCAGTTGGCAGCAGCTGACGTAAAAGGTGAAGGTCAAAAAGCTCAGATTGGAGCTCTTTCTGCCCTGGCTCGTTCAACTCCTAAGGATCGCCTGACAGAGATTGAGAAGATGCAGGAGATCATCGATGATCCCAAGGCCAATGAAAATGCCAAGAAGAATGCGCAATCACGCATCACTTACTTGACCACTCGCCCATCGGCCGTCAAGACCAATGAGATCGATCAGTTGCTAGAGAAGATCAACGATCCTAATGTGTCGCCTGCCAACAAGAGTGTCTACAAGCAACGCTTGAACAAGCTCAACTATATTCCTTCTGAAGCCAAGGCCGAGCGAGATGCTGATAAGCCGTCATCTCCGGCCGGTAAGCTTGCCAAGGATGAAGGCCTGACTCCAGGGACCCCTGAATTTACCGCTCGAGTGAAAGCTTTGGCTGGTGAGGGCAAGGGCTTGAACCTAAGTGCAAAAGAACAAAGTGAGCTGTTTGAAGCTGAAGACGTTGTCAACGCTAGCAAGACGGCAATCTTAAACTTGACCAAAGCCAAACAGATCAGCCCTCAAGCTTATTCTGGTTTTGGTGCAGGAGCCCGCCGCACGATTGCCCGCAACATTCCAGGAGTCGGTGACTCGCAAGGCGTGACTGCAACTACTGACCTTGAGACTTTGGTCTTGTCAAATGGACTTGACCAGTTGAAAGCCGTCTTTGGTGGTAACCCAACTGAAGGCGAACGTAAGATCCTGATAGACATTCAGGGCTCGCTCAGCATGAGTGATACCGAACGTCAGGCTATCTACGATCGCGCTATCAAGGCAGCGGCTCGTCGCTTGAAGACTAGCCAAACCAAGATGGAGAACATCCGCAAGGGTGCTTACGGCAAGATCACTCCCGAAGCTAATGCAGACGGTGGCTTTGTTGGCCGTTACGCAGACGGTGGCATGGTTGCTCACTACGCTGATGGTGGCATCACCAATCAACAGATTCAGGATTACTTAGCTGCCAATCCTGGAATGAGCGATCGCGATATTGCTGCAGCCATGAACCAGTATGGCGTGAGTACCTCTCAAATGGCAGGTGCAACAGGCCTTGGACTTGAAGAACTTCAGAGCCGATATGATGCTGCAACAGCTCCTGCGGCTCCTTCAGCCCCTGCTGGAGTAAGCAGTCAACAGATTATCGACTACCTAAATGAAAATCCTGGACTGACTGACCACCAAATTGCGGTGGCCATGAACCAATATGGCGTAGACACTTCTCAAATGGCTGGAGCAACTGGCCTTGGGCTAGATCAAGTGCAGCAGCGGTATAACGCGGCAGTCCAACCCATTGGAGACAATTTAGTCAAGGACTGGCTCGGCAAGAATACTGGGGTCTCTGACCAAGACATTGCTTTTGCAATGAACCAATATGGCGTCACGCCTGGTCAAATGGCAAAGGTCACAGGCCTTAACGTTGGTGACGTGCAGAAGCGTTACGACGCTGCGGCTCCTAAGTATTCCAATGCAGACGTCAACAACTGGTTGAAGTCTCACCCAGGAGCCTCTGACAAAGACATTGCGGCGGCTATGAACCAGTTTGGTGTTGGTACGCTTCAGATGGCTGCTACAACTGGTCTGCCTTGGCAAGATGTAGGCAGTCGCTATACTGCCGCTGGCGGTACCCAGTCTCAGCCAACTCCAGTTACTAAGACAACCGCAACAACTCCAGTTACCAAGACAACTCCAACAACTCCCGTCACTCCAACCAAGCAGACATATTCTCCTGAAATGATGGAGATGATGCGCAAATACTTGGGCGGTCCTGACGCACTTACAACTTACGGCCAATATGGCTCTAAGTCTGCGGCAGAACATAAGTTTTTTGACCATGAGCTTGTTAAGAAAGCAGACGGTGGAATGGTCCACATGGCTGACGGCGGAGATTATTCAATGGCCAACTTTGGCCGCGCTGTCGGTCAGGGCTTAGGTCTTGGCTTTGGCGACGAGGCTGTTGCCCGTGTTCGAGCCAAGATGGAAGGTCGCCCTTATGAAGACGTTGTCCGTGAAGAACGTGAAGCCTATCAGCAGTTCCAAGAGAAGCATCCCTTTGCTGCCTTGGGCACTGAGCTAGTCTCAGGCGCAATTCCAACCATTGGTATGGCAATGATCCCAGGAGCCGGAACAGCCGGATCTGTGATGGGAGCCGGCCGCATGGGAATGGCTGCAAGCAAGCTGGCCCAATACATGCCCAAGTTTATGACTGGCACTATGGGTAAGGCGGCAGGATCCGCTGCGGCAACGGGCTCTATTGCAGGAGCAGGTTCTGCAACCGAAGGCGAACGCGGTATGGGAGCCTTGGAAGGCGGCGCAACAGGGGCTGTCCTTGGCCCAACTGTAGCCAAAGGCATCCAGCTCACTGGTCAGGCAGCCAAGGCTGTTAAAAATGCAATCCGACCATCTCCTGGGGCCGTAGAGCAACGCGCAACCAATAAGGTATTGGAAGCTATGGGCAGGGACGAAATGGACCCTACAACCCTTAAGGCAAGGATGGCAGCTGACAAGAAGCTTGGCGTTCAGTCCACAATCATGGATGCAACCCCATCTCTGTCAACCCTTGGCGAAGCAGTAGTGACTCGCCCAGGACCTGGTCGCAAGATCCTTGGTCAAGGCCTGAATGATCGCTTAGAAGGCGGTCGTGAGGCGGCTGCTTCTCGCGCCTTAAAAGACATCGGCAAAGGTGTTGATTACACGGCTCAAGAAGACAAGCTGATGGGAACCTTGCGTTCCAACGCCAACAACCTCTACGATACTGCCTACGCACATGGATCAGTTGATGATACCCGCATCCTGAAGGTCTTGGAGGATGATACCTTTAAGAAAGCCTTCAAGGAAGCTCAAGCTATCTCCAGCAAAGAAGCAAGAGCAGCAGAACTTCGTGGTGAAGATGCTAGCAAGTTCAAGTTGAATGACATCTACAGCCAAGACAAAGACGGAAACCTGATCAGCGTCGGCAAGATCCCTGACGTCAGAACCCTTGACTACATCAAGCGCGGTATCGATGCTCTGATTGACAAGGGCTACAAAGGCGAAGGTATGGGCAAGGCGGAAGCCAATGCCCTCAAAGATCTTCGCAAGGCCTACATTGGCGTCATCGATGAAAACGTGCCTGAGTACGCAGCAGCCAGGGCCAAGTATGCTGGCGACATGGAAGTCTTAGACGCTCTCCGTATGGGCCGTACAGATTACTTGTCACCTAAGATGCTGCCGAATGAAGCCAAGAAACTGGTTGACGGTATGTCAGAAGCCGAGCGTGATGCTTTGCGTGCTGGCGTTGCACAGTCACTCCTGACTAAGGTTATGGACTCTCCGCAGCAAATCAATGCGGCCCAGAGGATCATAGGAGCCCCTGCAACACGTAAACGTCTAGAAGCCTTGTTCAAGGATCCTAACGAATACACCGTGTTTGAGGCAGCTCTCCAACGTGAGTCTGAATTGTTCCGTAATGCCCAAGACATTGTCCGCGGCAGCCGTACAGCTAACAAGACAGAAGCCTTGAAAGACCTGAAAGCCGGCAACGGCATCTTTGACATTGCTGGTGAAGCAGTGGACGTAGCAGCAGGGTCTCCTGGCTCGGTGGTTGGGCGCGTCTTGAAATACTTGCAGGCTCGTACTTCTCTTGACGAGAAGACAGCCGGCGAGGTGGCCAAGATGCTGAAGTCAGGAACAACCCAAGAGGTTGATGATACCTTGAAACGCCTTGAAGCAAGCAGCGCCAAGTTCATTGAAGACAAGAACAACTCTGCCAGACGCCTCAAGACGACCTCAGGTACCATTGGAGCAGCGGCTCCTACAACACGCAAAGCGGCTCCTGAATCCGACGTTCCGGCTGATGAGGAAGAGGACGATGAAGCCAAAGTCCAACGCATCGTCCGGAGCCTAGAAAATGAGTGACCTCGACAAACTCGAAAAGAAGTACGAAAAAGGGAACAAGGCTCAGGAGATTAGAGACTCCATTTCAAAGCTCAAGGAAACTCCGTCTAACCCGGATACCAAGAGAGCTTTTGAAAGCCGCAAGGAAACTCTTGACTCCGTAGTCAGGGCAGCCAAGCAAGCGACTGCTGGTTTTAGAAGCCAGTGGTCTGGCCTTGACGACAAAGGCGAAGTTGGCGTGGGCAAGGGAACTCCTGGCATCTACTACAACACCGTGGCTATTCCAGCAGTTGCTGGTATTGTCGATGAAAAGTACGCTCCAGACTTTGCGGTTGCAGCTGATAAAAAGGCAGGCAAGATCAAGGAAGCCGTCCGTAAGGACATGGGTATCAATGAGCCTAAAGGGGCTCTTGAGCACTTTTCTTATGCTGGCGGCGAGATGCTCGGTCAGTTGCCGGTTCCTGGCGCCTTGATGAACAAGATCCTTGGCGGAGCAAAGAAGATGGGAATGGCCGGCAAGGTTGCTGCTGCTCCTATCGAATATCTGTCTCCTACGGTTGATCCAAGAGCTATCAACTACGGTATTGGAACGGCTTTTGGCGGATCAATAGGCACGGCTGCTGAGGCTTTTAGCGAGCCAGACAAAAAAGCCTTGGGCGGCCTGATTCAGAAGTACGAAGAAGGCGGCAAGGTCGGCAAAGTTGCTACGTTCTTCTCTGCTGTTGACAAGGCAATCAATACTCTGAAGCAGAAAAAAGGAACTGGCGAGCAGATCCTTAAGCAGCTTGAGACCACTCCAGGCATTAAGCCAGAAGAACTTGAATCTAGAGCCATCAAGCAAAAGCTGCAAGCATCTCCTAAGATCACTCAGGAAGAGTTGCAAAAGACTATTGCTGCAAACAAGCCACCAATCCCTAAGCGAATCAAGCTTGGGCAAGGCTTGGATCCTGAATGGCAACCGCGCCTTGAAAAAAGGTTTGAAAATGCGCTTGAAGAATTAAACATTCAGCCAGTTGTTGACCCTGCAACTGGAAAAAACCTTGGCTTCTTTCATCCGGAAACTGGTGAGATCCTTGACGCAAAACAAGTCAGGAATATGGATCCAGAAGAGCTTGGAATTCCAGTTGATCCCGCAACAGGGAAGCTTGATTCTGAATCCGCCTATCTTCTTCAAAACGTAAGGCGGGCTGTTGTAGAAGCAGAAGAACAGTTTGACTTGGCCTTAGG
>Ga0209500_10000227_pt1 | contig 51448 bp, 58 predicted proteins | sample S_140212_EF_Meta_FD_187323 | JGI IMG/M metagenome (GOLD analysis project Ga0209500, IMG submission 187323) | Freshwater microbial communities from Lake Simoncouche, Canada to study carbon cycling - S_140212_EF_MetaG (SPAdes) (version 2) | ecosystem: Environmental > Aquatic > Freshwater > Lake ... | reverse complement strand
GTACCTCTGAATACGATTATTTTAGTAAAAACCCTGAAATATTTGATAACTTTGATTGGAGATTCTTGAATGAGTATTTAAAAAAATTAAGAAAGGCCAGTCCTGTTAATATGTTACAAAGCCAACCATTTTTATATTCAGGTAGAGAATGGATTGACAGACACTATGGTGAAGACCGAGAAGACAATGAAGATTTCCAAGAAGTTTTAGAAATGGCAGATAAAGCCAAAGATAAGATGATTCAAGGAGTCTTAAAATATATGGAATCTGAAGGAATTGAAATTGAATTAGATAAAGTTAATCGTCTAATTAATAGGTTCTCGAGCAAGATTTTACAACTTTATATTTCTTTCTTTTAAACAACCTAAATTTTCTTTTTTTTGGAGGGATTCTTACCTCTTTTTTTACTTCAACTACTTTAGGTGGCATACTAACTTTATTTAAAATAAGCTCGTCTTTTTCACACGAGCTCACCATAATTAATACTACTAAGGTTAAAATTCTAATCATTAATTAGATAAAGGCGCTTTAATTGATGGATGTGAGTTATAGTTTTCCAATATTACATCATTAACTGAACTACAGAATATTCCATTTCTAACGTAAACTGTTGGTAATTCCATAGGTTCTCTACCAATTTGTTCTTTTGCTTGTTCAACATGGTTACTATATAAGTGTACATCACCCAAGTTACCTATAAGTTCATCAGGTACCATATTCACTTCTTTAGCGATAATCTCTAATAACAATCCATAACTTGCAATATTGAATGGTAAACCTAAGAATGTATCAACTGAACGTTGATTCCACATTAAAGAGATTGCTCTGGTTGGTAACCGTAATTTATCAGCCCATTCTTCGGTTAAAATTCCATCAATATTTATCTTATAACCATATGCTTCTCTTTCTTCCCAACTCAACTCTCTTGTATAAACTTGAAATCCATAATGACAAGGTGGAAGAACCATTTTGTCTATCTCACCTACATTCCAAGCGTTAACCATTAATCGTCTTGAGTCTGGATTTGTTTTAAGGTCGTTGATTAGGTTTTCAATTTGGTCTATTTGTTTTGTATAAACACCAGGGTCAACTATTTTCTCATCACGAGTTGCGTTTCGGCTCCAACTTCTCCATTGCTTACCATAAATAGAACCTAAATCTCCCCACTCTTTAGCAAATTCATTATCTATTTTAATACGTTCAATAAATCCTTCTTTACTTAGAATACTGTAATCATTTGCCTCCTTAAGAATACCTTCGTCAGTAGCTTTGTCAATTGACTGCTTAACCGTCTTTTCGTAATTCTTATAGGCATCACCATCCCAAATATGACAGCCATTATTAACTAAGAACTTGATATTTGTATCGCCTTTTAAAAACCATAACAATTCAGTTACAATAGTTTTAAATGGCATCTTCTTAGTTGTGAGTAAAGGAAAGCCTTCTGACATTTTATGTCTGATTTGTCTTCCAAATACTGATAGAGTTCCTGTACCAGTTCGGTCAGACTTATAGACACCATTCTTTAAAATGTCAGTTAGGAGTTTTTGATATTGGTTATCGAGGTTGTTCATTTATTTATTTTGTACTACAATTTCTACCTTGTTTTTCTTATGTTTAAGGTGAACGTATTTAATTAAAGGAATTGTGTTTTCCGGAGAGCGGTCAATCTGATCTATTGATATTTCAATAGTTGCTTTGCCATTGTATAGTTCATATTCCAAATGATTGTATACAGCAACTGGTTTATTGTTACGCAATATAGTATCACCTTTAGTTGACCATTCAAGAATTTCTTTACTTGTTAGTGAGTGTTTGTCTGTTTTACATCCTAATGCAGTTGCAGAGATGACTAGTACTGATAGTATTAATTTTTTCATACTTTTGTTTGTTGTTTATTTACTTCTTCATGTATGCACTCACACATGCTTTTTACCTTGCCACAGCTTTCACACTCAAGATAACCCATTGGCGAAAGCATATTACTATAGTTACACTATAAGTCTAACTCTTCTTTTGTATTTGGCTTATCAATAATATCTTGCAATCTTTTAATTTCAGCAATTACATCATCACCTAATTCTATTTTGGACATCATGGTTAAATCTATTACTTGAGAGTATAATACTTTGATTAATTCATCTTTTGCTTTTTCTTTTGGTGTCATATCTTCGGTATGCTCATATGCTCCATCTGGACCAATTTGAAAGTCATCTGAAACATATGGTTCATCTTCTAAACCATCATTTAACGTTACATCCCAATCTTTAAGTTCTTCTTTTATCATATCTTCTTGGCATTGAGTGTAGCCTTTGATATAACCTTCTTGTTTATTAGATTTTTTAATATCATTAGTATTAGGCATCCACATTGAACCCCCTATTTTAATTGGATATTCAGTTTTAGCTAACTGTTCTATGTCTTCTTTGCTTTTCATATTAATTGGTTTTTTTAATATCATTAGTATTAGGCATCCACATTGAACCCCCTATTTTAATTGGATATTCAGTTTTAGCTAACTGTTCTATGTCTTCTTTGCTTTTCATATTAATTGGTTTTTATAATATACCAAACTAGCCCAACATTACCTAAAATTGACAACCATTTGTATATCTTTTGTTTTTTAATCCGTTTATTGTTTTTAATAATGGTCTCATTTAATAAACCTATTTCTAAATTTTTTGTTTTTAACGTATTACTTTGGGCAGTTATGTTAGATTGTAGTTTAGACTCTATTTTCTTATACATACTTATTGTTTGTCTACAAGAAACCGAATCTGTATAATTCTGAGAAAATGTGGCTAACGTTAATGTTAATGTTAACATTATAATTAATAATATTTTTTTCATAATTTTATTTTTTTTAAATTGACCATACTAAAAATGGTATACTAAAAAATAATAAGATTCCCAATATTAGCAGTAAATGTGCGGCTATTTTTTCTATTTTATTCTTCATAATTATTTTGGTGTATGTGTATTTGATTATATATGTTTAAAATTGTTAGCTCTATTTGAAATGCCGGGGTATGATCACTAACATAACGATCCCAGTTTATATCAAATTTAAAAATGGTAATACCATCTGACCACTTTCTGACTCTAGCGAATAATTGAGTTTCCCAATAAATTCGATGATTATACGAAAGTGCTCCACTATTAATTAATCCAAGTCTTTTCATATTTTTAAAAATTTATTTCTTTCCAAGGACCTTCATTTTGCCAAAATTCATAGGTTTCCCCGTCCTTAAATTGTTTATTATTTGATTTTATTTTTGAAAGCTCAGCTGCTGCTTTAAGCCCTTGTTGATTTGTAATTATTTGTTTCCATTGATTATTCACATCAGTAATTACCAAGTCTTCAAAGTTAATTGATACTCCGGTGCTGTCAATTATAACAACCTTTACTGATCCTAATACTTGCCAAGTTGAACCAATTGTAATACCATATAGGAATAAAGTCCTAGACTCTTCAATTTCCCCATGAGCTTTTACTAGTTGAGTAAATACTAAATTACCTAAGTCAATAATATCTTTCATATTTTATTATACTATGATTGTAGACTTGGAACCCAATGTGTGGTTCGGCCGTCTGGTGTTTCTTCTCTAACTACTACTTCTGGCATTAGATAAATAAGTTTATAAAATTATACCAAAAACAAATGAAAAATTACATTGCACTATTTGAAAGATTTGAAAAGAGTTACGATGATTTTTACCAAAAACCGGACACCAAATCAGACCTTTTTTACCAAAATATTTCAACAGATCTAATTAAATTAGCAAACGACTATACAAATGAGCCAATTGAAATTGATCAATATGCTAATAAGTATGAAACTGCAACCAGAATTAAAGATTTACAAACTGATCTTATCACAAAAATTTATGACGAATTTGGAGAAGATATTGCTCAAAGTTTTGCAGATGAGTCTGATGCACTATTAAAAAGCCTAGAAATTTCCGAAAAGAAAAAAGGTTTATGGGATAATATTAATGCAAAAAGAAAGCGTGGAGAAAAACCTGCAAAGCCAGGAGAAAAAGGTTATCCAGCTCCAGGTGCTTTAAAATCTGCACAGAAAACTGAAGAGTCTATGGATAAGAAAAAGGTATTTGCAAAGACCAATAATATTCCTGACAATGGAGTGTTAAATGGTTCTAAAAAAGATACTAATATGGAAACTGGTAAAATGCCTCAATCTTTAAACCCTCGTAAAACTACTCGATAATTTACTAGTATAACATAACATAAATTTAAAAGCAATATGTATTATCTAGCAAAATTAAGATTTGAGTCGGAAGACGACAACGGCAAAACAAAAAAAATTCGTGAGCAATACCTGGTTGAAGCAACTTCAATTGGAGAAGCCGAAGAAAAATTATTGAAACGATTTGGTGAAGGAATTTCGCCATGTCAATTAGAAGCAGTTCAAGAATCAAGGATTCTAGGCCTAATTGAATAACCCTAACTTACTTAAATAAAAAAGAGAGCAATCGCTCTCTTTTTTTATGTGTGTTTTACTGGAACTTTACAGACTGAAATTATCTTTCCAATTGGCGACCACCTGGCCTCTTCTTCATATGCAAACTTTTTGGTATCCCAAAGTTTAACTGCGCCTGTTTGATTCATTAGGGTCTGAGCTGCACGCTCTGTTAAATTTGGAAAAGAAATAGCTGCCTCAAATAGTGCAAGCTTATAGGCTCCCCTAAAGGTACCAATAACACATAGATGAGTTTGGGCTTCTCCAGTGACAGCGGTTAGTAAACAGACCTCTTTTGCTCTGGCTGGACTAGGCATTAAAATACACCGGAAATTTTTTGACTAGACTTTTTAAGATTTGATCATCAGTCTTACCAGTTTGTGACTTTTCATAAATATGATCCATTATATCAATACTGGTTGAATTACCGATTACTGCATCTATTTTACGATTAATGAACTGGGTTGGCCCGTTCAATTTTACCTGTCTAGCAACTTCAGTTGGTTCAGGCACAAAAAATTTGTTAAATCCCATAATATTACTATTATACCCCAGGTTAGCAAAAAAGGTTTTCAAAAAATTTAAAAACTAGCCAAATAAATAACTTAAAATAATTTTTATACATTATGGCAGTAAATTACATTAACCCAGTATGTTACAACGGGTTATCTAAACCAAACAGGGATGCCGTTAATTTCGGCCCAGTTTCATTAGGGACCGTTAAAAAAGACTACACTACTCTAACCAATAATAATTGGAGAGCGGGTATTAACCCATCAACCAACACTGTAATTTATACAGACACTTACAGCCGCGGAGTTGATTCTCAAGCAGCAGCAGTACCGTCAATTCATTGGATTAGCGGTCAATCTCAAGCAAATATTATTGAATTAATTAGTCGTTTGCCTGAAAGATCAGCAAATAACTATGAGATATTTGCAAGTTATGCTGATGCAATTGACTGGCTACTTAATACTCAAACTACCTATATGCTAGTAAATACTAAATATCCTGAATATTTACTAGATGCTGAATGTGCAGTAAATCTTGAATTAGGATTCCTAGCAGGTTATCCTGGAACTGGTCAATATGTTTACGATTTAGTTTCTGGAGGTTCACAAAATATATTTAGTGCAAACGGCGGTGCATTTACTGCTCCTAGTGCTGGAAGTTTTGTAGGTTATTTTAGAGCAGTAGGCGGCGGTACATTATCAACTAACACTTTAAACAATGCAGCAGGCGGCCCATTTGCTTTAGCCTTAGTTGTAGAGGGAGTATTCTATCAAAACGGTGGTGATGGTATTGGAAATTATTTAGTCGGCACTCAAACTGATAGTATTTCAGTTATTGTTACTGGACCAGGAAATATTGAGATAAAGTCAGGTGCTTATACTTGGAGCTGGACCGGTGTATCTGCATTAGCCAGTACAGGTATATTTCATATTGCTGCATATATTCCAACTGGCTCAATGGACACAAACCTAGCCACTCTTTATATAAACGGTTCTGATGTTGGCGGCGGCGTGCTATCTGGTATAGGCCCTCTAGCTAATACAACAATTCCAAATCTTACTTTATGTCAATCTATTGCAGCTGGAATCTATTCAACCGCTACCAGAGTCTATGGATTTAAAGTATATGGTTATGCTACTCAAGAAGACGCAACTGGTGCGCTTACATATTTACCATCTGCAAACTATGCTGCAATCTCTACAATTTACGGAATTTAATCTTTAAACTGATATTCTTTAGCAATGGATTCTCTTAATGAGAATCCATTGTCAGTTAAGAAGTCCTGAAAATCTGTGAATTTATAATTAATTCGGCAGCAGGTTTGACTACATTGAACTGTAATATAGGTATGATTTAGGCAACTAACGCTAATGTCTTTTATTTGATAGTCAACTCCATTGTTGGTTAGAGTAGTATCAATTAGGGATAAACAGTCTCTCATACAGATAGTTTTTTATAACGCCAACGAAAGTAGATAGAGGATCCAAAGAATACTGCCGCAATACAGTACATAACGAAATTGGCTTGCCACAAGTTGCCAGTTACTTTGATTAGCCAAAATTGGACAATATCGAAGCCAAATGGGTTGAAAAATAGGGCGAGCATCATGCTCCAGGTTGATAGATTCCCGAGTAGGGTTCTTCTTTGAGTTGCAACTGTCACTGTCCATAGATGTCTCTTTTTTCAAGCTCACTAATTTAAGATTGCCAGGAAATTTCTAAAATTTCAAATTTATTTATTACCACTTAGGTTCCTCGCCAATTTGATCTAGTGCACAATGAAATCCAACTAATCGAGTTTTTGCCTCTAAAAAACAGCCACATATTCCACATTGGGTTAGGATCTCGCCAAAATGCGGGCACTCTTTACAAATTGCCATTCGACGGTCTTTTTCTGTGTCATTCACAAATACTTTATTCATGATTCTGCTTAATACAGTAGTTTGTGGAACTGGTTGTTTATTACCGCAACCGCAATCTTTAGTTGTTTCTTCAGCCATTATGCTTCAATTTTTTCAAATAGTCTCTTATCTTCAAACTCTAAATAGTTTTCAAGCAAAGAATTAAAACTTTCACGATACTTAAGTACAGCTAAGTCTTTGGCCTTTGCCTCAATTTCAATATCTATTGCCTGACCGTAATTATTTATTTGCTCATAAATGTAATCAGCATGAGATCTGGCAATTACGCCCGGATCCTCAAATGTTTTTTTGCTACTTGAATAATGAGTAAGCGGAGTATGACCGTGCCAAGTAGTAGCAGCTAACTTAAGAGCAGTCTCTTCAGTAAGATCGCTAGTATTGAACCGGTGATGGTGGAAATCAAAAGTAATAGGAGTACCTATTTTAAGATACACCAATTGATATAGATCAACTACTGAATATTGAGTAGCCTTATCGTCATTTTCTACAACTAGCCTGGCTTTAGTATTTGGTTTAAGTAGTTGAAAATTCTCGCAAAAACGGTTAGCGGCTGCAATTTTATCGCCATATGTACCGCCGATATGAATATTGATTGGGAAACCTACATTGGTTGGCAACTTCATAAGATCCATAATTTCGCAGTGCTGATCTAGATCCTTTACTGTTTTTGCAACAACATCGGCTCTAGGAGAAGGCAAGACATCAAACTGGCCAGGGTGCATTGATACCCTGATATTATTGGCAACTGCAAACTTGCCAATTTCTTGCATGTCTGCCAAAATTTCGGCAAAATTTGGCAGCCTTTGAATTTCATATTCTGACATCCATGGAAAAATATCGCTTGACATTCGGTATACGTAAATGCCATTGGCCAAATTCCAGTGCAGAATTTTTAGAACATCTTTTATATTTTGGTGTGCAAGCTCGGCACAATATGAAACGCCCTTTTCCTGAAAGGTTTTACGGATCATACCTCGATTTGCTGTAATTTTTTGGTCGGCTAGAGACAAATTAATGCAACAATAACCCAAACGAACGTTAGTATCTTTCATGTAATTATTATACTATAAAATGGTATTGGCTAGTTGAACCAGTCAATTAAAGTTGGCCTAAGAATAGGTACTCATTAGTTACAGTTCGGATAACTCTGACTACGTCTAATGCGTCCTGTAAAGCATCATGGGTTACTTCACCTGTTAATTTACATCGATTCATACATGTTTGTAAATTCGGTAAACTTTCATCATTGTGCCAGTCCATTAATAGAATAGCTGGGTCCAGGATACGCTGTCTCATTTGAATTGAGCTCATCCAATTTGGAAGTTTTTGTAGAAATACTTTATCAAAACTTGCAAAGTTTTTACCAGCAGCATTAATCTTTACACCACCGGTTGCTTCACATGGAAACCCATTTGTGATTAACCACATTTGAAAAGATTTTGCAACCAGGCCGGCAGGTAAAATATTATGGACCTTTCGGTATTCTAAACGCTCTTCCTTGGTTTTATTTTCAAGACCACCTAAGATTTTTAGGATCCATGAGTTTAGGGAAAGCGCAAACGCACTTCCAGTATAAGCTTCATGTTCAATGATACACTGAAATTTAGGCAGCTGATCATAAGGTACAAGATTGTGAGTGTCTTCAATTACTGCACCAATTTGAAGAATTTGACAAGACTCTGGATTTAGACCAGTTGTTTCGATATCGATTGAAATATATTTCATATGTATAGATTAAAATGGTAAATCACTATCATCACTAAATGAACTAGCTGGTGCTGATGATTTTTTAGGACCAGTGTCAATTCCAAGACTGCGGAAGATTTCATCGTCTTCGTCCTCTTCTTCAACTTTTTTACTTTTAGTTGATGCACGTTGTTGACCACTAATTCGGTAAGCCTCAAGACTATTGAAGTATTTGGTTTGACCTGCCTTATCTGTCCAGTCTCTGCCTTTTACATCAAATGAAATAGACACTGTGTCTCCAACGCCATATGAGTCAATCATATCGCATTTATCTTGGACTAGTCCAAATATTATTTTTTGTGGGTACTTGTCCCCTGATTCAATTACAAACTCTCTTTTGCGAAAGCCTTTGTTAAATGTCTGTGCTGGGAATATTTCAATAATTACCCCTGTTAATTCAAATGCCATATTAGAAATCGTGATTAGTTATTTTTATATCGTAGTTAGTAAAATTTTCAAAATCTTTGCGGTCTGATTCAAGTCGACGCTCAACTGAATCTCCTGGCATATTGCGATCAAGCATACGTTGCCTTCTAATATCATCAGCAATATCAAAAAATATTACTAATGACTCTTTACGAGCATCATCAGACAGGTGAGCTAGGCCAGTTGGAGTCATAATAAAAAGATCGTCTTCTTCAAATTGGTCAACGGTTGTTCCATATATCCAATGGTTAAATGCAACCCATTCATAAAACTGACCAGTATCAATCATGTCCTGAGCATTGGCTCTGGTTAAAAAGAAATAATCTTTTCCATGAACCTCTTCCGGTCTAGGCGGACGTGTTGTGTAACTCACAGCGTATTTAAACCCGCGAGCTTCAAATTTTTTGCGAAGGAAATCCTTGCCGCTTGCGGCTCTGCCGACTAAAATTATTCTTTTGCTCATATATTAAATTAAAATTCTCTCTTTTGGCCGTGAATTGCTTTGAATACTGGAAATCTTAGTGAGTGAGCACCATGTTGATCAGTAGTTTCTTCAAAGAATTGTACTGTAATTGTTTTACCTAAAATTTCATTTGGGTTTTCGTGATAGTGGCGTCTTTGTTCAAGATTAAAACCTGAACCTACTCTAACGGTATTGCCTTTATGTTCTACAATTACTGCCTTTAACATAATTTCTTCAACTTCTTTACCCATATTAATAATACGATTTACGTCAGATTCAAGATCAATTACAACATATTCAGCATCATGCATCTTTTTAACCTTAAGCAGATTCTTTGAGCGTTTACCTTCATATCCAATATCCTTACGCATCATTACTCCTTCATAACCCATTTCCGTTGCATCAGCTACAATCTTTTCAAATTCTTCAACTGATTTAATTTGAAATTGCGGTAATGGTTCAGCATAGGTTAAGTCAGTTACTAGCGCATTTAGGATAATTAGTCTGGCTGACAAAGAAACCTCTCCAGCTTGATTCCAAAATTCAGCGGCTTCTAAAAAATCAAATACATAATACTTTGGCGTTTGAATAGTATGGTTTTTTCTGCCAATTTCTTTAATGACTCCTTGAAAATCTTCAAGCCCACCAGGTTTCATAACGCAAACTTCTCCATCCAATATTTTATTCTTTAATCCAAGCCTCTTAATATCTTGGGCCAGGACTGAAAGAGTTAAAAACTCATTGCCTGCTCGTGAATAGAATTTAGGTTCTCCATCTGCATCAATTACAGTAATACATCGAACTCCATCAAGCTTACGACTTGCCCACCATTCCCCAGACTCAAAGTTTACCTTTTTTTCATTACCATCAAACTTCTCAGCTAGGGCAACATCAAATGTAGGCACTGTGCCTGGCATTACTGAATTAATTAGGGTAGTAGTTGCTCTGGTCTTTAAGTTTCGGTCTATCACATCATAGATGACATCTGCGAACTCCTGATTTTTGGCAATAAAACCATTAACTACTTGAATAGCATTGTGACCTGTGATTAGCCTTGCATTCAGATCATCAAGTAAAGCAAACAGATCATCATAATTATCAAAACTAAGATCCTGACGTTTCTTTAAGTTATCTGAAGTAACATAATACTGTTTAAAAGGAGAATATACGTATTCAAACAGTTTACGTAATATTGGAGTATCATACTTTTTAAGTATCTCCTTTTTATCATTTGTTGAAGAAGTTGCTTTCATTTCTTCAATAAATTGTGCAACTGCTTTAAAATCTTGGTTTGTCATATGGCTATTATACTAAACAAAAAAAGCCGCTGACGCGGCTTTTAAATAAAAAGTTAAAAATTAAGCTTGAGGTTCCTGATTAGCAAGTTCGTCCTGCTTTGCATTTTCCAATTTAATTTGGTTAATGATTTGATCAAGTTGCTTCATTTCCATTACTGGACTATTAATAGCAATTGCAATTCTAAAAATTCGTTGTGCTGCTTCTAAACTTGAACCTTCGAATTTATTAATAAGGATTGCTGCAGCTTCAACAGCAGAAGCTTGAATTTGAACTCCAGCTGATTCAGCCGCTTTTTCTTCTTGCTCAAGACGTGCAATTGCAGAAGAGAATCCCATGAAACAATTCATAATCATAAAAGCTTCATTTGGGCCAGTGAATCCAAATTTACCATCATTGCATGAATTTTTAATCCATTTTAGATCTTTAATGTCCAAATTAACTTGGAAAAATCCAGTTCGTTTGTTGATTAACATGTCTAACTCTGACATTTCAGCTTGAGGTTCTTGGGTTGGCTCTTCCATTTCCATGTCTGGTGCCATTTCAGTTTGAGGTTCTTCGATAGCTACTGTAGCTTCGTCAATTACTAGTTCGTCAGTAATTAGGTCTTGTTGATTTTCCATTTTATATAAAATTTGTTGTTTAGTTATTTTACTAAAAATGGTGAAGGAGTTTTAGGAAATTCTATCTAAAATTATTAATTGTGCTCTGGATACCTTTGAATAGGCATCTTTAATATTGATAAAGCCAGCCCAGTCAATTTCTTCTGGCTGTAATTGGCTCTTTGGGATAGCTAATCCGTCTAACCCAATCTCTGAAAGATCTGAGATTCGACAAATAAAATAATGAAGTGAGCTTTTATAGTTGCCGTCCTTATCAAAAACTTGAACAGTGTCAACCCCTGGTTCTAATTTAGCAGGTGCGAGCCTAATTCCAGTTTCTTCGCGAAGTTCCCTAAGCGCTGCCTCCATTAGGTCTTCTCCAACTTCAATTTTGCCTTTTGGAATTCCCATAATTGGTTTGGTCCAGCTACCATTAGTTGGATGAACCAGTAGAATCTTTTTTTGATAAAGAATAGCTACACCAGCTGCATCTGAATATTTCTTTGTTTCTGCCAAGAAATTAGAAAATGTTTTAATCATTGTTTAGAGATTGACGGTATTGGGCATTACGAATCTCTTCTCGACGTTTTATACTTGGTTTTATAAATTCTTTTCGGGAACGTAACTGCTTTACTGTACCAGTTTTTTCAAATTTACGTTTTAGAACCTTAAGAGCCCGGTCTAAAGTTCCATTGTCCTTTACGTTTATTATTAGCATATTAAAAATCAGTATGTACCTTATATGGAGTAGACGCTCCATTAAAGTCCCGTATTGACCAGGCAATATCATTAGTATTGTCCCAGTTACCTCTCATATTACTTAGAATTTGTGCAACTACATTGGTAATAGCTTTTGCATTATTGACTAAGGTTATTTTCATAGTTGCAACATCAGTAGGATCTGGGTCAGGTATTGGAATCAATCCAGCTCCAGTTGTTATGCTTGCTACTTTCTTAAAACAATAATCCTTATACCACTTTTCAAAGGCATCTGCCGCATCATTATCCCTGTCATTTCTCCATATATATTCACCCTTAAATTCTTTGAAAAGTGGTGAACCGTCCTTAAATTGATCTTGAATTAATTCTGATATATCCATTGCTAGTTTTAATAAGGCCTCTGCTTTTGGAGCAGGCGCCGGTATCTTAGCAGCTGGCGTAAGTACTGTACTGCCTTTTATTGGCTTTCTATCTGCTCCAATTTGATAGTCAATTGATACCATCGGCGTTTTACCGTCATCGTGATTGATAATTACAGTGTGTGGACCAGGAACCTGTACGTTTTTATTAAAATCAGCAACTAATTGCTCCCATTGATTTATATACGTTCCACCCTTTTTTCCGCTTAATACGGCCGCAAGGCCATCAGCGTTTTGTTTATCTGGCCCTGATTCATTTAGTTTATTAAAATAGCCAAATTTTTTCTGTTCAGCAAGTAATGCATAATTTCTTAAGTCAATCATATCTTTGTTTTTTATTTTTTATTAAAAGCCAGGGTCAGCACTTGCCGGCTTTTTACCACCAGTTTGTTTCTTAGGTGTGGTATTATTTGTATTTGCGCCAGAATTAGCTGATTTTAAAACTCGAGCTGTATCTTTAACCTTTTTAATTGCATCAGCCGGTACTGCAACTAAGGCTGTCTCTAATTTAGCGGCAATTGCTGCATCAATTTTATCAATTTCTTCCGTACTATTAGGATCACCTGATATTAGCTTTCCAATAGCCTTGGCTGTTGCAGATCCATAGCTACCATCTGCTCCGCCTACTTTTATAATTTCATCAGCTGCTTTTCCGCCAAGAGCAATAATTTTTATCTGTAAATCTTGGACCGCTTGGTTTTCTTTATTACCTTTTGCTAGGTTAGTTATGGTAGTAGCATTAACTATACCAGATGTACCAGCAGGTGCACCACCTGCACCAGTATTTGTACCAGCAGGTGCACCACCTGCAACAGTATTTGTACCAGCAGGTGCAGCAGGTGCACCAGTATTTGTACCAGCAGGTGCAGCAGTATTTGTACCAGCAGCAGGTTTCACTCCGTCTGGTGCTCCATGTTCTTCAACATATGCTGGATTAACTTGTTCCGTAGGTATTGGTCTTCCGGTTGTTTTATCTAGAGCCATTATACGTTTATTATCATTAGTAACTCGTAACTTAAGCAAATCACTTTCATCCCAAGCTGCAAGTTCAACATCTACCCCGTCAACTTTAACCTTTGCTCTACTTTTAGTTTTTGTAACATCATATCCAACCCAAAAACCACCAGATCCTTCAATTTGAGCAGTTGCATATTTTAAAAATGCAACTTGTGCTTTAAATACAGTTTGTCCAATTAAATTAGTTTTATTTTGAACACCTAAATAAATAATAGCCAATAAATTATGATTTGGAAATGTTAAGCCATTTTCCTGTTGTGGAGCGTATGAATTAAACCACTTTTTAAAATCAGCATCTTGGGCCAGTTGACGTAATATTTCAGTAAGCGAGTCGGCTGCACTAATAGTTCCTGCTTCTCCACTACGTATTACTACATTCCATCTTTTGAGTTCTTCTTTGTTTTGTGTATTTGCAACCGATATATTGCCAACGGTTCGGGCTTCATCAACTACTGGCGGTTTGTTAAATTCTTCAAATGTTTTAATATGGGCCATTTGTATTTACTTATTTTTAGTTATTTATTATGCAAAATTAAAGGTTTTAGTCCTAAACAAACCTTCATTATTTGAGTTATCTGGCAGCTTTAATTCAGGTGGAGTTCCATTTTGTATGTCCTCAAGGGCTGTTTTTTTAGCAATATCAGCCGCTTCTTGAGACCATAAACCATCCTTAACTCCGTCCTCTAAATACTCATTCATTCTTGAAGTATCGCTCATGTTTAAATTAACAATACCATTTTTAAAATCCCATACATCTGCATAGGCTGCTTGAGTTGAAAGATCTTGAGAATTTAGTGCATGTTGAGCATCAATTGTATCATCTAATCCCATTGACCTTAAAATTTGTTTGGTATATTCAGTACTCTTTCTTTGGAACTCAGCTGCTGCTTCTGGATTATCTGCCATATCGTCAGTACCGCCAAGTGCAGCAGTTGAACCTGGGAAATCTGCACAATGTGCTCCAACTGCTGCTTTAACAGCATCGTTCATAAAGTTGCAATTAGTTTTGCCACTAGTTGCTTTTGCATTTGCACTAATCTCGTCATTTTTATTAATAACTTCTTCGGCTGCAACTGACTCAACTGGAGGTTTAGCGTATATACCAGTAATTTCAGCTTGAGCATTGGCTGCTGCATTTGCGGCTGCATTATTTGCATCAACTGTAGCATCTCCAGTTAAAACTTCTTCATCTTCATTTAATGCAGGGGTTAATGCTTTTCCAATTAAACCATTAGTCTTAGCTGTTGCCATCTGTTTAATACAGTCCCAACTTCCATAGCGTTGCCATACAAGTCTAGAAATAAAATTAAGCAGCCTCTTTAGAAATACTGCTCTAGTTGCAAGAGCTCCACCTGCTTTGGTTAATTTAGCCAATACATAAACAGTATCATCAAAGTTTTTAACACCTTGAATAAAAATTTCAGGTTTGGTTGCCCATGGAGTAAATGCTCTAACTTCGGCTTTTGATAAATTTTTAGCAACCGCTGGGTCGGTTAACATTGTTTTAAAAACTTGGCCAATCTCATCAGCCTTACCGTCTTTTACAAGTTGAAGAATATGTTCTCCACTTGGCTTCCAGCCATACTTATTTGCAAAGTATTCGGCTAATTTTGGATCCTTTTTAACAATTTGATCAATTGCATCAACTGATGCTCCAATTAATTCATTTTCAACCTTTGCAGCAATTGCTACTTTCCGTAAAGCTTCAGGTTGACCTGCAATTGAGGCCATAAACTTAGTATCTGACTCAACTGCTTTCAGCAAGTCAGCTGAATACCCTCCTTCTTTTGCATAGGCTGTAATTACAGCTGGATCAAAATCTTTATAGGCAGATGAATTAAGAATGGCCTTTCCTTGTGGGCTAGTTGCTGCATATTCAACGCCTTTTTTGGAAACTACTGTATCTCCTAATTTATCAGCACCTTTTGCAATTTCCCGTTTAGTAGCCTCTTCCCCTAATAAGGTAGCAGCCGTTGAGAAATTATGCCCAAATAGAGCAAGTTGCGCTTCTAATCCCAACCTTTCAAATGCTTGTACTGCTTTTACTCCGTATTTTCCAACAATTGGAATTGAATTAAATACTGTTTTTATAAAATTAGTAATAAATTTAACAATACCAACTGCAACTGTACTAAAAAAGCTAGCAACGCCTTTAAATAGAGAAACAAGTATACCGGTCACCGTTTTATTTCCAATACTTCGAATTCCATTTTTTAGCGCAAGAACAGCTGGCCCAATTTCAGTTGGATTTGGTGCTCTACATAGAATTTTTGCTAATTTTTCAAGTAGCAGTAGTGCAGGTCTAGGTAACCATTTAATCGTTTTTAAGAAATTTGAAGTTTTAGTAACATCAATTGCGGCAATTAAACTAAGTATCATTGAAATATATTCACCTTTATATAGAGAAATTATTGCCGATAATAAATTTGCAACTATATCAATCGGAAATCCACCCCAAGTAAAAGGAACAATTCCAATTACGTCGAGCACTAATCTTAAGATATTTAGACCCATTTCAAATGGATCAGGATCGGAAACTAGGGCTTTTACAAAGTTCATAATTGAACTCATTGCGCCTTCGTTAATTAATTGAACTGTATGCAGATACGATTCATTAAGCCTAAGCTTAACCGTATCGTATCCTTGTCTAACCAAAAAGTCCTCTTTTTGGATAATGTCATTAATATCTTCAATATTTTTAAGTAAAAAAACTTGATGTTCAAAGATTTCTTTTTCTGAGTGATTAGGCGTTCTAGGTTTGCTTAATTTGCTAAAGTCAACTGCATCTAGTGCAGTCCAAAAAGACTCAGGAATACTCTCAAAGTATTGAATAAGCTTTTCATTAATTGGGCTAGAACCTTGACTAAAGTATTGATCTGCTGAAATTACATATTTCATTAGCTAATAATGGTAATTTATTATTATTTATTCGAGTGATTGGGTATTAAAGTGAATTGGCAATCTGGCGCAATATTTTAAAATAGTCACCAGTTGAACACTCTGATAGAAATTTACAAATCTCAAAGAAATCATCAACTGTATCAAACGACATTGCTGGATGAAATCTTGGGTCTTTATAAGAAACTGGAATAGTTCCAAATATAACAGATTCATAAACTCTAGCTGGAATAAACTTTTCTTTTAGGTAGAGATCTTTGCTTACGTTTACTGATACTTGTGCAACTTGCATGTCCGCCCAAATGGCTTCACGATTTTCTCTTGGGCAAAGAGCAACATTACGCATTGTATCAATCCAGCTTTCCAAAGTTGGATGGTGCTTTGCAGCAACCGTCATAGTAAATAAACTTCCATCAAATTTATTGGTGCTATCAATTGCAGAAATAATGTCAATAATTATTGGATTTTTAGAATGGCCTTCTTTGTAATTATCAAATGATAGGTTTCCATAATACATTAAATGGGTTGAATCTTTATTTGTATGGGCTTGATGTACGTCTAAACACGCATTCATAAAGCCTTTACTACAACCTGGAATAGTAATTGATGGAATTTCTCTACGTATTCCCAATTCTGTTAATTTAAGAAGAAACTCATTGGATAATGAAAGATCTGTATCTAATATAACAATATCAGCAGGTTCATAACCTGATTCTAATGCAACCTTAATTATTTTTTCAAAATAAGCTGCATCCTTTAATTTTTTTTCAAGAGTAGACAAATTTCTAAATCGAGCCTTTAAGAATAATTTTGAATATTCTTTATTTTTAATAGCCTCAAATACTGCAAATTGATGTAATCTATAGTTATCAATTAATTTATCTGCAAATTGATTAAATACTTTGCCCAATTGATCGTCTGGGAAGCTAGGCCTATTAGCAAGATTAACCATTCCAGTATCTAAATAATTTACAAAATCAAATTTATTAATTTCATATTGATTAGCTAATTCATCTAATAAACCTAATTGGTAAAAGGTATGACCTGGAATATTATCATTAAATATTCCTAGTTCGCCAAAATATGCATAGAGTGCTCTTTTATTTTCCATAATATGTATTATACTCGATTTTAGATTAGGTATTTTTAAAACCGGCAAAATGTGTAATAAAATGCTTTCCGTTTATTGTACGTGGATTAACGAATAATTGCCCAAAGTTTGCTCTAAAAATATCAAGGATTTCAGTAAATTTAGCTGAGCGATTTTCCAATAACCAACTATAATGAAAATGGTATTCAACAATAAAAAGGCGGATTTGATCTAGGCTCTCTTGATTTAAGGCTTTAATCATATCATACTCTAACCCCTCAATGTCCATCTTGATGGCCGTGATGCCTTTTTCTTTAATAATAGTGTTTATATTTTCAGCAGGTACAGTTGTAACCTGACGACCTCTAATGTGATGCACGCTGTGCTTGCCAGAGTCTTGAGATAGGTAAAATTCTACTTGAGACGAATCATCTGCAACAATTGCCTTTTCAATAATTTCGCAACGGTCTTGAACGCCATTCATTTGAACATTTTGTTCCAGGAACTCCACGTTATTATGGAAAGGTTCATATGAATAGACTTTCTTTACTTTTGGAAATTGAGTTAATAAACGGGTTGCAAAAATACCAATGTGACCTCCGGCATCTAACCAAGTATCTTCATGGTTTAGATCTTCAAGATTTAAAGGACCTCCATTTTGCGCATAATGCGGTATGAATAGTGGTTTAAAATATTCACCACCAGTTGGCTTAGTTGAAATATTTTGAGATACATTAAATTTAATCTCTTCCTCAGACCTAACTAGAAATTGATAATCGTGATATTTAGTTTTCTTTTGAAAAACCTGAAGGGTTCCATTTTGTCGAGCCTCGTCAATTGAGCATAATACGTCTGCCATTTATAAATGTTGTTTAGACTAATTATACTACTGATTATCGGCTTTGGTCTACATTAACGTCCTTTTGTTTAATTAAAAGTTCCTTTGGGTTTTCAGGATTTGGTCCAGCTGTTTGATAATTATCATATTTACTAGGTTCGGCCTTTTCAATCTCATCTGATTTAACTGATTGGACTGTATTATCAGAGCCCATAATCTTATAAGTTTTAGAAATAGGATCAACTCCAATAATTTTGGCAGTATGACCTGATTTTAACATGACCTCTTGGCCAGTTATGTATTTAGAAGAAGTAGGTGAAACTAAAGTAATATCTTCAGACTCACTTATGCTTTTTTTTTGGATTGATCAACTATAATATATTGACTTTTAAGAGCATTTACGTTTTTCTCAATAGATACTTTAAGGTCAGTCAATTTTTCTTGATAATCAGCAGTAAGACCTCTATCAGATAGAGCTTCTTCAATTTGAGAAATTGATGCTTCTAATTTAGCAAGATTTTCTTCAATTGTAGTCTTTTCAATATCAAAAGCTTTAATATTAGCTTCTCTTTCTTCTAATTGAATTGAGTACATTTCGCTAATATCATATTTAAAGTTCTCCATAACATAATTATGGAAAGTTAAACCTTTCATTTTCTTAACAATTCTAGTTTCTCCAAGTTTTTCAAATACAAAAATATTTTCGTCTAAATTAAGAACAATTGAATCTTTTCCAAGTCTTTCGTTAACAATAGTTTTTCCAAACTCAAGATTAACTACTAAATCTAAGTTATTAAACAATTTAGAAAGAGCATTACGGGTCTCAATAGTTTCCATTAAGAAAATTTCAGAAAATTTGATATTGTTAATATTTTCAATAATTGAATTATTGATTTTTAAATTTAGTGTACCATTTTCATTAATACCAAATGCAACCGTTAAGTTTCTGCAAGTAGATACTAATTCAGTGCTGTGCTCTTTAAAATTTAAAGTTGCAAAAGCTTCACAAGTTTCAAAGAACTCAGGAAATTCTTTAACTTCCTCAGCTGTCATTTGAGATGGATCAGACTCTTCTGATACTTTAATAAATTTATTATCAACAAAAACAATTGCATCGCTTTCACTAATTTTATAGAATGGCGCAATAATAGGTTTTACTTGTGAATCACTGTTACCAATTCCTAAATTAAAGGTACCAGTAGTTTTTGATTCTAACATGCTAATTTTATTAATTAATCGATTAACTACCGGTAATTGAGCATGAGAACGCAATTTCATTTTTAATGAATCAGAGGTTTCAATATTTTCAAGTAGAGCTTCTTCTAATAGAGCACATGCATCCTTGTAAAGAATTGCACCAGTAACTCTCATTTCATAAATTGAATTTAAGATTTCAAGTTTTACTGAATTTTCAGTTACATAAGTAATAAGAGATTCTAAAATTGTAGAAACGGTCTTATCATAAGAGAATTTAGATAACCCATTAAAAAATAAATTTAAAGCTCTGTATTCTGGCATTGCTGCAACTGCTTCTTCTAATTTAGCAACGGTATGCTTAACTACTGGATCTGCATAAATTTCACTTTCCTTTAAGGCTTTAAGTTTTAAAGAAAGACCAGCTTCGCTAGCCATATTTTGAAGACGCTTAGTTGGCTTATCTGCCATTTTCTTAAATTTAGCAACGACTTCTTTAAGATTTTCGTTTACTAGTTCATTAGCAAATTGCTCTAATGTGTTTAGCGAATTTTCTAAAATTTGATCAGGAGAAACTCCCAAAAGTAATGAGTTATTAATTGATTCCAATACTACCTTTGCGGCAATATTAGAGCTTATGCTCGAATTATTTTTGAGCTCGTTAGTTAGTTCTTGTATGAGACCGTTCATTGAAACGTTTGTCTTTTTTATTATTTATCAGCTTTTGTTGATAAATTTATTTATCTTGTACTTGTACAGTTATTTATCTTAACCCAGTTTAATTTAATGAAATTTACGATTGGCCTGCAATAGCATTCACATTTTTAACTTTATCATCTTTGGTAAAACTAGAAGACATTGAGGCTCCTGATGAAAGTAGTAATGATAATTCTGCATTTTTATCTTCTAAAATTTGAATAGTTTTATTTAAACCGTCAATTGTTTTAGCCGGATCATTAATTAGTGCATTTTTTGCAGCTTCGGTTGCTTTTAAAATAGATGCATAGTCACTAGATGATAGCCATTTACCAGTATATAAAAGAGTTTCGGTACCTTCTGCAATTAATGATATGTACATAGTTTGATCACTTAAGTCCAAAATCTTTCTGGCTTGGTCCTTAGGTATTCTAAATGCAATTTGGCCTTGGCTAGGATTTTCAAAGGCTGGGTCACGTAATGAAGAGTATGAATATTTTGCATCTGCTCCAAAATTAAGAACAAATTGTGAATTATTATTTAGATTAGCTGGAGTTTGACTTCCTGGATCCAAAACGCTTTCTTCATATACTGCAATCTTTATAAAATTGTCAGTTGGATCGATTGGTATAATTAATTCGCCCTGGCCATAAATTAATTCAGCAGCACCATCTGTTACTTTTAACAGCGCATTCTTTTGACTTATTCGGATATTTGCCTGTTTATAAAAAGTTGGAACTTGCACCTTTACTTCTCGATCAACAAAGGTAACTGGACCTGCAGCACCAGCTGCCGCAGCTGGTGGTAATTTTTTACCAGTAAATAAATTTGTAATATCAATATTTTTTTGAACAATTTTATTGTATACCTTTAATGACTGAGGAGCTTCTGCTAATTCAAGTTTGGCTAAGTGTTTACCGTATTTGTTAGGATTAAATAGGCTCATTGACCCAGTTCGGATAACTTGATCGCCAGTATTTTTATTTAAGAGCCTAAGAGTATAATCGATTGACATAGATACTGCAAACCCTGCCCCTTTTAAGATTGGTCTATAACTTAATGGAACATCAAAATTCTCTTCTTGATATACTAAGAAATTACCAGAAGGAATTACATTACCGCCAATTTGTTCATATACTTGAAGTTGATGTACAAAGATCCAATCATTGCCTGCACCTTGAGAATCTAATGTTGAAATTAATTGATCTGGAAATGCTCCATTCCATGTTGCAAAAAATTCGATATAGTCACCGTCTGTTGCTTCTTGAATAACTGCACCTAAACTATCAAATTCGTTAGTTTGAGGAACTGATCCTTCAAAATAGGAAACAACTCGATATAAATTATAAGTTTCTCCATTATCTGCATAATACGGTTCATAACTTACTTCCGCTAAAGATACTGTAATTGGAGAACCTGCAATTAAACCGGTACCTTCAGTTATCACATATTCAAATGAATCTACTCCAAATTGAGCAAAGTCTGCATCTAGGTATGCAGAGTTTGGAACTTTAATATCAACGTACTTATCGTAAATTGTATTTGCTAAAAATAGAGGTCTTGTGTTAAATGTTAAAAGCTCCTGATAAGATGCTGCATTAATTAAAACATTTGCAGTTTGAAGTTGCTTTAAATTATTTAGTTTTACTCTTGCTCCAACTACAATATTTTCAACCTCAGTAAAATTAAAGCCAGAAGCAAAATGGAATCTCATAGTATCCATCACTAGTGCACTTGATAAACCAGGTAATACACTAGATTCTATAATATTTGGATCGTATGCTGTATATATTGGATTTGAAGTTAGGTCAACTTGAATTAATCTAGACTCTCCAATTGGTACAACACTTGAGGCTCTAGCATTTTTAGTAGCTGCTGCATCTACGTCTTTATTATAAATCTGATATAGATCCACATTACTATTTTTAACAAAATAGTAATCAGAATTAACTATATTTGGAGCAGGATCCCCCAATGGAGTCATCATGTATTCTAATATACAATAGTCAGATAGGGTTACAAATCTAGAAGTCATTGTTTTTAATTGTTATTTCTTTAGCTTAATTTTCCAGTAAATACTTCCTTGAATTGAGATTGTTTTACTAGCAGAGTAGCCAACTCCTATACTGTATATTTTATCGCTTTTTGTTTTTAATAATAGTGAAGGTCCAATAAAATTAACAACATTTACTTTATCAAAGCCTCCGCTTAAACCAATATATACTTGGTTCTTAGGAAGATCTTTAACAATTAGAGTTTCTCTAATTTGTATTTTATTTACTTGAGCAATCCATAATCTGCCTAATAATGAGTTTTGTGAAACTGTATCATTTATTACAATATAGCCTAATGAATCTGCTAATTTTAATGTATCAATGTAAACTCGTTTTGCATAATAATCAGTTAATATAGCAAGTGTATCTACTGATATTGGAACTGGTACATATATTGGTTTTTCATGGTAAATATCTTTACCTTTTCTATAAACTACAGTATCATGCGGTACAAGCACTGTATCAATATCATGCTTAATCACCTCATATTTTTTACCATCAATTTTAATGGTGTCACCAGTTTGTTTACCAGTACCATTGCATGCTCTCATTAATATGATAATGATAATTAATACAATTACAGCTACTGTTTTAAGGTCAAGCTTAAGTAAGTTTTTAATGTTCATTCAAGTTCAGCATAATTTTATAATAGTCAGGGGCTTTGCCAGTTTCCTCTACTATTTTATCTATTAGGGCTTTCTCCTTTACTCGGTTAGAGTCTAGCGCATGCATTAACTCATTCTTTCTAATCTCTAATAAATTTGCCATTTTCTCTAGTTCAGATAAGCCAGCATTTATTTTATCGTATTCAGTTACGATTTCTTTTATTTCAGTTAAATATTCCATTATTGATATTCAAGTTTTACTTTAATTTTGCCTGACATAAGAGCTGAATAAATTCCTTGTAGGTAAAAATCACTACTTTGTGGAAGTTGTGCCATTTCTTGAGGTCGAGAAGTTTGTTCTTGTGGGCCAGTTTGTCCAGAATTTTGATTAATTGTTGTTTTAGAACTTTGATCAATTTTGGTTCCTTCATTTGTTACGGCGCTTGATGTATTAGTCTGCGGATTCATTGAAGTAACTGATGAACTTAGGTTATTTACAGCAGCCGGTAAATCTTTAGATAGTTTACCCACACTCTTTTCTAATGTTTTATCTGGTTCCAACATTTTTTTTACACTAGAGGATTCAACCAATTTAGTAGATTTTACATTAACTGAATTATCGGTTTTACTAATATCAGTTTTATTGACTTCAGTAGATTCAGGTACATTCGGTATTCCCATTAACGTATTTAACATTGCCTGATTTTTTTTTGTCTCTTCGTCTTCCTTAGTTGAAGTAGACGACTTGCTATCTACCGTTGATTTAAGTACATTTGAAAGCAGTTTAGAATTAATTGACTCTTTTGTTTTATTTACAGAACTTAAATTAGTTGATTTTTGATTAACTGTTGAGACTTCATTTGTAGTTGCGGATTGAGGTATTCCCATTAATGTCTCAAGCATTTTAGTTGCAGGATCAGCAGGTACAGTTGTTAAATTTTTATTTTTTTCAGATATAGAAGTTGAACTAGTATTCTTTTCAGATTTAGACTTGTTAGTTAATACGTTTTTATTTACTACACTATTTGAGTTATTTGCTGATTCAGATTTAGCATTTGTAATATTATTATTAATTGTAGTATTTGTAATTGATGGAGCCTGTACTTGGGCTTGAATGGCTGGAGCACTAGCAATTGCTGCAACATTTCCACTAGTTGCAGCAATTGCACTAGTTTGGTCAGGCGAAGTTAATTTAGCAGTATCTTCAGATTTAGGTAAAGCCGGTTGTTCAATTCTAGCCGGTTTAATATTGGTAGTTGCGGCTGCATTAGAAGAAGGCTTTGCTGCCTCTTTTGATAAAACCGTTTCGCCAGTTGGAATATTACGACCATTTGTAGATTTAGCAATTGCAGTTTCTAAAATAGAGGCTGGAGTTAATGAACCAAGCTCAGATGATATAATACTTCCATCTTCCGGGTTATTTGGATCTAATACAATATCTTCATTTTCATTTATTTGATTAAAGCTTGGTAAAATTACGCCTTTAATATTTAGGTCATCTAATTTAGCCTTTATCTTAGCTAGAGCAGATTCATATACCTTTTCCAAGTTTGAACTTAATCCTGATGCATCGGCAGTTGGACCAATTGCGCCGGTTTTAATATTAATAACACGAATAACAATTCGACTCTGAGGAGGAGCCGTTTTCATTGGCTCTGTCAAATTTGACGGAACTGCCATTGAGTATCGCGAACTTGAGGTTTCGTATTTTAAATTATATTTAGGAGGCTGATCTAATTTCACTTAATTAAGTTCTTTTAGTTATTTATTAAAAAAAGAAGGACTTGAGAGTATTAGTCATCAAGTCCAGTCTGAATTTCAAAAGTTTGCTGGGTTGATTCACCAGATTCATTTACTAAAAATTTAACGTAACTTAAATATTCATATAACGGTAATGAATAAAGGTCAGTTATCGATTGGTTCAGCTTCACGGCCAAGAGACGATTAGTCTCAAATAAGTTCATTAAGTCTACCTGAAATAAGGAAAAGATCTTTGATCGTGAAGCTGTCTGACGAAAAAATTGAACTGGCTAATATTGATCCACATTTAGGGCAGACAGTAGTTAAGGCACTTTCTCTTGAATCTTGCATTAGTTCAGCAAATTTAGTAACAAATGTAAATTTATTAAGGTGCCAATTAAAAGTTTCAGATTGACTTGCTGCATATTCAGGTTGACCGAATTTTGACCAGTCTTGTACTAAATATGGAGCAATTTTAATAAATGATTTATCAATTGTCTTACTTTGCGATTTTGCTTCAGAAATTCGTTTACGAAGTCTTTCAATTACACCAAGAGTTGGCATATACAAATAAAAGGTCTCATTTAACTTTGGAGAAACTACTTCAAAGCAGCGGTATTGTGCAGAATACCATTGATTAATTTCTTCAGGCATATCAAATAATTGTAACATGCTACTTCTAACTTTAATATCATCTGACCAACCTCCATCTTCTGCACAGGTTTGAGTACACTCCATTTTTGTGGAAAGTTCATTTTGGCCTTCGGGGAAAGTAATTTCATGAATTATAAAAATAATATAAAGACGATCTACTTCAGCAATATCTCGCCAAGTTAACCAAGACTGACCACCTTTAATTTTAAATCGTGTACATTTTTCAATAATAAAATTTAACTTATCATCAATATCTAATACGTCAGATTCATCAATAGTAGACCAGTGTCTAATTTCAGAAACGGTTGCTGCTCTAATTGTTAATTCTGAGCCTTCTGCATAGAACATACCCCTTGATGGTAAATTCTCTAATGGAATATTCTTCCAATAATTATCATTTGCTCCAGAAACAGTTGAAATAGGTTGAACTGAAATTGCTTGACCTAAGCTGCTTATTGGAGAAACTGGATCATTTGGCTTATTTGTATTTTTGCCATACTTTGCATCTTCCTTTTCTAAAAAGGCCAATGCTTCATCCTCCGCAATAGGAGTGTTAGTGTCTTTTGCCATTAAATACTTTGTTTATTAAATTATATCAAAAACCCTAGAAAGGTTTTTGCTAGATGTGAATTGGACTCATTTAGTTTAGATAGAGTCTCTGGGTAAACTTCAACTAGTTTCATTGAATTTGTATCTCTAATGAATGCTCTAATTGTTTTGTGCTTAGTATCAATTTTAAAACTATCAAATTTTCCAATAATACTATCAGGATTGCCTTTAGCATTTGTAAAAGTTGAGTTAACAACTATACCACCAAGTCTTGAGCCTTTTTTAAATAAATTATTAAGTTTCTTTATCTCTTGATCAAAATCATCAACTTCAATTTGTTGAGGTAATGAAAGATCAGATAGAGGTAAAAGATGAACTGATATACCGTTTGTAAAACCACTACGGTTTGACACAAAACTAAAGTCACCTCTTCCATAAAAAGGCAAACCTTTCATTGCTTGCTGTCTTTGACCGAATGTTAATACTGGTACCATTATCGATTAATTCCAGTAGAAGTTCCAAGTAAAACAACTGTAACTCCTGACCCAACTGTTATTTTTGAGATTACTACATAGAAGGTTTCGCCTGCATTAATTCTAACAGCTACTCCATCTCCAGTGATTCCTTGAGCCGCAGTCTTTACGGTTACTGAAATAGCTGATGAACTTGGATTATGAATTCCAAAAAAAGTATCAGTAAAATATCCTACACCAGTATCGCCAGAGTTAATAGTTCTAGCGCTTTGATTAACAAAGATCGGCGTATAATCAGTTCCATTATCTGAATCAGTGTGGGTTTTTAAAATTTTAGCAATAGTATTGTTCATTTGGTTTTAATATTTTTAGCAAGCACAATCGTTTGGATCGTTATTACTTTTTACATAGACTATTAAACCTGATACCTTAATACTGAAATTAGGATTAGGGTTAGTTATCTCTATCTTATTTATTAGGTTATTTGCGTTAAGCGTCTCAGGGTTACTAAAATGAGAAGCAAATTGAGAAACCGGTAAAGTAATGGTGCTGGTTACTCCATTATTAAAAGCACCTAATAATATTTGGCTTGACATGTTTGCTGGAAGAATAGTTTCTCCCATTTTATCAGTCTTTGGATACTCAATATACAATAAACAGCCGCGGCTATAGTTCTTATCATTTGTTAAAATATAATATTCTGGAGATAAACTTGTACCGGCATGAGGAATATATTCGGTGGTTAACCCAAACGGATAATCTAACTCAACTGAAATAAAATCACCTGGGTGAGCTGGATCTGGATCTCCTGGAATAACTGCACTAATGTGAAGGTCTAAATCATTATCAAATATTGATAAAGTATCACCTGCACAAACTTCAAAATTAATCAGTTGATAACTATCAACTGGATAAAGAAAGTCCTTTAGATTACAAAAACTTGCTTCAGATTGGCCTTTATTATAGATATTAAAACATTTGTCTAATAACTTTAAGACCTTTTTAGTTGGATCCCCAGCACATAGGTTTGCAAAAGAATTATTAAACCTTTTTGCAATTGGATCATCTTGAAAATTAATATATGCCATTCATAGTAGACTTTTTTAAGGACGATCATTAAACATTATTTTACCAGAACCTGGGTTACTGCCTCTAGCTAATTCTTTGTCTATTTTGCGTTCTCTTTGTATATTATTATCTACCTTAGGTTTGTCAGCAATTTCTTGAACATCAACCGCTGTTTTAGAAACCTCATTTAGGTCAGGTTCATTAATTTCAGCAGGTTTAACATCCGGCATTTCAATACTGATTTTAGAAAGATACGAAGGTTCAACTGGTTGAGTTGTAATTTCAACTATTGGTTCAGCTATAATATCTTGATTTTCTTTAACTATTTGAGTAACTGCATCAGTTATTTGAGGATTAACTATCTCACCTACTTTATTATCAGGTTTAATATAGTCAACTAGTGATTTAATAAATCCAAGTGCAACAATTGGTAAAATTGCACCGCTTACTATAGAAAGAACACGCTTTTGATAGATTAATTCTTCATCTACTAGGCCAAATAATTCTATCCAGCCTTGGAAATTAGTTAAGTGAACGTATGTATAGTAAGTATTTCCCATTGCCTGCATTGCAGTCAATAAAAGAAATAGCATCCAAACAATACCTTTATTCATTTTATCAAGAGTAATAAGTGAGGCAAGTGAAGCTGCTGCTCCAACCTCAAATGCAATTGCTAAACTTATTGCTAGCCATTGAGGATTAGACAGGCTAAAGAAATCAATAACGTGAATTGTTGAAATTATTGAAACCAGCAAATATAGCGTAACAAACGTGCCTATTATAAAATAACTAACTGCTTTTCTACTCATTATTTAGAAGATTCTAATTTTTTAATTTGTAAATCAATTTCAGATTGACGGTTAACATCAAAGATTTTACGATCAGTGGATTGGATCATGCGCTTTTCAGCCTTCAATCCTTCGATTTCAAGGTACTTATTAAGTTCTTTAGTAGTACACAGTGAATCTAATTGTGCATTTGTAATTTTGTCCTGTTTTTCAATTTTAGAAAGTCGACTAGAATTATTACACTGTTGAAGAAATACAATTAGCATAAATGCCAACACAAATTTTTCAAAATGAAGTTTAATAAAATTCATGGTTAAAATATCTTTTTGGTTATTTATTTACTTTGTAGTTAGTTTATTTGTTATCCATAGTTGCACATCAGCATTATTGTGATAAATCCACAACCCGGTGCTAATTGCATAATATAAAGCAGTACCAAATAAAATAACTCTAAAAAAATCTGACCTTTCCGAGAAGAATTTACACTTTACCCAAACCAAATAGGCATAATAATCAGCAGATTTAATCCGCTTGGTGGAAATATCAACTATTTCAGTAAGATTTAAGTCTGCAAATTTATTTTGAAATTTAGCAACTGAGTCAAATACTCTACTTTTTTCCAAATCCATTAAATCGCCAGTTGCCAATAGGGTTTCCGGTTCAAGGTTAATAACATAATATACACGCTTCAGTAAATCAGCTCTCATCTTAATGCCTTTAATAAAACCCGACTCTTCCAAGCCAGTTATTTTCTTTCGATAAAAAAGATAATTGCTAATATCCTTTACAATTAGTTTAGCTGAGCTAAATGCAGCAATTGGGTTTAAATAATTAAATAATTTCATAATTAAAAATATTCTCCTAGTTTATCAACCATGTGAGGATTTTTAGTCAACACGGCCTCTTTTAACATTTTACGAGCTTTTCTGATTTTGGTTTTAACAGTATTTAGATTCATTTCATATTTCTCAGCAATCTCATTACCTCGCATATGATGTAGTTCTTTATCAATTAATATTGATTTTTCAATACAGTCAGGCAGATCATTGATTTCAAACCTGGTCATATTATATAAATCATCAAAATATACTTCTTTTTCAAAGGTATCGGCTGAAGTGTCTGGTATATTTAATGGCTTAGTTAAATTATCTAAACTTATTGCATATTGCTGCTTTAATTTATGTTGATGAAGCAGGGCCTCATTTTTTGCAATTGTATAAATCCAAGTTGTAAATCGATAATTATCACTATACGATGCAAGTCCTTTAAATATTTTAAACAGAGTATTATGTAATACCTCGTCAGTTTCATCTGCGTCATTAAAAAATTTCCAAATAAAATATTTTAATTTTGGATACATGATTGAGGCTAGTCGGTTTCGATCTTTTTCTGTATATTTGCCTGACTTAATAAGTTCAGCAAGGCTTTGCATTTCGTTATTTAATTGCTTGTTTAGTAGATCGTATGCGCTCATTTAATTGGTTTAGTTGGTGTATTTGTTTGGATTAACCGATTTCCATTTATCATATCTTTCGGTTATTTGGATTAATATTTTATTTCTCACAATATCTTCGTCTTTAAAGGTATGCACACTTAAACCATTAATTCCACTAAGCAATTCAATAAAATCAGGTAAAGCTACTTTACTCTTTGCTATATCGTATTGGCTTACATCTCCACATATTAATACCTTAGAATCTTTACCCATCCTAGTAATGAATAGCATTAACTGTTTAAAGTCAGCATTTTGAGCTTCATCTAAAATCATTAAGCAATTATCAAATGTTGCACCTCTCATATAAGCAAGAGGTCTAAATTCAATAACGCCAGCAGTTTCTAACCAACCAACATTATTAGGGTCATTTAATAATTTTACCAAATTTGATCGATAACTTTCCATAAATGGATCAATTTTATCCTTTATTTCTCCAGGTAGGAATCCAAGCTTCTCTCCAGACTCCTGAATAGGTTTAGATAAGATAATTTTTTTAATTTTTCCACCTAGGTAAAGTTTTAGTGCAGCTAAACATGCAGTAAATGTTTTACTTGTTCCAGCCGGTCCATAACATAAAGTTATATCGCTAGCCATAATCTTTTGTAAATAATCAGCCTGTGAGGGTTTTAGGCTAATTTGCCTTAATTCCTTTTCAGTTAATTCAGGTTTAAATGATTGAGACTTTCTCTTTGATTGTGGTTTTTCAGCCATTAGACTTAGTGGTTCTTTTTTTAGGTTTACGATTAATCTTGTCTAATAATTTTTGACATTTTGAACAAGATTCATAATCTTCAATTTGCTTGTAAAACGCAAGTGCTTTAGTTAAGCACTCTGGCCAATCTTTATTTTCGGCAATAATGTCAAGTTCATCATCGACTATTTTTAGTTTTTTAATATAGATATGGGCCCTTTTTTCTGAAATGGCTATATCTATTTGGGCAACTAATATATCAAAAATTTGTTTTTTGTTAGTGCCATAGTCGAATTTTAAAAAATCATCATGTTTCATAGCCTGACTTTGAATTATTTCCGTAAAAGGTTTCACGGGTTCTTTTTATTTGTGCTAGGGTCATTTCATCAAATACATTAACCATTTTGCCAGGTTTTTTAATTTCGGCAGTTGTATTTAATTCCCTTAGAGCAGAGTGATCATAACCTGATGAATTTCCAAGATAGGCTTCTCCTAAATATAATGAATATACTTTTGACAAATAGTCTTTAGGCAATCGATCAAGTTCTTCATTTACTAATTCCCAAAAGTTTGGTGATTCAAAGAAGGCAGCAGTTTCAACACATGTGATTGCTAAATCATCATTACCACTTTGACTTCGGTAATTACCATTACTTGATCTACCAAATGCACCAAGTTCATGAACTGTTTTATGTTCATTTGGTAAAATTTTATTTACGGCAGCTAAATACTTAAATCGCTCGCAATATTTAGTTTTATTGGTCTCTGTCATTTTTAATCCAGGTTTCCAATTCACTGAGGTTGTTGTATGTTTTGAGTGAATTACTTGACCTGGCCAAAAATCCTCATTTTGTGTTAGCTTATCCATTACCCATTCGCCCTTATGGTTAAGCTCAATTAAAAGTTTAACTTTTTCAGGATTAAAGATATTATACAACAAATGTTCTAAAGTATTACAATATTCGTTAATATCTTTTCGGTTTGATCTAAACGTTGCAACTTGCACTAGTGTAAAAATATCGCCTTCATTTTTAATAAAGTCTTTTACTTGATCTAACATTTTTAATGGAAGTGCCGCTAATTTAAAAATATTAATTACTGAATAATCTCTACCTAATCCATCAGCGGTATCAATTGCAAAAATATAGTTATTACCATCGTTTTTAATATCATCTGGTGTTAATTTGGCAAGGTTTGGGTGAACCGTAAAGCCATCTAATATTGCTAAATGGTCTGGGCTTTGAGCCCACTCTGGGATGACGTATGATGTGCGTAGGTTAAATATTTTCTTAAGATCTTTAGATGGTAACAGTAACTTATCTGATGAAAAGAATTGTAATCCATATTCCTGATTAAAGTCTTCTTCTGAACCTAAGTTTGCAATAGTTGATTGCTTCCATTCATCATCACGGCCTGGAACTTGCCACCAATCTACTCTTAATGGAACATAGGTATTTGCACCATTCATTGCATCCATGTAAATATCATAGAAGCGGTTCATACCATTTGGCGTGGACGTTATTATAATCTTTGAATTAGATGAGGCTGAAATTGTAGGATAAATTGCTCGATAAAAAAAGTCCAAATAAGATGGATTGATATGTGCAAACTCATCAATGTACAATACGTGAATTGTAAAACCAATACCGGTATTTTTAGTTGTAGTACGGCCAATTAATCGGCAACCATTATCAAATTTCATTGACATTACATTATTTGAAATACAGCCAGGTTTTAGGAAGAACGGTAAATTTTCAAGTACTGATTTAATTTTATCTAAAACCTCTTTAGTAGTTGATGCAATATTGGCTACAGCCAAGACGTTTTTATCAGTATGGAATATTAAGTACCAGGCAATAAATACGCCAGACATTACAGTCTTTCCAATTTGGCGGCTTGCCATTAAGCAATTAAATCGATTATTCTTAAATGATCTGATAATTTCTTCTTGATAGTCGCGTAAGATAATTTGCTCAATACCCTGTTCCTGCATTACTTGAGCATATTTACCTGCAAAATAAACTGGATCAGATTTACATTTTCGGATTTCTTCAAGTTCTTCTGGAGTATATTCAAATACAATATTTGCCTTTTTCCAAACTGGATCATTGTCTTTAAACGGAGAATTTTTAATTGTTTTAATATCAATTGCCCCATTTTCAAAATCATCAAGTAATTGTTGCACCTTAACCGTTGTCCAAATCGCACTATTCTCTTGGTCAAGGTCAGAAAGCTTCATCTGAGTTCGACTTCCACTATTTGCTATAAAATCTTTCATATTAATGAATTAACGTCATCCATATAATCAATATCACTATCTTCTGTAATACTAACATTGGATACGCCTCTCTCTATCATAACTTCAGCCTTTCGACCTGGATGAGTTAAGTGTCTTGAATCAGAGGTATCTTCTTCTATTTCAAGAGCGTTAATTTCTTTTATTAAATTTTTTGTACCGGCCGTGATGTAATAATCGCTTGAACTTTGGGGTATTGCTCTTACTTGTGGGCCGGTTCCACCTAATTCTTTTTGTGCAATATCCTGATTTACCTTTTTATAAGTATCTTCCAGAAATAGCATGTAATTTGCTTGAGTTTTTACAACTGCTGTTAATTTATCCTGGAGTTGTCCAAATACTTCAAATAATCTAGGGTGAGTGTTGCCTTGATTAATTTCTTCAGCAATTTTTTCAATTGCCATTCGGATTGTTTTTAATTGAAAGAAAATATTTTGAATACTTGAATTATCAAGAACCTGTTTTTGTTTAATATATTCATGCTTGTCTAATACGCCAAGCTCAACATAAAATGAAAGAAGAGAGTCTGTAATATTTTTAGCCTGTTTTTCAAAGCCTGCATTCATTTCAATAAAGTCTAGAGGTGGAGCTGCCGCAATTTCAGCAAGTTGCTCGTCAATATTATCATCTTCCTGATTTGGTCCGCCAGAATAGGTGCTTAGTAGTGATTCAAGTTCGCCCTTAATTTGAGCCTTTTTTTCCTTTGAGAATACTGGTCCAGCCATATATTAGTTTAGTCGATTTTCATTCTTATCTAGTGCTGGATTTGCAAATATTTTAATTTGTTTAACTGCCTCAATATGCTCGTATAAGTAAGCTTCAATATATGCAATAAACGAATCTAATATTGGGTTTGCTCCAAACATTTGATTTGAAAGGACTCGTTTCATTAAATTATTTTTATACTTATAACCTAAATGAAGACGGTTGTCTTTTCTATTATACACCATTTGGTAAAGAGAGTTTCTTATCATAGAATTCCAGTATTTTTACGAGCAACTTGTGCTTTAATTGAAATATTTAGTGCACCTAGTGCAGAGTCAGACAATCCTTCTGCATAATTATTACCCTGAGAATCGGTCCAACCTCCACGTACTACCGGAAATTCGTCTAGTCCAATAATAATATCATTAAAATCATCTAGCCCTACTAGTGTTTCACTGGTTGGATTTGCTTTTTTATAAAGTTCATTAAACTCGCTTAACATATTAATACTAACGGAGTCAACTCCATTAATTGCTTCTACTACTGTAATTAAATCACTTTTTGGAACACGGTCATGTCTCTTTAATTTAATAAAATATTGACCTAGAGCATCCGCAATATCAGATTTAACAATATCTTGAGAAACATCATCAAATGCAATAATGCTTAAATTAATAATGTATCGGGTAATTTTTGGATCAACTATTTTTAAGTCAGTCGAAATCATTTTTGTTCCAGATTTCTCAATATATTTCATTAATTCATTCTTTTGAAAAGTTGTTAGTTTAAAATTGCTAATTGGCAAATTAAAATAGTCTGTTCCATTTTTAAACATTTGAGTAACATCTGGTACCAAGAATAGGTTAATCATTCTAGAATCTAGGATATTTCCAGTTGTATCTTGATCTAAGAATACTTTAATAGTTGAAAACATTTGCATTTTTTGCAATAGGACTTCATAATTATCTAGATTAACTAGGGCAAAGCTTTTTGATGCGCGTGGTGCAATTAACCTGGTTAAGGTAGGATCCTCTGGATCTACTCCAAAATTTGGAGCACTTACTGTTACAATTCTAAAATAGTCACTCATTATAATCTCTTCGCCAATTGGAGAAAATCCAGTATCAACGAAAGAAAATAATACTTGTGCATTATTATCAACTTTAACATTGCCAGCAGAGCCGTCAGTATTTAAGTATTCAACAACAATAGTTGAACCGGTGGTTGGAATTTTACCAAATGATCCATTGCCAAAATAAATGTCTAATCCATTTGTTATACCAGTTTTTGCAATAAAACCTTTTGCTCCTCTTGGCATGTCTAATAATGATTCGTACTTAGTCCATTTCTCTCCATTAACATAAATATTAACAATAAAATTATCAATATAAAAATTATTTGGAGCTCCCATTTGATAGCTTTCAAATGCAATTCCCTTTGCTGTAAATGTTTGGGATTCAATTTGGCCTTGGCGAATACTAAAAATTGCAGTAGTTTCAGTACCACTTAGTGCAATTCTAACTTCTTCTTGAGTAAGTTCAATTGCATAAGTAAGCCCGTTAGTTTCACACCGAACTCTAAATAAGTTATTAAGCACAACTTTAGTTGCAGGTGGAGTAATATTAGGTTTTCTAATAATTCGGATTTGGCCAGTTGCACCAATTGCTCTACTTGGGTTATGGCCAGCAAGAGTAGCTAATGAATAGATTGATGAAACTCGACTTGCTTCATTTATATTTAGTTCAGTAATTGAATCTTCAATGTAATAAAAAATAAGTTGACTTAAGTTTTCTACAACAATTAATAGCTGCCCAAATGGTGAAGCTGCCGTAAATACAGACCGACTCTGTTTAAACTTAGTTTGTAAGAACTGTATAGTTTCGCTAAGAATATCTCTAACTCGTATATTTAAACTAGTAAAGAGCCTTAGACTGGTATTTTGTTTAGTAAGGTTTGCCATTTAAGGAGTAGATTCTTTTAGGTTATTTATCAGCAGAGTAAAACGTTTATGAAAGAGACCATCTATATAAATAATTAGGTATAATAGCTATTATATGGGGATAACCGGTTTTGACAAAGATTATCGGTTACGCTTGCACGCCGAGGATGATGCTAAGACTCGTTAAAATGTATTACAAACAATAAGTGGCAACACTACTTTCTGGAGCCTAGTTAACCAAGGCGTTAACACTCCTGTTACTGAAGAGCTTTTAGCTGCATAAGTGACCAAGCGGCAACTGCTTGACTAACCAAAGTTGCAAAACCAGCATGGCGTAGCGGCCAAGTCGAACCGTTACCGACTTTAGCTTTAAGTCGTTAAAGAATAAGATATTTCGTCCAATTAGAAAAATGGACTAAGCGTGTAAATGAAAGTTTAATTAGAGGTTTTTTGGACGGCGGTTCGATTCCGCCTATCTCCACACCACAAAAAGGTATCCAGCATTGGGTACCTTTTTTTATTTTCTAAGAGTTGAGTCTGGGCATAAATAAATAAACCAGATGAAAACATTAAACACCGACGATATTTTTCTAAGAAATTTAACAATTGCCTTGCTTGATTTGTTAAATGGAGAAATGGAGATTACTATTGCACGAAATGATCATAATGAAACTTTTAAGGTTCCGTTTCTTTATAATTATGGAACAGATGAAGGCTTCTTAAAGGATTTCTATATTGGACTGCCAGATAACTGTCGCATTCCAGCCGCAGAAGGCACCTATGATATTATTCCAAGAGGAATTGTAACTCTGTCAAGCTTCCAAGTTAAACCGTCTGATATTACAAATAAGTTTGTTAGGGGTAGTTTTACTGAACCTGAAAGAGGAGAAAATGATGAAAATATCCTAACTGGCTATTCAGCTCAGCTATTTTCTTTTCCGATGTCAATTAAATTTGATATTAAAATTATTTGTGATAACTTAAATAAAGCATTTAAGATTGCTGAAAATATGCTACATATTTTTTATTCAAACCGGGTAATGTATTTTCAATATCACGGAGTAAGAATTCCTGCGCAATTTCAATTTCCAGCAAATGAAACAGTTGATAAGACTTATAAGTTTACAATGCTTGAAAATAATAAGCTAAACGTTACTTTATCAGTTGACGTTGAAACATATTTACCTAGTTTTGAACATACGTCTAAACGTAAGAGTTCAAATGTCATTGAAAGATTTGAAGTTAATCGTAAAGGGCCAAATGGTGATAAATTAACTAAGACTACTTGGGCTGATCAAAACAGTGCAAATACTTAAAATAATAAAATAAACAAATGTCAACCTCAAAATCATTTGCATACAATACAGGTTCTCCAATTGCTGGAACAGATCAAGTTGGAGATCTAGCAATTAGCGTAGATCCATTAGACTATACAACTTCTCCAGGTGGAGTTCAATGGTGGCAAGGTCCAGACCAGGAATTAGGTTATGTTATTGCACATACTGTGCCAAATAATACTCAACCTACGCCAGCCTCAAGTTACCTGTATTTGGATAATACGCATAAAGGAACAGATATAAATTTAAGCGGATCACCGCTTCAAATAGCTCATCAACAATTTGGTTACCAACAATCAGTATTAGGAGTTAATGAAATTAACTCTACTGACAAAATTATGTTTAGTGTACTGGTTAGTTTGTCAAATCCAGGAGTTCTAGCAAATAGTCACTTTATTGGTATTGGTTATCAATTCATGAATTATCAAGGTAATCCTTATGGTGGATATCCTGGTAATGATGGTTTTAGTATAGGTTATTGTAGTAATGGTACACTATATCATAACGGAACTCCATATGAATTTGTTGAATTACAAAGTTGGGGAAATGGTGATATAGTTGATATTTGTATTGATAATAACGTCAATGGAATGTGGGTAAGGGTAAATGGTGGATACTGGAATGATAATTCTAGCGCTGACCCAGCAACTAATGCTTATGGATTTGAAATCATAGGTGGCCCATTGTATCCTGTATTATGTCCTGGATATGAAGGTACAATGACAATACAAAATACCGCAGCATATGGAACCCCAAGCAATTTTAAATTTTTAGGTGAAGAAGTTGCAGCAGTTGGATTTAATAGGTCAACTTCACTAACTGAAGCCAGTTTTATTGAAGTTGCAAATAGCATAAGTGGCCAAGTTTTTATAAGCGGCAATGCTGCAAGTACCTGGTTAACCGCAAATGGGTATTGGAATAATTGGTCAAGCTTTGGAAGTTCAGGATTTCAGTGGATGACAATTGGTTCAGTTACCGGAAGTTCAGCATCAGGAGTAGGTCAAAACTCAATTGGAATTACAATTAGTCAAAGCGCTGGCGGTATGGAACCACACGCCGGTATGTATGGAGCAGTAACGTTTCCTGAACAATACGGCGTACCACCTAGTGGTACTCAAATTTTAAACCAATCTGCCGGAACATTTACAGCAACATTTAGCCAACCAGTTACCGATCCACTAGTTGCGTTTGCTAGCGTTGGTAATCCAGCGTTACCGGTTCCAGTTATATCAACTTTACCATTCACACCAATTTTTGGTGTAGATACAACTTATCAAAATGCAGTTAACGGAACTCAATATACTCAATTTACTGGACAAGAAGGGTTTAATATTATTCGAATAGACGGTACCGTAAGTAGTGTAAGTTTTCTCTATACTGTTTCGGAATATTACTGTACAGTTTGTTTTGGATTTGTTGATCAAAATGCATAACCTTGCATAATTAGTCAAAGTCTAATTCCAGATCAAAATTATAATATTGGAAAGTAGCAATGAACGTTGTAAACTGCGGAGTTATTGATGAATATGATAAGTTCATTTCACTTAATGACTTTAGCATTGGTCTGTTAAAAACAATAGACGATACTGCATATCCTTCATTATTTAAGAGAGTTAATCGGATTGGATGAAAGAACGGATGATTTACATTTGAGATTGGATTTACGGATAAGGCTTGACCTAATGAATTATTGCCAAGATTATCCGGATTAACATTTGCTGGTTCTAAATAATTTAGGGCATTATCTAAAAATATAAAATAGTTTAGGTATGCATCAGTTAATTTAAAAGTCAATTTAAGTTCTCTAGTAAATTGATCCGCTATTGGTTTTGCACTCTGTAATTCTTGAATCTTGCCAAGAGTTCGGGTTTGAGTTGGCAAAGTTGAAGAAAATCCTGGAAAATTCACACTTTGTATGGTTGATGCCATAAAATCAGATAATGACTTATATGGCAATAGCAGACTTCTATAATATTTGTTGTACTTTTGTTGCACAACACTATTAAAGAAGTCCATTGGTAGATTTACAAGAAAACCGTTTTGTCTGGCGTTTAATATCATATAGAATTATCTATATTAGAAGGGTCTTTAACTTTTCAATTACCTGATCAGCTGTGATCAATTTTGAACATTCAAATTGACGAGGTGTACCTTTTTGATCTGGGCACCAATTCCAATCACCGGCATTAAGTCTTAATCGGTTTGCGCAACCTGAACAGGCGCCAGTTGGTGCAGCTAATTTAATAATACCGCCATCTGGTTCATTATATGGTTCAGTAAAACCGGAGATTTGAATACTTGGAGTATTTGTTACCCAAGCTAGCCAGGTCAATCCACTACTGATTCCAATAAATGCTGCGCATTCAGTTAATTCAGTAATTACTCGGTCAATTGTACCCGCTTCAAGTTTAGCGGCTCCAACTGGATTACGATTTCCCATATAGCCGTCTTCTTCTCTAGATAATACTACCGGTTCATAACCGTTTGCAATTAACCAATCTGTAACTTCTTGCCAGCCGGTTGGATTATTCCAGTATTTGGCTTGAGCAGTACTGTGAATTCCAAGGCCTACTTTTTTCTTAACCGCTGGCCCAGTTGGATAATTAATAATTGGTTTAATCTCTTTATATTCTAATCCTAAAATATCGGTCGCAGTTCTTTGTAATGGACCTAATTTAAAATCGCTAGGATTTTTTTCAAGATCAATATTATCGCCATTATGGAACCAGCCTATTCGGTACATTGCATGTAAATTAGTTACCATTTGACCCGGTTCAATTAATTCAATATTTGGATAAGTATCTTTAAATAATTGATTCCAGAAAGTTGAACAGATCATAATACAATCGTGCTTCTTTCTAAATTCTTCAACATATGGAAACCATGCTAAGGTATCACCTAGTGCTTTTGACTCTAATGGAATATAGACACGTTTACCTTTTAGGTCAGTATTAAATATTATTACCGGATTTCCGCTTTGGTCCTTAACTTTAATTTTCCAATCTTTAAAATATTTGATTGCACTTTTTGCCCAAGTTCCGCCACTTAATTTTGTTGAATAAACTAATTTGTCAGTTTCATTATCAATAAACTCTACTTGATATTTCATTGGACTTGTAGTTTTCAATTCAACAAACGGGCCGTCTACTAAATTATGATTTACAGTAGGCAGTGGCTGAACTCCGTCAATTGTTACATGATTCATTTTTGCAAAAGTTTGGAAATCATCACTTAAAAATTGAGTGAATGCGCATTTACCTAAATAATTAACTGTTACGGTATAACCTTTACAGTATTCGCCTAATTTAATAAGTAGAAAGTCTCCCTTTTTAAGAGTCGTAAACTGCACTGTTCCATTATATTTGATTTCAAGTAGGTAATCTTTGGTTGCAGGCTCATCATGGAATCCTGAAACAAGTTGAACATATAAATTATTAAAATCGTCAGCTGCTGTATAAATTTGAAATTTAGCGTCATCTCTTAGAATACCATCTCTATTCCAAACTGCTTGAGTATTTAATTCATTTGAATTTGCAATATAATTAGTTAACCAAATATCCTTTGCGTGTTTTTCTAAATAGTGCAGGAATACTCTTTCTAACTGCCAACCGTTTGGGCGACCCATGAAGTATTCCTTTTTTGTCTTTACTTCATTTATGATATTTAGAGCAACCTCAGTTTTAATTGAGAAAATAAAGGTTGCCATAAATTTAGCTAGGTGAGTATCCTTTGCTGAACCAGAATGGTATTCATAAATTACTGCATCATGCTGGTGAGCTCTTTCCAAGAAGGCTTGGCGATATTGAAAAGTATCAAGCAGATTATCGTATTCCATAAAGTGAATCATCTTCTTTCCTAGATACTTACAGAAATTAAAGGCATGGGTCATTGATCTCCAAATTGCATAATCATGATGATATTCCATTTGATTGTCTACTCTGGTTTTTCCAAATGTACACCATCTTCCACTACCAACTGCATATTCTTCAAATTCAGAATTTAATAGCAGTGGATTTTCTTTATCATATATGTAATAATCAACTAATTTTTGAATTTCAGGTTTGATTGCATAATGCGAAACTAACAAGATTGGAATTCCTGAAAATTCTCTAAGCTTTTTAATACATTCAATTAGGTCTGATTCTTTTTCTGGAGTATTTGGCCAAGTGTCAACAACAAAAATATCATCAGGATATTCATTCGGTCTGATTATCGAAGGCCTGTTATCCGCTGAATATTTTAGGTCATTTGCAATTCCACCTTTAACCCCAAAGAAGTAAATATCTGAATGTATATTTTGCATGTCTGGATTTTGCCATTCATGATTATAGCTACCATGTGAACCATATTCAAATACTCCATCTGGAAAAGCGGTTTCAAATCCATTAATTTTTAAAAAATCGTCAGCTTCAAGATTTTTATAATAGTCAGCCCATTCGCTTGATTGTTGAATTAATAATGGAGCATCCCTTTCTCCACGTCTTCTAGTTCCATGTTCAGGTCTTTGACCTGATGCACAAGTAAAAATAAACATTCCACCTGGCTTTAACATACGAATAATATTTTGAATAGTAGTTTCATAATATAGATCGTGTTCAAATACTTCAGTTGAAATAATTACATCAAACTGCTCAGATGGTGCATCATATAGATTCCCTGGGACTACTACATCAACATTAGCGCCATCACCAACATCTAATCCAATATAGTTACAATTATCAAATAGAAAACGATTATTTCCATTAACATCAAGTGATCCAATATCTAATACTTTTTTATTTTGGAAGTATTTTGGAAAATTTAATTTGATTTTTTTACAAAAATCTTGCTGTTCTTTATGTGCCATTTATTATAGTTTATTTTTTAAAAATTCGTCTACGCTAATTAAGTTTAAGTAGAGGACACGTTCATTGTTAAATTTATTGTACTCATAGTATGGATTGTCAAAATCGCAACATTCTTGAAAACCGTGTTTAATAATACCAACGCCCCAATCTGTATCAATTGTAAAAATTTCAAGATCCGGTCTGGTTGCTCGATACTTATATATTGCTTTCCAAACAGTTCCATTCCAATTACCTTCAGCTGGAGTAGAGTGATCGTAAAAATCTTCCCGAGCATGATGGATTGTTGGTGGATTACAGTCATGTAAAACAATATAGCCAGTTGGACTAAGATGCGCTAGCGAATTTTCAATATCTCGGTCAACTTGGTCAGACTCATGAAGGCCGTCAATAAAAATAATATCCCATTTATAATTAGGGTCTAAATTTAGTTCGGAATCTCTTAATGACCTAAAGAATTGGTCAGATGTCTGTTTATAGTCAATTTGAGCATCAACTTCAAAACATGGATCAACTGAATGTTTTGTATTAATATTAATTAAGTTAAAGCAGTCATTAGGCTCCCTAACTCCAATTTCTAAATATTTGGTAAAACCATTTTTTAGAATTAATTCATTTATTATATCGTATCTTTGCATAGTTAATTTATATTTTTCCAGTAACAGTATGAAATATTTGTGGCTTTTTTCGTTTTTCAATTACTATCATACTATCATAGTAATGAATACCGTGGATATTATCTCCTGAATAGGTTTTAGGTATAGCTGATGAATATGATGCATGTAAATAATCTATGAAATTTTTAGAATATTCAATGAAGGTATTTCCTTTATAACTTCCACCATATTCTCCAGGCCAATATGAGGTATGCACATCTTCGCATAAATAGACGCCATTGTCATTTAAAAATGGAAACATTTCTTCGTAAGTAACTACTTGTTGATTCATAGTATGACCTCCATCATCTATTATAATATCAAATTTTGGACAAGTATCCTTTACGGTTTTCCAAAAATTACGGTCTTCTTGAGATCCAATAATTATGTTAATTTGATCATCTTCATACTCTTTACATTTTTCAAGAATATCAATTCCATAGATCTTGCAGTTTTTACCAAAATAGTCTTTCCACATTTGTAAAGAGCCGCCATTGTCAATTCCAATCTCAAGGATATTTACTGGAGTATCTCTAAATTTACTAAAGTGAGCCTCATAGATTTCTAAATAGTGAAACCATTTATGAATTTTTCGTTTTTGATTGTTTATAAAATAACTCTCTAAATAGTTTTTTGGACTAATTAAGTTAAGTATTTCAGGGTCTTGCTTAAAGGTAGTTATCATATTGTTTAGTTATTTCCAAAAATAAATTAGTTGTAGTGCGTTGTTTGGGCCGCAAAATAATAGGTAGGAATTAAAACCTAATCGGTTAAATCTGCCAATGAATTCATTGCGTAGCTCATCATTAAAATTAAGGTGCTCATGATGATATTCAACTGCAACATTTCGGATCTTAGATAAGTTAGCATCACTGATGCCTTTTAGTGCAATAATTTCAGAACCTTCAATATCTACCTTTAAGAAGTCAATTCGATCAATTAAACCATTATCTAAAATATAGTCTAAGGTATATAGATTAACATCGTATTGAGTAACAGTTGGATCTTTTTGATGCCATAAGTTAGAGCCGCCTAAGTGAGAACTTTCAGTTAAGGTTAGGGTTCCTAACTGATCTCCAATTGCTGCATTAAATAAGACTGCATTAGCTGGAGCATTTTGTTTTAGAATCTCAAAATATCTACGATCAGGTTCAAAGGTTACAATTTTACTTGCTCCCATATGATATGCATACCGAGTAAAGATTCCAATATTTCCGCCAAGATCAACAACAACATCTCCAGGTTGAATTTTAACAACTGGATTTTCTGAGCGGTGTGGATGTTCGTAATCAGTTAGGTTATAAATTTCATGATAGATTGCATAGTCCCATCCATATTTATGGGCAATATCCATAGTACCACCTTGTACTTGTTTGATTGAACCTAAATTTTTAATTTCATCTTTAGCAACAAAGAAATATTCAGTATCATGAAAATTCTGGTCTCTTTGAGCTTTAATATGATCAATCATAATTTGAGCAAAGCCTAGATTTTTATTGCCATGAAAGTATAGGATTTGATCTTTATTCTTTGGGATAAATTGCCAGCCATATACTTTTCCAAAATTCTTAGGACCCTGATCTCTCCAAAAAGAAATAAAGTGTTCCATTGCTTTACCTGTTGTTCCAAGTAAATCACCATCCCATTCAGAAACATCAAAATTTGAAATTGGTAAAAACTTATTATAACCGTATTTGCATCTTAGGTAATTATCAATACCTTCATCATTCCATTGCAGTAAACTTGGATAGTCAGTAAGAGCAGTTTCTTTATATACATTTAAGATTTCATTAAACCACCATTCGCAATTTCGATTGTATAAGTACATGCAAATATGAGCTTTAGTCGCAAGACGATTAACGCCTTTGGCTTTGCATAGATTTTCATTAAATAGCTGCTGACCTCTTGAACCATCAGGTTTTGTATAATATCCAATAAAATCTTCCTGTACATGAATATCAGCTAATGGATAATTCTCAATATTTGCAAAATGCTCTGCTAATTTATCAATTGTATGGTTTGCAATAATATCACCGTCTAGCCAAACAAAATTTTCAAAACTTTCGTTAAATGCTGCAAGACAGGCATATTGCTTCCAATACCATTTATCATAGTTTGAATAGTACGGAATTGTTAATTTTCGGGCAATTACATTTGGCAAATAGTCAAACGGAACATCACAGTCAATTCCATAAACAATAAGTTTACGATTTGAGAATTCCAATAGAGATTCAGCTAATTTCTGAATGATCGGCATATAGGCCAGGTTACCGCAGGTCACCCATGCAAAGTCAGTTGAGTATTCATTTATCTCAGGTTGAATGAGGTCCTGGATGTGATCTTGTGCGATTTTTGCTGCATTTTCCCAAGTGAATTGAGTTCGGATTTGTTTTGATTCCATTAGCGCGGATTTTTTATAAATTTCATAATTATCATAAACTTCTCTAAGTCTAAGCTTAAGATCTTCAAAGTTTGGCTCAACAAAATTACCTGGAGCATTTGGATTCCAAGATTCGTCATTTGCAACGCCGGCTGGAACTTCTCCATGGACTGCTATTGGTAAACCTTTACCTGCAGCAAATTCTAATTGAGCTCCCCAATCAGAATAGATTGATGGGGCACCACATGCCATTGCCTCGATTAGTGGAAGATTCCAACCTTCACTACGAGCACAAGAAACAAAGACATCAGCCGTTTGTAATAAGTTGACATAGTCGGCTTTGCTTAAATGAGTAAGTATTTTAATGCCTTTATGAGTTAAGCCAAATTTGGCAAGACGTTCTTGAGTATTTGAACAGTCATCATTTGCAAATGGATTTTCAACATTTAGGATAAGTTCAACATTTTCATCTTCTGAAAAGGTATCAATAAATGCTTTTATAATCTCTTTGGTAGATTTGCGATATTCCCAACGGCCAACTACAACAAATCTGAATGGCCGACCTTCCGGAAATGAGGTCTCTTGAGAAATGGGTTTAAACATTTGGGTATCAACTCCTTCCGGTACAACCTTTACTTTATCGGCTCTGATGCCTTGTGCAACCGTGCACTCCTTTTGCCATCCGCTTGGAACCCAAACCTGATCAAATGTTTTTAGTTTATTAAAAAAATCATCAGGATATTTAGTTGTTTCCCAAACATTATAGGCAATTTTCGGGCCATCGTAATTATCACTAAAATATTTATGATTAACATCATTTAAGACAATGTGAACATCAGGTTTTCCAGGATTTGGATAGTTTTGATATAGTGGAAACTCTTGTGAACCGGTTGGGGTCTGTAGAGTTTGTTGAGTTAGGATTGTTTTTAACTCAGTATCAATATAGTACTCATCATTATGAGGTTCATCATTATTGTAACCTGTCCAGGTTGAACCTACTGTCCAATTTCTGGCATCAACTCTTAAATCTTCTAGAGAATTTAGGGCTTTAAAGAAATTTCTAGAATGACAGTTGTATCCAGTTTCCCCAATAATTGAGGTGTGCGCTTTAATTTTAATTGACATGCCGTTTGCTAAACTTTTTATTTTATACTAAAGTTTAGCAATAAGGTTATGTACTCTTAAAAAATTATTTAAAATGATAAGGTTACCCATTCCAATGAAGTTTCATTCCAAGTATAGTGACCGCTGCTTGGATACAGAACTTGTGATTTCCATTTAAAATTAGTATCGAGTACCCAACTTGGAAAAGGTTTAGGTGATATAAAAACAGAGTTAATTTCATTCCAAGTATCTCCTATTCCTGCATATTTACTTCTAAAATTAGAATTATATGAAGTTTGCCTTATTGTATCATAGTCATAAAGCCCTTTAATATTTAAAGAGTCTATTAAGTCAATACCTAATTGTTCAACCTCAATTCCATTATCAGTAATTGTAGTATTATCAATAACAATTACGGCAATTACAATAGTTTCTTTTATTAATGCAAAATTTGCCATTTATTGGAATTTATATTTTATTATTACAATACCTGATCCGCCATTACCACCTGCTGCTGGAAAATCTCTTTCAGCACCTCCGCCACCTCCGCCAGTGTTAGCAGTTCCATTTGTTCCTGCTCCACCTTGTCCACCTGCTCCTCCGCCGCCAGTTCCTCCAGTACCTGGTGTACCAGAAGAAGTGTACACAGAACCTCCGCCACCTCCGCCATAGTAATTACTGTCTATTGCTGATATTACACCATCTCCGCCATTTCCGCCATCGTTTGGCATTCCATTACCACCTGGGCTGCTAGCTCCACCGCCACCGCCTGCTCCATAGTATGGAGGACTAGCAGAACCATTACCACCTCCATTACCCTGACTTGACGTTCCTGTGGCGCCTTGTTCATATTGGTTTATTCCATTAAAAGCAATACCGCAGCCGCCGCCTCCAGAACCGCCAGAACCGGCTGGTGCACCATGACTTGCTCCGCCACCGCCGCCAATTGCAGATTGACCATCAAAGTCTGAATTTGTACCATTACCACCGGCAATAATATATTTATTACTGCCTGCTCCGCCTGCTCCAACTGACACTGGATAGGTTATTGCACCACCAGATAAAGAATAAGAGGTATTTTCAATAACTCCACCTCCACCGCCGCCTGCTCCTACAAATTCTCCGCCTCCGCCTCCTCCACCAGCAACTATTAATACTTCAAAAGTGTTATTTGGAGCGGTACCTACACTACTAACTACAAAGTTTGTACTACCTACTGTTGTAAATGTATGTATTTTATAATTACCGGAAGTTGTTACTGTTCCACCAGTTGCTGAAGTAAATGAAGCTGCTGCAGGTAAAGTCACTCCATCTATTTTTGAAATAGTGGTTCTAGCAATTCCATTAATTTTAAAAATACCAGTAGTATCTACACTATTAACTTTCATAAATTTATGTTAATTCAATCCAAGTTCTATCTGGATTAAAATATATTATGATTTTTGCAGCACCATTAGAGTCCCAAAAAGTATTTCCTATTAGTCTAACAATATTACCAGATGAGGCTGGCGCAGTTCTAGTCATACTACCAGCAGTAGTAGACATATATAAAGGTTCTCCAGATTTTAAAATATTTGCATAAGTAGTGGTTTCAACAAATCCATTAATTAGTATGGAAATTGGCCCGTTTGCGTTTGCTGGGCTAACACAAATTCCTAACATATTGATTGAGGCAGACGCAGCAACTGAGGCATTAGCTAAGTCCCAAGTTTCATTTTGTGTTCTATAGCATAATTGACCAAATGCAATTGTTGCTGCTGATGTTTCTTGATATAATATAGTACCTTGATAGTAACCGCTATTCCATTGTTCCAAATTACTAAGGACTGAGGTTACTCCATCTGATATTGTTGTTCCAGCAGCTGGAGTTGGGCTAAATCCAGCAACAAATGAATCAGTTGTTGCTTTTATGTTGGAACCGTCATCGATTATTGTTGAATTGCCAATTGCGGTAGAAGAGGTAAATTTAACAAGTGTATTAGCTGTTCCAGAAACAGTAACTGATGTTCCAGAAGAACCATTTGAGCCTGAAGTTCCACTAGAACCGTTTGAGCCGTTTGAACCTGAAGTTCCAGATGTACCTGAACTACCATTTGAGCCTGAAGTACCAGAAGTACCTCTTGTTCCTGAAGTACCAGAGCTACCATTTGAACCAGAAGTTCCGCTTGAACCGTTTAAGCCATTAGAACCTGAGGTTCCAGAAGAACCGCTTGAGCCATTTGAACCTGACGTACCTGAGCTACCATTAGATCCACTTGAACCTGAAGTTCCTGAAGTACCAGAAGTTCCAGAAGAACCATTTGAACCGCTAGAACCTGATGTTCCGCTTGATCCTGAGCTACCGTTTGATCCTGAAGTACCAGAAGTTCCAGAAGAACCATTTGAACCGCTAGAACCTGATGTTCCGCTTGATCCTGAGCTACCGTTTGATCCTGAAGAACCTGAAGTTCCAGAAGAACCGTTTGATCCAGAGGTACCGCTTGTACCGCTTGTACCAGAAGTACCGCTTGTACCTGATGCACCAGAAACTCCACTTGTACCTGAGGTACCAGTTGAGCCGCTAGAACCAGAAGTTCCAGAAGAACCATTTGAGCCGGAAGTTCCAGAAGTACCAGAACTTCCGTTTGATCCTGAGCTACCATTAGATCCACTTGAACCTGAAGTTCCTGAAGTACCAGAAGTTCCAGAAGAACCGTTTGATCCTGAGCTTCCGTTTGAACCAGATGTTCCAGAAGAACCGTTTGATCCTGAGCTTCCGTTTGAACCTGATGTTCCGCTTGATCCATTAGAACCAGAGGTTCCACTAGTTCCTGAAGAACCATTTGAACCGGAGCTTCCATTTGAGCCTGAAGAACCGGATGTTCCACTTGTTCCAGAAGAACCATTTGAGCCTGAAGAACCTGATGTTCCACTTGTTCCAGAAGAACCGTTAGAACCTGAAGTACCAGAGCTTCCATTAGTTCCATTTGCACCAGAAGTTCCGCTTGTTCCAGAAGAACCGTTTGATCCATTAGAACCTGAAGAACCGGAAGTTCCGCTTGTACCAGAAGTACCTCTTGTTCCTGAAGTACCAGATGAACCTGATGTACCAGCAGTACCGGAAGTTCCGCTAACTGCATATGATACGGTCATATTTTTAGCTTGAACAGTGCCAGTAGTAGATATAACTGAAACACCAATTGTATACATACCTAATGAAAGTGAAGCAGTTGAAGTTACATTGTAAATACCGTAGCCGGTGCCGTCAACATAATAAAGTTGGATCTTATCACCAATTGCAAGACCAGTAAAGAAGCTAGCAGCATTTCCAGTAGATCCAGGAGTACCTACATAATCAATAAGACTTGTTTCATAGAATGCTATAAATGTGAAGGCTGATAAAGGTTGACCGATTGATCCAGTAGATGACCATCCACCTGCTGAATAACTACCCCAATTATTATAAATCAAAGAGTTTGCTGGAGGAGAAGCAGATAATCCGCTTGTTCCTGAAGTTCCGGAAGAACCGCTAGTTCCAGAAGTACCGGATGTTCCACGTGTACCAGAAGTTCCTGAGCTACCAGTTGAACCTGATGTTCCGCTTGTTCCAGAAGAACCATTTGATCCAGAAGTACCAGAAGAACCGTTTGATCCAGAAGTACCTGATGTTCCGCTTGTTCCTGAAGAACCATTTGAACCTGAACTACCGTTAGAGCCGGATGTTCCACTTGTTCCGCTTGTTCCACTAGAACCATTAGAACCTGAGCTACCGTTTGATCCACTAGAACCAGAAGTTCCACTTGAACCGTTTGAGCCGGAAGAACCTGAAGTTCCCGAAGAACCGTTTGAGCCAGAGCTTCCATTAGAACCAGAAGTACCACTTGAGCCGTTAGAACCGCTAGTTCCATTAGAACCAGAAGTACCACTTGAGCCGTTAGAACCGCTAGTTCCAGAAGTACCAGAAGTTCCGCGTGTACCAGAAGTTCCAGAAGAACCTGCAACACCAGCAGCAGATATGTCAACAATAATATCTGTGCCAGCAGATGGTGTCCAAGGTGTACCTGAAACATAAGTTACCGGAAATTCCCAATAGATTCCATTATCAACGCCTGTTCCAGTTGTTCTATAATATACAATTTGACCGCCTATTCCACCATTTGTCTTAATTAGCGTACCCGTACCAATTGATGGATAAACTCCACTATAATTTGTTGAAGTTAATGAAACTTCTGCTATGTTTAATATAGTGGTTGCAGCATCTAAATTACCATTATTACTATAAATTTTAGTACTGGCTAATGGTGTACCCCAATCCCAACCGTCACTGATTGCTGCTCCACTTGCTCCAGTTAAGCCTGATGTGCCGGACGTTCCTGAGCTTCCATTAGAGCCTGATGTTCCAGAAGATCCATTAGAGCCGGCTGTACCAGAGCTTCCATTTGAACCGGAAGAACCGGATGTACCAGAGGTTCCACTAGAACCGTTTGAACCGGAAATTCCGCTTGTTCCAGAAGTACCAGAAGACCCATTTGAACCGGAAGACCCACTAGTTCCACTTGAACCGTTTGAACCTGATGTACCAGCAGTACCTGAGCTACCATTCGATCCACTAGAACCTGAGGTTCCGCTTGTGCCTGATGAGCCATTAGAACCTGATGTTCCTGAGCTTCCGTTAGAACCGCTTGAGCCTGAAGTACCACTAGTTCCACTTGAACCGTTTGAACCTGAAGAGCCTGAAGTTCCAGAAGAACCGGTTAATCCGCTTGAACCAGAAGTTCCAGAAGAACCGTTTGAACCTGAAGTTCCGCTTGATCCATTAGCTCCTGAAGTTCCAGATGTTCCGCTTGAACCGTTTGATCCACTTGAACCTGATGTTCCAGAAGAACCAGTATTACCTGAGCTTCCAGAAGTTCCTGATGTTCCAGAGCTACCGTTTGAACCTGAAGAACCACTTGTACCAGATGAACCATTCGATCCACTAGAACCTGAAGTTCCACTAGTTCCTGAGCTTCCATTTGATCCAGAAGTTCCGCTTGAGCCATTAGATCCACTTGAACCTGATGTACCGGAGCTACCATTAGAACCGGAAGAACCTGAAGTTCCGCTTGTTCCTGATGAGCCGTTAGAACCGCTTGATCCTGAAGTACCAGAAGTTCCGCTTGATCCATTTGAACCTGAAGTACCAGCTGTTCCAGAAGAACCATTTGATCCTGAAGAGCCGGAGGTTCCAGAAGAACCGTTTGAACCGCTTGATCCGTTAGAACCTGAAGTTCCACTAGAACCGTTTGAACCTGAAGTTCCAGAAGAACCACTTGAACCAGAAGTACCAGAAGTTCCTGAAGAACCAGTATTACCTGAGCTTCCTGAAGTACCGGAAGTTCCACTAGACCCGTTAGAACCTGAACTACCTGAAGTTCCACTAGAACCGTTTGAACCGCTAGAACCTGATGTTCCGCTTGTTCCAGAAGAACCGTTTGAACCAGAGCTTCCGTTTGAACCACTTGTACCTGAGCTACCATTTGATCCACTAGAACCGCTTGTTCCTGAAGAACCGTTTGAACCATTTGATCCACTTGAACCTGAAGTTCCAGAAGAGCCGGTATTACCTGAGCTTCCAGAAGTTCCACTAGTTCCAGATGATCCATTTGAGCCCGAAGTGCCAGCTGTTCCTGAGCTTCCATTTGAGCCACTAGAACCAGAAGTTCCAGCAGTTCCAGAAGAACCATTAGAGCCAGAAGTACCAGAAGAACCAGTTAATCCGCTAGAACCAG
>Ga0209500_10000226_pt1 | contig 51456 bp, 44 predicted proteins | sample S_140212_EF_Meta_FD_187323 | JGI IMG/M metagenome (GOLD analysis project Ga0209500, IMG submission 187323) | Freshwater microbial communities from Lake Simoncouche, Canada to study carbon cycling - S_140212_EF_MetaG (SPAdes) (version 2) | ecosystem: Environmental > Aquatic > Freshwater > Lake ... | reverse complement strand
CGCCCCACAATTCCCCTTGCCAACGCCCCCTCACTCCGTTTGCTCCGACCTTCCGACAGCCATGAAGGCCACATTTATCACCTCCGGTCGCCAATTCACCGTCACTCAAGGCGACATCCTCATCGTTAACCAGTACCCTGGTAAGAACGAAGGGGACATCCTCACCTTTGACCAGGTCCTCCTCGTGGGCGAAGGCGCTGCCGCCAAAATCGGCACCCCGACCGTCCCCGGCGCGAAGGTCACCGCCAAGATCCTTGAGAACAAGCGCGGCGACAAGATCGACATCTTCAAGCACCGCCGCCGTAAGGGCTACTACCGCCGTCGCGGCCACCGCCAGGAACTGTCGGTGATCAAGGTCGAGTCCATCTCTGCTTAACCCTTAACGTCCTACCACCATGGCAACAAAGAAAGGCGGCGGCACTTCCTCCAACGGCCGCGATTCCACCTCCAAGCGCCTCGGCGTGAAGCTTTACGGCGGCGAATTCGCCACCGCAGGTTCAATCATCATCCGCCAGCGCGGAACCCGCATGAATGCTGGACGCAACGTCGGTATGGGCCGCGACCACACCCTCTTCGCCAAGGCCGACGGCCTCGTCAAGTGGGACGCCGAGCACCGCAAGGTTGAGATCGTTCCGACGACCTCCTCCGCTTGCTCGATCAAGTAAGCTGCTTCGCCAGCCTCCCGAGAAGCCGACCCTCTGGTCGGCTTCTTTGTTTTACGGACCATACGACGACGCTCCCCTCCCCCGGGAGTGTCCCAGGTGTCGCGTCGGCCTTGGGACCGGCGACTAGCCGGCTCGGTTACGGATGATTTCCAGCGTAGACTGGAAAAGCGATCGAGTGGAATCGGCGTACACGCGGTCGTGAACGACGTAATCGCAGACGCGCTCCATGGCCTGAGGATAAGCTCCACATGCGCGCAGTTCGACTACGAGCAGTTGAAGTTTTTCTAAGGACATGAGCGTGACGTCGACTTCAGTTTCCTCGCGGAAACCATATTCCGGATCTTCATCCATCTCCCGGCGAAGGGTGATGTTCTGAGTGAGGTGCATTGGGGTGCTCCTTCAGGGTAAGCCACGGCTCGGCTAAGCAAAGCCCGACGATGTTAAGATTGGCCGACCCGCCCGTGCCAACGAGGTGACGGCCTCAGGCGTCGACCCCGGCCTGCGCGGCCTGTCGGAATTTCCAAGCCATGACCAACGACACAAGGACGAGCCCGGTCGCCAAGGCGATCCAGATGCCGGCGGCCCCGAGACCGAAGAATCCAGCCGGGATACCGAAGAGCCGGAAGCCTGCGGGGAAAGCCAAGGCGAGCGCTAACGGTAAGCAGAACAGCCAGTACACGATAAAGACACTCCACGAGGCCCAGGCGGCTCGATTAACCGACCGCAAGAGGTAGGCCGCCACGACCTGCACGCCATCGAAGGGTGCCCACACGGCGGCGAAGATGAGCAAGGTCGAAGCCAGGGCGGCGGTCTCGGTCCCCGCGACGCCATACGTCGCCATCAGGAGCGGACGCAGGAGGATCATGCCGAGCCCGTAGACTGCCATAATGAGGCCACCCATGATCAAGGCGCCGATACCGATGGCCTGGACCTTGCGCGGATCCTTGGCGCCATAAGCTTCGCCCACGCGGATGCCGGCGGCGATGCCAAGCCCGAGCGGCAACATGAACGCGGCCGAAGCGGTGCTGATGGCGACCTGGTGCGCGGCCTGAGCGGTGGCGTTGATCCAGCCCGCCATGACGGGGACGATCGCGAAGATGCCGACTTCACTGAGGCTATGCAGTCCCGCCGGCCAGCCGGTCTTCATGAGGCGCTGGAACACGGCCACCTGCAGGCCGTCCGCCCAGCGCACTTCGCCGCGACCTGGCGTATACCACAGGCCGATGAGCATCACGAGACGGGCGACGAGCGTGGCCCAGCCGGCACCGGCGAGTCCCATCGCAGGGAAGCCCCAGTTACCGAACATCCACAACCAGTTGAAGAAGATGTTGGCGAGGATGCCGAGGCTCAGCCACGCGAGCGAGATCCAGGGCTGATGCTGCGAATCGCGATGGCCGCGCAAGGCATGGAAGACCAACCCTGGCACCATGGCCCACGACATGAGGATGAAGAACTCTTGGGCCTCGGCGGACACGGCGGGCGACGAGCCAAGCAGCGGGATAAATTGGGCGGCCCAATGCGAAACAATCGCGGCAACGACGCTGATAACGACGGCCAGCACCATACCGTGCCGCAAGATGGCCGGCGACGATTCCTCGACGCCGGCTCCGTTATCCTGCGACTGATACACGGCGATGGCGCCAACGACGCCGATGCCGAAGACATACGGGATGTAGTTAAGATTCGAAGCCAAGGCCGAGGCCGCCAGTGCGGTCTCGCCGAGGTGGCCAGCCATGGCGACGTCGACGACGAACATCAGGCCGTAGCCCAGCATCCCCAGCATGATGGGAATCGCTAGCTTGAGCGTGGGGCCGATTTCGGCGCGGATGGTCGGCGAGTTATCCAAGGCCCCCAAGAGGGGAGGATTACCTTCCCGTTGCGAGTCAGTTCTTCGGAATGCGGTTCAGCGTGTAATACGCGTCCGCATGGTCCAGCGATTCGCCAGCGGCCGAGCGAACAGCGTCGGCATGCAGCTCGTGGATGTAAAGTTCGCGGAGACCGTCGACCTTAAGGCGCACACTGAGACCGTCCGAGGCTACCTTGGCCGAGACGATAGCATTCGGGGCGGCCTGAATCTCGTCGCTGCCGTACGCGCTCGAATAGAAGAGCGTGTAGTTACTCATACGGTACGAGGCAATATCACCAGCGCGGGCGACATCGACCGGCTTAGTGAAGGTGAGTTCGAAGCCATCGGGCTTGGCCTTCATCTCCTTGATGGCGAAGGGCACGGTACCGTTGTAACGTAACCGTTGCAGGCCGTAGGCCTTGGTGCCGAGCGAAGACCAACCACGGCTGGTCATACCGACCATGAGCGAGCCGTCCGGCGCGAAACTGAGGCGCACGATGCCGGAGGCGAACCCGCCGACGAACGGGAAGCAGGCGCCTTGATACTCGCCTTCGACCTTCTCCATGAAGACGCGGCTGATCTTGGCGTCGGTGAACTCAGCCACGAACATCTGTCCATCGAACGGCCCGAACTTGCCGCCCGCATCACACGTAGCGAGGTCGGTGCCGCTACGGCCCACTTTGTTATAAGGCATCCAGACCGCCGGCGGACGCATCTCGGGCAAAGCCTTGAGCGCCTCCGGGTACGGGAGCTTCTCAGGAATCTTGGCGGAGAGCTTGAGCGGCGACTCGGGAAGGTTCTCGGAGGCGATGCCTTCGGGGTTCAGGAAGAACGCGCCTTTGCGCAGGTGGTAGATTGGCGTGGTCGGGATCCAGGTGCCCTGCTGGTCGACGCAGAACATGTCGCCAGCGAGATTCGACCCGAGGCCGCACGGCGAACGCATGCCGGCCGACATGGGGATGAATTTTCCGTCCTGACCGAGGACACCACCCCAACCGCGCCACGGGGCCTTGTTGTTGGCATGGTCACCCATGTCGACGTTGAGCGTGACCCAGAGCTGTCTCAAGCCGTCGCGCTTGGGCCCGTAAGCATAACCGTGATAGGAACCAGAGACGTTCCAACCCGCACCGGCGGTGAGATACTCGTCAGCGACGCCGTCGGCGTTGGTATCGCGCAGACGCGTGGTCTCGGTGCGCTGGGTCACGAGCAGGTCCTTACCGTCGCGCAGCAGTCCGAGCGGCTCATGCAGGCCGGAGGCGAAGAGCTTGTAGCCGACCTTGTTCGGCTTGGGATCGAGGACGCCATCAAGCAGCCAGACCTCGCCCTTGCGGATCGAGAGGGCGAGTTTGCCGTCGGCGGTCCAGTCCATGCCACTAACCTCAAGCGCGAGGCCGTCGCCGGGCTTCCAATCCTTGGCGCGCGTATCGGCAGCGGTGCTCGCCGTGAGGATATCGGCGATGTCGTAGGACGCCGCGGAAAGCGAGGCAGCGGCAAGCAGGGCTATGAGCGTAGCTTTCATTTCCAGAGATAGGTGAAGACGCGACGGCCTTGCGCGGAGGATTCCTTCACGTCGACAATCATCCCCGCAGGATGCGTGATCGTCGGGATGAAGTCAGGCGTGGGGGCCCAGGTGATGGTGCGGCGAAGTCCGTTCTCGATGCCCTCGTAAGTCTCCTCGACCTTCACGCCACTCTGCTCGTTCAGGAACGTGGGGTTACCCTTCGCGTCGAGACGGTAGCCGAGGAAGCGGCCGGAGGGCTTAGGCCAGGCGACAACTTGTTCGCCGATGGGTTTCTCAAACGTCGGGAAGCGCGAGAACCAGGTGAGGTAGGCGTCGAAGAAACGGCCTTTCCACGCGAGGCCGGGGCCGCCCTTATCGCCGTCGTAGGCGAGGTGTACGCCGGACGGGAAGCCGACGAGGATGGCGCGAACGCCCACACCGTCAGTGAAGGCACGTTGCACGACGGGACGGTCCTTGGGCACGATCTCAAACTCGCCGTTACGATTCTGAGGGAAGCCTTCTGGTTCGCCGTTCGCGCTCTCGGCAAACTTATAGATCGCGGCGATCTGCCGGTCGGTGTCGCCGCCGAGAATCGTCGGGTTAAAGGATTTTCCGCCTGGCCAGAAGGACGGCATCAGCGTGCCCGGTCGATAACCAGCGGGATTAATGAGGTACTCGCGCAACCAGCTTTCCTGCAGGCGTGCGGCGATATTGCTGAGGTCGGGCCCCTGGATGCCGAGCGACGGACGATCACCCCAACGGTGGCAGGTGATGCAACCCGCCCCGCCCTGCGTGCCGAGCAGCTTACGGCCAGCGGTGTCGTCGCCGCCTTCGAACTTCAAGGGCGGGCGCGCGTCAGCGACGCCGAGTAACTTAGCGAGGTCCGCGACGGACGCGCCATACTGGGGCATCTTGGTCTTGAGGTAGGGACGGACGCGGGTCGGGTCTCCGCTATAATGGCTTGTGAAAAGTTCGGCTCCCTTAGTCGGGACGGGCGGGGCGAGCACCTTGGCGAGCCATTCAGGGCGGAGCTTGCCGCCGATGCCGGTGAGGGGCGGCGGATAACGTCCGGTGTCACCGAGATTGTGGTCGCCCTGGAAATAAGGCTTACGCGCGGCATCAGGTCCACCCTTCCCGTCGCGTTCATGACAAGCGACACAGTTGAGCGCGTGCAGCGTGAGGTCGGCGGCGAGCTTTGGCGAAGCGACCTCGTCCTTCTTCGCGAGGAAGAGCTTCAGCGAAGCGCGTTGCACCTCGGACAGCGCGTATCGAGGACCCTTGGCATGGTCAGCCTCGAGGCAGCCGCCTACGTTCTGCTTCAAGGCGACAGGCTTCGCCGCCGCATCCTTAGGGAGGTCGTGACAGGCGGCACACTGGCCGGCGATGACCGCCTTGCGGCCAGTGATGGCGAGGGCTCCGGTGGCGAGAAGCGACACCACTGGCTTATCCACACGTCCGTCGCTTCCCTGGAACTCCAGAAGGTAGCCAGCGATATCGACGGAGTCCTGACGATCCATCGCCGTCTTGGGCATCCGTCCGTCAGTCCGGACTTTGAGCGGATCGAGGATAAACGCGCCGAGGCTTTCGAGGCTGTACTTGGCGTTGAGGTCGCCGAAGGCGACGCTGCGGTGCGTGAACTCCGAAGCCTTGGGCAATCCTTCGGGCGGGATGAAGCCCTTGCCGGGCGCGTGGCAGGCAACGCAGCCGAGCGTGTTAAATAGTTCGCCGCCGCGAGCGCCGTTGACGTGCATGATTTTTGCCGGCCCCTTGGCAGCGGCCTTGGGCCTCAGCGAGGCGAGGTAATGCTCGATTGCGACGAGGGTCTTTTCATCGGCCTTGGCCAGCACCTGCGGCATGACCGTGCCAGAATGGACCGCCGCCGGATCAGCGATGAACTTGCGGAGCCATTCGGCGCGGACACGCTGGGTGACAGTCGCAAGTGCTGGACCGCGCATTGCCGGCAAGCCGGTCGCGCCGCCGTGGCAATTCACGCAACCGAGTTCGTTGTAAAGCAGGCGGCCACCTTCGGCCGTCGGCGCCGACGCATGAAAGCGCTCAAAGCCAGTGACGAGCGGTTCGGCATAAAGCCCGGCCGCGCCTAGTAAGATCGCAAGGCGCAGCATCATGCCGTCTCGCGGACGCATTTCTCGACGTAAGCGCGCGACTCATTGATGAGTGCGGTGACCTCGGCGGTGGTCGCCATGACCGGGATGCCGCGTGGCGTGGGGTGCATGAACAGCTCCACCTGACCGTTAAAACGGATATCCCGCAGCGCCTTCACGATGGGGCGGTAGTCGAGCTTACCGCGGCCAGCCATCTGCCGGAGCTCTTCTTCCTTGGAGGCCTTCTTAAATATACCTTCGGAGTGCTCCTGGAAATACATGAAGGGCAGATTGCGCGCCCCGAGGTCACGGAGGAGCGCGGGGATCTGGTCGGCCCACTCATGGAGGTGGTGCGGAGCGAAGGCCACGCCGAGGGCGGGAGACTTGTTTAGTTCGGCGAAGGCACGAATCGAATCGGGGTGGTGCAGCGCCTGGTTCGAGTGGTTCTCGATCGCGATCCGCATGCCCAGCTCCTCCGCCTTGGCAGCGTGGGGCTTCATGTCCTCGAGGAACTTGGCGATGGACGCCTTGGCAGCGGCTCCGGAAGGATTCTTCGGTCCGGTGCTACCACAGACGACCGTGGTACCGCCGTGCTGCTTCACCCAAGCCATTTCGTCTTGGACCTTGAATGGTCCGAGCGGGTAACGGGTGCTGACGCCAACCTTCACGCTGTGCTTCTTCAGCAGCGCGGCAAAGGCCTCGTCGCCGAGCGCCGCGGCCTGCTCGCGCTGGTCGCCGTGCACCTTGCACCAAATATCAATCGACTCGCTACCGGTCTTGGCGACCTCGGGCAGGATCTCGGCAAGCGGCGCGTAGCCGTACATGGCAGAGGAGAGGACATAACGGAGACGGAAGGGCTCCGCGCTCTGCGCCCGGAGGGCAGGGGCGGCGGCGACGGCGGCAGCGAGTCCGGCGGAGCGGAGGAAATCGCGACGGGAAAGCATGGTGTTTATTTCTGGTCGCGCTGGGCTTCGAGCATCTTGATCCACGGGCCGACGAACGCACCGTTATCATGGAAGGTGCGGCCGCTGACCATGTGGCGATCGATGACGACCGGGGCGTTGACGAAAATGCCACCGCAGACCTCGAGGTCGAACTTGCACTTCGGCACGGTGGCCATGCGCAGGCCCTTCACGATACCGGCGCGGGCGGGAATCTCCACGCCGTGGCAGACGCTCATCATCGGCTTCTTATTCTCCCAGAACCAGCGCGTAGCGGCGAGAAGAGCCTCGTCTTCGCGGATATACTCGGGCGCGCGGCCGCCGCTGAAGAAGATGCCCGCATACTCCTCGGGCTTGATGTCTTTAAAGGCGATGTCGGAATTGATGGTGTAGCCTTCCCACTCCTTGGTGATTGTCCAACCTGGCTTCACCTCGTGAAGTACGGTCTGGTAGACACGCTTCTCGGGCGTCGCGAAGATTGGCTGGAAACCAGCTTCCTGCAGACGGTAGACCGGATACATCGTATCGAGCAACTCGGTGGCGTCACCGATAACGATGAGCACCTTCGGCTTCTTCGCGTTCTCAGGCTTGTCGGCGCCCGAGGAGATTGAGGCCTGGTTCTTGTTGTCGATGATGCCAGCGGCAGAGACTAAAGCGCAAAGGCCGAGGAGGCCGACGGTGAGGATGCGGAGTTTCATAAGGGTGACGGAAGTGTCCATAAACCGACCCTCCCGTCCACCCACTAGTTCCCGAAAATCAGCGATTGAGCCCGACGACGTCCTCGGGCTCGGCCCAGGCGAAGACGGCGGCTTTCGAGCCCACCCGCTGACGCGGATTGGCCTCGGAGACCTTGAGGACCACACCCTCCTTGGTCTTGAAATCGTGTAGTGAAACGTCGCCCTGAAAGAGCGAGGCCACGATGGAACCAGCGAAGGCATTCTCTTCGGGCGCCATGAAGTCGAGCTTCAGGCACTCAGGCCGAACACAAACGATAATCTTCGCGCCGGGGGCGGGGGCGCTTTCGGGCGTCGCAAGGGCACCGCGCACTTCGCCCACTGCGGTCTCGGCGACAAACTCCCCCGCGCCGACCTGCGTGACCTTGCCGGGAATGAGGTTCGCGGAACCAAGGAAGGTCGCGATCCAGCTATCCGCCGGGCGGCGATAGAGGTCGATCGGGACGCCGGCCTGGACGATGCGTCCTTCGTGCATGATCGCGAGGCGATCGGCCATCGCGAAGGCGTCCTTCTGGTCATGTAGCACGCAGAGCACCGTCGCGCCGGTCGTGCGCACGAGTTTGCGGATGGCTTCACGGACCTCGAGGCGTGAAGCAGCGTCGAGATTGCTTAAAGGTTCGTCGAGCAGCAGCAGCTTTGGACGTAGCGCCAGCACGCGGGCGAGGGCGACGCGTTGCTGTTGGCCGCCGGAAAGCTCTTGCGGACGACGTGAGGCCCAGCCATCGGCGCCGACGAGCTTCAATGCCTCGAGAGCGCGCGCCTTGATCTCCGCGGCGGAGAGTTTTTCGGCATCGAGCGAGAACGCGGCGTTCTCGAGAACGGAAAGATGCGGGAAGAGCGCGTAGTTCTGGTGGACGAAGCCGAAGCCGCGCTCGGCGGATTCGGCGAAGGTGATATCGCGATTATCAAGCAACACCGTGCCCCCTTGGGATTCAATCTGCCCGGCAAGCACCTTGAGTAAGGTCGTCTTACCGCTCCCCGATGGACCCAGCAGGCAGCAGAGCGTACCCGTCTCGACGACGAGGTCGACCCCCGCGAGGACGGGCGTCGTGCCGAGCTGGCGGCGCAGACCGGTGAGGCGGAGGGTGGGCACGGCCGGAACCTAGGCCTAAGCCCCTCTGGGGAGCAAGGTCGCCCGCCGACTGTGAATGATTTCCCCGACTGCTTCGCCTTCCCACGCTTGCCACGGGGCCGGATTCGGGCAATTTGACGACTCCCATGCGTAACGACGACGAAGACGAGGACGAGAAGACCCCGGCCGCCCCCAAGGACGGCGGCCCGAGCTCCCTGCTCATCCAGAAGAAGTTCCTCGAACAGCGGAAGATCTTCCTCTGGGGCGCCGTCGAAGACGCGTCCGCTCGCGACATCGTCGAGAAGCTCCTTTACCTGGACGGCATCGACCCCGGAAAGGAGATCACATTCTACATCAACACCCCTGGCGGCTCCATCACCTCCGGCATGGCCGTCTATGACACCATCCGCATGATTACCTCCCCCGTGAAGGTCGTCGTCACCGGCATGGCCGCCTCGATGGGCTCCATCCTCCTCCAGGCCCCCAAGGAAAAGGGCAACCGCCTCCTCTTCCCCCATTCCCGCGTGATGATCCACCAACCGCTCATCATGGGCCGCATCCAGGCCACCGCTGTGGACATCCATATCCAGGCCCAGGAAATGGAACGCCTCCGCTCCGAGCTCAACGAGATCCTCGCCAAGGCCTCGAAGCAGAAAATTGAAAAAGTCACCAAAGACACCGACCGCGACTTCTACATGACCGCCGAGGAGGCCATCGAGTATGGCCTCGCCGACGCGATCGTGAAGAAGCTCTGAGGACGGCCTGCGCGCATGGGCATCGGCGACCGGGCCTACATGCGATCGACGGGCGCCCCACGCACGCCGATCTCCCTGACGGCATGGGTCGTCGGCGTACTCGTCGGCTTCTTCATCCTCAACCTCATCCAGGAATCCGCGCACGCGGACTTCCTGGGATGGATGGAGCTCAACGAAAGTCAGCCCCGTGCCTGGCAGTGGCTGACTTACGCCCTGCTGCATAAAGAATTTTGGCACCTCCTCGGCAACGCCCTCGTGCTTTGGTGGACAGGTGCAACGGTCGAACAGGAACACGGACCGGTCAGATTCCTGCAGGTTCTTCTCGGCGGAGCGCTCATCGGCGCACTCACCTGGTACCTCACCGGCCTCGGCGGACCCCACAACAGCGCGCTCATTGGTATCTCCGCGGGCGTCTATGCGCTGATGCTCGTCGCACTGCTCGATAAGCTCGATCACCAGATTACGCTGCTGCTGTTCTTCTTCCTTCCGGTCACGCTCAAGGTCCGCTGGCTGCTCATCGTGACCACACTCTTCACGGTCCTCGGCTGGGGCTTCTCGGAGTTGCCCGGCCGGCATGCCTGGGGCGCATGGAAAGCCGCCTGGGGGCCAAATGGCATCGCCCACTCGGCCCACCTCGGCGGCCTAATCTTTGGCTGGCTCGCTTGGCGTTACCTCAACCGGACAAATTGGGCACCTAGTTACGCTCAGGTGCAGGAACCCATGCCAACCGACGCCCCGAGCCCCGCTTTCGAACCTGAGACTGAGGGTTTTCCCTCGGGTAACCCACCTACTCCTGCCCAAGCCCGCGCGGAAATGGACCGGCTGCTGGATAAGATTTCGGCTGGGGGATTCGGCTCGCTCACTGCTAGCGAGAAACGTAGGCTCGAAGAACTTAGCGCCCGCCTACGCTAAGTTTCCCCACCCCACCCTTTATGCGCCTCAGACTTTTCCTGCTGCCAATCCTTTTGGCAGCGCTGGCCTCCGCCCAGACCGCCGGGTTCACCACCACGCAGTCGATGCAGAACGAGACCCGCGCCACCGCGGCCCTCCTTGAGAAGCTCCACATCAGCAAGAAGGACATGGGGTCGATTGACATGAACTCCGTCGTGAAGACCTACTGCGAAAACCTCGACGGGGCGAAGATGTACTTCACGGCCGAAGAAGTGGACGAGTTCATCAACCGCTACGGCAAGACGCTCGACCTCTACCTACAGCGCGGCAACCTCACCCCAGCCTTCGAAATCTACGCCCTCTTCAAGAAGAAGGTCAACGAGCGCACGGTCTCGAACCTCGCCGCCCTTGATCTGCCGATCGACCTCACCCAGCCGGGCACCTTCCCGGTCGACCGCAAGAAAGCCGAGTGGCCCGCCAACCAGGAAGCCGCCGACGCCCTCTGGGCTCGCCGCCTCCGCCTCGACATGCTTTCGGAACTCCTCGGCGAAGACCGCACCGGAGCCGCCAAGACCCCGAAGGACCACATGCTCCCTGAAATCACGCCCGCGAAGACCAAGGAAGCCGTTGCCCGCCTCAAGAAGCGCTACGACAAGTCCCGCACTTACCTCAACTTCGACCAGCACGAGGTCGAGGAGCTCTTCCTTAACTCCTACTCGAGCCAGTATGACCCGCACTCGACCTTCTTCTCCCAGCAGTCGCTAGAGGAGTTCGAGATCGCGATGCGCAACTCACTCGTGGGCATCGGGGCGACACTCTCGGACGAAGACGGGGTCTGCGTCATCAAGGACATCCTCCCTGGTGGCCCGCTCGACCTCTCCCGTCAGGCAAAGTCGGGAGACAAGATTATCGCGGTCGGCCAAGGCACTGGTGGCGAGATGGAAGATATTGTCGGCATGCGCCTCTCGAAGGCCATCAGCCGCATCCGCGGTAAGCAGGGAACGTCCGTCCGCCTGCTCGTGGACATGGCCGCTGGCGGCCGCAAAACGGTCGTCCTCAAGCGCGACCAGATCAAGCTCGTCGGCCAGATGGCCTCCGCCAAGGCCTTCGAAGTCCCGAATGGCTCTGGTACGCTGCTACTCGGCGTCATCGACCTCCCTTCGTTCTACGGCAAGAATCCCGACGGCTCTGGCTCGAGCCCCTCGGCTGATATCGAGCAGTTAATCAACAAGCTCAAGGCGATGGGCATGAAGGCCCTCATCATGGATCTCCGCAAGAACGGCGGCGGCCTCCTGACCGAGGCGGTCGACATCTCCGGCCTCTTCATCCCGAAGGGCTCCGTCCTCCAGGTCCGCGACAGCCAAGGCCGCTCCGAGGACTACCGCGACGAAGACGAGAAGGTCGCCTGGAATGGACCGCTGATCGTCCTGACCTCCAAACTCTCCGCCTCGGCCTCCGAAATCTTCGCCGGTGCGATGCGCGACCACCGCCGTGCCATCGTCGTCGGTGACACGACCACCCACGGCAAGGGATCAGTGCAGAACATCATCGAGCTGAGCCGCTTTGATAAGAACCTTAAATCCGCGGTGAAGGTCACCATCCAGAAGTGGTACGCCCCCAGCGGTTCTTCGATTCAACTCAAGGGCGTGCCGGCCGACATCGTCGTGCCCTCCGTCTATTCGGTGCTCCCGGTCTCGGAGTCCGACCTCGATCGCCCCCTGCCTTGGGATTCCGTCACGCCCACGCTCACTAAGGCCGATGAAGGCGAGTGGCTGAAGGCCAAGCTTTCCGACGGCCTCATCGCCCAGCTCTCCGCCGGCTCCACCCGCCGCCAGTCCGAGCTCCCGGAATTCCTCACGCTCTCCCGCACGATTGACTGGACGAAGAGCCGGCAAGTCCGCAAAGACGTGTCCCTCTCGCTCGACCAGCGCAGCACCGAGCGCAAGGACGACTTAGAATTCCGTGAGCAGATTCGACGCGAACTCTCCGACTACGCGAAGAAAGCCTTCAAGGTCCAGGACGTGAAGCTCGATGCGGCCATCGAACAGGAGAAGAAGGAGGGCCCTGGCTCCGCCGCTAAGAGCAAGCGTGCCAGCCGCATGCGCGACCCCCTCGAAGATGACGATTGGCCGGATTACGATATCCAGCTCCAGGAAGCGGTGCGCATCGCAACCGACTGGACCGGACTCCTCCCCGGAGCATCGGTTGCCGCGGCCGCCGAGACGAAGAAGAAGTAAGCCTGCGGCGGGAATCCGCTGGCATGGTGAACTGCTGCGAAGCAAAGAGAGGCCGCCCACCCAGGCGGCCTTCTTGTTTGGGTAGGGACGTGATTGCCATCACGTCCGTTCGCGGACGGATCATGGAAGTCAGTAAGGCTAGCTAAGGCCCGACGAATCCATCCTGCGCCCTCTAAAGACGGCGATGGCAATCGCCGCCCTACCCTAGACACCCGAGCCAATCATCCGGTCTCCGGTTTCCCTTTGAGCGAAAAGCTGCCGCCACCTGCAGTTCATACTCCGCTTCGCCGCAGTTCCCCCGTGCCAGCAGACCCCCATGGCATCCTGTTTGATTTGCCCACCCTCCACCCACCCAACAACCTTACCCCATGCTCTCCCCCGAAGCGCTGACCTACGGCACTCTCCTGATTACGGGCTTCCTGATTCTACGTCGCTCGCGCCGCGCCGGCCTCGCCCTGCGCCGACAGCACGGCCTCATCGATGGCCAACCAGTCCAACTCCACACCCTGACCAACGCCCGCGGGATGGAAGTCTCGGTCAGTGAGTTTGGCGCCACGCTCACCTCGATCCGCGTGCCGGACATCCATGGCCGCCTCGACGAAATCACCCTCGGCCTCCGCTCGCTCGAAGACTACGTCGCAGGCAATCCCTTCCTCGGCAGCACCGTCGGTCGCTATGCCAACCGCCTCGCTAACGGCCAGCTCACCATCGATGGCCGTACGATCGCGCTCGCCCAGAACAACAACGGCAACCATCTGCACGGCGGCGTCCGGGGCTTCGATAAGCGCGTCTGGAAGTCCGAGGCCATCCGTACGGCCGACGCTTCGTCGGTCCGCCTCACCTATGTCAGCCCCGACGGCGAAGAGGGCTACCCGGGCACGCTCAGCGTAACCGTTACCTACACCCTGCCCGACGACGCCAACGAACTGACGATCGACTTTGCGGCGACGACCGACGCCCCGACGGCCTGTAACCTGACGAACCACGTGTTCTTCAATCTCGCCGGCCAAGGCAGCATCCTCGACCACCGCGTAACGCTTCACTCCGACCGCCTCGTGCCAGTCACAGATTCACTCATCCCGACCGGGCAGTTCATGAACGTGACGAATACGCCCTTCGACTTCCATCGCCCGCATAGGATCGGCGAACGCATCGGCGCCCCGCACGATCAGCTACGCCGCGGCCGTGGCTACGATCACTGCTACGACCTCGGCACGGACAAGTCCCTGAAGTCCGCCGCCTTCGTCGCCGAAGACTCCACCGGCCGCACGCTCGAAGTCCTGACCGACGCCCCGGGCCTCCAGTTCTACACGGGCAACTTCCTCACCGGTACCGTGCAAGGCCGCTGGGCCAAGCCCTTCGCCTTCCGCCAAGGCTTCTGCCTCGAACCCGGCTTTTTCCCGGACTCTCCGAATCAGCCAGCCTTCCCTCGCCTCGGCTACCCCAGCGGCATCCTGCGCCCCGGCGAACAGTATTCCCAGAAGCTCGTCTTCAGGTTCGGGGTCGTCCGCGGATAATCCGCGAACAAGGGGGTCTGCTGGCATGGTGAACTGCTGCGAAGCAGGGGCCTAAGGCTGGGACGTGATTACCATCACGTCCGTTCGCGGACGGACTGAGAGGATCGTCCAAGTTAGCTAAGGCCCGATGGCTTGCCACCTCCAGCCTCGAACGGCGGCGTTGGCAATCACCGCCCTACCCGAGACAACTAGGGCAGCACGCGGTGCTGCCCCTGCCTTCTGCTTCGCAGCATGCCAGCGTGCCAGCATGCCCCCACCGCACGCATTAGCGTGCGGTAGCATCCACCAACAACCACGACCAGGTGGCGACGACGCCGTCGGGTCGTGCGTTAAGCCGGTCGTAATCACGGAGGAGCGACTTGAGCTCGCTCGGCGAGAGCCGTGGATCGCCGGTCACGCCACTGCGATGGAGGTGACGGAAAAAATCGATGGCGCTCGGGTAGATCTCTTCAGACTCGAGCACGCCGTGGGCATGGACGTCGAACTTCGCGGCTTTGAGCAAGGCGAGCCACTGAGGTTCATCGCGCCAGCGCACCGGGCCTTCGCCGATGAGGTCGCGTAATTCGTTCAGACACGGATCACACGGGACGCCGAGTAAGAGTCGGCCGCCGGCCGGCAGTGCCGTATGCCAGTGACGGAGCACCGCAGCGGGATCAGCCGCCCAATGCAGCAAGCCAGTGGAAGCAAGCGCTCCAGCCTTCTCGATGGGACCGAAAGCATTATGCACTGACCAGTTGGCGGCGGGCACGGCCTGACGGCCAAGCTCGACCATCGCGGGCGAGGCGTCGGTGGCATCGACGTTCACGCCCTGGGCGAGCAGCGCTGAAGTGAGGAAGCCGGTACCGGCGCCGAGCTCGGTGACGCGGACACCGCGACGGAACGGTGCGAACGCGGCGAGCGCTTCGGCGAAACGCTTCTGTGGCGCGGCATGCGCGTCGTAGCTCTCGGCTCGTTCATGAAAACGCATGGGATTAGGGGGCGAGGAACTCGCGCAGGTCGTGCCCGAGTCCCTCTATAATATGACAACCGACGATGGCTTGGCAAACGCCCGGCGCATCTAGGAGCGCATCCTGATCGCCGACGTAGGCTTCCCAGCCGGGGCTGAGCCCCTGACGTCCAAAAGTAATCAGCGAGATACCCGCAGGCTGGGCGAGAAGGTCCAGTCCGGCCTGGAGGTATTCCTTTTCGTACGGCAAAGCGTCGCCGTCCAGCGGGGCCAGCCCGGCACGCTTCCGGAAGTCGGCCAAGGCCGCGGCGGCGTCGGTGTCGATCCAGCGTCGGAGATACTTCACCTGGGTCTCAGAGTGCTTCCCGCACTTGCCGTGCTCGGAACAAAACGATGTGAACGGGGCGAAGAGCAGCACCTTGGCCGGAAACTGGACACCGCGGGCGCCGGCCTCGAGGACGAGGTGCGCACCGAGCGACCAGGCGATGACGGCGTCGCAGTCGGAAAGGTTCTCGGCCGCTCCGACGACCGGCGGGTAGATGAGGTGCTCGGCATCGGGCGCATGGGCCAACGCGATGGCCTTCATCTCCTCGAGCGAGACGCCCCATCCGCCGATCCAGCCCATCTTCATGCGGCGACGCCTTTCAAGGCTGTGATAAAGGAGGCAAGCACGGCGGGAGAAAGGCCTTGGCGGAGCGAGATGCGGATGCGTCCGGTGCGCACGGGCACCGTGGGCGGGCGGATAGCCGAGACCATGAAGCCGGCGGCGCGCAGCGCGGTGGCGTATTTCAGGGTGACGTCGGAGTCGCCCAAGATGAGCGGGATGATCGGCGAGTCGCCCGAAGGCACCGCGAAGCCGGCTTCGAGCAGTCCGTCGCGCCAGGCATGGGAGAGCGCGTGGAGTTCGGCGCGTTCGGCGGACATCCCTTTCACGCGATCGACCGCGGCGAGCGCCGCAGCCGCGCAGGAGGGAGCGAGGTAGGTCGAGTAGACGAACTCCCCGGCGAAATTGATCAAGGCATCGCGGACCTCCGGGGCGTGCGAGAGCACATAGGCACCCTGCGAGCCTAGGCCTTTGCCAAGCGTTCCGACGACGATGTCCGCGGCGGCGAAGGCACCCTGCGCTTCCTGCAGTCCGGAACCGGTGGCACCATACCAGCCCGTGGCGTGGGCTTCGTCGAGCACCCAGCAGAAACCGAAACGCTTACGCAGCGAGGCCAGGCGCTTCAGGTCGGGGCTGTCACCGTCCATCGAGTAGACACTCTCGGTGACCACGAAGATGACGCCATCCAAAGCGGGCTCCTCGTGGAGCATGAGCTCGAGCGCATCGAGGTCGTTATGGGCGAACCGACGCAGGCGGGCGCCCGAGGCCATGATGCCGTCGAGCATGCTCGCGTGGACGAGTCGGTCGGCGAGGATGAGGTCGCCCTTCTTCGGCAGGCCACCAAGAACGGCGGAGTTGGCCGAGAAGCCGGTATTCATCACGAGCCCGTGCTCATAACCCTGCCAGGCGGCGAGGGTGTGCTCGAGCTTCTGGTGGATCTCGGTGTAGCCCGTGACGAGCGGCGAAGCGGACGAAGACGCACCCCATTCCTGGAGTGCGGCGACGCCAGCGGCGACGACCGCGGGATCGCGCGCGAGGCCAAGGTAATCGTTATCGGCTAGGTTGACGCGGGTGTCCGCCGAAGCGCGAGCGGTCAGCTTACGGCGCAGCGACGATCCTTCGCGCTGGGCGAGGGACTGACGCAGGCGCTGCAGCAGGGCTTCGTTCACCGCGGCAGGAAATGAAAGCGGGCGGATTTTTCGCCTTTGCCCGATTCGCCGAGTAGCGGAATCCAGGACTCGGCCAAGCCAGCGCGATTCGCGGCCGCGACTTCCTTCGAAGGCTTATTGATCGCGTTGAGCCAGACGCCGATGGGGCCGTCGTAACGGCGACGCAGGTAGGAGATCGCGAGACGCGCCTGATTGATCGCCCCGAGGCGATCTTCGACGACCACGATGGCGACAGTCGGCTTGATCGCCGCGGCGAAGTCCGCCCAATCCTTACCCTTGGGGTCAATGGGTACGGCCACACCGCCAGCGCCTTCGACGACGCGGCACGGCGCATGCGGGACGGCGCGGTAAAGTTTCAGCAGCAACGCGAGATCGAGCGGCTTGCGGGCCTTCTTCGCCGCGGCGAGCGGGGCGATCGGGGCCGGGAGCGTCAGCAGCGTATGCGCTTCAGCCCACTTGCCCGCGGCCTTCTTAGCGTCGGCCGGACGATCGGCGCCCGCACCTGACTCTACCGGCTTGATGACCTGCGTGAAGCCGTCGCGGGAAAGGCGACGCGCGAGCAGGCCCGCGACGTGGGTCTTGCCCACGCCGGTGTCGCTGCCGGTGACGAAGATGACGGCCATGTTATTTGCAGCCGCAACCGCCGTTGCCGCAGGATTCTTCAGCGGCGTTGGCGGCAGCGAACTCCGCCACGTTCGGCCATTCGGCTGGCTTAGCGTCCGCCGGGGCGAGGTCGCCGCGGTGGATACGACGAGCTTCGTCCGGGTGCATCGGGTGCAGGCCCAGGCGCTTCATCAGGTTCATGTCCTCTTCGATGTCGGGGTTACCCGTCGTGAGGAGTTTTTCGCCGAGGAAGATCGAGTTGGCGCCGGCGAGGTAGCAGAGAGCCTGCGTCTCGTCGTTCATGTTGGCACGACCGGCGGAGAGGCGGACCATCGCCTTCGGCATCAGGATACGGGCGACGGCGATCGTACGGACGAACTCGATCGTATCGACAAACTTGCGGCCCGCGAGCGGCGTGCCTTCGACGGCCACGAGGGCGTTGATGGGCACGGAGTCGGGCTGAGGGTCGAGTTGCGCAAGCTCGATGAGCATCTTTAGACGGTCGTCGACCGTCTCGCCCATACCGAGGATGCCACCGGAGCAAACTTCGAGGCCGGCCTTGCGGACGTTCGAGAGCGTCTGGAGACGGTCGTCGTAGGTGCGCGTCGTGATGATCTTCGAGTAATGCTCGCGAGAGGTATCGAGGTTGTGGTTATACACGTCGCAACCAGCCTGCTTGAGGCGGGAGGCTTGCGCTTCGCTGACCATCCCGAGCGTGCAGCAGACTTCGAGGCCGAGTTCCTTCACGCCGGATACGGTATTCAGGACACTGTCGAACTGCTTGCCGTCGTTCACGCGGCGCCACGCGGCTCCCATACAGAAACGGGTCGCGCCGCCGGCCTTGGCCTTGCGGGCATCGGCGAGAATCGCCTGCGTCTCCATGAGAGCTTCGCTTTCGAGGCCGGTCTGGTTGTGTACAGACTGCGGGCAATAGGCGCAGTCTTCGGGGCAGGCGCCCGTCTTGATCGACTTAAGCGTGCAGAGTTGCACGCCCGCCGGATCTTGATTGGCCTGGTGGACTTGCTGAGCCTTGAAGATCAGCGTGTTGAGCGGCAGATCATAGAGCGCTCGGGCTTCGGTGAGGTTGGGCATATGTAAAGAAGGTGGTAGCGGTTGGCGGTTAGCGGTTAGGAAAGTTACTTCAGGTAGGGTCGGCACTGCCTGCCGACCTAGTCTGCTTTAAGATTTGAAACGGTGTCGTCCATCGCGAGGCGGACGGCGCGCACGAGGTGCTTCACTTCGTCGGCTTGAATCGAAATCGGCGGTACGAACAGGATCGAGTCGCCCAGCGGACGGATGACGAGGCCATGGCGGCGGGCCGCCAAGGCGACGCGATAACCCGCACGGGTATCGGTCGGCCAGCGGTCCGTTGAGGACGGCTTGAATTCGACGGAGCCAGTGAGGCCGAGCTGACGGAACGTGCGCACGTGGGCATGGCCGGCGAAGGCGGCTTCCATCTCGCGGCCCAGCAGCGACGCGCGCTCGGCGACCTGACCTGAGGCGAGCATCGGCTTCAGCTTACGCAGCGAAGCGCGGGCGACCGCACAGCCGAGCGGATTACCGGAGAAAGTATGGCCGTGGAAGAAGGTCTTCCCTTCGGAGAACGGACCGAGGAACGCCCCGTAGATATTTTCGGAGGTCAGCGTCGCGGCCAGTGGCAGGTAGCCGGCAGCGAGGCCTTTCGCGAGGCAGAGGAAATCCGGGACCACGCCTTCGAGTTCCGAGACCGTTAGCGCACCTACGCGCCCGAAGCCCGTGAAGACCTCGTCAAGGATCAGGTGTACACCGTATTGACGGCAAAGGGCCGCGACAGCTTTCACGAAGCCGGCGGGCTGCTGGACCATGCCCGCGGCGCCCTGAACGCGGGGTTCGAGGATCAGGCAGGACGTAGTGGCGGCATCGCGCTCCAGGAGTGTCTTCAACGCGGCTAGCGAGGCAGACGCATCGGAGCGGGACACCTTCCCTGCGCATTCGGAATGGACCGGGGCCGGGAATGTCTGCGCGGCGAAGAGCCACGGGTTGAAGCGGCGGTGGAACTCGGAGCGTTCGCCGACCGCCATCGTCCCGAAGGTGTCGCCGTGGTAGGCGCCTTCCATCGAGATGACCCCGCGCTTGGCTTCCTGGCCGACGAGCTGCCAATACTGGAACGACAGCTTCAGGGCGACTTCCACGGCGTTGCTACCGTTGTCGGTGTAGAAGCAGCGCGGCAAGGCCCCGTCCGTCAGCCCGGCGAGATCTTCGGCGAGCTCGGTCGCAATCGGATGGTTCAAGCCGAGGAGCGTCACGTGGGCAATCTTCTCGGACTGTTCACGCAGGGCGCGGTTCAGGTCGGGGTCGTTATGGCCGTGGACGTTCGTCCAGACCGACGCATTACCGTCCAGGTAGCGCTGCCCTTCCCCGTCGATCAGCCAGCTGCCTTCGCCTCGGACAAGATGCAGGCGAGGGTTGTCCTGGTATTCCCGCATCTGGGTAAACGGATGCCACCCGAAGCGCCGGTCGGCGGCATCGAGGGCGTCCGCGAGGGACGAAGCAGCTGCAGGGGCAGTCGGCACACCCCTTATCTAGGGCCCCCGAGGGTCATTGTTAAGCCAGAAGTAGGGGGAGGTTTACAATGACCCTCCCCTCCAAACTTCGATTGGTCACGAGGGTGGTTATCCCCAAGCCGCCGTTGAGCCGATCGATATCCATACCTCCGTCCGCGAACGGACGGCTGAGGATAGCCGTTCCCACCTCAAGCCAAAATGTACCTGCTGTCAGCCATGCCTTCTGTATTAGATTCGCAGCATGTCACCATGCCAGCTGATCCCCCTCGCGGCTCCGCCGCGCCTACTTCACCTCGAGGAACTTGAAGCACACGGGCGCGCCGACTTCAAAGTGCGTACCCGTCGGCGAGAGTGCGCCAGTCGCCTGGTCAATCTTGAAGAGAAAGACCGTGTCAGAGCCCTGATTGCCGACGACGAGCCAGCGGCCAGTCGGATCGACACCAAAACCGCGGGGGGTCTTACCCTGCGATAAAGTATGGCCGACGAGCGTGAGCCTACCAGAGGCGGCATCGACCGCATAGGTGACGATGCTGTCATGCCCACGATTGGAACCGTAGAGGAACTTACCGGATGGGTGTAGGATGATTTCCGCCGTCGAACCGCCCTTGCCATCGAAGCCCGCGGGAATTGAGGGCAGGCTTTGGATTTGTTGCAGGCTGCCGCGACGGGCATCGAAGGTGAACGCGGTGACGGTCAGCGAATGCTCGTCGATGTTGTAGCAGAACTTGCCATCGGCGCTAAAAACCAGGTGGCGCGGATGCGTGCCAGCGGTGGTGGGCGTGAAGGCCGGCTCAGCGGCACTAAGTTCACCCGTGGCGGCGTTGAAGCGATAGCTATAGATGCGGTCGAGGCCGGCATCGCAGCTGAGCGCGAACTGATTACCCGGAGCAAACTCCGTGGCATGAGCGTGAGGCTTCTGCTTCGGACCCAACGTCGGATGCTTGTCGACCCAAGCCGAAGGTGCGAGCTGGCCATCGGCGCTGATGGCGAGCGAGGAGACGCTGCCGTCGCCGTAATTCGAAACGACGATCGTCTTGCCCGTCTCATCAATCGCGAGGTGGCACGGCCCGTTGCCGTTAGGGGCTTGAGAGTTGATCGGGGTGAGTTTGCCGTCGGCACCAATCGTGAAGCCCGCAATCGCGCTACCCTTCGGGCCTCCTTCGCCGGCCGCAAAAAGGTATTTGTGATTCGGGTGAATCGTGATCCAAGAAGGATTGCCCATCGCGCCGGCCAATTCCGGTGCGCTCATCTCACCCGTGGCGGGGTTCAGCCGAGACACATAGATACCCTGGCTCTTCTTGCCCGTGTAGGTGCCGATGTAGACCAGGACCGTGCCCGGCTTCACCGCTTCGGCCGCGATCGCTGGCCCTGCGACGGTAGACAAAAAAATGGCCGACAAGAGTAACGTGCAGAGGGTACGAGGAAGAGAGCGCATAGGTGGGGTAGCGGGGATTAAGGCCTAAACCCAGCCCACTTCCAGCCCTGTTATGAGCTTACTCACGGTAGGGACGGCTCTCCGAGCCGTCCGTTCGCCGACGAAGGTGCGGACCTCGATTGGGACAACGGCGGGCTCGGAGAGCCCGCCCTACCCTCACTTCAACTTCAGCGCTTCGTTCGTCTTCGCGACGATTGCGTCCGAGATGATCTTATACGCGGGGCCCGACCAATGGTATTCATCCCCCGCGGCCAAGTCCAGGCGGGCGGCGAGCGGCGTATACATGTCGATGACCTCGATGCCCTCTTCCTTCATGACCTGCTCGGCGAGGCGGTTGATCCGCAAGACAATCGGGTTCTTGTCGCCCAGAGCCGTGACCGGCTTGCCTGGCTCGGTGCGGCGGGCGGTATGCGGGGTCGTGGCGATCCAGAACAACTTGGCCTTCGGAGCACCAGTCTTGAATCCGCGCACGATGGCGCGTGTGGTGTCGATGATCTGCTGGTCCGTGGCTTTTTCCGGCGTCCAAGAAAGCGAATGCAAGCCGTTGTTAAAGAAGACCAAGTCGAAGTCGGCGACGGAGGCCGCCTGCTTAATCAGCCCGTCGACCTTCGTATCAAGCCCGCCGACGAAGTGGCTCCAGTGGTACGCGTACACCTTACCTTCGAGCGCTGGCAGCAGATAGCCGCGGTAGCCACCCGAAATCGAGTCGCCATAGAAGAGTAGCTTCGGGCGCTTCAGGTCGACGACCGTGGGTGCATCAACCATCCAGTTCTTTCCAGCGATGGCGCCGCGCGGCTCCGAGGTCACCTTCTCCTTGGGCGACTTATAAGCGAAGTCAGAACCGTAGACCTTGAGCGCCGTAATCTTCGCTGCCGGGAAAGGCTTTTCTCGGGGAAGGAGTTTCTTGCCCACCCACATCGGTTCATCGTTCGGCAACAGCAGTACGAAATATTGGCCGGTCGGATACTCGTTCAGATAATATGTCGGGCTACCCTTCCGGACAGCGACCGTGAAGGCATAGGGTGTGTTCGCCAGCAGCTTGAGGCGCTTATCGCCGATGTGCATCCCATTGATGATCGGACGGTGGGCTTGGAACGTGGGGAAATTAAGGAAGGTGAGCCCAAGGCCCGTATCCTCGCCGTCTTTCTGCTGCTTGAGCAGCACATGCATCGTCGTGCCGTCGGTGAGCTCAGGGAAGGTGACCGTCACCTGGACGGTGAAGTTCTTCTGATCCGGGAAAGCCGAGGGCGGAATACCGAAGTAGTTTTCTCCGCCGACCGTCACGCTGCCGTCCGCCGCCTGGACGGCGCCATGGTTAAGGGCCGCGGGGATCTTGTCCTTCGCCAAGTCCCAGAGCGGCGCCTGCGCCGAGAGCGTCGCGGAAAAGCCGGCCAGGAGCAGAGCTGAAAGAAGTCGTTTCATGACGTCGATACAAAGCCCGCGCCGACCCCTGTCGAACCCAACCCTGAAACCTGGGCACAAAAAAGGCGCCGGGGTGCGGCGCCTGATTTGTCGATGAGCCTGACGGCTTATTCGAAGTCGTAGATTTTGACGGAATCCCAATAGGCCTTGCAGTCGGCGATGAAGGCCTGGTGGATCGGGTCGATCTGGTAGGCGTCATGGTCGGCATGGCTCTTGAAGACGAAGAACTCGGCGAAGTCGTAGGAGGTGTCGATAATCGGACGGACGGCGTGGGTGCTCGGGATGCCGACGTAGCCGCTGTGGATGGACTTGATGGCGAGCAGGCCGCGTAGCTTGGTCTCGAATTCCGCACGCTGGGCGGCGGTGATGTCCTTTTTCAGGTAGAAGAAGACGATGTGGTGGAACATAGGAAGGCAAGGTTTGGCCAAGTCCCGACCGAAGGGAACAGCAAAGTGCGCCAGCCAAAGGCGTCCTTGCCTCAGGACGACCTCGGGACACGCTGGCGCCCTCGCATGCAGTCCCTTGTTCCTCTCTTCCCGGAAGTCACGCCCACCCAGTGGGAGCAGCTGACCGCCATGGCCGCGCTCCACCGCGAGTGGAACGAGAAGATCAACCTGGTCTCGCGAAAGGACATCGAGAACCTCGAACGCCATCACTACGCCCCGTGCATCGCGGCGGTGAAGTTCCTCAAACTCATGGACGGTTGCCGCGTCATGGACGTCGGCACCGGCGGCGGCTTCCCTGGCCTCATCCTCGCCGTCCTCTACCCGAAGGCCCGCTTCACGCTCGTCGACTCCGTCGGTAAGAAGATCACCGTTGTCACGGATATCGCCGAGCGCCTCGGCCTCAAGAACGTCGACGTCAAGAACGCTCGCGCCGAGACGATGAACCACGAGCACGACTTCGTCACTGGCCGCGCCGTGGCCGACCTCCGCACGTTCGTCCACAACACCCGCCAGCTCCTGTGCAAGGGTGCCAAGCATTCCCTGCCTAACGGCGTCCTCTACTGGCAGGGTGGCGACCCCGCGGTCGAGGCGGAGCTTTCCTTTTTGAACCCGGTGTTCAGCTTCGAGCTGCGCCCCCTCCTCTGGAACGACGATAAATTTGAGGGGAAGCGTATCGTGCTCTACCGCAGCCAGGACCTCCTGCGCTGCAAGAAGCCCGACCTGCCGGGGATGACACAATAGGTGCGCCCTGTGCCTTGACCCGTGGACGGCAACCCGCACGGTAAAGGCGATGTCCCGTCAGAGACTCCCACTTAACCCGGCCGGCGAGCGCCTTGAGGCCCTCCTGCGCCAACGCATCGTCTACCTCGACGGCGCAATGGGCACCATGATCCAGCAGCTCAAGCTGCAGGAAGCCGACTACCGCGGCGACCGCTTCGCCAGCCACCCGGGCCAGCTCAAGGGTAACAACGACCTCCTGGTTATCACCAAGCCGGCCGTCATCCGCGACATCCACCGCGCCTACCTCGACGCCGGCGCCGACATCCTCGAGACGAATACCTTCAACGGCACGTCCATCGCGATGGAAGACTACGCGATGACGGACCTCGTCCGCGAGTTGAACACGGAAGCGGTCAAGGTCGCCCGTGAAGCCGTCGATGCCTTCAAGTCCGCCAACCCCGGCAAGGACGCCTTCGTCGCCGGCGCCATCGGACCGACGAACAAGACGCTGTCGATGTCCCGCGACGTCAACGATTCCGCCAAGCGCGACGTAACGTTCGTCCAGGTGCGTGATTCCTACCGCGAACAGGTCGACGCCCTGATCGACGCCGGCGCGGACCTCCTCCTCTGCGAGACGGTCTTCGACACGCTCGTCCTTAAGGCCGCCCTCTTCGCGATCGACGAAGCCTTCGAGGCCCGTGGCTTCCGGATTCCGGTGATGATCTCCGGCACGATCACCGACCAGTCTGGCCGCACGCTCACCGGTCAGACGACCGAGTCGTTCTGGAACTCCGTCCGCCACGCCCAACCGATCAGCATCGGCATGAACTGCGCCCTCGGCGGCGAGCAGATGCGCCCGCACATCGCCGAGCTCGCGCGTAAGGCCGACATCTTCGTCTCGTGCTATCCGAACGCCGGCCTGCCCAATCCGCTTTCCCCGACGGGCTTTCCCGAAGGCCCAGAAGACACTGCCGCCATCCTTGAGACCTTCGCCCGCGACGGCCTGGTCAATATCGTCGGTGGCTGCTGCGGCACCACGCCCGCCCACATCGCCGCGATTCGCCGCCGCACCGAGAAGTATCCGGCGCGCGTCCCTGGTGCCGTCCAACCCGCGCTCAAGCTCTCCGGCCTCGAGTCGCTGAACATCGTCGGCGGCCCCGGTACCTTCGTGAACGTCGGCGAGCGTACCAACGTCGCCGGCTCCAAGATCTTCAAGGGCCATATCGAGAAGGGCGACTACAAGGCCGCCCTGCGCGTCGCCAAGCAGCAGGTCGAAGCCGGCGCCACGGTCATCGATATCAACTTCGACGAAGGCATGCTGGATGGCGCCGCGGCGATGACGAAGTTCCTGAACATGGCGGCGACCGAACCGGACATCACCAAGGTGCCGTTCATGATCGATTCGTCGAAGTTCGACATCATCGAGGCCGGCCTGCGCTGCGTGCAGGGCAAGGCCATCGTGAACTCGATCTCACTGAAGGATGGCGAGGAGAGCTTCGTGCAGCGCGCCCGCCTCTGCCGCCGCTACGGCGCCGCGATGATCGTCATGGCCTTCGACGAGAAGGGCCAGGCCGCGACGCTCGCCGACAAGATCCGCATCTGCGTCCGCGCCTTCGGCATCCTGACCGAGCAGGTTGGCGTCGACCCGCAGGATATCATCTTCGACCCGAACATCCTGACCATCGGCACCGGCATGAAGGAGCACGACCGCTACGCGGTGGACTTCATTGAGGCCGTCACAGAGATCAAGCGCCTCTGCCCCGGCGTCCGCACCTCGGGCGGACTGTCCAACGTCTCCTTCTCTTTCCAGGGTAATAACAAGGTCCGCGAGGCTATCCACTCCGTCTTCCTCTACCATGCGGTGAAGGCCGGGCTCGACATGGCGATCGTCAATGCCGGGATGCTCGAGGTCTACACCGAGATCGACCCGGAGCTACGCGACCTCGTCGAGGATCTCGTGCTTTGCCGCCGCGAGGACGCCACGGACCGCCTGCTCGAAGCCGCGCCGCGGTTCGCTGCGACCAAGACCGAAGGTGCCGACACCTCCAAGAAGAACGAATGGCGTAAGCTCGGCGTCGAAGCCCGCCTCGAACACGCCCTGGTGAAAGGCATCGACGACCATGCCGTCGCCGACACCGAGGAAGCCCGCCTCAAGCTGGGTAAGCCGCTGCTCGTCATCGAAGGCCCGCTGATGGACGGCATGCGCGTCGTCGGTAAGCTCTTCGGCGAGGGCAAGATGTTCCTCCCCCAGGTGGTGAAGTCGGCCAAGGTCATGAAGACCGCAGTCGCGCACCTCGAGCCGTTCATGGCCGCCGAGAAGGTCGGCGGCTCTACCCAGGGCACCTTCCTCATTGCGACGGTCAAGGGCGACGTCCACGACATCGGCAAGAACATCGTCGGCGTCGTGCTCGCCTGTAACAACTACGCCGTCACCGACCTCGGCGTCATGACGCCCACCGAGAAGATCGTCGCCGAAGCCCAGCGCCTGAAGCCTGACTTCATCGGCCTGTCCGGCCTGATCACGCCCTCGCTCGACGAGATGATTACCGTCGCCCAGGAATTGAAACGCGCGGGCATCCACACCCCCCTGCTCATCGGCGGCGCCACCACCTCCAAGGAGCACACCGCCATCAAGCTCGCCCAGCATTACGACGGCCCGATGGTGCACGTCGGCGACGCCTCGCTCGTCACGACCGTCTGCAGCGACCTGCTCAATCCCGCCAAGCGCGAAGGCTTCGTCGGCGACCTCAAGACCACGCAGACCGAGATGCGTGAGGCCTACGAGAAGCAGCAGCCCGCCGTCGTCATCCCGCTGGCCGAGGCTCGTAAGCGCCCGCTCGTCACCACCGCACCAGTGCAGCCCGTGCCGCGTAAGACCGGCGTGACGCTCTTCGAGCGCATCGACCCAGCCGCGGTGGCCGAGATCATCGACTGGACGCCGTTCTTCATCACCTGGTCGCTGAAGGGCGCGTTCCCGCAGATCTTCAAGTCAGCCAAGTATGGTAGCGAAGCGCGCAAGCTCTTCGACGACGCCCGCGTCGAGCTGGACGACCTGATCCGCGGCAACCGCTTCCATCTCCGGGGCGCCGCCGGCCTCTGGGCCGCCCGTCGCGTCGGTGATGACGTCGAGGTCTACGGCGACGAAACTCAGGCCAAGCAGATCGGCCGTTTCCACTTCCTCCGCGATCAGCGTCAGCGTCCGAAGGTGACCACCTGTCGCTCGCTCGCCGACCTCGTCTCGACGCAGAGGGGCGACCACCTCGGCGCCTTCGCCGTGACCGCTGGTCAGGAGATCGAAGACTACGCTGCTTCCTTCAAGGCGAAGGACCCCTTCCGCCAGATTCTCATTCAGGCCCTCGCCGATCGTCTCGCCGAAGGTTGCGCCGAGTGGCTGCACCGCGAAGTCCGCAAGGAGCTCTGGGGTTACGCTCCGAACGAGGCCCTCACCGTCGAAGAACTCGTCGATGAGAAGTATGCCGGACGTCGTCCCGCCGCTGGCTACCCAGCCTGCCCCGAGCACACCGAGAAGGCTGAGCTCTGGCGCCTGCTGGACGCAGACCGCCTCGGTTGCACCCTGACCGAATCGTACGCCATGAACCCGGCCGCTTCGGTGTCCGGTCTCTATTTCGGTAATCCCCAGTCGATCTACTTCGACGTCGACAATATCGGCCGCGACCAGGTCGAGGATTACGCCAAGCGCAAGGGCTGGACCATCGAGCAGGCCGAGAAGTGGCTGCGCCCGGTGCTCGGCTACAAGACCTGACCATGGAAGCGCGTGAACGGGAGAAGCTTGTTGCGATCGTAGGAGCGGAAGATGCCGCCGCGGTTGAACGCTTCCTCGGCGCTTGCGCGCTATGCACCTTGGTCGAGGCCGCCGATGGCGTCGACAGCGACTGGCCCGAGTGGGCGCGCGCTGCGGCCGTGCTCCAGCGCTGGCTCGAAGCCGCCGGACGGGACGCTGACGCCGAACGTAAACTCGGCTACCTGCATTGCACCGTCGACGCGCAGAAGGTCGTCCCCACCGCGGTCCGCCCTGCCCTACCGCAAGCCGTCGCCCGGATGCTGAAGGATCACGGATTCGCGGAGTGAGGTAGGGACGTGATTGCCATCACGTCCGTTCGCGGACGGATATGCGACTTCACCGAGCCTAGCTAAGGGCCGATGGCTTCCCAATGCGGTCTCGAACGGCGGTGATGGCAATCACCGCCCTACCCGAGACAGACTAGGGCAGCACGCAGTGCTGCCCTAGTCTCGATACAGCTATGTCGTGACGCGGTCCCGACCCTACCCAAGGCAACCCATCGATTCAGCCCTCGATTCAGTCATCGATACTGCACTCGATGCAGTCCTCTATCTTCCCTTCGCCACTTCGGCGCGGGCTTTGGCGAGGACGTCGGCGAGTTTCACTTCGGCTCCGCCTTGGCGCTTACTTTCGTCGGCGGCTTCCATGAAGGTATAAAGTTCGAGGGTCTCTTCGGCGGAGACCTGCGCCTTACCCGTGCGGAACATCTTCACGACGGCTTCGAGGAGGACTTCATAGCCGTCGAACTTGCCGATGTCGGCTTCGCCTTTGTCGCCGATGGCCTTACCGCCGTAGGGTCCGCCCTTGGCCTTACGATCAGCTTCGCGATAGATGCCCACGCGTCCGTCGCCCCAATTACCCGTGACCTGGATCAAGCCTTCGGGAGTCTTGTCGCGCTTCACCGAGAGGCAGCCCGTGCCCATGACGGTGTACAGGCTTTCGCAACCATGGACGCCATACCAGTAGAGATCAGGGTGATGCGGCTCGAGGCTGGCTGGGCTGGTCGCGTAGGCTGTCTTGACCTTACCAATGGAGCCTTGGGCGACCGCTTGGGTGCTCGCGGCAAAGCGCAGGGAGGAGGAACAGAAGTAAACTACGCCTGCTTTCTTGGCCGCTTCCTGGAGGCGGATGACGTCGGCGAGCGAACCGGCGATCGGCTTGTCGATGTAGACGGTCTTGCCGGCCTTGAGTACCGGCAGGATCTGCTCGAGGTGCACGCGGCCGTCGTTGGACTCGAGCATCACGAAGTCGACCTGCGCACAAAGCTTCTCAATCGAATCGACGATCTCGACGCCCATACCCTTGAGGCTCGCGGTGTATTCCGGGACGCGCTTGGTGCTCTCCAGGATATCCTTGCTGCCTTGGGCGAAGGCATGCGTGACGCGGAAGCCGGAATACTTCGCTGCATCAGCAGGATTCTTCGGACCCTTGTTGAAGACCGTCGTGAACGCCACCACGTGTCCGGTATCGAGACCGATGATGCCGATCTTCTTCGGGGCCTCTTCGGCGAAGAGCGTGGAGACGAAGACGGACGCAATGGCGACCATGCGGGCAAGACTGGGGAGGGTCATCCCTTTTTGTAAATCAACGGCACCGCGCTGACAAGCCCACGGGGCCCCGGTTAACGCAGGACTTCAAGCAATTGATAGGCCTGTCGTGCCATCAATATGCCCAACGCCGTCCAGAGCACGCCCGTCGCGCGATCCACCCAGCGGATCGTCGCTGCATCCTTCAGGCGTACGCGCAAGCGATCGCCTACCATGGCGTAGAAACTCATCACTGAGATTTCCGAGCCCAAGGTGCAGAGCAGGAATACGCCCGTCGTCGACCAGGCGAACCGGTCCGACGGCACGTTCGCCGCCTGGATGATGACAATCATCCAAGGAATCGTCTTCGGATTGGAGAAATTCACCCAAGCACCGCGGAAGAAAAGCCGCCATGCACCGGCCTCGAGCGCCGCGCCCTCGGGCAAGCTGGAACGCGGGCGTAGGAGATGGGTCGCGCCAAGATACAAGAAATAGGACATCCCGGCCGCCGCGATGAGGAAGCGCGCCGCTGGGAAATGCTGCGTCAGCCAGAGCGTACCGAAGAGCGAAAGGAACAAGTGGGGCGTCTCGCCGATCGCGAGACCGAGCGTATGCCAGAAGGCGCGCCGCTGGCCGTAGCGGAGGGAGGTCTCGATCGTCGACAGTGCCGCCGGCCCGGGCGAGAGGCTCGCGATCAGGCAGGAGGCGATGAGCAGGCCGATGTCCATCCGCGCTTAGCGGAGGGACTGCTTCCAGCGGGCGATCTCGCGGGCGACGGCCTTAGGGCCGGGCATACCCGTGTTCTCACGCGCGGCGAAACCACGCTGCAGGCTGAAGACGTCGCGCCAGCCCTTCGTGAAGGCCTTGTCGGCAGTCAACGCAGCGGCGTCGGAAAGTTTGTCGAGCGGCACGCCAGACTTTTCGGCAAGCGCGACGAGGCGACCGACGGCGTGGTGGGCGTGACGGAAAGGCATGCCCTTGCGGACGAGCCAATCAGCGAGGTCGGTGGCGAGGAGCGCGGGATCAGAAGCGGCGGCGAGGCAGCGGGCCTTGTGGAACTTCGTACCGGCGAGCGTGGCGTCAGCCACGGCGACGGACAGGATCAGCTGGTCGGCGGCGTCGAAGAGCGGTGGCTTGTCGTCCTGCAGGTCGCGGTTGTACGTGAGCGGCAAGCCTTTCGTGAGCGTGAGCAGGTGCGTGAGCGAAGCCTGGAAGCGCGCGGCCTTGCCCCGGAGGAGCTCCATGGAATCTGGATTACGCTTCTGCGGCATCAGCGAAGAGCCCGTCGAAAATTCGTCGGGCATGCGCGCGAAGCCGAACTCCGCGGAGGACCAGAGCACCATGTCCTCGGCGAGGCGAGAGAGGTGGACACCGCACAGGGCGGCGGCGAAGCAGAACTCCGTGGCGGGATCGCGGTCGGCGACGGCATCCATGGAATTACGGGTGACCTGCGGACGGCCCTTGGCGTCGACAAAGCCAAGGAGCTTCGCCGTGACTTCGCGACGGATTGGGAGGGTCGTGCCGGCGATGGCGCCGGAGCCCAGCGGGCACCAGTTGGCGGAGGCCTTGGCGGCAGCGAGACGCGTGCGGTCGCGGCCAAACATCTCGGCGTAGGCGAGCAGATGGTGGGCGGCGGAGACCGGCTGGGCGCGCTGCAGGTGCGTGTAGCCCGGCAGGATCACGTCGGAGTTGGCCTCAGCGAGCTTCACCAAAGTTTTGAGCAGAGAGACGAGGGCTTCATCGGCGGCGTCGCACTGGTCCTTGATCCAGAGACGGACGTCGGTGGCGACCTGGTCGTTACGCGAGCGGGCCGTGTGCAGCTTGGCGGCGGCCGGGACGCGCTGCGTGAGCGCGCTCTCGATGTTCATGTGCACGTCCTCGAGCTCGCGGCTCCATTTGAACTTACCAGCCGCGATCTCCTTGGCGATGGCGTCGAGGCCACGCAGGATGGCGTCACGTTCCTTCTGGGTCAGGATACCGGCCTGGGCGAGCATCGTGGCATGGGCCTTCGAGCCGCGAATATCCTGGGCCCAGAGACGATGGTCGAACGAGACCGACTCACCGAAACGCAGCATCAATTCGGCAGGACCGGCGCTGAACCGGCCGCCCCAGGTAGCCTGGGCTTTCTTCCGTGCGGACATGACCAAGCAATGCCCCCGGGAAGGCGGGCAGGCAAGCAAGGATGCTCAGCGGCTGGCCTGAGCCGGCACCGGCTTCGGGGGCGTAGCCATACCACGAGCGCCGTCGAGGCGAATCACAATCTCACCCGGCTCGGCGACGCCCATGCGTTCGCGGGCTTGGTCATGGACGAATCCTGGGTCGCGGCCGAGGCGTTCGACGTAGCTCTGAATCTGGGAGCGCGTGCGCTCGAGGGTGGCGTAAGCCTGCTCCTTCTGATGTTCGTTAGCACGGATGCCGGCGAGGCGGGCAGTCTCATCGCCATAGGTCGACCAAGTGAAAGCCAACACCGTGCAGAAAAAGATGAACGAGGCCCAGAGAAACAGTTTCTCTGTCTGCGGGTTTCGGGACGAGGGCTCTCTTTCCATGACGACTGCACGAGTGAAAGCGGAAATCTGATACGGAGCGAGGGGAAAATTACCGGCCTACTTTACCGCCTGCTGCGCCACCGCGGCCAGGGAGCCGCTGAACTCCATGAACCCCCAGACGATCACGCCCGTGATGGAGACGTAGAGCCAGACCGGGAAGACCCAGCGGGTGAGCTTCTTGTGCTCCTCGAAGCGTCCCTGCTTGGCCAGCCAGACGGCGCGGATAATGAAGGGGGTGACGACGATCGCCAGGATGACGTGCGGGATCAAAATCAGAAGGTAGAGGGATTTCAGACCGGCCCAAACCGAGGTCGGCTCGGGTGCATAAGTGATGTTGGTGCGGCCTAGCGCGACCCAGAGGTGAACCTTCGAGGCCAGGTATAGCGCAAGGAAGAGGGCTGAGGTCAGGACCGCGACGCCCATTGCCTTGCCATGGCCGGCACGGTCGCCGGCCTTGATACGGAAGTAGCCTACCAAGAGGAAGACGGTGGCGAGGGCGTTCATCCCGGCGACGGAGCGGGAAAGAAGTTCGGTGGTGGAAGCCATGGGACGAAGAAGAGCCATTTTCCGGGAAAAGCCAACCCCGGGGTGGCCTTAATCTTCACTTAAGTCGATTTCTGGTATGCTATTAACAACTCCCATGAACCCGTCTCTCCTCACCCTCTTGTTCGCCGCCAGCTTGGCCGCCGAAGCCACCAAAGGCCCGGCCATGATCAAGGCCGACAACGAGCCACCCGGCCAGAACAGGGTCACCATCACGGTCAAGGGCGACAAGCGCATCATCGAATCCAACGGCATCCCGGACCACAAGGTCGCCCAGTACCCCACCCGCGGAAACCCCAACGCTATCTCCGAGCAGAAGTATCATCTCGAAGTCCCGGCCAACCCTAAGCCCCTCGAAGGCGGAGCCATCGGCCGGATGATGTCCGCTTGGGGGGTGGCCCTCAACGGCGTGGTCTTCGACCCAGGCACCGCCGAAGTCTATAACGAGGGCGACCGGAGCAGCCCTTGGCATTACGAGGCGCTGATGAGCAACACCGAGATGGGGACGACCCCGAAGATCAAAGTCGGACTCGGCCTCGACCAGAATCACGGTCACGTCCAACCTAACGGCGCCTACCATTACCACGGCCTACCCACCCTGCTCATCGAGCGCCTCGGCGGGGACGACAAGAAGATGACCCATGTCGGCTGGGCGGCGGACGGCTTCCCGGTTTACGCAATCTATGCCTTCGCCAAATCCGAGGACCCCAAGAGCGCACTGAAGAAGATGAAGAGCAGTTACCGCCTCAAGACCGCCGACCGCGGCGGCGACGGCAAGGAAACCCCGACGGGGAAACCCGACGGCTCGTTCGGCCTCGACTTCGAATACGTCGCGGGCTCCGGCGACCTCGACGAATTTGGCGGCCGGACCGGCGTGACCCCGGAGTTTCCGAAAGGCACCTACTACTACGTGATGACCGAGGAATACCCTTTCATCCCGCGTAAGTTCAAGGGCACCCCTGACCCCTCCTTCAGTAAACAGAAGATGGACCCGCATGCCAACCTCGGCGGCCAAGGCGGACCCGGCGCGAAGGGCGGCAAGAAGGGCAAGAAAGGGCCGCCACCTGGTGGCTTTGGTGGCCCGCCTCCGGGCGGCCCACCCCCCGAAGGCGCGGCGAAATAATCCGCCGTACAAGCGTTCGCCGCACGGTGAACGCCAAGGTAGGGGCGTGGCTACGCAGCGCCCTTTCCGCGGAGGGAGGGCATGACGTAGTCCTGCCCCTACCTTAGGCCACCATCCGGCGGCCTCCCGAGGCAGCGAGAATACTTACGCGCCCTGTTTAGGGTCGAACTTCTTCTTTGGCTCTTCGGCTGGCGCAGGAACCGTATTTCCAGGAAAGCCCGGCAGCGTGAAGCCCTTACCCTCGACAAGCTTCAGGCGGCGACGGACTTCGGCTGGCAATTTCTCGACGTCTACCTTTTCCGTGACATCGCCATCGAAGAGCGTCTTGCCGTCGCGATCCTTCACCACGGCACGCTTCTTGCCATCCTTCTCCTCGAGCGAGACGGTGCCCTCGCCATCCGATGCCATCGACGTGGAAGAAGATTTCGCACCGTTGCCGAAACTGAACGAGAACGAATGTGAAGAGGAGGAACTGGGGGGCGACTGCGTGCGAAGCTCGTCCGCCGACTTAGCACCTGCGCGGGCCGCAGGGGGTGGCAGGATACCCGACTGCATATCCTGCAGCTGCTTGAGAACTTCAGGCGGAATCACGCCGCCCGGACCTATCGTGATACCGTTAGGTGTCTCGATGCTGCCTGCTCGACCGGAGCGTGTGCCGGCGCGAGCCTGCGCGGCGACCTTCTCCGCCGGCCTAGATCCGAGCGCGAATTCGACGACCATCGGTTCGACGCCGCGCACGAGCGTAAGCTTTACCTTATCGCCTGGCTTACGCGTGCGGACGAGCGCCCGGAATTGTTCGGCATTGAAGAGCATCTGGTCGTCGAGGCGCGTGAGGATGTCGCCTTCTTCGACCTTGCCCACGGACGGGCCCTTAGGGTCGATGAAGCCGACCTGGATGCCGACGCCGGCCGGCACCGTGGCGCTAGCCGCCTCGACGCGCGGGCCGACATTAAGGCCGGCGTAAGCGACCTCGTCGGTGGCGGCAGCCTTGGCGGCGGGGGTCTCATTATCCTTATTCTTGGCCTGCATCGGGCTGACGAGCCCGGCGAGCAGGAGCATGTGGAGGGGGATCTGGCGGAGTGAGTTCATGGTAGGGCCTTTAAAGGAAAGCGAAGGTGGGCGGAGGATTTGTTCAGTTGGTTTCGAGCGGCAACAGCGTCAGCTGGTCGTTCGGGCGATAGTTGATTAGCCGAGTATTACTGCGAGTGTCTTCCCAGCGAGTCGTGTCCTGCCAGCGCACCCGCATCGGTCGGGCGTATGAACCATCATTCATCTGCACCGGACGGAAGAACTGCACATCCGGGCGCGACTGCTCGACGTGCACAAGCTGATAGTTTGGGGACTCGGTTTCGGCGACACCGCCGAGGAAGACGAAGGCCGCCACGAAGGCGGCAGCGAGCGCGGACAATCCGGCGGACCAGGCGATGACGAGGCCGCGGCGAGACGATGAAGCGTCGAGCTCGTGGGCAAGGTGGGCGGTCACGGCGGGGCCGGGTGCGCGCGGGCGGAGCGAGGCTAGAGCCTGTTCGATATCGTGGTCGGGGTCAGTCATGGGTGCGGGCGGTGATATGTTTGCGCAGGGCCTCCATGGCATAGCGCCACCGCGAAGCCGCGGTGTTGGGAGAAATCGAAAGTTGTTCGCCGATCTCTTCGAAGGTCAGGTCGCCCCAGACTTTGAGGACCACGACCTCGCGCTGCTCGGCGGGTAGGAGCTTCAGCGAATCGGCGAGGGCGGCCAAGCGCGGGTCGGCCTCGGACTCGAACCACGTCACCGTGTCCATGTCGTCACCCACCACTTTCTCGCGGGCCGCTCGCCGATCACCCCGCCGCAAGAGGTCGAGGGCCGCCCGGCGGAGGGAGGTCACCACGAGGGCGTTTGGGTTACCCGGCAGGTGACGTTGGTGTTTCCAAAAGCGTACAAATGCCTCCTGCAAAACATCGTCCGCATCGGCCTCGCACCGGGTCCACTGGCGCGCGATCAGCCGGAGCCTGGCGCCGTGTTCGGTGAACCAGGCCCGCCAATCCTGATCGGCATGGGCATCGGGCATCTTGTAATAAAGGGCGTCGCGGGCAGGTAGATTTGTCTATCCAAGGCCATTCTGGGCGGGGGGCCAAAATCGTCAAAGCAGTTGCGAAACGCCCCCTCCCCATCTAACTGCGAACCAGATGCCCACCCCCCCTGCCCAGCACCCCGAGGACGGATTCTTCCGTGCCCTGATCCGCTGGTTCGATGCGGACCACATCCCCGAAGGCGTTGAAGTCCTGCAAAGTGCCCCCAAGAAGGTGGATTGGACCCGCTCCATCCCGTTCATCCTGCTGCACTTGGCCTGCTTCGCCGTGATCTGGGTCGGCGCCAGCCCCATCGCCGTCTGGACCGCCGTCGGCCTCTACTTCTTCCGGATGTTCGCCATCACGGGCTTCCTGCACCGCTACTTCTCGCACAAGTCCTACTCCACCTCGCGCGCCTTCCAGTTCGTGATGGCCGTCTGGACCGCTTTGGCCGTCCAGCGCGGGGCGCTCTGGTGGGCCTGCACGCATCGCCACCACCACAAACACTCCGACGAGGAAGATGATAAGCATTCTCCGGTGGTCGACGGCTTCTGGTGGTCGCACATCGGCTGGATCACCGCGAAGCGGAATTTCCCGACTGACTACTCGAAGATCCCCGACCTCGCGAAATACCCCGAGCTCGTCTTCCTCAACCGCTTTGACGTTCTCATCCCGTTGCTGGCCGGCGGCCTGATCTACGGCGTCGGCGCCTGGCTTGGCGCCTCTGGCTACGACACCAACGGCCCGCAGTTGCTCGTCTGGGGCATCATCTCGACCGTCGTGCTCTTCCATGGGACGGGCTGCATCAACTCCCTGGCCCACGTCTTCGGCACCAAGCGCTTCCAGACCACTGGTGACGAATCCCGCAATTCGCTGATCCTTACGCTCATCACCCTCGGCGAAGGCTGGCATAATAACCACCACCGCTACCAAGCCACGACGAAGCAAGGCTTCTACTGGTGGGAGTTCGACCCGACTTATTACGGGCTCAAGGTGATGTCGTGGATGGGATTAATCTGGGGCCTTAAGGGCGTGCCGGCTTCGGTCTACGAGGAGGCGGAACGCACGAAGGCGGAGGCCTCGGCTCCGCGTGCGTGAACGGATCGCCATTGTCGGCTCCGGTGTAAGCGGCCTCGGCTGCCTGCGCTTCCTGCAAGCTCATCACGACGTCACCGTCTTCGACCACGATCAGCGGCCCGGCGGCCACGCGCACACCATCGACGTCAAGGAGCCCGGCACGGGGCGCTCCCTGCCGATGGACACGGGCTTCATGGTGTTCAACGAGGTGACCTACCCTCACCTTTGCCGGCTTTTCAAGGAACTTGGCGTGAAGCCCAAGCAGACCTCTATGTCCTTCGCGGTCCGCCACGACCCGACGGGACTCGAATGGTGCGGCAGCTCGCTCAACCACCTCTTCGCCCAACGCCGCAACCTCTTCAGCCTGCGCTTCTGGAAACTGCTGCTCCAGATCAACAAGTTCAACAAACTCGCCCAGACCGAGTGGCAGTCCACGGAGGCCGAGACGACCTCCCTGCGCGACTGGTGCGCCCGCAAGGGCTTTGGTCAGGACTTCCTCAACCTCTACCTGATTCCCATGTCGGCGGCGGTGTGGTCGACGCCCGCGGAGAAGATGCTTGGCTTCCCGGCCGCGGCGCTGATGCGCTTCTTCCATAACCACGGCTTCCTCGGCCTGGATACCCAGCACCAGTGGCTGACGCTCGAAGGCGGCTCACGGACTTACGTCGAGGCAGTGCTCAAGGCGTACCCGGCCGATTTCCGCTTCGGCCAAGGCGTCACCTCCGTCCACCGCGACGGTGCGCAGGTCATCGTCGCGACCGCCCAAGGCGAAGAACGTTTCGACCGCGTGATCATGGGCTCGCATGCCGATACTACACTGAAGCTGTTGTCCGATGCCGACGCCGAGGAGCGCCGCCTGCTCGGCGCCTTCACCTATAATCAGAACGTCGCCATCGTGCATACCGATATGGGGCCGCTCCCCCGCTCCGCGAAGGCGCGCTCCTCTTGGAACTATCGCACCTGGGCCAAGGATGGAGGCCTCGCGACCTCGACGCACTACTGGATGAATTCACTACAGGGCCTCACGGATAAGGGGGACTTCGTCGTCACGATCAACCACCCCGACCAAGTCGATCCCGCGAAGATCATCCGCACCATCCCGACCGAACACCCACTGTTCTCGCTCGAAGCCGTTGCGGCGCAGGCCGAGATTCCCGCGCTCAACGCCAGAACCGGAGCGCGCGTGCACTTCACGGGGGCGTGGCAACGCTACGGCTTCCACGAGGACGGCTTTTGGTCGGCCCATCGCCTCTGCTCGCAGCTCCTCGGGCGTGACGCCTGGGCTGCCTGATCAAAACGCAATCTTCTGGGTCTGACGCTCAAAGCCCTCGGCCTGGAAGAGGGGCTCCGGGCTCATCTTCACGATATCAGCCACATAACGGTCCGGCACGCGTTCGAGGCGGGTGTTATAGAACGTCGCGATATTATTATGATAGGCCCGGGCCAGCGCGATACGATCCTCGGTCTCGACGATGTTCTTGCTGAGCTCGGCGAAGGTCTGTTGTCCCTTGATCTCCGGATATTGCTCCGCGACGGCGACGAGCATCGGCGCCACCGCGGAAGTCCGGGCCCCAGCCGCCTGCGCGCGGAGCGCGGCGACGAGCGTCTGGACGGAAGATTCGTGGACACGGAAGCCCTGGACGCAAGCGACCAGCGGAGGTATCAGGTCGGCGCGACGCTTCAGCTGGATATCGATGAGCGACTGCGCCTGGCGCACGCGATTACGCAGCCCGACGATACTATTGAAGACCATCCAGACCCAGCCAGCGCTGGCCGCAATCAGGTAGAGGCCGAGGCCGATGAATAAACCCATCGGCGCGACGTCGGGACGGGCCCCGGCCGTAAGAACAGCGCCGAAGCCAGCGGCAAAGGCGGCGCCGACCATATGCCACAGAATGAAAGCGGTGGCTTTTCCTTCACTGATATCTTCCGCCTTCCGCGGCGTGATGATGAACATGTCCGCCTTATCCTCGTGCTTGATCTGGGCGGCGACGATATCGGGGCGCTCGCTGGCGCGGCCGCGGACAAACAGCGGCGTGCCGATGACGAGACCGCGCTCAGTGAAACTGCGTTCGCCGGTCGAACCTTCAACGGCATCGTCGGGACCCTTGTCGTAGTAAAGCGGGTCGTCGCGATCGACGTCGCGGTCAAACATCGTCAGCGTATCTAGGTCGGCGCCCTCGGGGTTGACCCAGACGTAACCGGTATCGTCCTGGATATAGAAGCCGCCCGTCTCGCCGCCGGAAGCGACCGTATCGGAACCCGTATCAATCACCGTCCGCGTCCGGGTGCGGCCCTTATCATCCGTATAGGTCTCCTGCCGGGCGCGGCGCCAATGCTCGTCCACCGACCAGCTGTAGAGCACGCAGGGCTTCTCTGCCAGGTAGCTGGTGAACGGATCGCGGCGGACGCAGACGCCCTCTACCTCGACCTCGCCAACGAAAACTCCCAGGGCTTTTGAGACCGGCGTGTCGTCCAGCAGGCGTCGCTTCCGCCCAGCGTTCAGCGCGAAAAGCATGCACCCGGCGGAGCCGCCGAGGGTGAGGACACACATGCCGAAGATATCTTGGGCCACGGACTCCGTTATGCCCACGAGGTGCCGCTAAGCAAGGTTTCGGCGAGGGGACGCTTGCGCCCGCTGGCGTTCCTTCCACCCTGCCCGCAGATGCCACGCCTCTACGATGCGGAAGTGATGCACGCCCGGCTCTGGCCGAAGCGGCACGACTTCACGCACGCCGCCTTCGCGCTGGCCCTCGATGCGTCGACGCTGGATGCCACCCGCGGCGGCAGATTCATGCTCGGGCGTCACTTCTCGCCTTACCGCTTCCGCGACTGCGATTTCCTGCCTGCGGCCGAGCTCTTCCAGGCCGAAGGCATTGCGCAGGATTTCGGCCAGATGGCCGATACGCTAGACGGGCGCTTCCGAGCCTTCGTCGCGGCCCAAGGGGAACCGCTTCCGGCCCGGGCCGAGATTACCCTCGTTGCGATGCCCCGGGCGTTCGGTAAATCCTATAACCCCGCCGTCTTCATGATGGCGACCGTGGACGGGGAACTCACGTGCGGCATTGCCGAAGTCCATAACACCTTCGGCGAGCGCAAGGCGTGGTTCTTGGGCAAGGCTTGCCTGAAGCGTGATCACGATGGCGACGCCTACCTGCAACTGCGGACGCCCAAACACTTTTACGTCTCACCCTTCTCGGCCCTCGATACGGAATTTGAGTTCACCCTGCGACTGCCGGATGGGCGCCTGGCGCTCACCGTCGACCATTACGAGGGCGGGCACAAGTCGCTGACCAGCGCCTGGACCGGTAAACAGATTCCCCTCACGGACCTGCGACTGCTCTGGCTGACGATGAAATCGCCCCTGCTCATTCTCAAGGTCGTGGCGCTCATCCACCTCCATGCCGCCTGGCTTTGGCTCGTAAAGAAACTTCCCTTTCGCCGCAAAGGGGGCGACATTCCCGACCAGCGAAATCTACGGCACCCCACCCCTGAACTTACCGGACGACATGACTAAACCTTCCCTCGCCCGCCGCCTCGTCCTCGGGGAACTCGCGAAACTCTCCAAGGGGCGCCTCTCCCTCCGCCTGCCCGAAGGCACGGAGCTCACACTGGGCGACCCGCAGGCCGCTGGCGGTGCGCGCCTCGAAGTCGCCGACGAGAACGCCTTCCGCCGCATCATGCTCGCGGCCGATATCGGCCTCACCGAAGGGTACATGGAAGGCGAATGGGATTCGCCGGACCTCAACGCGCTGATCGGCTTCTTCATCCAGAATATTGACCAGACCCCCGGCATGTCGGGCTCGGCCCGCAAGGCTCTTGGCGTCGGCCTGTTCCGCATCGCCGACCGCATCGGCCACCTCCTCCGCCCGAACGACAAGAAGACGGTGCGCCGCAACATCTCCGAACACTACGACGTCTCCAACGATTTCTTCCGCCTCTTCCTCGACCCGTCGATGATGTATTCGTCGGCCCGCTGGGAAGGCACGGATTCGCTCGAACAGGCTCAGACCAACAAGAACGATGCGCTGTGCCGCTTCCTGCAACTCAAGCCCGCTGACCACGTCATCGAAATTGGTACCGGCTGGGGCGGTTGGGCCCTGCACGCCGTCAAGAAGTACGGCTGCCGCGTCACCTCGCTCACCATCTCCAAAGCGCAGCACGACCTCGCCGTCGAACGCATCCAAGCCGCCGGGCTATCGGATCGTATCACCGTGAAGCTCGAGGACTTCCGCGACCATCAGGGTCTTTATGATAAGTGTGTCTCCATCGAGATGATGGAAGCCCTCGGGCACAAGTACCTACCGGCCTTCTGCGCCTCGATTGGCCGCCTACTCAAGCCAGATGGTATTGCCGCGTTCCAATACATCACCTGCCCTGATAGCCGCTACGCACAATTCCGCGACGGCGTGGACTTCATCCAGAAACACATCTTTCCGGGCTCGCTGCTGCTCTCCATTAACCGAGTCGGCGAACTGATGACCAAGGAAAGCGGCTTCCAGCTCAACCGCCTCGAGGAATTCGGCCGCGACTACGCGCGCACGCTCGACGCCTGGTGCGTGGCCTTCGAAGCGAACCTCGACAAGGTGCGCGGTATGGGTTTCGACGAACGCTTCATCCGCAAGTGGCGCCTCTACTTCCGCTACTGCCAGGCCGCCTTCGAACACCGCAACATCGGCGTCGTCCAGGCGGTCTACGTGCGGCCCAACCGCCAAGGTTGAACCATTGCCCTGGGTAGGGCGGGCTCTCCGAGCCCACCTTTGACCCCAGCGAGATCCGTATCTCCGTCCGCGAACGGACGGCTCGGAGAGCCATCCCTACCAAGAGGCATTCAGAACTCTAAGGGATAACAGGCGATTAGCTGGTGTCTTGGGTAGGGCGGGCTCTCCGAGCCCGCCGTTGAACCATCGAGCCGTCCCTACCTGACGCCCTTGGCGTCTTCGCGGGCCTGCGAAGCCGTACTATCCGCCCAGAGCTGCTGGGTGACCTTGAGTAATACGTACCCACTCACGACGGTGACGGCGGTGAGAATCCAGGCCATGGTCAGGCGCTGAGGGTCGCCCGACGAGTAAAGGAAGTTACCAATGGCAAAGAGCGAGCCCCAGATGAGCGCGCAGCCGGCGATCCAACCAACGAACGCCGAACCGATGCGGTTCTCCTGGGCAATCTCGGTGTCGCTGATGCCGGCCGCAGCACGAATATCCGTCCAGCCCGGACCCGCTGGCTTCACCTTCTGGCAGAAGGAGATGAGCGTCGCGCGATCGGTCTGCGGTCCGACGTAGGCGGTGATAAGCCAAGAAATCGTAGTCAACCCGACCTGGATAATCGTCGTGGTCGCAAAATCAGCCTGCGGCATGAAGAACGGCACGGCCACCGAGGTCACGAGCGACATCACCATAGCGACGACTTCGCACCAGGCGGAGACGCGCCACCAGAACCAACGGGCGAGGTAGAGCAGGCCCGTGCCAGCGCCGATGGAGAGGAGAATCTGGAAGGCTTGCTGCGCCGAGGACATGGTCAGGCTGAGTAGTGCCGCGATGACGTAGAGGAACACGGTGGAGAGGCGGCCGACGTTGACGTAGTGGGCTTCGGTCGCGTCCTTCTTCATGAAGCGGCGATAGAAGTCATGTACAAGGTACGATGAGCCCCAGTTGAGATGCGTCAGAATCGTCGAGGAGTTGGCAGCGATGAGGCCGCCAATCATCAGGCCCACAAATCCAACGGGCAGGAACATGAGCATCGCCGGGAAAGCGGAGTCATGGCCGATGAGAGTAGGGTCCGCATCAGGGAACGCCTTGGTGATCGCAGCGAGGTCCGGATAGACGATGATTGAGCACAGTGCGGTGATAATCCACGGCCAGGGGCGCAGCACGTAGTGGGCGACATTAAAGAACAGCGTACCGCCGAGGGAGTCCTTCTCCGACTTCGAGGCCAGCATGCGCTGGGCGATATAGGAACCGCCGCCAGGCTCGGAGCCAGGGTACCAGTTGGCCCACCAGCTGACGGCAATCGGCAGGATGAAAATCATGAGCGCCAGCTCCGACATCGTGAAGTTCGGTAGCATGTCCAAAATCGGCTGACCCTTGCCATCGGAGGCCGACATCACCGGCACGCCTTGGGTCGTGACGACCTGCCGGGTCGAAAGCTCGACCACGAGCGCCTTCAAGCCCGCCCAGCCGCCCGCACCCTTACCAACCAGGCGCTCGCCGACCTCAACGAGCGAGAACCACGCAGCAGCGAAGACGGCAGTCATCTTGATGAAGAACTGAATCATATCGATGACCAGCACACCCCAGAGGCCGGAATGCGCGGCGAAGACAACGTTCAGGACGCCGCAGACGACGATGGTCTGCCACGCGGGCATCCCGAAGAGGATATTGGCGATCTTGCACGCGGCGAGGGTCACCATGCCCATGATGAAGCAGTTGAAGAACAACCCGAGGTAGAGGGCGCGGAAGCCGCGCACGACCGAGGCAGCCTTACCCGAATAGCGATGCTCGTAGAATTCGAGGTCGGTCATGACGCCCGAGCGGCGCCACAGGCGGGCGAAGAAGAAGACCGTGGCCACGCCGGTGAGCACGAAGGCCCACCACTGCCAGTTGCCGGCAACGCCGTACTTACGCACCTGCTCCGTCACCCAGTTCGGGGTATCGGACGAGAACGTCGTCGCGACCATCGAGAGGCCGGCCAGCCACCACGGTACCGAACGGCCCGAGGCGAAGAACTCGGCGGTGCTACCGCTCGAGCGCTTGGCGAGGAAGAGCGCAGGTACGAAGCAAATCAGGATCGAAGCAACGACGATGACCCAATCAATCCAGGTAATATGCATAGCGGGGTAAGGGGTTGCATATTTCTCTTTCCGCGCGCGCCTCGTGGCAACCGCGTTCCCCTGCTCTATTTGAGCAGTTAGGAGCATTAGGCAGCGAGGGTCGCCGCCAACATCTGCCTCGGATTCCTGCCCGTCATATCTCCCCCAGCTAATCATCCGGTCTCCGGTTTCCCTTTGAGTTTATCTCCATGCCTTGGGGTAGGGCAGGCTCTCCGAGCCCGCCGTTGACCCAATCAAGATCCGCATCTCCGTCCGCGAACGGACGGCTCGGAGAGCCATCCCTACCCGATACAGCGGATGCGAGATCATCGCATCCCACCCCAAACAAAAAGGGCGCCTTACGGCACCCGTTCATTCTGCTTCGCAGCAGTTCACCCTGCCAGCAGTTCCCCGCTGCCAAGTTTACTTGGCAGCCGGTATCTCATTCAACGTATACCAACCTTCGCTGTGCCAGAGGGTATCGCCGGCCTTCGACTTGATATCACCGAGGACGAGGTGATGAATATTGCCGCGGACGAGGCCGTCGACGACGAGGCGGACCTTGAGTCCGTCGGCCGAGACGGTGGCGGACTTGACCGTCGGCGTCGTCTGGTCGACTTCGGGGCTGCCGTAGCTCGACTGGTAGATATAGGTGAAAGTATCCATCGTGTAGTTCTTAGCGTCGGCGGCCGCCGAAGCATCCACGGGGTGCGTGAACGTAACTTCGAAACCGTCGGGGCGAGCGGAGATGTCATGCATCTCGAACGGCGCCTTGCCCTTGAAGCGCACGCGCTCGAACGTGAACGGCTTCGAGCCGCGCGAACCCCAACCGCGATTGGAACCGCCGACAAAGAGCGTGCCGTCTTCCTGGTCCATGCGAACGGGGATCAGGCCGGCTTCAAAGCCACCAAGGAAGTGGAACACGGCGCCCTGATAGAGGCCGTTAACGAACTCGAGATTGACGCGCTGCACCTGCGAGGCGGTCTGCTCGCCGACGAGCAGCTGGCTTTCCCATGGGCCGAACTTACCCTTGGTCATATCGCACGCGACGCCGGAGGGCGAGTTGCCGACCTTACCATGCGGCAAGACGACGGCGGGCGGGACAAATTCGGGGAACTTCAATCGCTCAGTGAGAACGCGTGAACCACTGGCGGGCTCGGGCGGCGCGGGGAAGTTCGCGAGGGCGGCCGACTTGTTGCCGGTGGGGTTACCCTGGAAGGAGCCGGCGCGAAGCCACTTGAGCGACGAGGAGCCGTTCCAAACGCCCTGGTTATCCGTATAGAAAAGGTCTCCCTTATCATTGGCGCCGATACCGCCCGGCGAGCGGATGCCGGAGGCGATAGGAATAAATTTACCGTCAGGCGTAATCTTGGCGGCCCAGCCGCGCCACGGAGCGTGGGCATGGAAGGAGCCAGTCAAGCAGAGGACCATCCAGACGTCGCCGTTCTTATCCGGATCAGAACCGAAAGCGTATTCATGGTAGTCGCCGCTGACGCCCCACTTAGAGGAGACCGTATCGAAGCTGTCCGCGCGGCCGTCGCCATCGCGGTCGGTCAGGCGCGTGAACTCCGGACGCTGCATCGCGTACATCGAGCCTTCCTTCCAGAACATGCCGAGCGGCTCGTGCTGGTTGGAGGCGAACTTGGTCCACTTGACCTTGGAGAGATCGGCATCATAGGCGCCTTCGGCGACCCAGATGTCGCCGCGGCGGGTGCCGATAGCGACCTTCTTGCCGGGGAGCAGCGCGATCGAAGACACTTCGGTCACTTCGCCGGCGGGCGTGGGGATCTCGACGCGTTCGTAGAATTCGGACTGGCGAGCTTCGGCGGCACGGACGGAGTCGACCGTGGCGAGCTTGCCGGCCTTGGGTGCCTTGGCGGCTTTTTCAGGAGCGGCGGAGACGCCGACGGTGAGCCCGGCGAGGGCGAGGATAAGGGAGAGCTTCTTCATAAAAGTGGTTTCCGGTCTCGGGGATTAGCGGAAGGAGTAACCCAGCACGGCGGTCTCGCCGGGCTTAAGGGTGACGGTGAGGCTCTTGTCGTTAGTATTGGCTTTCGGGGCCGGGCCGCTCACGGCGCGGACCAGCAGGCCGCCAGCGATTTCGGCGACACCGTCGCTCGGACCGCTGACGGCGAGGTCACGGGCCAGTACGATCGTGACGGCCTTATCGCCGGTCACTTTAAGCGTGCGCGTGAGCGTGGCCTTACCGGAAGCTTCCTCAGGCAACCAAGCGTCGCTGAGCGCGAAGCCCTCGCCCGCGGAGCGGAAGGTCGGGTTGCCCGCCTTGTCGAGGTCGTAGCCCTTGAACTCGGCCGCCACGTTGACGGGCGAGAAGACCCACTCGTTGCCCTGCTTTACGCGGATGAAACGGACGACGCTACCAGCGGAACCTTCGAGCAGGACGCCCTGGCCGTCGGAGAGCTTGATGACGTTCGTGCCCGCGGGCGGCTCGTTGCCGGCGCCGCGATCGGTCCAGTGGTGGCCGCCATCCATGAACTTGCCGTTCCAGAAGAGCTCGGCGGCGACGTTATCGGCGCTGTAGGCGAGGTTCAGTCCGTTCGGGAAACCGATACCGATCGCGCGCGGGGTAATCTTGTCGATGAAGTTACGGTAGATCGCGGCGACGCCGTCCTTAGGCTGAATCGGGATGAAGACCTTCGGCTTGGCGGGCTTAGCGGCCTTGCCACCCTTGGTAGGGGAGAGCCACTTGAAATCCTTGTCCTTCGGGCCTTTGTAGCCAAGGACGACGACTTCCTCGCCAGCGTACTCGACGTACTCGAGGCGGAACGGGGTCGGGCCCTTCTTGAGGATGACCGGCACTTCCTTGGCGCGGCCGCCGACAGGAGCGATGCCCTTCACTTCGGCGATGCGCTCGCCGCCGATGTAGAGGGCGCCGAAGTCGTCGCAATCGAAGAGAAAGGTATACTTACCAGCTTCCGGTGCCTCAAACTGGGCGGTCCAGATGATGGCGAAGTCATCCTTCCGGCCGGACTGGGCAGGATCGACGATCCCGACGTTGAAGTCTTCCATCAGCACGGGCTTGAGCGTGGAGAAGTCGGGCATCTCCTTCCACTTGCCGGCGTAAACTGTGGCCACGAGATTCTTGAGCGCGGTCTTGGCCGGAGGGAACGGATGGTCCTTGAGCAGTTCTGCGGCGGTCCAAGGCGTGGTGCGTTGGGCGGTCGCGGTGCGCACGACCTTGACCTCATCGGGCGTCACGGCGCCGGCGCCGTTAGCGAAGGTGGCGCGGACATACGTGAGGGCGGCGGCAATCTTCTCGTCGCTGAGTACGGCGCCCTGTGGAGGCATCACGATGTTGTAAGCCTTGCCGGCAACATCGACTGGACCTTCCATGCCGTTGAGCACGATCTTGATCGAGCGCGCGGCCGGACCCTTGGGCCAGTCGCTCCCGACGAGCGGGGGCAGACCGTTGAGTCCCTTGCCGTCGGGGCCGTGACAGGCCACGCAGAGGGTGTTATAGACTTGGGCGCCGTCTTCGGCCGCCGTCACGAAGACAAGCGATGCCAGAAGGGCGAGGAGCGACGAGGGGCGCATAGGGGGTGACCCCATCAAGCCGCGTATTTCCGAGGGTGCAAGTCGGATAGGCTCGGGATGCCTTAAGGTAGGGATGCGATCTTGGGTAGGGGCAGCACCGCGTGCTGCCCTAGTTGCCTCGGGTAGGGCCAACCATCCTTGGTTGGACGCGGCCGACGCATGGTGGCCGTCGGTAGGGGCAGGACTACGTCATGCCCTCCCCATCCAAAGGGCGCGGCGTAGCCTCGCCCCTACCTTGCGTTCACCATTCGGCGAACGCGTTGCCTCTGCTTCGCAGCTGTTCACCATGCCAGCAGTTTCCCGCGCGGCTCTGCCGCGCTGCGCTCAGCGAGCGCGATACAATCCCTGCGGATCGTAAAGCCACCAGGCGTCGAAGGGATTGGCGAGGGACGGCAGTTCGAAATAAGGGCGACCCTTATCATCGACACGTGTGGCTACGCCGGAGATCTCGGTACGGGTGGGCGGCAGCGGCATGGGTATCATGGCGGGCGGCGCGACGGGCACGGGGAGCAGATCCAGTACGGCAGTCTCTTCGATGCGCTCGATGACGTTGTCGACCCACTTGAGCTCCTTGGCCTTGTCGCCGAAGGCCGACCAATCGCCGGTGGAATCGTTAGAGTACATCTGCTTCACGAAATCCTGGAGCGAGATACCCATCTTCTTGGCGACCGGGGTGGCGAGACGTTCGAACCACTGGTTGGTGAAATCAATCTGCTCCTTGAGCACGGTCATGTTGCCGCGGACGACGTTCGAAGCCTGGTGGTGCAGGAGGATGGTGTTCGGATAGCAGTAGGAGCGTTCGGCGAGCGTGCAGATGACGGCAGTCATCGAAGCGGCGAAGCCTTTGACGACGACGTGCACCGGGGCCTTGGAAGCGGCCATGGCCTTCTGGATCTGGTAACCGGCGGCGACGGAGCCGCCTGGGGAGTTGTCGACGACGATGAAGATCGGGAACTCGGACGACTGGTTGTTATAGAAAGAGATGCGCGTGCAGACGTAGTCGGCGAGCTGCTCGGTGACGGCGCCGTTGAAGGCGATGCGGCGATCGCTGATATAGAGCACGCCATCGACGAGCGGGTCCTTGAGGTACTTCGGCTTGGCTTTGGTGGCGACCTTACGGGCCTCATCTTCCTTCTGGAAGCGCTGGATCTCGTTGGAGAGGCGGGTGACGGTGTTGGCGGATTCGAGCTGGAGCTGCTTGGCTTCGGCTTCGAGCTCACGGATCTTATTCGAGCGCTCGGTCAGGCGGGCACTGGAACGGGCGGCCTCGAGGCCGGCTTGGCGCTCGAGCTTGGCGCGTTCGTCTTCAAGGGCAGCGGCTTCGGCGGAAGCCTTGGCGAGGCGCAGCGCACGTTCGGCGGTCAAGCGGGCGACCTCGGCCTGGAGCGGGGCCAGTTCTTCGGAGCGCTTGGCTTCGGCAAGCGCGAGCTCGGCGTCGATGCGGGCCTTCTCGATGCGCATGCGGTCGGCTTCCTTCATGGAGGCCTTCTGCTCGGGGGTGAGCTCATCGCGTTGGGCGGGCGCGGCGGGCGCGCCGGTGACCGGCTGGGCAGCCGCCGGAGTGGCCGGAGCGTCCGCGGCGGGTGCGGCGGCGCGCTTGGCTTTGGTCTGCTGGGCGAACCCGGGCGCGACGGTGAGAACGGCGAGCGCGAGGACGCGGAGGGAGGTACGGAGATGCATGAGGTTTTGGATTTTAAAATTAGCGAAGGACGTATTCGACCGTGGGGTCGTATAACCACCAGAGGTCGCACGGACCGAGGAGCGGGAGCGGCTGGCGGACGCGGCCGTCCTGGGTCTTGCCGGCGTTGAAGCCGTCGGGATTCGGTTCGGCCTGAACCGGCGGCTCGGCGGATGCTGTGAGGAGCGAGTCTTCGGACATACGGTCGACGACATCGGTCACCCACTTACGTCGGCCGGCTTCGTCGCCGAGGATCTTCCAGTCGCCGGTCGAGGTGCCTTTGTACATCTGGGCGACGAAGTCGTCGACATCGGTCCCAATGCGCGCGGCGACCTTCACGAAGATGCGCTCGCACCAGACCTTGGACCACTTCAACTGTTCCTTCAGTTGGGTGACGTTACCGCTCAGGCCCACGGAGGCCTGGTGATGCAGCACGATAGTCTGCGGGTAGACGAAGGAGCGCTTGGCGAGGGTGGTGATGATGGCGGCCATCGAGGCGGCGTAACCCTTCACCACGACATAGACGGGCGCCTTCGAGGTCTCCATCGCCTGGAGAATCATGTAGCCCGCCATCACGGAACCGCCCGGGGAGCGATCAATCACGATGAAGATCGGGGCTTCGCTATCGACCGCGTTATAGAAGGCGATGCGGCCGCAGACGAAATCGGCGAGCTTGTTGTCGACGCGGCCGTTGAATGGGATGCGGCGATCAGAGATGTGCAGAACGCCGTCGACGAGCGGCTCCTTGGCATAGGAGACCTTGGCACCGCTGGCGATATCGGCAGCCTTGGCTTGCAGGCGAGCGATGGTGACCACGGACGAGACCTTGGCGTATTCGACGGAGACTTCGGCGGTAGCGAGACGAGCCTGGACTTCGAGCTCAGCGCGAGCGCGATCATTGTCAGCGGAAGCGACGGTGGCCTTGGCGGCGGCGAGCGAGGCTTCGAGCTTGAGCTTCGCCTGCTCGGCTTCGGCCGGAGCGGCGGCGGCATCGGCGCGGGCGGCGCGGAGCGTGGCTTCGGCTTCAAGTTTACGAATCTCGAGAGTCTGCGTCAGCGCGGCGAGGCGACGTTGCGAAGCGGCGAGGTCAAGGCGCGCGCGGATGACATCGGTCTCGATCTCGGCCTTGATGGTCTCGGGGGTTTTCTTGACCGGGCCCTGTTGGGCCATCACAAGCGCTGCGAAGAAAAGAGGGACAAGGGCCAGGCGCGACATGGGGGTAAGGAGTGTTTTGACAGATATATGGTTCCCTTGAAGCCCTTTTTTGGCAAATCTGCCCGCATGGAAGTCGACGCCCCCATCACCCTGCTCAACCGCCACACGGGCCGCACAGAGACCGAACAGGTCTACGGCGAGAAGTGGCTGCGTCGTATCTACGGCAACCCGCTCGGCCAGCTGACCCTCCACACAGTGGTCAAACGGGGCCTTTTCTCCAAATTGTATGGCTGGGCCATGGATCGCCCAAGTAGCGCGCGCCGCGTCGAGCCCTTCGTGAAGGCCTTCGGCCTAGACCCCGCCGAGTTCGCCGACTCCGACCTGAAGTCGTATCGGACCTTCAACGACTTCTTCTACCGCAAGCTCAAGTCGGAGGCTCGCCCGGTCGACCCGCGCGCCGAGATGGCCGTGCTGCCGGCGGATGGCCGTCACCTTGGCTTCCCCGACGCCTCGCGCGTGCAGGGCATTTTCGCTAAAGGCCAGACCTTCGACATCGCCGCACTCGTCGCAGACCGTGCGCTCGGTGAACGCTACTCGCGTGGCACCGTCGTGTGCTCCCGCCTCTGCCCCGTCGACTATCATCGCTTCCACTTCCCTGTCGCCGGCGTGCCTGGCAATCCCGTGCTCGCCCAGGGCCAGCTCTACTCCGTGAACCCGATCGCCCTTCGTCGCAGTGCCGCGTATCTCTGGCAGAATAAGCGCCAGCGCGTGACCATCGACGCCGGACCGTTCGGCCTCGTCACCATGGTCTCCGTCGGCGCCACCAACGTCGGTACCATCATCGAGACCTATAAGCCCGGCCAACAGGTCGCGAAGGGGGACGAGAAAGGCTACTTCCGTTTCGGCGGATCGTATGTCGCCACCATTTTCGAGCCGGGTCGTATTAAGTTAGAGGACGACCTCATTCATGCCGGCGAAACCGCCGTGGAAGTGTACGCTAAGGTCGGTTCGCCCCTTGGTCGCTTAGCGTAAGCGCTTGCCTCCGTCGCCCGACGCGCAAACCTCATCGGACAGGTTTTGCTCGGGTGGTGGAATGGCAGACACACTAGATTTAGGTTCTAGCGCCGCAAGGTGTGCGGGTTCGACCCCCGCCCCGAGCACCCTGTTCACGCGCGGCGACCGCGCGTGAAAGGTGGTAGCGGTTGGCGGTTAGCGGTTGGGAACACATGCGCGAACAAGCAGGAGGACTGAGTCGATGACTGCGTAGAGGACTGCATCGAGGACAGAATAGATGAGAGGCAGTAGGTAGGGTCGGGACCGCGTCACGACAGTGCTGTCCTTGGGGGTGGGGCGTGCGGCGACCGCGCCCGCAGTCTATCTAATACGCACCGCGAGCATCAGCCCTAAGCCTAGCAATAAAATCAGGATAGTCTCGAACAAGGGGA
>Ga0209500_10000225_pt1 | contig 51613 bp, 53 predicted proteins | sample S_140212_EF_Meta_FD_187323 | JGI IMG/M metagenome (GOLD analysis project Ga0209500, IMG submission 187323) | Freshwater microbial communities from Lake Simoncouche, Canada to study carbon cycling - S_140212_EF_MetaG (SPAdes) (version 2) | ecosystem: Environmental > Aquatic > Freshwater > Lake ... | reverse complement strand
CCCGGCTGGGGTCGACGACTGGTAATGGGTCAGGCGTTCCCGACCGCCCGGGGCGGAGGGGGCTCGTTGGTCGTGGAAGGCGCTAAAGGCGGCGATTTCGTAGCCCGCCCGGACATGCTTGGCGTTGGCCAACATCCAAGCGAGGATTTCGCCATCCCCAAGGCCCTTGGCGACCTGTGCCTTGAGGGCTTCAGCCTCGATGCCGAGGAAGTTAAGGACGTTCTGGTCGAGGGAGCAGTTGTAGGTGTATTCCCCGTTCTTACCCTCCAGTGTGGCCCGAGCCTTGTCTAGCATGCGGGGGAGGATCACTAGGCCGCCCAGGCGACTGCGAGGGCTGCGCGGGGGGTGCTGGGTCAAATCGTAGGGGTTGTAGGCCATAATTTGCAGAAAATAGCCTCCTTCCGCTGTTTCGCAAGTAAACAGGGGTATTTACCTAACTTTGGGGGGTTGCCAAAATGTCACACCGCACTCTATTTTAGATTCATGGTCGTTCCGTCCGGAGATACCGCCCTCCCCCTTCCCCTCGGGGTTATGGGCATGGTCTGCGCTTTCATCTTCTTGGCCAGTGCAGCCTGGGATTGGCAGGTGAAGTCCGCCCCTTCCGCGCGCAGCGTTCCCACGGGCGGGCTATGGTTGCTGCGGTTGGGGTGGCTGCTCTTGACCATCTCCTTGGCCGCGGACGGCCTCAGCCGGAACACCTTCCCGGTCGATTCATCCGCAGGGATGCTCCAGTCAATTAGCTGGGGGTTGGCGGGCTTAGCGATTTTCTTGGACCTCGCCTTCCAGCACCGGTTACCCGTTTGGGTCATCTCCTCCGCCACCATGGCCTGTCTGTTTACCGCCAGCCGGCTCGGCGGAGAGACCCACGCATTTACGTCTTCGGTGAAGCCGTTGATTCTCCTGCATATTGCGGCCGCTATTTTGGCTTACTGCCTCCTGGCCGCCCAAGCGCTCAATGCCCTCGCCTACCTCTTGCAGGACCGCGCCCTGGCCCAACGGAAATTTGGCGGCATCTATGGCTTACTGCCGGCCTTAGTCCCCATGAATAAAATTGGCGTCAACCTGATGGGCGCCGCGGTCTGGATGCTCGGCTTGTCTGTGGTTATTGGGGCGGTTGATGCGTTCACTGGTGTCGCCGGTTGGGTTAATTTTCCGAAGCTCGTCATGGCCGCGGTGACGCTCCTCCTCGCGGTCGTACTCCTCATGCTTCAGCGGCGCTCCTCCCTCAGTGGTGCCGCTTTTGCACGTGGTTCGTTGTGGCTTCTGTTGCCGGCGCTCTTGGCGCTCTGGCTTTCCCTACCCACCGGCCGATGAGTGCCATGCCCACCACTTTGGTGGCCCTGAGTGCCACCCATCACACCGCGGGCCTCGACGCCCGCGCGGCGTTCAGCGTCTCGCCCGCCGGGGTGGAGGCTTTTTATCGGGCGGCCCGCGCGGCCGGCCTCGCCGAGGTCGTCCTCCTCGCTACTTGTAATCGGTTGGAAGCCTATGCGGTTGGCGATGAAGCGGCCGCCCTGCATGCCCGCGCCGCCTTGATTCAAGCGACGGGCGTTGCGCCCACGGAATTAGATCGGCACCTGCGCCCGATTCCCGGCCTTCAGGCCGTCGAGCATTTGTTCGCGGTCGTCGCCGGTTTGGATTCCCAGATGATCGGCGAAGCCGAAATCGCGGGGCAGACTAAGGACGCTTACGCCGATGCGCTCGCCCGCGGTATGACGGGCCCGATGTTAAATCGTATCTTCCAGCGCGCTTTCCAGGCGGGCGCTTGGGCCCGCACCCATACGGGAATTGCGCAAGGTCAGGTCAGCTTGGGAAATGTCGCCGTGGAGCTGGCGGGCCGGGTCTTCGGACAATTGGCCGATGCGCGCGTCCTTGTTCTCGGCACAGGCGAGGTCGGCCGCCAAGTCGTGCAGGCACTCGTCTCGCGTGGCGCTACTCAGGTCTCCGTAGCCTCCCGCACTTTCGATAATGCCCGCGCCCTCGCCGAAGAATTTGCGGGGTCCTCTCTCACCCTCGCGGACGCCCTGCAACAAGCGCATGCCCATGACGTGGTCATTGGCTGTGCCGCCGTCGAACGCGCCTTACTCGATGCGGAAATGATTCGTGCCTTCACGCGGCGGCGCCAAGGCCGCCCACTGTTGCTCGTCGACCTCGGCGTGCCGCGTAATTTCGATGGCGCTGCCCGCTCTGTCGAGGGGGCTTATCTGTGCGACCTCGACGACCTCTCCGCCGTGGCGAACGCTAATTTACAGGCACGCTTAGCGGAAGTCGCCCGCGCCCGTACCGCGCTGACCGAGAAGGCCGCCCGCGTCTGGGGCGCCACCCAAAGACCCGCCACGGGCACCCCATGAAACCGACCGTTCTGATTGTTGACGACGAGAAGCACACACGCGATGGCCTGCGCGCCGCGCTCGAGGATAAGTATGAGACCTTCGTGGCGAAGGATGCCGCGGAAGCGGCGCGCCTCATGCAGGATGTCCCCCCAGACGCCGTGCTGACCGACCTGCGGATGGCGGGCGAGGACGGGATGGCGGTGATCGACCGGGCGCTCAAACTTTCGCCGCAACCCGTGTGCCTGATGATGACGGCCTATGGCGACGTGGAGACGGCCGTGCAAGCGATGAGCCGCGGTGCTTATTGGTTCATGCAGAAGCCCGTCGATCTCCGGCAGGTCGAATTGCTCTTGGAGCGAGGACTGAAGGCCCGGGCGACGGAGAAGGAAGTCACCGTGCTGAAGACCCGCCTTGATCGTAAGTTCTCGCTGGGCGAAGTGGTGGGTTCATCCGCCGCCTTGCAGCATTCCATCGAGCAGGTCCGCTCAGTGGCGACCTCGAACGCGACCGTGCTATTACTCGGAGAGACTGGGACCGGCAAAGAGCTGTTCGCGCAGATGATTCATCAGGCGAGCAATCGTGCGAAGGGTCCGTTCATGGCGGTCCATTGCGCGGCCATTCCAGCTAACCTCCTAGAGAGCGAGCTCTTTGGCCACGAGAAAGGCTCCTTCACGGGGGCGACCGAACGACGCGTCGGCCGTTTCGAGTCCGCTGATGGCGGAACGCTTTTCCTCGATGAAATTGGTGAGATCGACGCAACGACGCAGATAAAGCTGTTGCGTTTTTTGGAGACCCGCAGCGTCGAACGCCTCGGTTCACATAAGCCGATTGCACTCGACCTTCGTTTGGTGTGCGCGACGAACCGTGATTTACTCCAGATGGTGAAGGAAGGAAAATTTCGCGAAGACCTTTACTACCGTCTTTCCGTCGTGCCTTTGCGGATGCCGCCCTTGCGCGAGCGGTCGGATGACGTCCCCCTGCTTTTGGCTCATTACCTTAAACGCTTTGCGGCGGAGAATACCCTGGCGGAGGTGCGCTTGGCCGCCGATGCCTTGGCGGTGCTGGCCCGCTACCCGTGGCCTGGTAATATTCGTGAACTACGAAACACGTGTGAGAACTTGGCGGTGTTGCGCGCTGGCAAGGTGGTCGGTGCGGTTGACCTCGATGCGCGTTACACCCAGCCGACGAGCCTCGGCGGTAGCGTCCGCCCCGTCCTGCCAGCGGCCACGGGGGGCATGTTTGATAAGGAGCAGAACGAGAAGGAGCTTCTTAAGCAGGCCCTAGCTTCGGCTGCCGGCAATCGGACGAAGGCCGCCGAGTTGCTGGGGATTTCGCGGCGCACGTTACACCGAAAACTTTTACAATGGCCCGAACTAGAAGTCGGCCAGCCACCGCATGCTTAAGGCTTGGTTCATTTGCGCCGTTACGGCGACCTCCGTACTCGGCGCGGATATCGCGGGCTCCGATCTTTTGAAGGCTGCCCTGACGGAGGGGCTCCGGCAGGCTGCCCCGGCCTCCTCGGTCGACTTTGCGGGCACGCTCCCCGGCCGGCGTAGTTTGGCGGATGGGCGCTCGTCCGCCGCTTTGCTCTTTCAGAAAGACGGCGAACCCGACCCCTCCGCGCCTGTCGGGCAGACCCTGCAGCGGTACCTTTTGGCTAATGCCGCCGTCGTTGTGGCGGTCCATAAGTCTAATCGTCAGAACCAGGTAAGCTTTGGTGACCTCAACAGCTTATTGGCCAAGGACCCGAAGGTTTATTATGTGAACTGGAACGACCTCGCTGGGGGGAATCTCTCGGAATCAATCCTCACCTATCTTTACGCTCCCCATGGGGCTTTTGCCCGGGAACTCATCCAGGGGGTATCCTTGGGCCAGCAGCCCCTCCGCCAGGAAGTGAATATGGTCATGGACTGGGCACCCGTTGGTCAAAGCTTGGCCACCCGTCCGGCGACCTTGGCCTTAGCCCCAGCCCTTCCCGTAGGCTCCGAGGGCCGCTTGCTCCAGGTGTCCGATGGCCGCCCGGGTAAATCGACCACCGCCTATTCCCCCGACGAGATGAATATCTATAATGGGGACTACCCTCTGCGCCTCCCTCTCTATCTTTATGTGCGGACAGATAAGCAGGTGGCACATAAAGATGCCCTGAAATGGCTATTTTCTGAGGCCGCCGCCGACCAGATTCGTGCTTTAGGCCTCTACCCTGCCCCCAAGGCCATCCGCGAGCGTTTAGCCCAAAGGCTTGACAGCCGTTAAGCAGATTGGTCTGCTCACTTTCCGAAAGCGCGCGTAGCTCAATGGTAGAGTACCACCTTGCCAAGGTGGCTGTTGCTGGTTCAAGTCCAGTCGCGCGCTCCACTTTAACCCACCCTAACCGGTGGGTTTCTTGTTTTAGGCGGCAACCGGTAGGGTCACGGTCACTTTCAGCCCCTTCGGTCGGACGTTATCCGCCGTTACTGATCCGCCGTGCAGTTCGGCGACCTGTCGGACGATACTCAGGCCCAGGCCACTCCCACCCGCCCGCCGTGATTTATCTGTGCGGTAGAACCGGTCGAAGAGGCGCGGGAGATCGACGGCGGCGACGCCTGCCCCATCATCCTGAATTTCTAGGGCGACGCCGCCAGGCACATGCGAGGTGCGGATCAGGATGTGCGTTGCACCCGAGGCGTGCGCGAGCGCGTTCTCGATGAGGTTCTGGACGAGACGACGAGCTTGCACGGGATCTGCCGCGGCACCCTCCTCCGCCCGCAGGTCGAGCTCAACGGTGACCTTGGCCGCCCGACAACGTGGGCTGAGCTCTTCGGCGACTTCGCGGCACGCACGATGCAGCGCCCCCCGCTCGCGTCGCATGAGGTCATGCGAGCTCTCTAAGCTAGCTAAGGCGAGTAAGCCTTCGACGAGGCCCTGCAGGCGCCCAACCGAGGAAACAATTTTTTGGATAAACCGAGCCCGGTCTTCCGGTGTCATCGTCGCTTGATCGTCGGCCAGTGTTTCCGCATAGCCACGGAGAATCGTCACCGGTGTGCGGAGGTCGTGTGAGACGTTCGTGACAAACTCACGTTCCATCGCTTGGAGCCGTTTAAGCGCGGTCACTTCGGCTAAGACAAAGATTACCGCGCCTTCACCAAAGGCTTCGGGATCGGTACGGGCCCCGGCGGCTTGGATCCAGGCGTCGGCGAGTGGCGCCCGGTGCAGTAAGATCGTCTCCCCTGCCCTGCCCTCGCGGCGCACTTGCCGAATCAGCTCGATGAAATCCGCGCTGCGCACCAATGGCACGATGGATCCGCCCAGCTCGGCGTCGGATAAACTAAACAGCGCGTTCGCGGCGGGATTCGCCAAGCGGAGGCGGTCTTGGGCGTCGACCACGAGCACGGCGTCCGTTAGTGGGGCTAAGAGTGCATCCACGCGCTTGGCTGCCGCCGAGCGGATCTCCTCTTCGGTTAACTTGCGTCCTTCGATCGCCGTAAAGAGATCATCTAGCGAGAGCCAACGGATTAACCAGCCCTGCGGCCTTACCCCCACTCCGCCACTCAGCAGCGAGCGGCGGCACCATCGGAGGCAGTGGCCTAGTTCGGCGACGCACCAGCCAACCAGGCCAAGCCCGATGGCGAGTATCATCCAAGGAAGCCAGCTCATCGAGCTAGGAGCGTGCGACGGGTGGTCGTTCGGTGCGAGTGCAAAGCACTCATCCCGTTACGCGATAGCCGACCCCGCGAACCGTCTCGATGACATCACCCGAGGGCCCGAGTTTTTCCCGGAGACGACGGACGTGTGTGTCGACCGTGCGCGTTTCTAAGTCGGGCGAATAATTCCAGACATCTGAGAGGAGTTCTTCGCGGGATTGCACGCGGCCTTTACGCTCTAAGAGCAGGCGCAGTAACTTGAATTCCGTGGCCGTTAACTCGAGGGGTTTCCCGGCAGCGGTGACCTCATGCCGTTCGATATCAAGTAGGAGCGCCCCAGCCGCGAGCCGGGTGGAGGGTTTGGCGGCAGCGGATTTAGCGCGGCGGAGTAAGGCCTGCGCGCGGAGCATGAGTTCACGCACGTCAAAAGGCTTCGTGACGTAGTCGTCGGCGCCAGACTCCAGGCCGCGCACTTTATCGGCGGTCTCCCCTTTCGCGGTCAGGAAAATCACAGGGGTGTCTTGGAGTAAGGCATCAGCCCGAACCATCCGGAGTAACTGCACTCCCGTGAGTTCGGGCATCATGACATCTAAGATGATGAGGTCGGGGCGGAAGTCGCGGGCGAGGCCGATAGCCCGGAGTGGATCGTTCAAGCTGCGCACTGCGTACCCGGCTTGGCGGAATTTATAATCCAAGAGTTCGGTGACGTCCGTCTCATCGTCTACGACGAGGATGCGTTTGAGGTGTTCAGCGTCTTGGGTAGCCATAGATAGAAAGAAAGCCGCAATCGCCCAGAGCGCCAGATTTAGGTGTCAATTAAGGCGATTGGGTTACGGGCCGTCTTAATTGACACAAGTAATTATTGGTTAGAGACTTAACTCAACTCGTCACCTGATTGTTTCACGCCTAAGGCACAAGTGTTACATGGGCACTGTTCCACGTAGAACATCGCTACCCCGCCCTGCCCTTACGCGCTTTTCTGGGCCCTAAATAAGACCATCAATAAAGAAATGTCCGCCGGGTTCACGCCACTGATACGGCTCGCTTGTCCGAGAGTCTGGGGCTGAATTGCGTGGAGTTTCTGACGTGCCTCAATCCGCAGCCCATAGGACTTTAGGAAGTCAAAGTTAGCCGGCACCTTGAAGGACTCCAGGTCATGGAGTTTGCGGGCGGATCGCCGTTCGCGATCCAAGTAGCCTCGGTATTTGACGCGATACATGACTTCGGCTTGGACCTCGGGGGTTTCAGCCAGGAAGCTCGGCGGCAGGTCCGCCGGCATGCCTTCAACATTTCTTCGGAGTACATCCCCCGCCAGTCCGCCGCTAATGGCGATCTTTTCAAGGTATTCGGTCCAATGTGCGACTTGGGCGGCCTTGGACTCAATTCGGGCTAAACGAGCGGCCGGGACTAGGCCGTAATCTGCGATTTTGGACTTTAGGCGAAGTTCAGCGCTGCCATGGTTGAATAAAAGGCGGTATTCGGCCCGACTGGTGAACATGCGGTAAGGCTCTTGGGTTCCCTTAGACACCAAGTCGTCGATGAGGACCCCAATATAGGCTTCGTCGCGCCCAATGACCATCGGAGTCAGTCCTTGGACCCTACAGGCGGCGTTAACCCCAGCGACCAGCCCTTGAGCGGCGGCTTCTTCGTAGCCAGAGGTCCCATTGATCTGCCCAGCGAAGAAGAGGCCTTCGACTTTCTTGGATTCGAGGGTGGGGTAGAGTTGGGTCGGTGGGGCAAAATCGTATTCCACGGCATAGGCCGGCCGGAGCATGACGGCTTTCTCTAGCCCCGGGATGGAATGGAGCATCTCGAGCTGAATATCAAAGGGCAGGGAGGTGGAGAGCCCATTGATATACCACTCATCCGTATTCCGGCCCTCGGGTTCCAGGAATAGCTTGTGGGAGTCCTTCTCCGAGAACTTCACGAACTTATCTTCAATCGAGGGGCAGTAGCGCGGGCCAACCCCTTTAATCTCTCCGCCGTAGAGAGGAGAGCGGTGGAGGTTATCGTGGACAATCTTGCCGGTTGCCCCCGAGGCCTCGGTCATCCAGCAGGAGACTTGATCGCTGCCCGGGGTCCATCCAGGGAGGCGTTCGCCACGTTGTTCCACGTGGAACATGTCGGCTTCTTGCCGGGTATCATGGAAGGCAAAAAGGGTAGGGGACAGATCGCCGGCTTGCTCCTCGCATTGGCTAAAATCAATGGATGAGCCAAGGATGCGCGGAGGGGTCCCAGTCTTAAGGCGCTGCAGTTCAATTCCAGCATCTAAGAAACTACTAGACAACGACTTAGCACTAAAATCACCCAAGCGACCGCCTTCGGTTTTATTGTTCCCGATGTGCATCAAGCCGCGCAGAAAAGTGCCCGTCGTAACCACGACGGTTTTACCGTAGAAGGCCAGGTCGAGGTTGGTGTTCACCCCGACCACGGCACCGTGCTCAAAGATGAGGCCGGTGACCATGGCCTGGAAAATGGTTAGCCCCGGTTGAAGTTCGCAGAGGTGCTTCATCCGGAACTGGTACGCCTTCTTGTCGCATTGCGCCCGCGGGGCTTGGACGGCGGGACCCTTGGACGAGTTCAGCAGGCGGAACTGGATACCAGTGGTATCCGCCGTCAGGCCCATCTCGCCGCCGAGGGCATCGATCTCGCGGACGATGTGTCCCTTGGCCTGTCCCCCGATGGCGGGGTTACAGCTCATCTGGGCGATAGTATCAATATTCCCACTGAGCAGCAGGACCTCAACGCCCATGCGGGCCGCGGCGAGGGCGGCTTCAACGCCCGCATGGCCAGCCCCGCAGACAATGACGTCGTAGGGCCGAGAGGGGCCGAGGCGGATTTCTTTAGGCGGTCGCATAGGAGGCTTCCCTCCTAGCGGAGGGAATCACTTCCCTATGCAGAAGGAAGCAAAGAGCTTGTCCAGCATACGCTCATTATCAATGCGCCCGACGATCTCCCCAAGGGCGTCCAAGGCCTCCCGACACCGGGCCGCCGCCAATTCCGTCTGGGCGGGGGGTGCCAGGTGCTCGCGGGCCACCTTTAGGGCCGCGGCCGCCCGGAGGAGGGCGTCCGCATGGCGGACCCCGACGACCAGGTCTTCGGCTCCCGGGGCGACTTCGCGGTCGACCAAGATTTGGCCCAGCTGGTCGCGGAGGTCTTCGGCGTCTCGACCATCTAAGAGGCAGGTGGGAAGTTTCGTGAGTTCGACTCGCCAGGAGGCGTGGGCGGGGTCGGCGGGAAGGTCCGCCTTATTAGCGATGACGAGCGTGCGCGTTGGATCAAGCAACGCCTCGAGTTCCGCGGGTAACGACGGCGGCGGCGCCGAGCGGTCGACGACGAGCAGAAGAAAGTGGGCGGCACGCGCTTGTTCGAGGGCGCGCTCCATGCCGGCATGTTCCAAGGTGGAGCCTCCCGTGCGTAAGCCCGCAGTATCGACCGCCGTGACGGCGAGGGGGAGCCCCGCGATGGGCGCTTCGAGGAAGTCGCGTGTGGTTCCCGGTTCCGCACTGACGAGCGCCCGCGCGGAACCACTCAGTGCGTTGAGTAAACTCGATTTCCCCGCGTTCGGTGCGCCAACCACGGCGACGCGTAGGCCGGTGCGCAGGGCGGCGTCATGCCGTGCGGTCCGAGCGTATCCAGAAAGTTCTGACTCAATTTTAGACAATGTTTGCAAAGGTCCTGCGGGGTCCTCGGTCGGCAGGTCTTCTTCAGGGAAATCGATATGCGCTTCCAGCGTGGCGAGCGCCGCGAGGAGTCGGTCACTCCACGCAGCGACTTGCCGGCCCAATTCGCCTGCGAGTTGGCGGCGCGCCGAAGCGAGCGCGCGCTCCGAACTGGCGTGGATTAAATCAGCAATCGCTTCCGCCTGGGTGAGGTCGATTTTGCCCGCGAGGAAGGCGCGGCGCGTGAACTCACCGGGCTCAGCCGAGCGACAACCACGGGCGAGGCAATCTTCGACGAGCCGACGGACGAGGAGGGGATTGCCGTGACACGTGACTTCCAGCGAATCGTTGCCAGTGAACGAATGTGGTGCGATGGCCAGCACGGCGACGACTTGATCGATGGGCGCACCCGCAAGGTCGCGCCAGACCGCCGTCGTCGCGCGGCGAGCGGCGGGGGCGGTGCTACGGCCGAAGGCTGCGCAGGCGATGGTCGCCGCCAAGGGGCCATCGATACGGATTACCGCGAGGGCGGAGCGTCCGGTGGGCGTGGCGGCGGCGACGATGGTCTCAGAGTTGGACATGCGGACGGGTCATCCCAAGGGGGCGGGGCAGGGGAGGCAAGCGGTGTCATCAGCGTTGAAAAGGCTGGAAGGGTAGGGGGGTAATGGCAAAGTTCGGCCATCACTCCTGTGGAACTCCATCGTTTCCTCTCTCCTGCCGCCGCCGCGGCCATCGCTGCCGCTCATGGCACGCCTTGCTACGTCTACGACCAGGCCACCCTCGCGGCCCAAGCCGCCGCCATGCTGGCCTTCCCGAATGCCTTTGGGCTAACGGTCCGCTTCGCGATGAAGGCCTGCCCGAATGCCTCGGTCCTTCGGCTCTTCGCCGCCCAAGGCCTGCACCTGGATGCCAGCTCTGGGTATGAAGTCCGCCGCGCCATCCAGGCAGGGGTCCCGGCCGAACGCATTTCCCTCTCGTCGCAGGAGCTCCCCGGTGATTTTGCGGAACTCCTCCGCTTGGGCATCCACGTGAACGCTTGCTCGCTCCTGCAGTTGGAGCGCATCGGTCAAGCGGTACCTGGCCAGCAGGTCGGTCTCCGTTTTAATCCTGGTCGTGGCTCCGGTGGTACGGGGAAGACGAACGTCGGTGGCCCGGATTCCTCTTTCGGCATCTGGCACGAATGGGCCGACCATGCTCAGGCGATCGCGACGAAGTATCAGCTCAAGGTCATCCGCATCCACACGCACATCGGCTCGGGCAGCGACCCCGTCGTGTGGCAGGAAGTGTCCGCGGCCAGCCTCGCGCTCGTCTTGCGCTTCCCGGACGTCGTCACACTTAACCTCGGCGGTGGCTATAAGGTCGCCCGCGTCGCGACGGAGAAGGGTACCGACCCGCAAATTGTTGGCGCGCCCGTGAAGCAGGCTTTCGAAAAATTCGCCGCCGACCATGGCCGACCCCTCCGCCTCGAGATCGAGCCGGGCACTTTCCTCGTCGCCAATGCGGGCGCGGTGCTGTGTCGCGTGCAGGATGTGGTGTCCACGGGAGCCCGTGAATTCTTGAAGCTAGATTCGGGCATGACGGAAATTTTACGTCCTTCGCTCTACGGCTCGCAGCACCCGGTATATTTGTATTCGGCGAACCCGATGGGTCGTATGCGCGACTACGTCGTCGTCGGCCATTGCTGTGAATCGGGCGATCTCATCAGCTGCGCTCCCGGCGAACCCGAAACCTTGGCGACGCGTGCGTTGCCCGAAGCGGTCGCTGGCGACCTCGTCGTTATCGGAGGTGCGGGCGCGTACTGCGCCGGCATGAGCACGAAGAACTACAACTCGTTCCCAGAAGCACCCGAAGTACTTCTGCAGCCGGGCGAACAATTCCGGCTCATTCGCCGCCGGCAGACGCTCGCCCAGATTCTCCAGAACGAAACCGGCCCCGAAGGTCTCTGAGCTGTGCCGCTTTGTCCGCCATTAGGAGCAACCTTGCCGGCCTCGCCGCATGGCACGGTAGTCTCCTTGCCGACCCTGGCCGATGTCGAAGGCTATGAACGCCGCGAGCCAGCGACATGGAAGCACATCACGGCTGGCTACCCGCGTTTTGTCCGCAACGTCTTAGTGTCGCAGGCAGCTCAACAGGTCGCTCACCAGTTCGGGCGCACGGGGTCACTCTTTCCGCTGGCTTCGCGGCGGGCCGCTGACCGTATCCTCGCGTGGACGCACGTCACGGACGCGCACATCGACGCGGTGGGGGATTGGGTCCTGGTTTCCTTCCCCGAAGGTCCAGCCTCCGAACCGTTCGCTAAATTCGTGCAGCACACCGGCGCCCTGATTTCGTCGCGCCAAGCAGAGGCACACTTGGCTGGACGTTCGGCAGATCCGGCGGAGACCGCGCGAGCGCTGGAGCAAGTCCGTGCGGTGCTATCCCCTTATTTAGCGGACGTTAAGCCCGCGGATATCCTGGTCGCTTTAGCTGGGATGAACGCGGTCGCTGCCGGCATCGCGGCCGTGAACGATGTGCAACGTCCGCGCGGCAAGCGGGTGTGGATTCAATTAGGCTGGCTCTACGTCGATTCCACCCGGCTCTTCGAAAAGGCGACCGATACCCAGCACGTGTTTGTGCCCGATGTGACCGACCTCGGTACCGTCGAGCGTTTACTGGCCCAAGGGGATGTCGCCGGCGTCTTCACGGAGATCCCCAATAACCCCCAGCTCGAGACGGCTGATGTTTTTGCGTTGCGCCGCCTCTGCGATCAGTACGGGGCCAAGTTAGTGCTCGATCCAAGTTCCGTCGGCTTAGCTTCGGTTGATGTGTTGCCACCCGCGGACCTCGTGTGCTCCAGCCTCACCAAATATGCAGCGAGCAGCGGAGACGTCATGGCTGGCGTTCTCGCCGTCAATCCGGCCCGACCAGACGCCGAAGCTTTGCTGCAAAGCGCTCGGGCGTTCATCGATGCGCCACATGCGGCCGACGTGCTTGCGCTGGCCCAGCAGATTGTGAAGATGCCAGCGGTTACCGCGCGACTTTCACAGCAGGCGACCGAGCTTGCGAAACGGCTGGCCCAACACCCAGCGGTGAGTCGTGTGCGTACCGCCCTAACCACGACCACGGCGAAAAACTATCAAGCCATGTTACGACCGGGTGCGGGACCGGGTGCCTTGATTACGCTCGAACTCAACGCCGACCTCCGGACCGTTTACGATCGCCTGCAGGTCGTGAAGGGCCCGAGCTTCGGCCTCGAATTTACTTTGGCGGCCCCCTTCCTCTGGCTCGCGCATTTCTCGGAAGTCACGACGCCGGAAGGCCGCGAAGGCCTCCGCCGGGCCGGCCTCGATCCGGATCTCTTGCGCGTTTCCGTTGGGCTAGAGCCGATTGAAGAAATCTGGGCCGCGTTTGCGGCGGCCCTCAAAAAATAGGCCCACCAAAGGGTGGGCCGAAGGTCAGCTCGCTGCGGGTTTATCTTTCGCCCCGTTCTGGGTCGCCGTCGGTGGCCGAGTCCGGGTTGGCGGCGGCTGGCTTGCCGGCGCTCGCCTTCTTCTCCGTGCGGGCCTTGAGCATCTTTTCGCGGAAGGCATCGCGCTGCTTTTTTTGGATACCGGCCGCTTCGGGATCTTGTTTCGCCAGGGTTTCGTCGAAGGCCTTACGGTAAGCCATTTCGGATTCCGCGGCCTTGGTCCGGGCGTGCTTGTACTCAGCCGAGGTCTTCGCCGCAAGGGCACGGTCGGCCTTGGCCTGTTGCTGCGCGCTAGCGATTTCTGGTAGTTCGAGGACCTTGCGCTTGGCGGCGCTCAGTTTGGCCTGTTCGGGGTCGGCCGCGGTGGCCGGTTCGACTTCGGTGGTGCGCTCGGGCGTTGGCGGGCTGGCCTTAGCGGCGAGGAGCGGGGCGGGGAGGGCGGCGACCGTGAGGCCGGCCACCAGGAGGAGGGAGGTGAGTTTCATAGGTGGAGTGGGAACGGGCTTGAGGAAGTTCACAGGTAAACGATACTGCAAGGATTGCCCCGTAAGGTTCTTTCCATGAATTTTTTCTCCCGTCTCCTCCTAGGGTTACTCCTCCTCGCTCCGTTGGTCGCCGAAGCGCAAAAGAAAGGCGGTAACCGCGTAATCACGACAACGCCGTTGCCCCAAGTGCCGGAGTTGCCCGACGCTTTCCCGCAGGTCCTCGGGACGCAGGTAATTGGCCCAGCTTACAAGTTCACGAAAGAAGATCCGGTCGTCGAGGGTGCGATGGTCGTGCAGAACCTCGGCTCTCGTGTTCTCAAGGTTCAGGTCCCGCCTGGGCCGCAGTTTAACCAGCTCATCGCGATGCCTTTCACGCACTACTTAGTGTGGTTCCGCTCCAATGGGGATTGGAGCAAGGGGTTCACCCCCGAGATGCGCCGCCGCGAATATAATGCCACGTATGCGTTTACCAAGGACCTGCTGACGCGCCGCGACACGACCGGTAAGACCTTCTTCATCGGGCATTGGGAGGGCGACTGGTACCTTTTACCCGACCGGAATACGCAGGCAGATGTCAATCCCGCTGCGGCCGCCGCAATGGTCGAGTGGCTTAACGTCCGGCAGGAAGCGGTCGACGATGCCCGGGCAGAAGTCCCGTATACCCGCTGCCGCGTCTACACCTACGCCGAGGTTAACCGCGTCCGCGATGCCATGGTCGGTGGCAAGAAGCGCATGGCTAACCTCGTCGTGCCGAAACTGAACGTCGATTTCCTCTCCTACTCAGCCTATGATTGCCAACTCCTACCAGCCGCTGAGGTCACCAAGACTTTAGATTGGCTCAACGGGCAGCTGCCGCCCAAGGCCAACCTGCCCGCCAAGCGCGTCTTCATCGGTGAGTGTGGCTTATCTTGGACCGCCTGCGGGAGCGACGGTAAGATTCACGAGCAGAAGAACCGCGAGATTTTCACGAAGTTTCTGTCTTGGCGCCCACCGCTGGTCCTTTACTGGCAGGTCTATAATAATGAGGTCGTCGATGGCCAGCAGGTCGGCTTCTGGTTGGTCGATAACAAGAATAAGAAGACCCCGCTCTATGAGACGATGAAGGAACTTTTCGTTCAGCAGGAGGAAGCCGCCAAGGAGATGCGCCGCCGTAGCAATCGCTTGCCCGCGTTTGAACAGATGGCGGAATTCTCCGAAAACTGGCTCGCGCAGAAAGGAAAGTAGTCGGGGCTTGAGGTAGCCCGGCGGTTCGCAAGATTAGTCCCATGCGCCCCAAGCTCTTGATCGAAGGCCTTGCGACTTTCTTCCTTTGCCTAGCCTGTGCGATCGTCCAAGGCCCGCTCGCCCCTTTCATCATCGGTGCCCTCCTGCTTGCGCTCATCTATATGGGTGGCCCGGTCTCCCAGGCCCATTATAACCCCGCCGTGACCTTGGCCTTCTGCGTCCGTCGCCGGCAGGCGTGGTCGGCCGGCGCGGCCTATGTCGCGGTGCAGTTGGTGGCCGCCCTCGGGGCGGCGTTCTTTGCCGGGTTGCTCCTCGGTCACTCGGAAGAGAACAGCGAGCACATCTTGAGCGCCCTCACGGAGCCGGTCTTGGAGGGCTGGCTACCGGGAACGATGGCGGAGTTTTTAGGCACCTTCCTTCTGGTCATCGTCATCCTGCTAGTAGCGACCTCCCGCCGGACGGTCGGAAATAGCTACTACGGCTTGGCTATCGCCGCGACGGTGGCGGGCCTCATGGGGATTTTCGGGGCTTTCTCCCCTGACTTTAATCCAGCCGTTGCCATCTGCAGGGGGATCGCGGGCTGCTTCGGCGCTCTGAATGCGGAGGGCAGTGGCTGGAGCGCCTTTCGCCAAGAATTCTCCTTTTTGGCCCATTCAACGCCCCGCATCTTGCTGGCCTTAATCGCTCAAGGGTTAGGGGCGTTTGCAGCGGCGTGGGCCTTCTTGGCCATCTTCCCCGAAGAACGCTAAACCCAAAGCGTGCCCGTGCTTGAGTCCGGGGCAGTTGCCATCAAGGTCGGGGTATGAATTCGCTCTTCACCGCCCATAAGCACTACGGCTCCCTGCTCCTGGTCCTTATCCTCGCTGTCATCGTGGTCGCCCTCGTCAAGGGGCCGAAGACCAAGTTGCAGCGTATCGTCACCGTGCTCGTCGATATCAACCTCGTCGTAGGACTCGTCGCTTTCTTCCAGACTTCTCGGCCGATTTCCTGGTTCCACCCAATCCTCGCCCTCGCCGCCGTCGCCTTGCTCCATATCGGTGCCAAGAGCGAAGATAAGTTCAAGGTTGTCCGCTGTTTCTCAATCGCCCTCGTCCTCCTCGTCGCCGCTTGGGCTGTCAACGCCTCCTGGGGTCCGGAATGGTTCAAGACGAACTTCGTGAAGCTGCCGGCGACCGCGGTCATCGCTAAGTAAGCCTTCACGATACAATTAGGTTACGACGGCCCGGACATTGTCCGGGCTGTTTGACTTCCCATTGACCCGAGGCTTATTGGGCAAACACTCCGAAGAAACGTTAGATGTATCGCCTCGCCCTAAACATGCTCTTTGGAGACCGCGCCAAGCTCGCGATGCTCCTCTGCGGCTTGGCCTTCTCTGCGCTTCTGATGGCCCAGCAGACTTCGGTCTTCTTCGGCATCATGAGCTGGACGTATACACCAGTGTATAACATTCGTGCCCCCATTTGGGTCAGTGACCCCATGGTTGAGCAGGCTAACGATGCGAAGCCAATGCGCGACACGGACCTCTACCGCGTACGCTCGGTCGATGGCGTTGCCTGGGCCGCGCCCTTGCACACGTCGTTCCTGCAGGCCCGTATGCAGGATGGTAATTTCAAACTGATCACCATGGTCGGTATCGATGCTGACACCTTCGCCGGGGCACCCGCAGTTTTGTCGCAAGGTCTCATTGAAGACCTCCGTCTCCCCAACACCGTCATCGTGGATGAATGGGGCGCGCAGTTAATGGGCCGAGTCACCAAAGGAGCCGATGGTAAGGAGGTCGTCATCCCGCTGAAGGTTGGCGACACGTTCGAGGTCAATGACCTCGAGGCCCGCATCGTCGGCATCTGCAAAGTGCGTCGAGCGTTCACGGGTGGACCGTTCGTCTACACCACTTACGACCGCACTAAGCAGTACACCCTCGGCGCACGCCGCACGTTGAGTTTCATGTTGGTCGAGCCCCAAGCCGGTGTTGACCCCGTCAAGCTGTGCGCCCGCATCGAGGCGGATACCGGACTCAAGGCCTGGACGTCCGACACGGTCATTTGGAGTTGGTCTGACCGCAGTTTGGCCCGTAACACTTTCTGGTGGTTCTGGAAGAACACCGGGATTCCGTTCTCGTTCGGCACCGCCGTCGCGCTGGGGCTGTTTGTCGGCATCGCGGTTTCTGGCCAGACGTTCTATTCCTTCGTGTTGGAGAACTTGAAATACTTCGCGGCGATTAAGGCCATGGGAGCGGGCATGGGCGTCATCGCCCGCATGTTGCTAGTCCAAGCGTTCACCGCGGGCCTGCTCGGCTTTGGTCTCGGGGTCGGCATGGCCCAGGCCATCGGACGCGCGATGATCGAAAAGGGGATGCCGCCATTTATTATGTTCCCGCAGATTTTCTGGGCCACGCTCGCGCTGGTACTCGGGATCAGCCTCGTCTCCGCCATCATCGGTATCATCAAGGTATCGCGCGTCGATGCCGCTACCGTCTTCCGCGGATGAGCACCCACGCTGCCCATACCGTCGCCGTCCGCACCCATGGTGTCGACATGTTCTTCGGTGATGGTGAGACCAAGGTCACCGCCCTGAAGCAGGCCGACTTCGAAGCCAATCGCGGCGAGCTCATCATGCTCGTCGGTCCGTCGGGTTGCGGAAAGACGACCTTGCTCTCCGTCATTGCGGGTACGTTGACCCCGCAGACGGGTACGGTCGAAGTCTTCGGCCAGCGCCTCGATGGCCTGAGCCAAGAGGAGTTAACCAGCTTCCGTCGCAAGCACCTCGGCTTCGTCTTTCAGTCCTTCAACCTGATCCCAACCCTCACGGTGCTCGAGAACGTCATGGTGCCACTGCTCATCCAGGGCGCCTCGCACGACGTGGCGGTCGCCAAAGCGCGCGCGATGCTGGAGAAAGTCGGCCTCAAGGGTCGCGAGCACGGACAACCGAACGCACTTTCCGGCGGCCAGCAACAGCGCGTCGCGATCGCACGTGCTCTCGTGCATGAGCCCTCGCTGCTCATCTGCGATGAGCCGACCTCCGCCCTCGATAAGGATACGGGTGCACAAATCATGCAGATGGTCCGCGACCTGTCCCGTTCGCCCGAACGCTGCGTGGTCGTCGTCACGCACGATCACCGCATCTTCCGCTTCGCCGACCGCATCGCAGAAATGGAAGACGGCCGTATCCGTCGCGTGGTCGAAGACGCCAGCTTACTCGACACCAACCAGCTTTAAAACCTATGTTCCAAAAACGCTATCTCTTGGTCGCCTTAGCGATCGCCGGCGCCGGCGCCGCCCTCCAGTTGACCCGTGGCACTGCCACCGAGACCCCGACGAACCCGCCCGCCTACCCACCCGCGACCCGCGATAAGGACGGCCTGATCGCCGCCGCGGGCCTCGTCGAAGCCGCCGCCGAGAACACGCTGTTGGGCTCACCGACCTCTGGCACCGTCCTAAAGGTGCACGTCAAGGTTTGGGACCAAGTGAAGGCCGGCGACCCCATCATCACCCTCGATGACCGTGACCTCACCGCGCAACTACAGGTGCAGCTGGCGTCCGTCACGGCCGCGGAGGCCACCGCTGAACGGGCTGAAGACGCCGCCCAACGCTGGACGGGCCTGAAGGACAGTGGTGCCGTCAGCGCGGGTGATTTACTCGGCTATCAAGTTACCGCCAAGGAAGCCCGCGCGCGTGTCGCCCTAGCTAAGGCCCAAGTTGCCCAGACGAAAGTGATGCTCGACCGCTTGGTGGTTCGTTCGCCAATTGACGCAACCGTCCTCCAGGTTTCCGTCCGCGTCGGCGAATTCGTCGCGGCTGGGCTCAAGGCTCCGGTGGTACTCGGCGATATCTCTCGCCTGCAGATTCGCTGCGACCTCGACGAACAATTGGCGCCACGCATGAGCGCTGGCCTCTCCGCGAAGGGTTACCTCAAGGGCGAAAGCGGCCGCGTGGGGAGCGAATCCCGGGCGATTCCGCTAAAGTTTGTGCGCATCGAGCCATACGTCATCCCGAAGGTTTCGTTGACGGGCGGCAGTGCCGAACGCGTCGATACCCGCGTGTTGCAAGTCATCTACCAGTTTGATCGTCCCTCCGACCGCCCGATCTTCGTCGGTCAGCAGATGGATATTTATATCGATACCACGAGCAATGTGCCACGTAAGTAAGAGCCTGCTCCTTGCCGCGGCCTTGCTCGCGGGTTGTGCGCACGAGCCTGCACCGCGCCCGGCGACCCCAGTTGCCCCTGCGGCTTTTAGCGTCCCGGGTTCTGCGGCCACGGCAGGGTGGGTGGAAAAATTTCAAGACCCCGCCCTGTCTGCGCTCATCGCGCAGGCCCGTACGGGCAGTCCAGACCTGGCGATTGTCCGGGCTCGTCAGCGTGAGGCCGACGCGGTCTTAGTTGCCGCGGGCGGCTCGCTCCAACCCGTGCTCTCGGCCCAAGCCGGTATTGATGCCTCGCGTATCTCTTTAGAAACCGGACGCATCCCGTTCGCTGCCGCCGTGCCGCGACGGACCGACGTCACGGGACTGGGCGTCAAGGCTTCCTGGGAATTAGACTTCTGGGGCCGCAAGGCTTCTACCGTCGCCGCCGCGGAGAGCGACGCTCAGGCCTCGGCCGCCGCAGTCGCGCAAGCGGACCTAGCGCTCACCGCCGAAGTCGCCCGCGTCTGGTTCGCCGTGCGCGGAGCTCGCGAGCAAGTCGCCTGCTTGGAAACCGAATTTGCCGCCCGCTATCGCGAGATGGAAATCGTTCGACGCAGCGTGGAGGCAGGTATCCTGCCGACGGATCCTTTGTCGTCCGCCCGGTTGGCCGCCGCGCAAGCGAAGGTCGATGAAGGCCTGGGACGGCGTCGCCTCGCGGCCGCCGAGAACGCCCTGCGCGCACTCATCGGGGCTGCCCCCGGTGCCGCTTTGCCCGCCGCCACCCAACGCGCCGCCATGCCCACCTTCGGCGCCGGCCTTCCTTCCGAATTACTGCAACACCGCCCGGATGTCCGCGCGGCGGCCCTTCGTTTTGATGCCGCGGTCGCCCGTGAAGGTGCCGCCCTCGCTGACTTCTATCCTTCCGTCACGCTGAACGGCCAAACGGGTTGGCAGGCCGACCCAGCTTCGCGGATTGGACGAGGCTCCTCCGCTTTCTGGGGCTTGGCTCCAATGGTCGACGTGCCGCTCTTCGATGGCGCCCGTCGTGAGGCCAACCTCGAAGTCACGCGGGCCCGCTTAGCAGGCTCCGCCGCCGAGTGGCAGAAGGTCGTTCTGAACGCTTTCCGCGAAGTGGAAGATGCCCTCGCCGATTTACGTGAACTAGCCTTGCAGGAGGATCTCACCGAACAGGTCCAAGTCGCCGCGCAGGAACGCCTCCAGAATGCGGAAGCTCGCCAGCGCGCGGGCGTAGCGGCTGAAGCCGAAGTCACGGTTGCCCGGCGCGACGAAGCTTTAGCCCGTCGAACGCTTTCGATGGTGGTGTGGGAACGTCGCCAAGCCGCCGTGCGCCTCGCCGCTGCGACCGGCGGTTGAGCCCGCCGAATTTAGCCAAGAAGAAGGGCTCCCTCGCGGGAGCCCTTTTGCTTAGGCCTTGATCTGCGGACGCTTGGGATCCGGCCAGTCGATGTGGAAGAACTCACCGCGGGGTTTGTCCGTGCGTTCGTAGGTGTGCGCACCGAAGTAGTCGCGCTGACCCTGGAGGAGGTTCTGCGGGAGGCTTTCCGTGCGGTACGAGTCGAAGTACGAGAGCGCTGAACCTAAGGTCGGCACAGGGATGCCGTGCTTCACCGCGAGGGCGATGACCTTGCGCCAATTCTTCTGGGCCTTCTTGACGGTCTTCTTGAAGTACGGGTCGAGAAGGAGGTTCGCGAGGCGGGGCTTCTTTTCAAAGGCCTCGGTGATCTTCTGCAGGAAGCGGGCGCGGATGATGCAACCGCCGCGCCAGATCTTAGCGATTTCGCCGAAGTGTAGCTTCCACTTATACTCGTTCTGCGCTTCGCGCATGAGCTGGAAGCCCTGGGCGTAGGAGCAAATCTTGGAGCAATAGAGGGCGTCGCGGATCTGTTCGATGATCTTGGCCCGGTCGGGCTTAGTCATTGCGCGCTTTGGACCGCGGAGTGCCTTGGCGGCAGCGACGCGTTCTTCCTTCACGGCGGAGAGGCAACGAGCGAAGACGGCTTCGGCGATCGTCGGGGCGGCAACACCCATGTCGAGGGCGTTGGCACTCGTCCACTTGCCCGTGCCCTTCTGGCCAGCAGTGTCGAGGATGACGTCCACGAGGGGAACGCCCGTCTCGGGGTCCTTCTGCTTGAGCACCTTGGCGGTGATTTCGATGAGGAAGGAGTTCAGGTCACCCTGGTTCCATTCTTCGAAGGTGGTGCCGATCTCATCAGGGGTCATCCCGAGGAGGCCGCGCATCAGGTCGTAGGCTTCGCAGATCATCTGCATGTCGCCGTACTCGATGCCGTTGTGGACCATCTTGACGTAGTGGCCGGCACCATCCGGGCCGATGTGCGTCACGCAAGGCACGCCGCCCTTGATGGGCTTGCCCGGGGTCGCGCCGGTGAGCTCGACGCCAGTGACGGCATCTACCTTGGAAGCGACGGCTTCCCAGATGGGCTTGAGTTCAGCCCAAGCCGCGGCGTCGCCACCGGGCATGAGGGATGGCCCAAAGCGGGCGCCTTCTTCACCGCCGGAGACGCCGGAGCCGATGAAGCGGAGGCCTTTGGCCTTCAGTTCTTTCTCGCGGCGAATCGTGTCCGTCCAAAGGGCGTTGCCGCCATCGATGATGATGTCGCCCGCTTCAAAGACGGCGGCGAGTTCGTTGATGACCGCGTCCGTTGGGGCACCAGCCTTGACGAGGATGACGGCCTTGCGGGGCTTCTTGAGGGAAGCCGCGAAGTCCTTGATGGTCGGGTAGCCCGAGAGCCGCCCTGGGGTCTTCGGGTTCTCCTTGATGAATTCGTCGGTCTTGGCGGTCGTGCGGTTGTAGACCGAGATCGCAAAGCCGTGGTCGGCGATGTTGAGGGCTAGGTTTTGACCCATGACGGCCAGACCAATGAGACCAATGTCGGATTGCATAAGTGAGGTGCATCGCAACCCCCCCCGCCCTTGGAGGCAAACCAGAAAGAGCGTTTTCGGGGGTTTCGAGGGCTTTTTAGGGGGTGGGGGATGGGGAAGCCCTTTCCCCTCGCCACCCTCCGAGCGCTTCCTTCTATAGAAGAGGTCATGTCACAGCTCGTCGGCAAACGTATCACCCTCGGGGTCACCGGCTCCATCGCCGCCTATAAGGCCGCCGACCTAACCTCCCAGCTCATCAAATACGGGGCGGAGGTTCAAATCGTCATGACCAAGAGCGCCGCCCAGTTCATCACCCCGATGACCCTGCAGATTATGTCCCGCCGCCCGGTGGCCATCGATATGTGGGAAGAGGGCCGCAACTCCATCCCGGGCCATATCGAAATCGCCGATTCTTCGGATCTCTTATTGGTCGCTCCTTTGACGGCTAACACGATGGCCGAATTCGCCCATGGCTTGGCGCCGGACCTGTTGACCTCGGTTTACCTCGCGACCCGCGGCCCGGTGCTGCTGTGCCCGGCCATGAACGGTAAGATGTACGAACACCCTGCCACCCAGGCGAACCTCCAGACCTTGCGCTCCCGCGGCCATGCGGTGGTCGACCCGGCGGAAGGCATGTTGGCCTGCGGCTACGAAGGCCTTGGCAAGCTTGCGCCGGTCGACGAAATTGTCGCCCGCGTGTTGCTCATCCTCGGCTAAGCCATGGAGGCGGTCGCGCTGCGGGAACGCCTGCGGGCCGAAGCTTTAGCGATGGGGTTCGATGCGTTCGGCGTCGCGCCAGTCCATGCGGATGTGCGTGCCGATTATTTTCGTCAGTGGATCGCGGACGGTATGCACGGCGACATGGACTGGCTGGCAAAGAACCCTGACCGCCGGACCGACGCCACGCGCGTACTCCCAGAGGCCCGCAGTATCATCGTGGTCGGATTGAATTATTATCAACCCCATCCGCCTGCGGCCTACCGCATTGCGAAATATGCCCTCGGGGCGGACTACCACGATGTGATGCTCCGCCGGTTGAAGAAGTTGTGTGGCGTGATGCGTACGCTCGGCGGCGACCAGAAACCCTACGTCGATACGGGGCCCGTCTTGGAAAAGCCGCTCGCAGCGGAAGCCGGCTTAGGCTGGCAAGGGAAGAGCACCATACTGTTGCAGCGCGGGTTTGGAACATGGCTATTCCTCGGCGTCATCCTGACCACCCTCGCGCTCGAGCCCTCCCCGAAAGAGCCGCACCGCTGCGGCACCTGCACGCGTTGTATCGACGCTTGCCCGACCGCCGCCATCGTCGCGCCCTATCAACTCGATGCTCGGCGTTGCTTGGCCTATCTGACCATCGAGCACGACGGGCCCATCCCGGAAGAATTCCGTCGGCCCCTCGGAAATCGCGTCTTTGGGTGCGACGAGTGCCTGGATGTCTGCCCTTGGAATCGTTGGGCCAAGGCCACCCAGGAAGCACGCTTCACCCCGCGGGCCTTACCCGAGTTGCGTGAGACCTTGGCCTGGACGGAAGAGCAGTTTGTCGAATATTTCCGTGGGACACCCGTCAAGCGGTTGGGGCTCCGGCGCTGGCAGCGTAATGCGCTCACGGTGATCGGTAATACGGGGACCGGCGCAGACTTGCCGGCGGTCCGTGCCTTGCTGGGCCACACCGACCCGATGGTCGCGGAGCATGCCGTCTGGGCGGAGCGTGAATTGGTCGCTCGGCTGTGAACCTCCCTTGTTGCTTCAGGCGGTCGGCTTGTCCTAAGTTGTCCGCGTGACGCTCGCCCAAGCCTATTACGCCCTCGCTGCCTTTCTTTGCCTAGGTGGCTGGTTGCTTTTCAGTGGTTCCTCACTGCTGGTCTCCTTTCGTCGCGACCGCACCGCTACGCTCGTGCTGCTGGCCCTCGCAGTGGGTTGGTTTGCTTGGCAGCTCTACACGATGCCGGACCCCGACCTCGCCGGGCTGCCTCGTAATATCGTGATGATCGTCTTCGTGGGTGCGAGCTTGCTGACCTATATCTACATGCCGGACTTCCTGTCCGTCCGCTGCCTCGCGGTGCTTATGTTATTTTTGGCGCGCCTGACGCTCGATGCCGGCTACCGTCAATTGCCCTATAGCCTTCTCGATGCCTCGGTGTCTTACGGCATCTTGGTGCTCGGTGGCTTCTGGTGGGCCTCGTCGCCAGTCGCCTTCAACCAACACTGCGACTGGGTCCTCGCTTCGGCGATCCGCCGTCAGCTCGTTGGCGGCCTGGTCTTTATCCTTGGTTTGGCTTGCCTCTACAACTCGACCTGCCTCGCGTGAGTCGTCCTTTGCTCATCGTGGTCTCAGGTCCCGCCGGGAGCGGAAAGACGACCCTGTGTAGCCGCCTGACCGATGCCTACCCGCAGGCCATCCGGCGCGTCATCACTTGTACGACGCGCCACCCTCGCCCAGGCGAAGTCGACGGCGTGGATTACCATTTCTTGGCCCGCGCCGAATTCGAAAAGCAAATCGCCGCCGGGGTCTTCCTCGAGCACGCCACGGTGCACGGCAACCTCTACGGCCCCCGCGCCAAGGATGTCGCGGCCCATCTCGACGCGGGCTTTGATGCGCTCTTGAACGTCGACGTCCAAGGCGCTGCGACCATCCGGGCCCAAGCAGCATCTAACCCGCGCCTCGCCGCCGCCTTGGTGACGGCCTTCGTCCGCGTCCTCGACCCAGTCGAGCTACGCCGCCGTCTGACGGGCCGCGGCACCGACCCCACCGACGAGATTGACCGCCGTGTTAAGGCCGCGGAGTGGGAACTGAGCCACGCCGGCGAGTACCAGCACGTCATTGAGAGCGGTAGCCGCGAGGCCGATTTCATGGCGCTCGATAGCATCTACCAGGGAGAAAAGGGGCGTCACTTATGATGGCTAAATCCGAAATCGCCGCCGTCCTCGACGAGATTGCGACGCTACTAGAGTTGATGGGCGAAAACCCATTTAAGATTCGTGCCTATTCGGCGGGTGCCCGGACACTCGAATCGCTCACTGAAGACTTAGGGGAGTTGATTGCCACGAACAAACTGGAAGAAATCCCGGGCATGGGGGAAGCACTCGTCGATAAGATCACGACGCTTCATCGCGACGGGGTCCTGCCGTTCCACCAGAAGCTGAAGGCGAGTATCCCGCCCGGCTTGCTGGAAGTTATTCAAATTCCTGGCCTCGGGCCGAAGAAGGTTCGGGCGCTCTGGACGCTACTGAACATCGACGACCTCGCCAAGTTGGAGGCCGCCTGCACCAGCGGCGCCGTCGCAGAGCTCAAGGGCTTTGGCGAGAAGACCCAGGTGAAGATTCTCGAGGGCATCAAGAACCGCGTCGCTTACGGCAAGCGCCACCGCTGGTACGAAGCGGCCGAGGTCGCCGAACCCATCCTGGCTGGTTTGCGCGCCCTCCCGCAGACGCAACGCGCTGAATCCGCAGGTTCGCTCCGCCGCTCGCGCGAGACCGTGGGCGACTTAGACTTCCTCGTGGCCTCATCAGACCCCGCCACAATCATGGCGTGGTTTGTGGCTTATCCTGGGGTGAAGGAGGTCACCGCCCACGGCGAAACTAAATCCAGTGTGCGTTTTGAAAGCGGCCTGCAGGCGGACTTGCGCGTCGTGCCGCTCGAGCAGTTTTATTTCGCGCTCCATCACTTCACGGGTTCCAAGGAGCATAATGTCGCCATGCGCCACCGCGCGTTATCGCGCGGGTTGAGCATGAGCGAGTGGGGTTTCAAGTCCCTCGAAGGCGGTCCGGCGGTCGCACCCGGGGCCAAAGATGAAGCCGAGGTCTTTGCCGCGCTCGGCTTGCCGTGGATTCCGCCCGAACTCCGCGAAGGCAACGGCGAGATCGAAGCGGGCGAGAAGGACCAGTTGCCCCAGCTCGTCGAGTTCACCGACCTCCGCGGCGTCTTCCACAATCACACCACTGAATCCGACGGCGATCACACCTTGGAGCAGATGGCCGCGGCGGCCGAAAAACTCGGTTGGGACTACCTCGGCATCTCCGATCACTCGAAGTCCAGCTTCCAGGCCCGCGGGCTCGATGAAGAACGGCTCGGTCGCCAGCTCGAAGCGGTGACGAAGCTCAATGCCTCCGGCCGCTTCAAGGTCCGTGTCCTCACCGGCAGTGAAGTCGATATTCTCGGCGAAGGGGAACTCGATTTTGCGAACGACGTCCTCGCCCAACTCGATTTCGTCGTGGCCTCGGTCCATAATCGGTTCGGCCTCGATCGCGACGCACAGACGGCGCGTATCATCAAGGCCATCGAGAATGAGCACGTGGATATGGTCGGTCACCTCACCGGTCGCCTCTTGAATAAGCGCGAGCCGTATGAGCTCGATATTGCCAAGGTCATCGACGCGGCCGCGGCGAACGATACCATCATCGAACTGAACGCGAACCCTTGGCGCCTCGATATGGATTGGCGCTGGTGGCGACGGGCGGCAGAGAAGGGCGTCCTGACGTCCATCAATCCCGACGCCCACGATATTGACCAGCTGGCTTTTGCCGCCCATGGCGTGCGCATTGCCCGCAAGGGCTGGCTGACCAAGGAGCAGGTGCTGAATACGCGTTCCTTGGCTGAGGTCTTGAAGTGGCTGGGCCGCTAACGGCGGGTTCCGGCTCGCCCTGTCGGGGGTTGCTCTCCTATTAGAGAGGGATGCTGCACGACAAACGTCGCCTCCTCCTCATCGCGGGCCCATGTTCCCTCGAATCCGAGTCCAACTGCCGGACCGTGGCCACTGAGTTGAAGGCCCTCGCCGCAAAACACCCCGAGCTGAATATTATCTTCAAAGGCTCTTACGATAAGGCCAACCGTACCTCGCTCTCGGGTGATCGTGGCCCTGGTATGCAGGCGGGCCTAGAACTGCTCGCGATGGTGAAAAAAGATTTCGGTTTCAACGTCCTCACGGACATTCATGGCCCCGAGCAGTGCGAAGCGGTCGGTAAGGTCGTCGATGTACTGCAGGTGCCGGCCTTCATGTGCCGTCAGACTGATCTCCTCGTAGCTGCCGCCAAAACCGGCAAAGTCGTCAACGTGAAGAAAGGCCAGTTCCTCTCGCCGTTCGAAATGCGCTTCGTCGTGGATAAGCTCGAAGGCGCCCAGGCCGCCGAGATTTGGCAGACCGATCGCGGCACGACTTTCGGCTACCAAAACCTCGTCGTCGACATGCGGGCTTTCCCCATCATGGCTGGCTTCGGTCATCCGACGATCATGGACGCCACGCATGCCGTGCAACTTCCGGGCGCCGCGGGTGGCTCTTCGGGTGGCCAGCGTGAATACGTGCCGGTCCTCGCCAAAGCCGCCCTCGCGGCTGGGGCCGATGGCCTCTTCATGGAAACGCACCCGGATCCAGCGAAGGCGATCTCCGACGGCCCCTCCCAGGTGCCGTTGGCTGACTTTCCTGCGCTCGTGGAGTCCTGCCTCCGCGTCTGGAAAGCCGTCCGCGCTTAAGCGTCGAAGAGCCGCTGGGCGGCGGCGCGGTCTAATTTGCCCCGAGCATCCGTGGGGAGCTCTGCGACGAAGATATATTGCTTCGGGCGGGCCGCGGGCTCGAGACGCTCGGCCAAGCGGCGTAGCGCCGGCTCGAGTTCCGCCCTCCCAACCACCAAGGACACCACCCGTTCGCCCCACTGGGGATCAGGCCGTCCGAACACATGCGTTGTGGCGGACGCAGCTAAGACGCTTTCCACGCGACTGGGGTCGACCTTTTCACCGCCCGAGACGATAACCCGATCGGCCCGCCCGAGGATTCGAACGGTGCCGTCCGTGCCCAGCTCCGCGCGGTCTTGCGTGAGGTAGCCGCTGGTCGGGATGGTTTCATTCGGCCAGATGCCTTGGGCGAGTGCGGACGTCGCGACCGTTAGGATATCGTCCGCGAGTCCGAGGTGTACGCCCGGCAACGGCACGCCGCGGGGCGGTTGGTTCTTCCAAATGGTTTCCGGCGGGCATACGGCACAGGCCGCAGCGGTTTCGGTCATGCCGTAGGTTAGGAAGACGGGCAGGCGACGGTCGCGGATTTCACGCAGGCAAGCGGGCGGGACGGAGGAGCCGCCCAGCAGCACGACGTGAAAGCGCTTGAGCCAAGCCTCACCATCGTGATGCGCGAGTACGCGCAAGAGCTGTGCCGGAACTACGGAGGCGATACGCGTGCCGTCCGTCGGCAGTTTGACAGTTGGCAGCGGTGCGTCAGCGGGGAAGCGGCCATCGAGCACGACATGGCGTCCGCCCGTGACGGCAGCGCGCACGAAGGGCATCAGCCCACTCACATGCCAAGGGGGCGTTAAGGTCGCGCCGTGCAGCGTGGGCGAGAGGCCGCGCGCACTGAGAAAATCACCCAGGGATCGCACCGCGGCGGCGAGTGATGCGGGATCATGGACCGCGAATTTCACGGCGCCGCCCGTGCCGCCCGTCGGAATCATCGTCCGCCCACGGCCGCTCGCTGGCCAGTCTGCAGGGGCCGAGCCCGTCGGCGTGAGTTCTGCACCGATGATACGCGTGCTGACAGGAATGAGGCGAGCGGCCGCCGCCATTTCTTCTGCCCCCCACTGAGGGTTTCCTAAGAATACCGGCAGTTCTGCCCCCCAAGCCGCGGCGACTTCGGACAGGTAGTCCGTGTGGTCGCGATGAAAGACGGCGACGGCGTTCATGTGAGGTCGCGCCAGAACTGGTCCCAACTGATATCGAGTGCGCCGCTCGCCTCGGGCCCGCCGACGTGCCGGTCGCGGCCATCCATTTCAAAGCGGCCGAGCGTATCGAAGCCCACCGCGGACTTTGCGAGGTCTTGCGCGGCCAACCATAAGGCGCCTTGTCGGCCAATGGCGGTTTCAAAGCAGGATGAATAAGTCACGGCGCGGGTGGCGTCCGCCTTTCGCCAGGCGAGGAAGTGATCCCAGTCACCGACCAAGAGCGGTTTTACGATGACTGGGCCGTCCCACTCTAGCCCGGCAGGCGTGAGAAAAGATTCGTCGAGGGCGACCTTCGCCGTGCCCAGTGAAGCGTAACCGGCATGGCCAACCGGCAGCGGCTGTTCCAGAAATTGGATACGCGGTTCGCTGCGGACGAACTCTAGCCAAGTGCGTGCCGTGGCGAGGTCCAATGAAGCGTTAGCATCCAGTCGCAACGCTCCATCGAAGCTCGCGAGTACGCTGCGAATATCGTTGATCGTGGTTTTCGGGAGGATTTTCACCTTCAACGTGCGGAAGCCTTCAGCGTTTTTCTTGGCGAAGTCCTGGGGGTCATCCGTCACCAACCCGGCGCAGGGTAGGCTACCCCCAAAAGCGGCGATGGTATCCCAGTGGCGGCAAGAACTCAGCGCAGCCGCGAGGCATGGCAGTTGCGGCGAGGCTCCGACGACGGCCGTGAGATGGGATAAGTTCCCTTGCGCGGAGTGGAGGACTTCGATGGCTGTCTCGGTCGTTTCCGTCGGGAACCCCGGCCAAGGGGCAACCTCCCCGTAGCCAATACCTAGTTCAGATTGGGTCTGAATCAGGATACGTTCGACGGCTTCGACCGGGCCCATGCCCGTCCGCAAGGGACGCCGAAAGCGTCGCCTGACCCGCTTGAACCCGAATTTGCCGTCCTTCATAGGCCGATCGTTCCTTAAATAACCCTCCGCCGCAAAAACAAATTGCCAGCGCGCGGGGGTCTCCCTAACACCCTTTGGGGAAACCGACCTGCTATGGCCTCCTCTAAAAACAAGGGCCGCGTTTCCCTCGACGAACGCTTTTACCTCTCCGCGGACAAGTTCTTCTTGGCCAACGCGGGGTTAGGCCTGACCTACGACGACGTCTCGCTCGCCACCCGCTATTCCGAGGTCCTGCCGCGGATGACGCGCTTAGACTCCTCCCTGTCCGATGCCCTCGCGCTTTCTTTACCCATCCTGTCCTCGGATATGGATACGGTTACGGAGCATCGCATGGCCATCGCGATGGCCTTGAACGGCGGGCTTGGTCTCCTGCACTATAATATGAAGCAGGATGAGCAGGTCGCCGAGGTCCGGCGCGTGAAGAACCACATCCACGGGATGATTGGCGACCCCGCCGTGGTTTCCCCCGAGCACACCATCGCCGAGGTCCTGCTCCGGATTGAGGCCGATGGCCTGGCGTTTAGTACTTTCCCGGTCGTCGGTCGCGACAACACGCTCCTCGGCCTTCTCCCTGGTAGCGCCGTCAAAGAACGCCACGGCCAACGCAAGGTCGCCGAGGTCATGATTCCGCGCGATAAAGTCTTCTCCGTTTTCGAGAAGGATCTCGGGAAAGACCCCATTGCCAAAGCCGATCGCCTGTTCTCCGAGCACGTCGGCCAGAACAAGCTCCTCGTCGTCGACGCGAAGAACCGCCTACGTGGCCTGTTCACGCTCAGCGACATCGAACGCATCTCCGAAGAATCCCGCGCTCACGTCCGCCCGACCCGCGACGCTGACTTCCGCCTCCGCGTTGGCGTGGCCGTCTCGGTCCCACGCACCCCCGAGGGCGAAATCGACCGCGAGCGCTTCTTGGCGCATACCGCCGTCTTAGTTGCTGAAGGCGCCGACGCCCTCGCTGTTTCCACTGCCCACGGCCATACTAAGGGCGTGGGTGATGCGATTCGCCTGCTACGGAAGCAGCATAAGGATATCACCCTCATTGCTGGTAACGTCACGAGCGGCGACGGCGTCGCTTTCCTCGCCGATGCTGGCGTCGATGCAGTCAAAATCGGCCAAGGCCCCGGGTCTATTTGCACGACCCGCATCGTCGCGGGGGTTGGCATCCCGCAACTCACCGCCTTGTACGTCGCCGCGCAGGCGGCCAAGCGCAAGGGCGTCCGCATCATTGCAGACGGCGGCATCACCAAGAGCGGTGATATCGTCAAGGCCCTGACGTTGGCCGATGTTGTCATTCTCGGCGGCCTCCTCGCCGGCAGCCGCGAAGCTCCGGGAAAGTTGATGGAAATCAACGGCAAGACTTACAAGGAGTACCGCGGTATGGGTTCGCACGAAGCCATGCGCAAGGGTTCCGCTTCCCGTTACGGCCATTCCGCCGCCGGTAAGTTCAATAAGGTCGCCGCCGAAGGGATTGAAGCTCTTAAGGAGGTCTCTGGTTCGGTCGACCAGGTGCTCGGCACCCTCGCTGGAGGGGTCCAGAGTGGCCTCGGTTACCTCGGCGCCCGTAATTTAACGGAACATCGGGCCAACGCCCGTTACATTAGGGTGACCCCGGCTGGTCAACGTGAGGCGGCCCCCCACGACGTGATTGAAATCAAGGCCGGTTCCTAATACACTAACTTTCTCATGCTCGCTTTCTTTCGTCACCTCATGGTCTTCCTGCTCGGCGCACTCGTCGGGGCCGTGGCCATTTTGTTCTTCCTCCCGACCTTTTCCGCGACCTTTACGAATACATCGATGCGGGCCGTGGCGAAGGTCGAAGAGCCCGCCAAGCCGGCCGAACCGGTGGCCAAGGTTGAAGAACCTGCCAAGCCCGCTGAACCTGTCGCCAAGGTCGAAGAGCCCGCCAAACCGGCTGAGCCCGTGGCCAAGGTTGAAGAGCCCGCCAAGCCCGCTGAGCCTGTAGCCAAGGTCGAAGAGCCCGCCAAGCCGGCCGAGCCCGGTAAGCCGATGGTCGACGATGCGGCGAAGGCCGCCGAGGCATCTGCGAAGACCGAGCCAAAGCCGAAAGCCGACTCTAACCAGAAGCTGGATTACACCGCACTCAATGCTCGACCCGTTTTCTGGCCACCGTCGGTCCTCGTGACGACCGCGACCAGTGCGGCTCTGATGGAAAAGGGCAAGAAGGTCGCTGATATTCCTTTAGCTGAAGCAGACGTGCTGCAAATTTCTAAAGTGCTCGGTGACGGCACGCTCGAAGTGCGCGCGCAAGGCCTTAAGTTTGAAATCGACCAGAAGCTCACGGACTTCGAAGCCGGCGTCCGCCGCAAGATCGCCGAACTCGCCGATAAGGGTAGCACGATTCCCGCGCCCTACAAGACCGACCGTCCTTACGTCCCGCCCATCGCTCCGCTCCCCACCGCCCCAGCTCCCGTCGAGAAGCCGACTCCGGCCGTGACCGAGAAGCCAACGCCTGCTCCAACGACTAAGCCGCCGACGCGCTCTAAGGATACCTTGGATGATAAGATGAACTCCCTCTTTGGCCGCAAGTTGACCCCTGAGGAATCTGCTGAAGCCGCTAAGAAGAAGCCTGCCAAGTGAGTTCAGCCAAAATCTTTTCATGGAACGTCAACGGGGTCCGTTCAGCCCTCGGTAAGGGCTTGGCGGAATTCATCGCAAAAACGGCGCCCGACGTACTTTGCCTGCAGGAGACGAAGTGCGAGACGGTCACGGCGAGCACGCTGGGCTTAGCTTTTCCCCATCAGTTTTGGCATGAAGCCGAAAAGAAGGGCTACTCCGGAACGGCTATTTTATCCAAGACCGCACCGTTGTCCGTCGCGACCGACTTCCCTGGCGACCACCCGCGCGAAGGCCGCGTCGTTACCGCCGAATTTGCCGGCTGCTATGTCCTCAGCGCCTACGTCCCTAATTCACAGCGCGAATTGGAGCGCCTCGACTATCGGCTGCAGTGGGATGCAGATTTCCGTAAGTACCTCGCGAAGTTAGCCAAGAAGAAGCCCGTCGTCATCTGCGGCGACCTCAACGTCGCCCACGCCGAGATCGACCTGGCGAACCCCGCCACCAATCGCCGCAACGCTGGCTTCACGGACGAGGAGCGCGAATCCTTCGGGACGTTGCTCAATGACCATGGCTTCACCGACACCTTCCGCGCGCAGTTCCCAAAACTCGCACAGCGCTATAGCTGGTGGAGCTATCGGCCAGGTATCCGCGCCCGCAATATTGGTTGGCGCTTAGATTACTGCCTGACTTCGGATGGCCTAAAATTCACGCAGCCGGAGATTCATGATCAGGTCACGGGGTCGGATCACTGCCCGGTCTCGGTGCAGGTGGACGCGACGCTCTGAGCGCCTCACTTAGTCGCTGCGCAAGCAACCAGCTGAGCGTCGCCGCAGCCGCGAGGAAAGACACTAGCGGGCCAATCCAGATGAGGTCCGGACCTGCTGGCCAGACGTCGCTGGCCTTACCATCGGGCTTCAACGCGTAGCGCACCGGCAATTCCGCGCCTGGCGCAAAGCTCCGCCAGATAGTCTGGAGCTCGCCCTTCTGCGCACGCCCGCGGTCATCGGTCCAGGTGACGAGGTAGTAGGTCTCTGTCCGCTGGCCTTCTCGGTCGTGAAGGATGCGCACGTCCCGTCCTTGGACCGTCGCCTTCGCCGGTTCATGGACGAAGAAGCCTTCGCTGATCAAAGGCCCGCAGTAGGCCGCCACCGCGATGATCATTGCCACCCCGGCGGTGAGGAGTGCCACCGACAACCAAAGCCGGAGTAGTGTCGGCTGTTCTTCTGCCCTCGGAGCCTCGATGAACGGTTCCGGCTGCACGGCTTAGTGGTGTTCCTTGCCCATCAAGTGGCGCACCCATGGCACCAAGGCGAGCAACACGACTGCCACGATGCCCACGACGATGGCTTGCGTGCTAAAGAAACTCGCCAGTGCGGCCGGGTCCTTTGAAGAGAAGCCAGCCGATAGCGTGCCCGAAAGTTTATTGCCGAGCGCCGTTGCCAAGAACCAGATGCCCAGGACGAGGCCAGTGAGCCGCGCGGGCGCCAGTTTACTCATCGTACTCAAGCCGACCGGGCTGAGACACATTTCGCCGAGCGTCTGCAGGAAGTACACACCGATGAGCCACCACGGGCTGACCTTGCCCGCGACGATGCCTTGCGCGGCCGGCACCATGAGCGCGAAGGAGAGGCCGAGGAAGATGAGCCCAAAGACAAACTTTAGGGCGACCGAAGGCTGGCGGGTGCCGAGCGTGACCCAGAGCCACGCGAAGACCGGGGCGAGGGCGATGACGAAGAGCGCATTGACGGACTGGAACCAGGACGACGGGAAGGGCTGGCCGAGAATCTCGGTGCGCGTGAGTTCATCCGCGAACAACGTCAGGGTCGTCCCCGCTTGTTCGAAGACCGCCCAGAAGAGGACGGCGGCGATGAAGAACACGCCGATGGCAGCGATGCGCTTACTGTCGTCGTCCTTCCGGATGACTCCGAAATACAACACGACGAGGATTGGCAGCGAGTAGATGGTGTAAGCGAGCCAGACGTATTCGTCCGACTTCATCATCAAGTAGAGTAGGGCGATGGTGCCGAGGGTGACGAGCGCGAGGCGTTCCCACGGGCGTTTATGGTGCGCTTCCGGCGCGTCGCCAACATGACTCACCCAGTTGAGCCGGCGCACGTAGACCCACATGCCGAGCGTCATGCCGACGCCGGCGGCGCCGAAGCCCCAATGCCAGGAGTGTAACGGGTCGAGCCCCCAGCCGACCAAGATCTGTTTGAAGCCTTCATCTTGCGCGAGGTAGCCGGTCACCAGCGGCGCAGCGAAGGCACCGATGTTGATGCCCATGTAGAAAAGCGAGAAGCCGGCATCGCGGCGGGCATCGCCGCGGGCATAAAGTCCGCCGACGAGCGTGCTGATGCTGGGCTTGAGTAAGCCCGTGCCAACCGCGATGAGGATGAGGCCCACGTAGAACGCCGTAAGGGAATCCAGTACGAGGGTGTAGTGTCCGGCGGTGATGACAAAGCCGCCGATGAGGACCGCTCGCCGCGCCCCGATGAAGTTGTCGGCGATGAACCCGCCGAGGATGCACAGCATGTAGCTCGCCATGACGTAGTTGCCGTAGACCGAGGAGGCTTGCTGCTGGTCGAAGCCCAGGCCGCCAGCCGCCATCGGGGCGATCATGAAAAGCATCAAGAGGGCGCGCATCCCGTAGTACGAGAAGCGCTCCCAGAGTTCGGCGAAGAAGAGGTTACTTAGTCCCTTGGGGTGGCCACCAATGCCTCCAGTGTGCATTTCCTCTGGGACATGTGGGGTCGAATCCGGGACAGGGAGGGGCGATTTCATCGGGCAGGGGCTATAATAGACAGGCGAAACCCGCCAAAGCAGGCAACGCATTTGCCCAATACCCCTAGGCAGGCGTTGACATTGCCACCCTCGCCCGTAACTTCTTGAGAATCATTCTCAATAAGCGTGACCCCGCTGTCCCAATTACTGCCTGGCCAATACGGCAAATTGACGTCCCTCAATCCTGAGCGGTCGGTGGATCAACGTCTCATGGCTCTCGGGCTCCTCCCGGGGATGGTGCTTAAGTTAGTTCGCATAGCCCCCTTGGGTGACCCGCTGGCGATTGAGTTCGCGGGGCAGGTGGTGAGCCTCCGCCTGACCGAAGCCCAGACTATCATCATCGATGTGGCCGCGGATTGTCCCATCCAGCGCCCCCGCCCCCAAGCATGAGCGCCGCAGAGCCAGGGCTAACCGTCGCTTTGGTCGGTAACCCGAATACGGGGAAGTCGACCTTGTTCAATGCCCTGACGGGCCTGCGTCAGCGCGTCGGCAACTACCCCGGCGTCACCGTCGCCCGTAAGTCGGGTCAGTGCGATTGCGGCGATGGTACCAAGGTGGAGCTCATCGATCTCCCGGGGCTCTATTCACTTTCGGCCGCGTCACCCGATGAGCAGGTCGTCATCGACGCGCTCTCCGGACACCTCGCCGAAGACCGTCGTCCCGATGCCGTGGTCGTCGTCATCGATGCGACCAACCTGCTACGCAATCTCTTCCTAGCCTCGCAACTCTCCGAGCTGGATCTGCCAGTCGTGTTGGTGCTAAACCAAGCCGATGTCGCGAACGAGCAAGGCCTGAAGATTAACACGGAACTGTTGTCGCGTCGCCTCGGAGGCATCCCCGTTGTTTTGACCTCCGCGTGGAAGGGCGAAGGAATCTCGGCGGTCCGTCGCGCCATCGGCGAAGCCCTCCGCTCACGCGTACGGATGCCAGCGGTGGAATGGCCACCCCTCGTTGAAGAAGCTTTGGCCGATGTGGCGGCCGGGGTGGCCGCAGACATCGGTCGTGCCCCTGGTCGCGCCGATGTGGAGCGGCTCCTTTTTGATTCCACGAGTTCTGTCGGCCAGCGCCTAGGTTGGGCGGCACCACGGCGGGACGTCGTCATCCGCGCCGCCCGCGATAAGGTGCGCCGGGCCGGTTATAATCCCTTGGCCGCCGAACCACTCATCCATTACGCGCGTCTCCGTAAGTTACTCGAAGGCGTCGTCCAAGGTGGTGGTGATCGTACCGGTGGTAGCGCCGCCGTCGACCAGGTCCTGCTCCACCGCGTCCTCGGGCCAGTTGTTTTTGGAGGCATCATGCTCGGCATGTTCGCCGCAGTTTTCTGGCTAGCGAAATTCCCGATGCAATGGATCTCCGGTGGCGTCGATGCACTCAAGCTGGGCGTCGCACCACTCTTGGACGGCATGCCCATGCTGCAGAGTCTCGTTACCGATGGCATGATTGGCGGGGTGGGGGCCTTCCTCGCTTTCCTGCCGCAAATCCTCATCCTTTTCTTATTCGTCAGTATTTTAGAGGACAGTGGCTACATGGCGCGCGCGGCGTTCATCATGGACCGGTTGTTCAGCTGGTGCGGGCTCAACGGTAAGAGTTTCGTGCCTTTGCTTTCGGGCTTCGCTTGCGCGATCCCCGGTATCCTCTCCACCCGTACCATCGAAGACCCGAAGGCCCGCTTGGCCACCGCGTTCGCGGTGCCATTCATGAGTTGTTCGGCGCGCTTCCCAGTCTACGCGCTGATGTGTGCGGCTTTCATTGGGCCACTCTACGGGCCGGGCTGGGAATCCGTGGTCATGGTCGGCATGCATTGCGTCGGGCTGCTCTTCGCCGTCCCCACGGCGTTCGTGCTGACCCGCTTCGTACTAAAGGTGAAGCCGCAGCCGTTCGTGCTTGAGCTACCCCGCTACCAAATGCCCAAGCCGCGCGACGTGCTCTGGCGTATGTGGCAGAATGCCGCCGAGTTCGTCTCCCGGGCCGGCACAGTCATCTTCGCTATCACTATCATTGTCTGGGCGCTCTCTTACTTCCCGCGTGATCCTTCGGTCGAACAGCGCATCCGCGCCACGGCCGTTGGTGTAGCGCCCGAGGTCGTCGATGCCCAAGTCCAGTCCGCCTATGTCGAGCAGTCCTGGATGGGCCGCTTCGGGAAAAGCGTCCAGCCCATCTTCGATCCGTGCGGCTTTGACTGGAAAATCACTGTCGGCGTGCTCGCGAGCTTCCCCGCCCGCGAGGTCATCGTCTCAACGCTGGGCGTCACCTATTCCGTAGGCGAAGGCGCCGAGGCCGATAGCAAGCACCTGCAGCAGGTGATGCGCGACGCGAAGTGGACCGAGGGTTCGCGGGTGGGCACGCCGATTTTCTCCTTAGCCGCCATCCTCGCACTCATGGTGTTCTTTGCGCTTTGTTCGCAGTGCGGCCCGACCGTCGCAACCCTCGCCCAAGAAACGGGCGGATGGAAGTGGGCGGCGATCTCTTTCGTCTACATGACGACTCTCGCTTGGCTCATGGCTGTGGCGGTTTACCAAACTGTTAGCCGACTCGCATGAACCTCGAAACCGTCCTCATCGGTGCAATCGTCGGGGCGGCCGTTGGCTGGCTCGTGCGGCGTTGGCTGGCCGCTGCCCGTCGCCGCAAGGAAGGCGGCTGCGCCGGTGATTGCGGCTGCGCGGCGAAGATTCAGCCGAAGAAGTGAGAGAGAAGACAGGGAGAGTACGGAGTACAGAGTACAGAGTACCGAGTACAGAGAGGCAGGAGAACGAGCATTCAGCGACCCTTGTCCCCTGTTCCGCACTCTGTAATCTGAACTCCGTACTCCGGTCCCCCGGCCCCCCTTTAGATTCTGCTTCCTAGCAAAATCCACTTTTGCACTTTTGCACGCGGCTTAGCCGCAGTTGCACCTTTGCACCGCAACGATCCTCTCTCAAACCGGCTGCTGCTGGCTGAGGCAATGCAAGGCACCGCCTTCGATGAGGAATAAGCGGCAGTCGAGGCCTACGATTTTTCGTCCCGGGAAGCAGTCCGCAATAATCCCGAGCGCGAGCTTATCAGAGTCTTGTCCATACAGCGGGACGAGGACGCCATCGTTGACAATTAGGAAGTTCGCGTGGCTCGGGGGTAGGTCGCGACCCGCCAAGCGAATCGGCTCCGGCATCGGCAGCTCAATCACGTCGAGGCGCTGTTGGCGTGGGCGCATCTCGCGCAGGCGCTTCAGATTTTCCTGCAACGGGGCGTAGTTCGGCGAAGCCTTGTTCGATTCGGCGACCGCGAGGATCGTACGCGGGGCGATGAAGCGTGCGAGGTTGTCGATGTGGCCGTCGGTGTCGTCGTTGGCGAGGCCTTCGCCAATCCAGAGGAGTTCGTCGATGGCGAGGCCGTCGTGGATGGCAGCGTGAAAGGCAGCATCATCTCGACCTTCGGCACGGTTCGGGTTGTTCTGCACCGCTTCAGTCGTGAGGAGCAGGCCATCGCCAGAGACTTCAATGCCGCCGCCTTCGAGTTCAAAGGGATAGCTGAATTTCTTCAGGCCGAGGCGTGCCGCAATCTTGCCCGGCACTTGGTTGTCGAGCGAGGCCTCGAACTTCCCGCCCCAACCGTGGAATTCCCAGTCCGTCAGGGCGAGCTCCTTGGTGGCATCGTTCTTGACGAAGATCGGGCCGTGGTCGCGGCACCACACGTCGTCCGTAGCGATGTCCGTTAATTCAATGACGGAGAGGTCGGCCTTCGCTTCCTTGAGCGCGTGTTCAGCTTCAGCGCGCAGCTTGCCCGCGGCGTTGATTTTCACCGGCTGAAATTCGGCGATAGTCGCGGCGAACTCCGCGAACTTTGCGGGGATGAGGTCGTAGTGACCCGGCCATAACGCGGGGTTCGAGGGCCACGAGAGCCACGTGGCGGACTGGGGTTCCCATTCCGCAGGCATGCGGAAACCGAGGGAGCGAGGCGTGGCCATGCGAAGGGTTAGTCGCGCAGACGGCGCGTCAGGTCGCCGTAGGCGTCGATGCGGCGGTCGCGGAAGAAGGGCCAGATGCGGCGGAAATCGCGCTGCTTGGCGAGGTCGCAATCGGCCAGCAGGACTTCTTCTTGGTCGCTCGAAGCGCGGGCGACAATTTCGCCGTAGGGGTCCGAGACGAAACTCTGCCCCCAGAACTGAGTGCGGCCTTCGGTGCCGACGCGGTTAGTGGCGGCGATGTAACAACCGTTGGCCACGCCATGGCCGCGCTGGACGGTTTCCCAGGCATTATGCTGGGCGCGACCGAAGGCGGCTTTTTCTTCGGGGAGCCAGCCGATGGCGGTCGGGTAGAAGAGGATGTCGGCGCCGGCGAGCGCCGTGAGGCGAGCGGCTTCGGGATACCATTGGTCCCAGCAGATGAGGACGCCGAGGTTGCCGTGCGCGGTCTTCCAACTACGGAAGCCTAGGTCGCCAGGCGTGAAGTAAAACTTTTCCTCGAAGCCCGGATCCTGCGGAATGTGCATCTTCCGATACTTGCCGAGCACCGTGCCGTCGGCGTCGATGACGGCCGCCGTGTTATGGTAGACCTCGCTACCGCGCGCTTCGAAGAGCGGGGCGACGATGACCACGCCGAGGCGCTGCGCGACCTTCGCGAGCTCGGTCACCGACGGGCCGGTCTCAATGGGTTCGGCGAGGTCAAAGTTCCGCGGGTCCTGGGTAATACAGAAATACTTCGTCGTGAACATCTCCTGCAGGCCGATAACCTTCGCCCCCTTCGCCGCGGCCTCTTCGATGCGCGGGATCGTCTTCCGGACATTCGCCGCCGGCGTGTCTTCGGCGGTGAGTTGAATCAGACCGACGCGGACGGAGTCAGCCATGGCACTTTAGTAGACGAGCTTGTTAATCGGATACTCCACGATGCCTTCGGCCCCGGAAGCCTTGAGGGTCGGGATGAACTCACGCGCCTGGCGGGTATCGATGATCGTTTCGACGGCAATCCATTCAGGGTTGCTGAGCGGCGAGATTGTCGGATTACGCAAAGCGGGCAGGGCGGCGGCGACTTGCGCGAGCTTCGCCTTCGGGAGGTTAAACTTGAGGCCGACCATGTGCTGTGCCGCGAGGGCGCCTTGCAGCATCAGCACAATCTGCTCGATCTTCGCGCGCTTGGCGGGGTTGGCCCAAGCCGCTTTATTGGCGATGAGGACCGTCGTCGTTTCCATGAGTTGGGCGACGATGCGTAGCTTGTTAGCCTTGATCGAGGAGCCTGTCTCGGTGATGTCGACAATCGCATCCGCGAGCTCCGGGACCTTCACTTCGGTGGCGCCCCAGGAGAATTCGACCTCACACTCGATGCCTTGCGCCTTGAACCAGCGGCGGGTCGTCTCGACGAGTTCGGTGGCGACGCGCTTCCCCGCGAGGTCCTGGGCGGTCTGGACAGGCGAGGCTTCCGGCACACAAAGAACCCAGCGCGACTTTTGGGCGGAAGCGCGGCTATAGATGAGCTCGCAAACTTGGACGACGTCGGCGGCGTTTTCCTGGACCCAGTCCTGGCCAGTTAGCCCGCAGTCAAAGAAGCCATGTTCAACATAGCGGGCGACCTCCTGGGCGCGGATGAAGCGGCCGTCGAGGGAGGGGTCGTCAAAAGAGGGGCGGTAAGACCGGCTGCTCTTGGCCACCGGGAAGCCGGCACGGGCGAAAAGCTGGAGGGTGGCCTCTTCAAGGCTCCCTTTGGGCATCCCAATCATCAATTTAAGGGCTTCCTGACTCATTAGGCCTTTGAGGAAGCCCACGGACTGCCCCTCCGCAAGCATTAAGGGGTTGACTCGTTTGGTCTCCGAAATGACCCTTCGCGAACTCCCCCTACTGTCATGCAGCGCTCTCTGCTTATCCTCTCCGCTTCCGTCCTGCTCGTTGCCTGTGAAGGCTCCAAGAGCCCTTGGTCTACTTCTACGCAAGCCACTTCCGGCGTGAGCGATGTCAACGGCAAGCCTGTCGAGGCCGCTGCTCCTGGCGTTAAGTTCTCCTGGGACAAAGATGCCCCCGCGGAAGCCCCTAAGGCTGCCGTGGCCACTGCCCTCGAAGCCCCCAAGGATGCCAATAAGGCTCGCGTGCTCGAAGTCCGCGAAGGTTCCGGCCTCATTTCCCTCCTCCGCTCCGACAAGCCAGACGTCAAGGCCCGCCTCCAGCTGGTTAAAGACGGCAAGGCTCTCCTCGTGGAAGTCGTGAAGGTCAGCGACAAGAACGAGATCATCGCCAACATCATCCCTAATCAGGAAAAGGCGCCTAAACTCGCCGCTGGTGATGAAGTGGCTTGTGGCGTCCTTGCAGCCGCTGCCCAGTAATTAGCCGGGGCGAGACAGCCCCGTGACAGAAGGACCCGCCCGCCCGCGCTGGCGGGTCTTTTGTTTTTACGCCACCCCTCCAAAATAGGTTAAAACAGGGTTTTTCGGCTCTGCCGTTGACCCTTCAAGATGGCACACCTATTGCTGATTTTCCGTACTCTACCCATGCCTAGTGCCCGTTCCACCGCCCGCCCTGGGAATGTTTCCCGCCGGGTCCTCAGTCTCTTGGGCGGGGTCATCCTTTTCATTGTCTTGGCCGCCGCCTTGTCGGTCTGGTCGGTGGGCCGCTTTGCTCCCAGGCTCCTTGATTCGACGCTGTCATCCAAGTCGGGCGCTCACTTTGCCGTCGAAAATAACGACACCAATTTATTCGTCGGCCGGGTCAACTTTACCGACTTTACGGTCACTAATCCGAGTCGCTGGACGGACGCTCGCTTCCTTAAGGGCAAGCGGCTTCAGCTCGACCTCGATCCTGCCACGTTCATCGGCGACGGCCGCCGGGTCGTGCACTTACTCGAGCTCGATATCGATGAGCTCACGCTGGTCGGCAAAGAGGACTACCTAAAGGATAATAATGCTCAGGATATTTTTCGCGGGCTTAAATCCGCGGACACTGCGCCTCCGCCCGCCGGCCAACCGGTCGTTGAGGTTCCGCGCACCCCGTTCTTAATCGAGAAACTCCGCCTCCGCATTGGTCATATCACAGTCATCGCCGCCGACGGCACGCCACAACGGCGCGTGGTTATCGACCGCCAGTTCGACCTAGTCTTCGAGGCTCAGAATATCACGGACCTCAACCTCGAGCAGACCCTCACGGGCCCCCTCGGCAAGCAGGTGGTCGCCCAGACGCCCGCTGCCTCCGCCGGCCTGTTGTTTGACCTGACGAAGGACAAAATCCGCACGTCCATTACCGAAAAACTCCTGAACGAAAAATAATTCTATGACCGACACCCCTACCCCCGAGCCCGTGCCGCCCGACGCCCCGACCCGCCTCGCCGAATTGGAAGGCGAAGTGGCCCGCCTCCGCGACACGGTTCTCCGTAGCCAAGCCGACCAACAGAATCAGCAGCGGCGCCACCAGCGCGACCGCGAGGAGCTGCGTAAGTTCGCCTCCGCTGGCCTGCTCGAAGAGCTCTTACCCAGCCTCGATGCGCTTGCCCTCGGGCTCGCCTCCGCCCAGGGCCAAGTCGAAGGCCGCGCGGTCGCGGAAGGCTTCCGCATGGCGGTCAACCAACTGCGAAACACCTTGGCCCAGCAGGGGCTCGCCGAACTCAACCCGCTCGGTCAGCCCTTCAATCCGTCTCACCATGAGGCGGTTTCGCAAGAGGCGAGCGACACCGTGCCCGAGGGCTCCGTGACGCGTGTGGCCCGTCCGGGTTGGTCATTGCATGAACGCGTCCTCCGACCCGCCGCCGTCTTCGTCTCCACCGGCCCCGCGAACAAGTAATCCCTCCGGCGATGAAAGAAGATTATTACGCCTTGCTCGGCGTTGCCAAGGGCGCGACGGCGGATGAAATTAAGAAAGCCTATCGCAAGAAGGCGATGGAGTTTCACCCGGACCGTAACCCCGGTGATAAGGCCGCCGAGGAAAAATTTAAACAAGTCTCCCGCGTCTATGAGGTACTGTCCGACGAACCGAAACGGAGGCTTTACGACCAACAGGGCTCGGCGGCTTTCGAACAGGGCGGCGCGGGTGCCGGCGGCGGGGGTGGTGGCCAGCGAGCCCAACGCGGCGCTGACCCGATGGACATCTTCAACCAGATGTTCGGCGGCGGCGGTGGCGGCGATATGTTTGGCGGCGGCGGTGGCCAATCCCAGGAAACGTCGGGCGAAGACTTGCGCCATGAGATCACCTTGACGCTCGAAGAAGCGGCCACTGGGGTCAGCCGTAAGGTGACTTACCGGAAGCACAAGTCCTGCGAGAAATGTACCGGCAGTGGCGCCGAGCCGGGCTCCAAGAAGAGCCGCTGCCCGACTTGTGGTGGGCAGGGACACGTGGTCCGCTCTAATGGTTTCTTCCAGATGCGCCAGGTTTGCCCCTCTTGCGGCGGCCAAGGCGAAAGGATCGAAAAGCCCTGCCGCGGCTGCGCCGGCGAAGGCCGCGTGGTCGGCGACCATACGGTTGATCTCCGCATTCCACCGGGCGTCGATACGGGCACCCGCTTACGCTCTAGCAATAATGGTTCCGCGGGCCGTCGCAATGGCGCCGCAGGTGACCTCTATGTCGAGATCACCATCCAGGACCACGAGCTCTTCGAGCGCGATGGCGACGACCTCGCCTGCGCGGTTCCCGTGAAGTTTTCGATCGCGGCCCTCGGTGGCCCGATCGAGGTTCCGAAACTAAAGGGTAAGACTATCTTGAAGATCCCCGCGGGCACCCAAGGCGGCACCACCTTCCGCCTCAAGGGCGAGGGGATGCCTAAGCTTCGTGGCGGCACTTGCGGCGACCTCTTGGTGCGCGTCGACATCGACGTACCCAAGAAGCTGACGGATGCCCAGCGGGCCGCCCTGCAGGCCTATGCCGATGCTTCCAATGACGGAGCCACTCCGGTGTCCGATACCTGGAAGCATAAGTTCCGGAAGTTCTTCTCCTGACCTTGCGGTCAGACGGCCGCGACCCTACGTTGCCGTTCATGCCACGCGACCCTGGCCAGACCGATCGACTCATCCGCCGTTTACGGTGGGATGAACTCGACCCGGCTTGGTTGCGTCGCTTGGCGGAAATGGCCCGGGCCGAAGATATTGCCGGCGGCGGCCTCTTGCACCCGCCCGCCCGCCCTGGCGATCCGTCGGCCGCCTTACTCGCGAACTCGGGTCGTCGCGCCCACGCCCGCTTGGTCTCCCGCGGTGAATACGTCCTCGCTGGCCTCGGCCTACTCGAGCCCATCCTTTCGGTTTACGGTGGCGCCTGCCACGTTCGCCCGCTCGTCGCCGATGGCACGGTGATCGCCCGCGGCACCGTCGTGGCTGAACTAGAAGGCCCCGCGACCGAATTATTGACGGCGGAGCGGACGCTCCTGAATTTCCTGCAGCGACTCACGGGCGTGGCGACGCAAACACAGACCTATGTCCGTGCGCTGGGTTCCTCGACCGCGCGGCTGCTAGATACGCGCAAGACGACGCCCGGCTTTCGTATGCTGGAAAAATACGCGGTCGGCCAAGGGGGCGGCTTCAACCACCGCCTCGGACTCTTCGACCGTATCATGGTGAAGGACAACCATCTCGCCGCGGGTGAAGCGACTGCAGCGCAGCGCTTGACCGACCTCGTCCAGGCCGCGCGGGCTTCGCGCCCAGACTTGCTCGTCGAAGTGGAAGTCGATGCGGTGGCGCAAATTGAGCCAGTCTTAGCCGCCGGCGCAGATGTCGTCTTACTAGATAACTTTTCATTAGTGCAACTGCGCGCGGCGCTCCCGCTCCTCCGCGGTCGCGCTTGGTCCGAGGTCAGCGGCGGGGTTAACCTCGAAACGCTTCCGCTCATCGGCGAACTCAACCCCGACTTTATTTCCTGCGGTGCGCTGACCCACGCGGCGACTTGGGCGGATATCGGTCTCGACTGGGCTTGAACCATGCCCGCCCTCGATAGCAGTATTCTGGTGGCGTTCCTCGAAGCCGGCGACCAACCCGTCAGCGGCGACCGCTTGGCGAAAGAACTCGGTATCTCGCGCGTCGCCGTCTGGAGTCGCCTCGAGCGTTTACGCGCGGCGGGCTTCACGTTTAAGGCCTCGACGCGGAAGGGTTATATTTTGACGGATGTGCCCCGCGAACTTAACGCCGCATGGCTCGATGCTCAGCTCCGGCGGCGGAAGGTGGCTCCGGAAGTCGAATTACTCGCTGAAGTCGATAGCACGAATTCGGAAGCCGAGCGCCGGCTGGCCGCAGGGCAGGAAGCACCGTTCGCCGTTTTGGCCCGAGCCCAAAGCGCTGGCCGTGGTCGCCTCGGTCGCCGTTGGCACAGCGCCCCCGCAGGTAATCTCTACATGTCCTTAGCCTTCCGGCCGTTCATCCCGCCGGACAACCTGAAACCCTTCACAATCTGGATGGGCCTTGCGCTTTGCGCCCACGTCGAAGCGGCCTATGACGTGAAGCTCGGCCTGAAATGGCCCAACGACTTATTATCCGCCGATGGCCGTAAGGTCGCCGGCATGCTCACCGAAGCCCGCCTCGACGCCGACGCGGTTCGCGAGCTGGTCTTCGGGCTCGGCCTCAATGTGTCGTCCAAGTCTAAAGACTTTCCACCGGAGTTGCGGGCGATCGCGGCTTCGTTGGAGCTAGCCGGTGCAACGTCCCTCGATGTCAACCGCGTGGCGGCCGAAGTACTCGCTGCCTTATTCGCGGCCTGGGAACAATTTATTGACGGGACTTGGATGCCGACCTTCCGGGCGCGCTGGCAGCGCTATGATGTGCTCACGGGTCGCTCGGTGCGTGTCGGTTTACGGGGTGAGCCCGTTGCCGGTATCGTTGACGGTATCGACGATGAGGGCTCCTTGATTCTCCGCACGGGCGGTGGTCGCAAGACCGTCGTTTCCTCTGGTGAGGTCACCCTACGGAAGGAATGAGCGTGCAACCTTGCCCTCGTCACCAGCCTCGCTAACTTCCCCCCGTGGCCATCCTTTGTCTCGATGTCGGTAACACCCACGCCCACTGGGGCCTAGTCGCTGGCCGTGAAGTCCTCGCCCACGGTGAGCTCCCGACGGCGGCCTTGTCGACCGATGCGCTCCGCACGCTTTTAACCGAGCATGCACCGACGGGGATCGCCCTCGCGAGCGTGGTGCCCACGGCGACCGCGACCATTGAACCAGTCCTACTCGGTAGCGGCTTGCCTTACCATCACCTCCGGCATGACACCGTCTGCGGGTTGGGCTTTGATTATCCTCGGCCCGCCGAAGTGGGCCAAGATCGCCTCGCCGATTGCGTCGGGGCTCAGCTCGTCGTCGGCGCACCCGCCGTTATTGTCGGCATGGGCACCGCGACGACGGTGGATATTTTGACCGATAAGGGCTACGCCGGTGGCATCATCGCTCCTGGCCTCGGGGTGATGACGCGCTACCTCCACGAGCGCACCGCTTTGCTGCCAGCCTTGGATCCCGCTGATGTACTCGGTGGCCCCGCCATCGGGAAGTCGACGGTCGATGCCATGCGCTCGGGCTGTGCCCTCGGGTTCGCGGGTATGATTGGCGCCTTGCTCGATGCCGTGACGGCTGAGTTAACCAAACAGGGCGGCCAACCCCCTGCCGTGATTGTCACCGGTGGCGCCGCCGTCTATCTCCCCGCCAGCTGGCGCGAACGCGTCCGCCATGAACCCCACCTGACCTTACTCGGCCTAGCCGAGTCCCATCGTCGCTCCCGCGCATGACCCCCGAAGAATCCAACGCCAAGCTCCGTCGCCTCGTCCCTTGGCTGGGCGGAGCAGTCATTGCCGTCGTCATCGGCGGCGTGGCCCTCGCCTTGGCCACTAAGCGTGAGGGACCCTGGGTCCTCGTCGCCGCCGACGTGGTCTTCACGCTCGTCCTGCTCGTCGCCCTGTGGCGCGCGCTCGGACGGAAGCGTTAGGCCTTCGTCATTTTTAGGAGTTCCTTCCGGCGGTTCTTGATCTCGGTGCAGCCGGATTTTGCCAGGCGGTCCGTCGAGAAGGCTTCCACGGTCAAGGAGGCCACGGCCGTGCCGTAGACCATCGCCTGGCGGAGGGTGGCAAAGTCGGTCGTCCCGGCCGCCGCCAGGTAGCCCAAGAGGGCCCCGGCGAAGCTGTCGCCCGCCCCGGTGGGGTCCCGGAGCTCGGTGACGGGGAAGGCGGGCAGGGTAAAGAGGCCTTCCTCATGGAAGAGCACCGCCCCGTGTTCGCCCTTCTTGATAATGACCGTCCGGCACCCGTGCGTTCGGAGGTGCTTACCCGCCACAATGACGTTGGCCTCGCCCGTTAACTTGGCCGCTTCGGAGTCATTCACGACCAGTAAGTCGGAGCGACGCATGACTTCTCCGAGCATCTCCCGCTGCGTTTCAATCCAGATGTCGATGGTGTCGACGAGGATGAACTTGGGCGCGGTGAGCTGGTTGAGGACCGCCATCTGGAGGTCGGGGCGGATATTGCCGAGCATGACATACGGCATCGCTTGTTGGAGTTCCGTGAGGCGCGGCTGAAAGCGCTCGAAGACGTTGAGTTGGAGATCCTCGGTGTCACGGCGGTTATAGTTTTCGTGATAACGACCGCGCCAAGCAAACGTCCGGCCCGTTTCGTCGAGTTGTAGTCCCGAAAGGTCGATGCCGCGCTTAGCGAGTTTCTTGCGGTCGCGGTCGCGGAAGTCGTGGCCGACGACCCCGACGATGTGCGGCGGTGCGAAGTAGCTGGCCGCGAGACACGCGTACGAGGCGCTGCCCCCGAGGATACGCTCCCCCGTTTCGTGCGGAGTGATGATGCTGTCGTAGGCGACGGAGCCGATGACGAGAACGTTGTCGGGTGTGGCGAGGCCTTTGACTTTGATGCGGCGAGGAGGGGTCATGTAAAGAGTTCGGGTTTGGCTTCGCGCAAGCGGAAGAGGGCGAGCAGTGCGAGGCTATGAGTGTGCGGTGAGGCGAGGGCGTTCTGCAAGGCTACGCGCGGAGCGACGCTCAGGACCTGCAACTCCTCGTGTTCATCCGGAGCCTTCGTGCCCGTCGGGCGAACCCCCTCAAGTAGCACGAAATGGCAGCGATTACGCTGAATTGCCGGGTTGGGTGCGCAACTGCCGAGGAGAGTGGCACGGCCGCCCGCGAAGCCAGTTTCTTCTTCGGTCTCGCGTACCGCGGCGAGGACAGGGTCTTCACCGGCGTCGATGACGCCACCGGGCGTTTCGGTCGAGAGATCCTGCAAGCCGAAGCGGAATTGGCGCACCATCACCAACCGACCATCTTCGGTCAGCGGTAACGCGAGTACCCAGTCGTTGGCGTGGATCACAAAAAAATCACCCTCTCGTTTATCGAGAGGGTGATAAGAGTGTTCCTTATAAACCCGAAAGACCTTACAGTCGGCATGCAGCGCTTCGTGCTGGACGGACCAGCGGGCGGGCGCAGACATGGGCTGCGGCTTACTTGGTCTTCAGAACCTGACCGATCTGCATCTTGTTAGGGTTAACGCCAGGATTGAGATCCTGGAGTGCCTTAAGCGAGATGCCGGCCTTCTTCGCGATACCGGAGAGCGTGTCGCCCTTCTGCACAGCTACGGAGCCAGGACCAACGACGACCGCCTTGCTGCCAGCACCACCGGTGGTGGGTGCGGCGGCCTTGGCCTTGACCGCTGCTTGGAGGGCGGCGATGGCGTCTTGGAAAGACTTATTGTTGGTATCGGCGCTGGACTTGATGTTGCCGAGTTCGGCCGTGATCGCGGAGAGGTCGGCGGCGTTGGCCTTTTGGGCGAGCGCGGCGCTCACTTCGGCCGCAGAGTCAGTAGCCTTAGTGGCTGCGACGGTGGCGGCTTCGGCAGAACCCTTCGCCTTCAGGGCGAGGACGAGGCCGGCGGCGCCAAGGGCGAAGCCGACAATGCCCACGATGAGCGGGAGCTTAGATTCAGAGGAGGAGGAGGAGATGCTGTCGTTTTCCATAGTGGAGAGGATGATTCGGGTTGGAACGAGTTGAGATTAGCGGATTGACAGGGACGGCAATACAAAATCATCATGCAAGTCGGGTTTTCGGGCAGTATCTCAATTGGTAGAGTCCCTGCTTTGGGAGCAGGGTGTTGCAGGTTCAAGTCCTGTCTGCCCGACCACCCGGTTACTTTCTACTGTCTTCGGACAGTCAGGAGTAACGTAGCGACACACCATCCTTGACGACGGTGACGTGATTAGCCCCGCCTGGCTGGGTCGAAGCTTCGGTCCGACCGACGACCCGCGCTTCCAGCTGGAGGCCCGCGGCGACCGCCAGGACGGCCGGGACGTCCGCTGGGTCGACGTAGACCTCTAAGCGGTGTCCCATGTTATAAACCTTATGCATTTCCTCGGGTTCTGTGCCGCTGGCTTGCGCGATGGCCGCAAAGACTGCGGGGACCGGAAAGAGATTATCTTTGATAAAATGAACGTGGGTCCCGAAGCGCTTGCACTTGGTCTGGCCGCCGCCCGAGCAGTGGATCAGGCCGCGGACGCGCTCCCGGCCGAGGTTCTGGAGCAGCTGGAGGGCAAAGGGGGCGTAGGTCCGGGTCGGGGAGAGCAGAGCCTGCCCGACGGTCAAGGATGAGCCCGGGAGCGGGTCCGTAAGGCGATAGGGGCCGCAGTAGGCCAAATCGGCCGGCATGGCCCGATCGTAGGTCTCGGGGTACTTCTGGGCGTAATAGTTGGCCAAGAGCTCGTGCCGGGCACTGGTCAGGCCATTCGACCCAATCCCACTGTTCTCGCCCGCTTCATAGGCGCAGCGGCCGCCCGCGGCGAGGCCAACAATCGCTAAGCCTGGCGTGATGCGCGCGGCGTCAATGACGTCGCTGCGGCGGAGAATTGCGGTGGCCGTAGAATCCACCGTCAGGGTGGGAGTGAGGTCGCCGACGTCCGCCGTTTCGCCCCCGCCCGAGCGGATGCCAAAGCCTTGCGCGCGTAGCATCGCGAGGACTTCTTCCGTGCCTTCAATCAGCTGAGCGAGGATGGCCCCAGGAATTGCCTTGGCGTTGCGGTTAATGGTTGAGGAAAGGATGACGCCTTCGGTCACGCCGACGCAGAGGAGGTCATCGATGTTCATGATGATGCTGTCCTGCGCAATGCCGCGGAAGACGGTCGCATCGCCGGTTTCCTTCCACCAGAGGTAAGCGAGTAAGGCTTTCGTGCCCGAACCGTCCGAGTGCGTCACGACGCAACGCTGCGCATCGCCCGTGAGATGGTCTTCCGTAATCTTACAGAACGCCCCAGGGAAAAGGCCGCGGTCGAGCTTATCGACGGCGGCGTGCACTTCGTTCTTCGAGGCGGAGACGCCGCGGGCGGCGTAGCGACCAGTGTCGGAGGAGGGCTTGCTATCGTTCGCCATGTCTTTAACTCTGCTTATCTCCAGCCTATGGACTGGGTCAACGCACTTCTCCCGTGAGCACGCCTTTGCTTCCCGCCCGCCGTTGGTCGATTCTGACGCCGCTGCCGCTCTGGGCCCGAATCGGGTTGGGGGTTTTTACCATCAGCGCTTTACTCAGCTATTACCAATTGCGCGCCTTGGGTCACCTCCGGACCGCTTGGATTTCCGCCCACAGTTCTCGTGATACGGCCGCCCTCGACTCGTTGGTTTGCTGGGATGGTGTCTCCGCCGCCGAGCGTCAACGGATGCGCTTGCTGCTCGCGCAAGAATTAGAATACCCGATCCATTCGGCCGACATTCGGCTCACTTTAGACGCCTCCGCCCAGCCGGGCTGGCGCCCCAATCGCTTGGTCATCGCCCGCCTTGTCGTGGTCTATGACACGCCGGAGCGCCTCACGGTGTCCTTTCCGCTCGGTTTGGCTGGCCTCGCGAGCCATCAATTAGTGATGATGGTCCCCGAAAAGTGACGGGTTCTTGACAGACTGCGTTCCCCGTCCACTTTCCCCTTTCCTCCCATGGCTGACAAAAACGATAAGCGTCCCGAAGGCGTCCCCGGTAAATTCTACGTGGACTCCCAGTGCATCGATTGCGACCTCTGCCGCGAAACCGCACCGGCTTCCTTCACCCGCCAAGATGATGGCGGCTACTCCTACGTCTTCAAACAGCCCGAAGCCCAGGAAGATATCGATAAGTGCATGGAAGCCCTCGAAGGCTGCCCAGTCGATGCCATCGGTAAGGACGGCGAATAAGCTGTTCTGCGTTTCCGATTTAGCCCCGGGCCTCTGGGGCTTTTTTGTGCCCGCTTGCGGACTCGACCCAGGTGCCGCTCGCAGGTTACCCTGCCGCCATGAGCGTAAAGATTTCCAGCGAATACCTCGGCGACCTCCGCGTGCGCGCCACGCACGGGCCGTCCGGTAATCAGTTACTGACCGATGCGCCCGTCGACAACCAAGGTAAGGGCGAGGCGTTCTCGCCGACCGACCTCGTAGCGACGGCCTTAGCCTCGTGCATCCTCACGATCCTCGGCATTCAGGCGAAGTCCTTGGGTGCAGACTTCCGCGGCGCCCGTATCGAGGTGGAGAAACACATGACGACCGTGGCTCCGCGCCGCCTCGCCCGCCTCGACGTCCATATCACGATGCCCGCTGGCATTCCCGAAGATACCCGCGCCCGCCTCATCCGTGCCGCCGAAGCCTGCCCAGTGAAACAGTCGCTCCACCCCGACATCGTTATCGCCCTGGAATGGAGCTGGGGAGCTTGAGTGAGGGTTGCGGTGCAAAGGTGTAAAAGTGCAAAGGTGTAAAAGTGAAACCCTACCTTCCTTAATCTCTCCGTACTCCGTCGCCTGCCTCGAGGTAGGGGCGCGACTGCGTCGCGTCCACCTGTCTCGTGGTAGGGTTGGCACTGCGTGCCAACCTAGCTGCCACTGATTGTGCTGCGGCCTTCGGCCGCTTGTGCCCGTCTCGCATCCTTCCCGCTCCCCGGTCCCCCTTTGCCGCCTGTATCTGGTAGGGGCGCGACTGCGTCGCGTCCGTTCGCCGAGTGACGTCCGAATCTCGATTTAACTGC
>Ga0209500_10000224_pt1 | contig 51765 bp, 64 predicted proteins | sample S_140212_EF_Meta_FD_187323 | JGI IMG/M metagenome (GOLD analysis project Ga0209500, IMG submission 187323) | Freshwater microbial communities from Lake Simoncouche, Canada to study carbon cycling - S_140212_EF_MetaG (SPAdes) (version 2) | ecosystem: Environmental > Aquatic > Freshwater > Lake ... | reverse complement strand
AGATCAGCAGCCGCCTTGATCAAGGTCTCTTGAATTGTGCTTGTTTCAATACCATCATAAAACTGAATATGGGATTTGAGTTCGATCTCTGATTCAGAAACCGAATTAATTCCTTCACATGCCCATGCAACTACCTTATGAAATTTGTTTAGATCTAGAGGCTCTCTGCTTCCGTTTCTTTTTGTTACTAATATTTTTGCCATCATACCTATTTCTCCTCTAATCTAAATATACTATATAATTACTAATTAGTCAACCAAAAAAGGGGTTAACATGGACGAATGGTTTAAATTGGTCGCAGAAGTTGGATTTCCAATAGCTTCAGCCTGTGCTGGTGGATACTTTGTATTTTTAACAATGAAATTTATTCTTGCTGGCGTTATGAGTGCAGTTAAAAGTCTATCAGGTATTATTACCGCACTGGACAATCGTGTAAAAACAATGAACCATGACGTTATCAGAATTGATACATTAGTTTCGAACGCATTAGGTGTGAAACCTGATGTTGATCGTATCGCACGTGCTGATGGTAAAAACGACGCAAGAAGGGATTGATAGATGGGTGGATTAGCAGAATTAATTAACAAATATGGGTTTCCTATAGTCGCCGCTGGTGGTATGGGATATATGATTTATTATGTATGGACCTGGGCAACTAAAGAAATCAAACCAGTAACAAGCGAAGCAAGCACTGTACTTATAGCACTTATTGATCGTATTCGTATGCTCGATAATGACTTGATTCGCCTCAACCAGAAGATCAATATCGTTCTTCAGCTTCGCGGTAAAGAAATCGAATCTGAGAGACATCTACATGACGTTGAAACAGCAGCCAAGGCTCAAAAACGAGAACTTGAAGCTGCTGATAAACAAGTTAAAGCTGCAGAAGAACTAGCAGCCAAGCATAAGTAGTTTAAGACCACTTTACTATTTCAAAAGTACCGTCATGGTTTTCTACCAAGGCGGTACACGATTCTACCCAATCACCACAGTTCATATATCTAATGCCGCCAATATCACGAATATTAGCATGGTGAATATGACCACAAATGATACCATCTAGCTTCTTACCTTTCACATAATTGCATAGCGTTTCTTCATAGTTGCCTATGAAGTTCACAGACTCTTTTACTGTATTTTTAAGATACGCTGAAAGAGACCAATACTTCAAACCAAACACGGTTCTAACTCTATTAATGAAACGACTCATATTAATGCTAATATCATAAGCCCAGCCACCAAGATGAGCGAGCCATTCAGCATTTCTAATCACCACATCAAACTGATCACCGTGAGTAACAAGGTATAACCTATTATCGACTCCCACATGTATGGCTTCCCTAACCATAATAATATGACCAAATTCGTTATCGCAATAGTTGCGCATAACATCATCATGGTTTCCTGGGATATATACAACCTCTGTACCTTTTCTTGCACGACGCAAAAGCTTTTGAATCACATCATTGTGAAACTGAGACCATATCATTTTCCTTGACATAGACCAACAATCAACAATATCACCGACCAGATATATTTTCTCGCACTCAAATGTTTTCATAAACTCAAGCAGTTGATCTGCTTGACTCATTTTTGTACCTAGATGTAAATCTGAAATGAATACTGTTCTGTATGACTTCATCTAAAATCCTTGTAATCATTCGTTGTGGATTTATTTTTGAACGTCACGGAAAAATAGTTAGTCAAATAAAGCCAAGTTGTACTTATTACACCTTGCTCTTTTAATCGTCTTGGTGAGGTCGTGGTAATCATGTACATATTGAATACTATTTTACCAAGATGCTGAATGCGTTTTGCTGTCATAGTATCTTCACCATAGAAAGCAATATTTAAATCATATCCACCAACTTTATCCAAAGCTGATTTCTTAATCATAGCATTGCCACCTTGAAGAAACACGCCAACATAGTCGTTGCTTAGTTTTGCAATTAAGTAATAAAGCTTAGTCATTATCCGTAAACCAAATCCAGCGCCTTCATATTCTAGGGGACCAGTTACAGCAACAACATCATCGTTTGATAATCTGCTCAATGCTTCCCAAATCCAACCATCTGTTATTTTTGAATCTGCATCAATATTAGCAATCAAAAATCCTTTAGCAGCTTCATATCCAGCTTGTCTTGCAAATACAACACCCTTACGGGGTTCTTTAATAACAAATGCCTGCTCAGATTCTGCAATTTCTACTGTCTTATCTGTACAGTTATTATCAACTACAATAATCTCATATGGTATATACCATACATGTTTTCTGATTGATCGAATGCAATCTTTAATATGAGCTTCTTCGTTGTAGCATGGTATGATGAATGAAATCATTTTATGGTTCCTGGCTTATTTATTTCCCGTTTGTTTTTATCATACCAATATTGACTGCTAGCCCGAAGTTTTTCGGCGCTAACTCTAACATGTTCCATCAAAGCAATGGCCATAATAGCCTGGGATTTCCTCCAGGCTTTATCTTCTTGTACAACCATGTTTTCTATTAGTTCGATAGCAAGATCCACATATGGGCAAACATGCTCAGGAACTACTGGTTTCTTAATCATAGATCAAGTGCATCCTTAAGAGATGGAAACTGTTCTGTAATCTGATACCAAGCATCAAGGGCAATTTCGCGATGCTCCTTCTGAGTCGCTACATCTGTTCTTACTTGGCAATAATGGATCCAACTGCGAAGACTGCCAGCCATATACATCCGGCTAAGAATAAGTCCCTCAGGCAGCACAGCACGAGCTTGTTCCTTTGCAATTCCATTGTCTATTGCCCACTTGTAGGTTTCTGTTGCCTTTGTTGTGAGGTGTCTTTGCATCTCTTCCCACAATTCACGGAGTGCTTCATCGGAAGTCTCAACCGAGTTCTGTCGATTTTTTGTGTCTTGCAGACGGGCTTCACGAACGGTAAATCCCATATCTTTGGTGGGATCTGCATAGCGCTGACTGAACTCCTGAAAGCTGAATGAACGATGTCGAAGGATTTGACGAGCAATATCGCGAGTAGTGTTAATTTCCATAACAACATTGACCATCTCGAAAGGCGACCAATGCTTATGCTTTGCAAGATATCGAAGCAGCTTTGGAGCAGTTAAAGTGTTATTTTGATTGGATGGATTAGATACACGAGCAACATACGCGATGAATTCATCAACAGACAATAAAGCTCTCATATTAGGATGAGAGATAGTTGGTTGTGTAAGAGCGATAATTCTAGCATTATTCATAGTATAAACCTCACTTCTTTGTTGCGTTAACTTTTCGTACACTATGGCTTATTCCACAGTATTGAGTGCACTTTGCCATTCTATTTCTTAGTGTATCGTTATTATGCCAAAAATTGGTAAGGTCGCCTTTCTTAGTTATTTTCTGTCCTGGAAATCCAGTCGAGAAACAAAGCCTAGCGACGCCGTCCATATCGACCATAATGTTTCGATCGAATGAATTACAAATTAATTTTTCAGTACCCTTGCCTTGCCAACCTTTGATGGCATCGTCATTTTTATGAACACTATCATGATACATTCTTACAGTTTCTATCCATTCAGGGTCAAGATTTAATTTATACTTTTCACTACACTGATTTAGTATTTCAAATAAACCTTGATGGTCTTTAATAACGTTCTTCTTGTAAAACTTATCGCCTCTATCCTTACCAGTTTCGTCTTGCAACGATCCAAACATAGGTTGTAACCAGTTAAGCTTTAGCTTATCAGCTTTTAGGTTATTGAGAACAAAATCATAAAACTTATCGAGATCTCGATAGTTTTGTTCACACATAATAGACATAGCATAAACAGGTGTACGAATATTTAATTTTTCACGTGCAGCAAGTAACAACTTAATAGCGTTAACAGCAATTTCGAACGATCCAACAACGCCTCTTGTTGAGTCGTGAACTTCAGGAATATAACTATTCAACGAGATTGTAATTTCTGTTGGACCTTCAAGGATTAATCTTTCTGCCATTTCAGAAGTTGTAACCATTGTGCCATTCATAACCGAAAAGCATTTAAGACCAAGTTCTCTACACTTATTAGTAATCGGCCAGTAACGCTCAGGATTCATTAATGCTTCGCCGCCACAAATTACAATAGTACCATTTGGATTCATCACGGCGAATTCATCGATAATCGAGTTTCTTTGTTCGATAGAAATATGACTAGGAAGAGCTATTTCTTCTCTTGTCCAGTACATACAAGTTTTACACTTTAAATTACACTGTAAATTAGTATCAAGGAAAAGAAATTTAGGAGGTATATTCATAGATGGTACTCATTTTTTTTAAGGCTAACTTTAACATGTTGATAATTAACATTTTCTATTTGCGTGTTAGATTCTTCAATAACTACGTAATCCATACTATTTAAACCAATAGTGTCAAATAGGTTTGGTGTTTTTTTAAATTGATTTAAAATACTTGCATTGTATTTTCTTTTTGATTTATCTCTAGGATGATCAAAAGATTCAAAACGACAGTTATTACGATTAAAAACGTTTATTTTTTTTAGTTTGCAACGGAGATAAAGGTCGTCATCTTCAGCTCCCCAAAACCAATAGACGGTACTATACCCATTTACATTTTTAAAAGAAAGTTTATCTAACAAAACAACACCACCAAAATATTCTGGATATGGTTTTGTGTATCCAAATTGTTTTACTTCTGTTGCTAATAATGTCGCACCAGGATTATATGAGTAATCGTAACAAGATTTAGTAGGAATCATATCTACATCATGAAAACAAAAATAATCACAATCATCACAATAGATAGTTCCTATATTTTTTAAATAACCACGATTAAATAGTTCACCCTCTTTCTGCTCAACGACAACAATTTTATGATCTATTTTTTGTTGATATAATCTATCACTAAGCTCAGGTAACAACGCCGTCAGATGTTCTAATCTATCTCTGTAAGGAATTATGATACCAAGTTTTTTATCAATCATATTTCTGCTCAATTTCTTTGATTATAAAATTAGACATATTATGTAGGGAGCAAATATACTCAGCCATAACGATATCATCAAGTTCGCAGATAACTTGTTTACGTTCGTCGTGAACGATAATTCGATCACCATCATCCCACGTAATAAACCAACGAGACTTTTCCATCTTAGTACGTTCTTGAAACATCTTCAAATGACGAAGGTTATAAAATAGATCAGGGTTTGCTTTTTCCATTCTCATATCACTCGTTTCTCTATAATGCAAACTAACATCAGGCACAAGATCGAATCCAAAATCAGGATCGCGACTTTCAGCAAGAAACTTTTTTGATATATATCCAGCCATCACTTTTTCTCCGCAATAATTTTAACTACCTGACCAAGACTAGTATGATCATAATAACTATGAATTGTAACACCCATGCTGTCAATAGCTTTATCAATACAACTATTAACGACCTGTTCAATTACAGGAGTTAATGCTGTTCGAAGCTCTTGCCTAACATGATCTTGAAACAATTTGAAGAGTAGATCATCTTTCAATGGGTTGCCAGTCTGACTATATGCCATTATTTTAAATTCCTGTTATTGTTTTGTTACAACGCTTGTACCAATCATCACACGCCTCCAAGTTTTTCATACAAGCGAACTATGTCTTCTTTATTCCATGAACGCAATAGAACTTTACCTGTCGAAACATCTACCAACTCCCACCAGTTTTGACCACCTGATGTACCGCCCATTAGTCTAATCATCATTTCTCGTCATCCTTTAACCACGGTTCAGAACCTTGTCCATAGTTCTCAGTCCACTCTGGTGGTGCTTCTGCGATGGTCTTGCGACAACGCTTCAGCCAATCATCACGCTGACACTGAGCCTTCTCATAACTCAACTCGATATAGTCATTGGCGATGTAATGGACCATGGACTCATACTGCTCTAGGCGAGCAATTTCAGTTTCTTTATCGGCGATGGTCTGCTTCATCTCCATAATACCACCAGGTCCAGACATCAAATTTTTAATTCTATCAGCTCGAATAAGACATTGAGCACGAGCCATAGAAAGCTCATCATTCAATCTTAAAACTTCATCCCGAGCAGCAACCATTGTCTTGTTGGTAATTCCATATTCCATTTCCCAACCTTTAATTAACTTGTTAATTTGTTCAACGATGTCAGTCATATTCAACCTCCACACCAAAATGTTTGGCTATTGTTTCTGATGGAATATTATTCTTTACAGATATATCAGCAACTTCCATGCACTCGTCGATAATCCTAAAAGCAAACTCGTATGGATCAAATGGACTGCACTGCATACAATCGTCGGAAGTTTCGCCCATCCCCCAACCAAGTTCAGTCAACAGGTTTTCAATTTTATCGCTCATCACACTTTGCTCCATCTCGTCAGCGCCATCTTAGCAGCTAGATCTCGGTAGGTATTTGTTTTCATAATATGGGTAATGAAGTCTGAGCTCAGACCAGCTAGCACCATATCGTTGATGTCTTTATGGTCTAGATTCTCAGGCCAGATAACTACATTATACCCCTGTAGGATCGCCTTGTCAAGCTTTTTTATTGTATCTCGAGATCTTGGCTCGTTGTCATAAACAATCACCATGGAAGATTTGGAGGAGCAAAGAGGACCAAGAGCAGAAACCAGATCACCGCCAGCAGTAGCAATACTATTATGGACAAACATAGAATCAATTGGACCCTCCACTACGTAAACTGTTTTGTTGAAATTTGCAGTATCGAGACCATACACCTTTGGAACTGTTTCATCGAGTACGATGGTGATATACTTTACAGCCGATTCACCAATAGCTCTACCTTGGTAGGCGTGTAGGTTTTTGTTTGCATCGAAAAATGGAATCAACAGGCGAGTTTCATCTCTTTGCAAACTCTTCTCGTCGAACTTTCCAGGAACTAGATCGTTGGTGAAATTCTTGAAATTAGGACAACTGAATAGCTTTGCATGATATGGAGTAGGTATCTTTCTTAGATCAACAAGCTTCTTAACTCTATGATCAGGAGATAACTGACTTACCTTCTTGAGTCCCTTGAGTGGACCGCTCTTGAGAAACAGAGGCTTCTTCATCTTCTCTACAAATGATTCTAGGTCTGTTTGTTCGGGCGACTTTTCACCCTTCATCTTTTCAAGCTGCATCTCGTTGTAGAGGTTTTGATCGATTGTTTTGATGAAGTTAGGCACGCTCATGGTCGCTGTGCAATTATGACAATGAAAGAACGATTTACCCTTTTTCTCGTAAATGTATCCACGAGTCTTGTTCTTATGTGTTTCTGAATCGCCACACAATGGACAGCGAAAGTTAAACACATTACCTGATTTTCTCTTGAATTTTTCTAGTCGACTTGAGATCGACATTAGGTACTTGTTCTCAATCCAGTCCATAACTAACTCTCCTATATCACAGTCTCACATAGAATTATACTGGTATGATAGGTAAAAGTAAAGAACTATTAGTGACCCATGATTTTTAGATAGTTGGCTACGAATGAAAATCCATATCCAAGTACAACACCACCACCTATAGCCATCCATATGTATTTTTGAATGGTGTTAAATTTCTCGTTTAAACAATTATAATGTTTATTATGTTCTTCTCTGATTGCTTTGATTTCTGTTAAGAGTTTGTCGTCTCTCTCACGAATGGTGTCATAAACATCTTTCAATTTAAAATCCAATTCTTCACGACGTTTCTCTAATTTAATGTCTATAATTTCTGCTTGCTTCTCATGTTGTGTAATTCTTGCATCTTGGACAGCTATCATAGCTTTGAGATCGCTAGATATTTCTGTCAGTCTTTCGATAGCATTTTCTATTCTATCCATGTGTGATATTGGAGCGGCAGCGGGACTCATAGTATAGTTCTCGAAAGGATAGTTCTTAGCTTCTTGCCTTTTTTAGCCCAAGTAACATCACCAGCAGTTCCAGCTACAACAGGTCCAGTAGCATTACTAGCAGATGGAGCAATACCATCTTCTCTTAATGGTTTGGCTTTAAACATAAAGCCATGAGTATGATCGTACTTGCGCATAATTTCACCAGCCTTCTGATGAGCATAATTCTCAGAAGCTCCACCTGGCTTGTTATCGCCTACTTTACCTTCAAGTTTCCACTTGTAATGGGCTAACTCGTGCGCGAGGGTGCGCATGACGTCGATAGGATGACGATCAATAGTTCTTACTCTAATCTTATTATCTTGCTGTGTAAAGTGCCCGAACGCTTTTTTACTATCTTCTTCATGACCGACGTAATGAATTTCTGGCAACTTCTTGAGACCAAGATGAGCAGCTGCAAACTTTTCAAATTTATCAAACTCGGGCGGTTTCTTAAACATTAGTTACTGCTCTTAAAACTTTGACAATATTGTCATCCATTGGGATTAAATTAGTATCAATAATTTTTTCATCTTTTATATTGGTTAGTCGCTCAGGCATAATATTTAGCATTACTAAAAACGGTTTAATATAGGTATACTGTGGCTTCATTTTTAGGTATAATATTCTACAGAGGTTTTCAGCACCAAATACATTGTGGAGAATGATAAGATGATTGAGAATTAATCTCTCTTTCAAATCACCATTCTCCACGTATCTTGTTACTAATTTTTTAATATACTTAATGCGTTTTATATCTTCTAAAAACTCTTCAGTTGAATGACACTGAGGGTTATCATAATATCGGGCACAATAAATTAAAAAATTCTCATCCGTCAAATGTTCAAAATGCATTATGTTACTTAATTAATTATGGCCAATATTCATATGTTGGATCGTCGCCGTAGAACAATCTTGCATTCCAAATAATATCAACTTTAATTTCTTGTGATATACTGCCAGGATAGCCATCACCATAATCAGCCTTGAAGAAAATACCGCCTTCGTAAAGATCATAAATTGGCCTAAAATCAACATTATAGCCAAATTCAGTATCGTTGAAAATATCACCTTGAAATGAAGTAGTAGCATCTAATGAGTTCAATGCATCACCGTAACTTTCGCCACGGGGATTGAAAAATATAGATACGGTTTTATTATCAGCAGCATTGCTACTTTTTGTTTTTGGCCAAGAACATTGAATGTGGAAATCAAGCCATCCACCTTGAACGCCATTGCCGTGTGCTGCCTTATAGAAAGGAAGATCATCTTCCCAACTGAACCAACGATAAACGTTGTTATTTTCAGTTTGATCTGTATAATATGATTCATCAGGAAGATAATAATCCATGCGGATAAATGTACCAGCCTTGGTATAATGAAGATGGATAGTATCTTGAACAGTAGCAGTAAATTCGTCTACTTGAATTGACCAATTTCCATCAGAATCAAGTCCAGGAGTAACTCCTGTACCGCCGCCACGTGGCCAGAAACCTTGGACAAAATACTGAGTTGCGCTATCATTAATTGTAAAGTATGCTTCTCCTGGTGCATATTGAGCGCCGGATGTATAAAGGAAATCAACAAGCTGTGGATATGCTATTGAATTTAATATTAGGTTATAACTATCTGTTTGATCATATGCCAATTTGCAATCAAGAGTTACTTGAGATTTTGCAAAAAGATCTTTTGGTTGGCCATCAAATGTTAATGTATAATTATTTGACGAGCCAACTTGTGTAGCTGTTTTAATTACAGCTGATGCAGTTGTAGTAAATTCATCAAACACAATATAATTACGGTAAGGATTTGCTAGAAGAGTGGCGATGAAGGTTGAATTTTCGCCGCTAAAATCAACTGTTACCGTATTTGTATTTGCTGCATCTGCAATTGGACCCCAATGATAACCATTATTAGAAACATTATATTGTGTAGCTTCACCTGGACCATATGTTGATCTGTAACGTGGGTAAATACCCTGAGTGCCCTTCGTCCAAGCATTGATTAATACTTGATCGCCTTCATTAAGTGTATAGGTATCATCAAGAGTTATTGTTGCAATACCAGCAGCCAATGAATAACCAGTTACATAGTATGGAGAACCATCGTTAATGCTGAAAAATGGACGAGGTCCATTACCAGCGTTATTATAGTTAATTAATGCTTGTTCAACAGAGGTAATAGTTGGATGTGTTGCTACGTCAATTAATAATGTATCAGTTGATGCATTTTCTTGCTCAATAGGCACAGTAAACTGTGTGGGAATGTTACCAGCAATAACGTAAGTAAAGCTTGTTCCACCTGAAGTTGTACGATACTGCCACTGATTGCCAGAAGAAGCGGTCATAGCATAATCTGTAGAAGCTGGAAGAGACTTCCAATCTGTTACACCATCGCCATACTTAACTGTGTTGGTATCAATTGCAAGACCTGGTTCACCTTGGCTCAACACTGGATTAGATGTTTCCCAGTTTGCAGCAGTATCTCTTCTTAATTGAATCTTAGTTGCCATTTAAATCTCCTGAAGTGCAATCTTTACACCTATTTATAATACGTTGGCGCCGCCACCATCGATGTAACTTGCGCTGTGTCTGTTGTTAAATGATACACCACCATCTAAGGCTGCTTCGTAACGACCAAATACTGTAGTTGATCCACCACCTGTAAATGCTTCGTCTCTGATAGCAAATACCGAAGTAGAAGTACCACCGTCAGCATTAATGTCGAGAGCATTTGGATTTAATAGTGGACGTAATAGATCATCGTATACATTGTTACTGATTATTATAGTATTAGCTGTAATGGTTGTTGCATTTTCAATGCGAAAACCACCTTCTGATCCAATACTACCATTTGCTGCTAGGGTTATATTACCATTAGCTATAACTGTCTTGAATCCAGGGAAATTTAAAGCACCATTTGATTGGAATGCCCAAGTATGAGTTTCATCAGTAGCACCGTTTTTATTTTCAATAAACACAACAGGTCTAGCAGGATCAGGTAATTCTGCTCGAATCCAAGCCCATGCAGGATACGGACCAGTATCATCATCTTCTGGATATACTTCCCAACTATTTCTAGTTTGAAATGTTTGAGTAAAAGCGGCATTACCACCTAGATCAGTTCGAACATTAAATTCCATAGCAGTATTAACAGATAAATACGTACTGTTAACAACCATTACTTTGTTTTCAGTATTTAATCCATTAGCGTGGAATATAATTGATGTATCTTGACTAGTACCAATTACTAGGTTACCACCTGTCTGTTCGCCCTTATCAACATACAAATAGCCATCATTGTGTCCGTATAGAGTATAAAGAGAATTAGAATATGTCGAACTAACTATGCCCATATCGATAAATGGGCCAGCGCCTATCTGATACAAACCAATATTATTGTATATTGCTAAATCTGCAGATGCATCTGTGCCTTGATAATCGTTATGTATAACAACTTGATGATAACTATTCGTAGATGAATAAAAAATTGGATTAGTATGTAATGTGTTAATGATGCGCCATACAGTACCATCATGAATTACTGTCATAGTAGAACCAGCTATTGGCAATTCATAGTCAACTCTCAATATACCAGTATCTGGATCTTCTATTAATTGTATTCCTTCATCAAAACCTTCTTGTGTCGTGACAGTTAAAGTTGCGCCATTTTCCCACGAATATGTGTCAGTATTTTTAATAATAATAGTTCTACCTTCAATCGCTTGACTAATTGGTAGAACTATTATCATATTCGTGCGATCTTCATCAGGTGCATTCGGCGATGCAAATATCACAGTATCTGTTGTAGTAACGTAATACAATGGTACGTCAACATATGTTATGTTATATGTACCAGCAACTTCAGGAAGTACAGAAATAGTTCCATTGCTTAAAGCACTAAGACCGCTACCTATTTTAACAACACCAAGAGCGGATGAATTAGCTGTTGTTAATGAATTAGCAACTAAATTACGTACTGATATAGTTTTCGTTTGTGCAGATGTGGTTGGATTTGTTAAGACTACGAGTCTATCATTTGCAGATAGACCCGTAGATACAGTTAATTGCGAAACCTTTTTTGAATCATTCGCCATAGATTTAGACCTTTATGACTTCTTATTCAGGTAGAATTGTATCGTCAGATGCATCGATAGTTGTAGCAGCAGTACCATAAGCAGCGGTCTGAGCGCCAAGAGAACCCATAGCTACAAGAGTTTCGTACTGCACGCGACCTGCACGGCCACCAGAACCTTCGGTACGTAGAACCCAACCAGCGTGCGTAACACCCTTATTAGTGGCACCGCTGAGAACTAGATAACCAGTAGCCGTCTCGCCCTGGAAGCTAGCGCCTCCGGCAGTAGTGCTATTACCACTTGCATCAGATAAAGTAATAGGAGTACCACCAAGTGTTGTAGAAATTTTAATAGATGTTGTATTTGCAAGAACAACATAATACTTGCCCTGATCAACGAGCGGCGCTGGTACTGAAGTTGCATTACCAGCAAAGGTAATATAATCGTTAACAACGAACTTACTATTTGCAGTCGCAAGCGTAATAGTATCACCAGATACAGCTGAATTACCGTTGAAGGTAACAGCTGCAGGAGCAGCAATGCTGATAGTTGGATTTACTCCTAGGATAAGATCGCCAGCCTGAGCGATAACTAAAGATGCAAGACGACCGCTGCCACTGATAGTTGAAGTAATCGCTGTCGCATTTGTTGTACCGTTTGCGAAAGTAGTTGTTACAGTTGGCGCTGCAGCGTAACCAGAACCAACAAAAGTAACGTACTTTTCTGCGATTTTACCACCTACATAACTCATTTCACTGTTTACAGCGTAAGCATCGATACCAAATACGCCTACCGCCTTACCTGTAATGAAAGCGTCTTGTGTAGTGTTTCCGAACATAGTCAAGTCCGCATTTGCTCTGGTACCGTTCGTATTGCCTTGGTGAGCATTAGTGCCACCACCAGCCTTTACAAGAGCGTAAGTGCCAATTGGTGCGCCGTTTGATGTTTCAATAGTAGTACTGGTTGTAACAGTAACTGACTTGTCGTTTCTACCCCATTGTGCCATTAGAATTTCCTCCTAGAGAAGTGTTTTTATTATTTATTCTTTTTAAAAAGTAGTCATGTGTTCCATAAAATGAGAAACTCTTCTTTCTCTTGTTCTTGGTTTATCAGGTATAACAAACGATAAAGGCATTCTGACATACTCAACTTCAGCTTCTTGTGCGATTGGTGCAACTCTAACGTTAGCTTCATTATTCATTGCAACAAAATTGTCAGTTATAATTGATCGTTTTTCTTTTACTGTAGACTTACCAAATTCAGATAAAGAGGGTTTGATATTTTCAACTAGAGGTTTTTCTTCAATCGGAGTAATATCAATATCACCCATTTCACTATTCGTCACAACAAAATTATTAGTTATGATTGATCGTTTTTCTTTTACTGTAGACTTACCAAATTCAGATAAAGAGGGTTTGATATTTTCAACTTCAGCTTCTTGTGCGATTGGTGCAACTCTAACGTTAGCTTCACTATTCGTCACAACAAAATTATTAGTTATGATTGGCATTTAAACACCCATTTGTTTTGCCTGTGGAGCTTCTGGCGCTCTAGGTGCAACAGACTTACGAATTTTTTCAGCTGTTTTTCTCTTAGCAATTTCTTGTGAAGATGCATCTTTCTTAGCTTTTGATTCAGCTTCTGCATTTTGCTGAAGATTAGCTGATCTATTAGTTGCAGCAGTCTGAGAAGGACCAGAAGAAGCAGGTGCATTAGCGGATTTACTACGAGCTGTTTTGTTGATAGTAACGTGTGTCATTTTCCCCGTCTTAGGGGTTACGTCTAAAAAACCTTCGCTCTGAGTCCCTGTGATCTTACCACCAAGACTAATTTTTGGCTTATGAACTTCTGCCTTACCTGATAGAGCATCTTGCATTGAAGAAGCGCTGCGATGTAATCTCTTAGCGTAAGTATCTTTCTCAGCAGATGTCTTGAGATTATCGTGATGAGCGATAGCCTTGTGCGCCTGTGTAGGAGACACATCTGATTTTTCACCAGATACGTGAGTTACCTTATGCTGACCACGAAGAGAAATAACCTTACGCATCTGCATCATAATATGCTCAGAGCCAGGATCATCTTCTGTTGCATTCTTCTTAGGACGACCGGCACGTGCTTCGTTGATATCTTCCTTGTAAGCTTTCATTACACTTTTTACGGTATTTAAAGTTCTCTTACGAGGACCAGCTTTACCGTCCGGACCCTTGGTATCGAGCTTTTCAGAAGCTTCTTTAAATGCTTTTAATGGAGCACTAGCAGCTTTTAATGTTCTCTTGCGAGGACCCGTGTGGGCGTCTGGACCCTTGGTGTCAAGCTCATCATTCTTCTCGTCAGTGATATTAACTGTTGCAATATTGTTGCTCTTATCAGTAACACCTTCTTCGTCCCCATGTTTTGCATCGGGACGAATCTTAGAACGTCTAGCTTCTTTGATAAATTGGATTAATGATTTCATGTTAATCGTCTCTCGAAACGTCATGACCATAATGGACATTAATTGCTTTTTTCATCTTCTTAGGATTAGCTTCCGCTTCATCGTGTGCAGCATGATATTTTGGATGAATAGGTGTTTTACCAAGTTCTGTTTTTTCACCTTCAGTACCACCTCCACCAGAATCACTGTAATCATTATGAATTGCTGCATGAACTTTTGGCCAATTAGAAAGCGGCTTATGATCTTTGCTGTTAGCGTAATTAAAATCATCAGACTCTAAAATTGCATTAATATGAGCTAGTTCTGCCTCTGAGAAACCAGGATCAGTTTCTTCTTCTATGGACGAAGAAACCTTAAATTTATGAAGCTTGTTTACCTTCTTATCACTATAAGAATCGTGAGTTTGCTTAATATGAACCTGACCACCAGAATTCTTAACTACCTTACCATACTTCTTATCACCAGTACCATGAGCGTAGAAGTCGGCTTCCATGCCTACATGCATACCCTTTGCCATATCTGGATGCATCATACCCTTAGCAGCGTAATCGCGATGACTTACTTCATCAATCTGCTCAACTTCTTCGTATTTTGTGCGACGACCAGCAAAATTATGAGTACCTCTACCTTTTAATTCTTGTCGAGATGCATCATACTTGTGAGCATCACTAGCCTTTGTTTGATTCATTGGCGTATTACCAATTTTATTAACAGCACGCTGTAAAGTTCTATCGGTTTCTTGCTTGGCTATTTTTTTAGAAGCCATTCCTAAACCGTCGCTACGCTTATCACCTTCGCCTTTTTTATCAACCTGCTTAGTATAACGTTTCATAGCTTCTTTTGAAAGCTCTTCGATCGATTCAACTTCTTCTTTGTTTAATTTTTTTTGAAAACGTTTAGCGCCAATAACTCTATTAGCAATAGCATTTGCTTTCTTAGGATCATTTGCCATTTTAGCTGGGTCAGCAGTAGCTACTTGATACGCATTTTTAGCAATATAACCCAATTTCTTCATTGGTGTATCTAATACTTCATCAATAGCTTCTTCTTCCATTTCACCATGCTTATCGCGATCAGCACGGTAGGCTTTAATCTTTTCAGCCTTCTTACCTTGAAGGATCTTGAAGTCCTGCTTGTCAATTTTGCCATTATGGTTCTTGTCGATATTCTTCTGATTGCCCTTAAGAGCCTCTACAACTGTCGCAATAAGATCAGCTGGCAGTCCGAAATGTTTAGTTGTGTTCATTGTTTCCTCCTTGACACCAGCTTGTGCATTAGCTGCTTTTGTTGCTTTTTTTGCTTTATCGTCTATTTTCTTACCATCATCATCGCGATCATCAGTAGTTGGTTCTGTATCAACTTCTGTCTTGCCGCCCTTGATAGTACCTGGTTCTTGTAGATCTTTATTGTTTGGTTTCTTTTTACCTTCTGGCTGCTCTTTTGCAGTATCTTTTGTGGATACGCTAGCAACTGCATCTTCGTCGATAGCTTCTTCTTTGACGCCTTCTGGTTTAGCCCATTCTGCACCAGTTTTCACATAAGCTTTCCAAAGACCATTATCTCTTTTTTTTGGCATTCTAGAAAGATATTCTTTTGAATGTTTTTTCTCTGGTTCTTTTTGAGTTAGGTCAGGGAGCACACGACCAGCTTCATCGATAGCTTCTTCTTTAACTGATCCGCTTTCGATATAATCAGCAACAGTGTCAAGGTAATCAGAAGCTTTAGTTATTTTAGATTGAACCCAAGCTTCTAGCTCGCCTTCGCCTTTACCCATTTTTGTTTTTAATCTGTCGATAGCACGCTTGGCTGTGTCTAACTCGTTACGAGCCATATCATATTCGCTATCTTCGTCAATAATCTTAGTCTTGATTTCGCCTTGCTTCGCGAGCTTAGAACTATTGTCCTTGACATTATCTGTTGGACGACCAACATTAGACATCTTCATACGAATCTCAGAGTTACGCTTCTCGTGTGATTCGCGAACTACTGCCTTGATCTTTTGTTCTAAGCTGCGATTGTCTTTCATTGTTACGCCTTTGTAATCGATTTAAGCATCCAACCATTTTTCTCATGGGCGTCGATGCGATCCTGAAGATAATTTGCTAGACCCATTTTCTTGTTTGATTCAGCAAGAGTTTGAGTCTTTGTTAGTTGCTCGATCAATGCAGTATTATCTGCAGTTAACTTAGTCATCATAGACATTGCTGGGGGGATATTTAATTCATCCTTAACAATTGACAAATCGGTATAACGTATGAAAGAACCAGGTGCGTATGATCCTAATGTACGTAGGTGTTCTGCGATTCCATCAACAGCGCCCCATGCGTCTGTGTAAATCCCTTCGAAGAAAGAGTGGTATTGTGGAAAGCCAGCGCCCTCCACATTCCAATGAAAGTTATGAGCCTTCAAGTAGAAGGCAAAGGTACTTGCAAGCGATACCTTCATTTCTTCGATAAGATCATCCATTACTTCTTAGCCTTTGTTGTCTTTGCTCTTGTTTTTTTTACAACAGCCTGTTCAATCTTTTCTACCTTAGCTTCAACAACTGCTTCAATAGCTTTTGCCTTAGCTTTAACCGTTCTTACCTTCTTCTTAACTTCAACTGGTTCAACTGAATGAGCGCCATGCTGAACAAGAAGTGCAGGAATTGGCTCTACAATTGTTTCAATCTTTAAAGTTACAGGTTCAAGAAGTTTTTCACCTTCTTTAGATAAAACAAAAGCAGCTTCCTTGGCTTCTTCTACAACAGCAGTTTCTACCTTAACTTCTTCCTTAGCAACACTTAGACCCGTTACAAAGTCAGACTCAATCTTCTTAGCTGGTTCTACCTTAGTTTCTGGTTCTTCAGACTTTTTAGTTTCATTAAGAACCCATCTAATAACAAAATATCCAGCAACTGCAATAATACCTAAACCAAATAATGTATCCATAATTTTTCTCCTATTTCAGTGGGTCAATCCCTATCTATTTATCAGCAATTCCATTTTCTCAAAGCTAATGCCTTGCGAGTTGGTTCGCCATTCGGCTTCTTCATTGGACCTTCAACGCCGCCCATGCGAGCACAGAATGACTTACGACGACCAGCAGCCTTACTACCAGCCTTTAGTTTTGATGGTTCAGTAGTTACTGGCGCTTTTAGATGACCACCACTTTCTCTATTATAATGATCACGACCCTTTTGAGTTAAGCCGCCCGATGGACTCTTATAGCCCTTGGCATCTTCTTCCATTTCTTTCTTACAACCACAGTGTTCTTTGACGACACGCTTGATTGTTTTGCTATATCCAGGAGTATCCTTCTTCAGGACATCTGTTAATGAATTGGTAGCAACAAATCTACTTGATGGATCGTTTGAATTTTTTGACACTTTCTCAGCGCCCGTGTAATCTTCTGTTTGTGAAACTTTTAATGCAGTTTTAGTTGGTGCACCTTTAGATCCAGGCTTTCGCATGTGTTCGCCAGAACCGTGTTTAATTCGTTCTCTCTTAGCATGGATATTATCCCATAAACCACGCTTCTCTGCCAAATCTTGATCTAATTCCATTGCTGCACCACCTGCAATAAACGAGTTAACTCTATTGTATGCAATTTGTTCTGATAAACTTTCTGTGTAACCTCTCTGATACACTTCCTTTAATGTATCAAAAGATATACCAGATTGTTCGGATTTTTTAAACAGGGATATTACCTGTTTGGGTGAAAGGGCTACGACAACCCCTTGTTGCTCTACAAGAACTAGCTGAGGACTAGGATGGAGACTTGTATCTTTAGACATTGGTGTTTCCCTTGGGCTTAACCATGAACAATTGCAGGGTTGCCGTAGCTTTCTGCGAACGACTTATTTATAAATTATTTCTTTTTAGTTGCTTTTGGCGCTGGAGGTTTTGGTGATTGTAGAGGGGCGAATTTCTTAATACCAGCCTGAGTATCTTTCATCATATCGTCTTTTTCTTGCGGAGTCATAGTATCAGGTGCACCAGCGTGGAATGTTTTACGATCATTAGCAGCTGCAGCAGCTCTCATTTTAGTTCCTGAAATACCTTCAGTTCCTTCTGCATCAGGGTCGCGAGAGCCAGCGGAATGAACTGTAATACCTTTGAAATTGTAATGACCATGTCTCGAAGCAACACCATTATACTTATCAAGTAATGCTTTATACTGTTCAACTCTATCAGCGCCAGCAACAACATGCAAGTGTGTAGTGCCAGCAGCATGGGCGGCTGCAGCATGATGGAGAATACTAGGCTGTGCTTCTGTTGAAGCAGATATATTAGCTCCAGGGAATGCTCTCTTAGCATGCTTTATCTTTTGCTCGGCAGTTAATGGATTTTTTGCATCATGCGAGTGAGAGAACATAATATTGTGTGTACCGCCTTCTTCAGCTGCAATATCTCTTGTCTTATTAATACCCTGCTCATGACCCTTGGTAATAGGTTGACCACGACCCCACCACATCCAATGATGTTTTTCTTCAGGGGTTTCAGTTGCCGCTTTTCTAGCAGCCTGCATTTTACCCTTCAAGAAGTTCTGTTTCGAAAATTCTTCACGATCAACGAACTTGTGTAGATCACCATCTTTATTAACAGCTGCAACACCTTCTTGTGTAGTGTGATCGCCACCAATCGAATGACCCCAAGGATTATTCTTAGACATAACACGAGTAAGAACATTCTTAGCGTTCTGTAGATGCTTATGTAGCTCTAATGCTTTATCGAAATCTTTTTTGTTATTTGTGATATGCTCTATGTCTTTTGAATGTGTGTCAATTAACTTTTGACGAGCAGCAGGAGTTTTTAACTTAGCAACTGCTTTCTCATGTCTGTCAGTAAGATGTTTAATATATCCATCAGTAGAAGGCTCGCCTCCCTTTCGAATCATATCGTTGACATGAGCTTCAAGATTGACGCCATGACCAGCGAGCGATTCTAATGCTTCTGGTTTCATTCTCTTATAAAGCTGAGTGGCTGCTCCCATGTGCTCGTGATATTCTTTTTGGTCAGCAGCGGTATAGTTAGCAGGATTAGCTTTGATCTTAGTATCAATTTGATTGACGTCAGGATTGCCTTGCAAGCCTTTTTTAGATTCATCGCTAATAGGCTGTGCTCTCATATTTTCTATGTCACCATTACCCTTGTATTCAGTATGAGTGGCGATACCCATTCTTGAGCGGGTAATCTTCTTACCTTCAGGAGAATCTTCAGGTGTAGAATATGAGATAGTGTTTGGAGTAAACTTGTGTGTTCCGTTTTTAGTTTCTACGCCACGACCATCTTCGTTATCATCCTTCTCGCCTTTAGTATACATAACATCGCCTTGAAATACACCCTTCTTAACTGTTTTAGAAAGGTGTTTAAGAACGTGGTTCATTACCTTGACAAGACCAGGAGCGTGCCCGTGATTACGTTCGATATCTTCTGGAGTATAATTGATTTTTGGATCTTTGTTGAAAGCAGACTTAGTAGCTACGAAAAACTTTTTCGTCTTAGGATGAATACCATAAACGAGAGAAGGAGAACCATCATATTTTGTACTGAAGTTGGTATCAGGAGTGTCATTACCCAGAAGATGTTCATGAGCATCTGATAGAAATTTGTGTGCACGAAGAACCCCCTCATTACGGTGATGCAATACGTCATCTTCAATATGCATTGAATGTTTGACGTGCTTACCTTCAGTTGGTTCTTCCGCCGCTTCTTTCAGATACTCTATAAAACTTTTCATTGATTCCCTGCTTCACTTCTGCTTAACCATTTATGACTGCCGATCGACCCACCACCACCTTCATTATCGAATCTATCTTCATCAGCAGCTGGTGCTATTTTTTTAGCAGCAGGTTTTGGAGCTGCTACAGGAGCAGGAGCTTTTACTGCTGGTTTCTTTGCAGCTGCAGCTGTACGTTGGACGAATGATTGTTTAACACGGTTTGGTTTTGATGATTTAATTGTAGCAACAGTAGAATTTTTTGGTGTATTTTCAGGTACTGGAATATGTTTACCAGTGTTTTTATCTTTTACTACAGGTTCTTCGCCTTCTTCTGATTCATGTTTAGTTACATTAAATATACCATTTGTGCCTTTGTATGGACCGTCAGTACCTTTGAGGCTTTGAGTAGCTATTAAATGTCTCTTCCCTGAAACTTTGTGCGTACCGTAAAAATTCACACTCACACCACCACCTTCTCCACCTTCTTTACCATGAGAAGCTCTTATGTCACTATAGTTGCTTACATGTTCTGGACCAACTTTATCAGCGTCCATAATAACTGATTTTGCATCAGTTTTTTTCAGTTCAGGCTTGTTATCGTCTTGAACGTGAGAATGCACTATAACATGTTTAAATATTGTTTTGGGTGAAACTTGACCTGAAATATAATCTCTCATATGTTGGTCAGAACCCGTTTCTGATCTTGTTTGTTCAAATCCTTTGGCTAAATCTGCTGCCATTTTTCTTCTATGTTCAAGAGCTATACCATACGCTTGAGATGCAGCTTTAGATCCCTTAGATTTTGGTTGAAATTCTTTTGAAACAAAATCTTTTTTCTTTCCACCTTTGGCGACATGATCTAATAATCTTTGTTTTTCGCTTGCTGTATGAGCTTCTTTTTCTGCTTCTAAAGCATGACGATCTTCTCTAAAAGAATTGTGTCTTTCTGCTTGGCTATCGCCAATATGACGATTGCCCAATTTGTCTTGTAATTCTCTTTCCATATTGGCTTGATGGCCAGCAAGGGTGCCATTTGACAATCCTGCTTTAGCATCTAAAGCATCTAATCCATCATTACGAAAATTAGGTTTATCTTGAGAACCATATTTTGCAGAAATAGGTATAAAATCGTCTTTACCTTTTTCAGTAGGGTGTTTTGATGTAAGAATTAAATCACCATTAGCGTTAACATCTTTTATATGAGTTAAATTTTGATGATCTCCAGCTTTTTTATCAGTATCTGCATTCGAAGTCCAGTGAACATTTTTGATGTCTTCTCTTTTTTTAATTCTTCCAGTTTTAATTAAATGTGCAATAGTAGCTTCAGCAGTTTGTTTAGCATGATCGTTGATTTCGTCAAATGCATTTGAACCAATTCTTCTGCGAATATCATCATGAACTTCCTCTGGGCTTTTACCCTTAATTTTTTTATTTGGATGTTCTTGAGAAGCCCTAAAATGTTGTGGAAGAAACCCTTCTCCTTTAGGATCAAGATGTTTACTTAAATGTTTAGCTAATAACAATTCGTGCAATTTGCCTTTGTCGTCAGAGCTAGCAGTAGATGAAAATGCCGCCATTTCGTTCAACATATGTTGGAGAAAATTTAACATCATGCTTTCCTTGTAGTAACTGTCGTTTCCCCAGTTTCTGGGTGATGTTCAACGTGGTGAGCATGAAACTCAACGGTTGGATGTTTGCCTTTTAAAGAAAGAAAAGAATCAAGATTGTCTTTCGAATCATCATATAGGTGGACTTTCTTATACCCTTCTTTATTTATCAAATCGTGGATAACTTGCTTCTTAGCTTCTGGTGGCTTCTTACCTACTTGATTACCAGCTCTACGCACATGGATTTTACTAATATCGATTCCATACTTCTTCATGACATGCGCGAACTTTTCTTTATCATCAAGATCAGAACGTGCAGTCAATAGCTCTACGTTCTTATTGTTCTTATGAATCGCCTTCATCTTAGCAATCATCTTACGAATAGGATGAGCTGACTTTTCGAACACATCAGCGGACTTGAACTCATGAAAGTCATAGCTATGACCTTCAGGAAGTTGGTGTGTATTGAACTCCTGATTGGTAAGAGTTTGTACTCTATTACCTGCAGGATCCTTCACGTGCACTCGAACCTTAGAATGATCATGTGCGAATAGCGTTTCGTCAATATCAAACGCATGAAGCGTTGGATGCGCTGGATCTTTCATTTCGATCAGTGTGTGTTCTTTAAAATTAAGCATTATGCCTCTAATAATTTTTTGGCCCTTTGGCGAATATCTTTATCGTCGTCCCATGCCGCAGCATGTTCCCAGTGGTGTTTTTGTACATTTGGATGTAGTAATGCATCTCTACGGACAGCTTTTGGTTGATCTGGTTGTAATGCCTGTGTCAAATGATCCTCATTAGCTAAACCGTGATTAAGCGCCTCTCTTTTTACTTCTGTTCGTATATTTACATTGTTATCTTTGTTAGCAAGAATTTCGGATATGTGTTTAGCTTTAAATTGGGGATGATCTATAGTTCTTACGAGATCTGAAAAATCTCCATTTTTAATAAGCTCTGATAAATGCTTCGGTTTGATGTTTTGATTTTGCAAAGCTGAAGATCTAACAAATGGAGAATCTTTTATTGCACTTGATAAGTGGGCATCAGTCGCATTTTTATTTTTTGCAGCCCCCGCTCTTACTGTAAACTCTTTATCGCTCATCGCTTTATCTAATTGATCTTTCGAAAGATTCTGATGTTGTGCTACAGTTTCTCTTATGTATGCACTTCTATGATTTAATAACTCATCATTTTTTTCAGGAGACAGTTTATGATTTTTTGCTAAATTTTGGATAGCTTCACCATTTTTAGTATTAGACAATTCTTTAACATGTTCAGGTGTTAAATCTTTTCTACGTGCAAGAGTTGCATGAAGTTCACTATTTTTCATTGCAGCATCGATATGTTCTGGTTTAATATTTGGATGCTCTAAAGCTGCTTTTGCAACCCAACTAGATTCATCTTTAATACCTTTATGTAACATAGCATCTGAAACATTATGCTCATGATCGAATGCTGCAGCTCTAGTATTCTGATCCTTACTCTTGAATAACGCCTCAGGTCCATCAGCAACGATATTTCTATTATCATCATCATAAAGGTCTTCATGCTTTTTGTATACTGTGCTTTTGTCTGCAGGGAAATGTTTTTCAGACCACTTCTTCACAGCTCCACCAAATCCATCATCGGCAGTACCATATGTTCTCTGCTCTGGTCTTAGGATAGTTGACTTCTTATCTTCTGATTGGAATGGTTTTAATGCAATTCTTGCCAAAGGTTTCTTGGCTTCTGGATCATCAGAGCGATGAAGATAAGCAACATGTGTGCCCTGCTTGACGTCATCTTTTAGATAATGACTGTATTGACCTGCATCGCCATCGTCGTCGCCATATTTTTCATCATCTCCATTTTCATCGTTAACTGTTTGTCCTTTTTTGCCCATAGACATGCACGAGCGCCAGCCTTGGTTAGTTGACATACCAGCAACGTCATGAGGATGACGAGAGATAGTAACATGAAGACCAGAAGCAGCTGCTCTTGAAGCGGCTCTCTTAGGATCATTATTGAATGTGTTCATCAACTCAGGAGATGCTTTGGTCTTACCTAATACCTTGCCAATCTTAACATCTCGGTCGTACTTGTCTTTTGCTAAACCAGCTCTATAATCTGAAACCTTATATCCATGCTGCTCTAGATGCTTCTGAACGTCTGGATGAGGTTCAACATTTTCTTCTGAACCTTCGAGTGGAAAACTAACTCTATCCTGACCCTTGGGAATAACATGACCAGAAATCTGCTCTGCTTTTTTGCCGCCCTTCCAGGTATCAACAACCTTTTTTTGAGCAGGATTAAGCTCTTCTGTTAAGTCGAGCATGTAGCCTGAAGAGAAATAATTTTTAAAGGATAACATACTAAGCTCCAGATATGATTATATCCTATTTATACAAAAAGTAAATGAAAAAGGGAGGACCTTTCGATCCTCCCCGAACAGATTGATATGGTCAGGCGGAACCCCACCGTTTTCTCCTGACTATTCCGTAGCCTAATAAGCCTCGTGCCTCGTACGTTAAAACGTAATACATATCATTTCTGAGATTATTTATACAGCTGTGACGACTTTTTTCTTACTTACTGAAATATTTTTTACTAAAAAAGAAGGCGTCCAACCATCAAACCCACCACCAAGGTTTAAATGTCGCATAAATGTCCGAGCCTTCAAGAAGTCTTCGCCAGGAAACGACTTGATAACCTGATCTGTTAGAGTTTCAAGTACATCATACATGTCGCGATTCGCACGACCTTCGATAAGGTCATAATTCATCTTACGCTTGCTCATTTAAACCCCTCAAATTTAAATTTAGATTTTGGCTTGTTACGTTCGGTATCTTCAGTCATAAACTTACTGTTGTCAAACACAGACTTGTCTTCGTCACGACCTTTCTTCTTCTTTTTAGGACCATCAGAAATATCTTCTTGAGCAGATTGCTCTACATCGTATAGCCGCATCTTGCTGCGATCCACACCAACAACAAACTTAGTAAACAACCCTGGATCATTATAGCGATTTTTGAGCTGCTTAACCAATATTTGATCGAGGTGCTCCATTTCGTCGGACTGTTTGATGAGCGCAAACATAAAATCAGCTGTGGCTGGGAGTCCAAAGGATTCTGATGTATCTTCCAGTCCCACGTCGCTGTTCGAATATCCGCTTCGAGTTGTTTGAGTCGCAGAGACGATAGGAACATTAAATTCCACTGCAAGTCCCCTGAGTTCTTCGGCAATTGCTTTGATAAGGGTATAAGAATTGACGTTGGCTCCATTTTTAATCCTCGATGACATGCAGATATTCAAATAGTCGATATAGATAATATGAGGTTCAAAATTCTTCTTCAGCTTCAGTTCGTTGAGAAGATGGCGGAAGTTAGCAGATCCTGCACATGCTGTAGGGTACTCCTTAACGATCAGCTTGCCTTTGGTTTTATTACGAATACGCAGAACCTTTTTATCGTAAACATCCTTGGGCAATAGCGATAGTTGATCGATAGGAGTGTCAAGCAGGTTAGCGTCAATACGCTCTGCAATCTTTTCTTCCGCCATCTCCATCGTAATGTACAGCACATTCAATCCGTTGATCAAATTAGCTGCTGCACAATGACACATAAACAAAGACTTACCTACGCCAGTACCCGCGAGTGCAATGTTTAGCGTTTTATTAGGCAACCCACCATTGGTTGCTTTGTTAAGGTATTCAAGATCGAACGGGACTCGATCTTCCTTCCTGTGGTAGAATTCATAGCGTGAATCCGCATCTTCAATGAAGTCATGACCAATATGTGTGTCAAAGGATACTGCAAGTGCGTCCGAAAGGATCTGTGGTATAGAGCCTTTTGAGGTTTTTCCAGTACTGTCATCAAGAATCCCGATTGACGCCATGATCGCATTATAGATTGCTTTGTCCTGACAGAACTTCTCTGTTTGGTCCAAGAGCCAATCGATTTGGGTTTCTGTGTCTTGAACAAGCCCACTGATTACGTCCTTAGATTGCTTAAAAGTCTCTTCGCCGAGGCCATCCTTGTTCGATAGATCAATCGCCAGAGCTTCCTTTGAGGGGAATGCATTGTACTTGTCTACATATTCTTTGATGAGTCGGAATACAGTTTTTTGATCCTGCGATGTGAAATATTCCTCTTTGAGAAAGGGTATGCACTTTCTACTGTATTCTTCATTGTATACCAAATTCCCAAGAATCGCATTTTCAATCGCCATGTCCACTTATTCTCCTGTACATCTTTTGCAAACTTCGCCAACCTCGGTGAACCTACTTCCACCGAGGGTCTTAATGGTGCTGTATAATTAAGAAGCTTTGACATTTAAAATACCAAGCGTAAAATTCTCAGCTGCGTCTTCAGCATATCGAAGGCTCTTTCCAGGGAAAGAAATAGTATCTACAATCTTTAATCCACTCATGTGTACGTCGTAACACTCAACGAAATAACACTGTGTGTTAGTATCGACGAAAACCAAAGCCTTCTTATAGTGATCATCACTCCAAAATTCAGATAAAACCTTACTCATCATCGTTCTCCATAATAGCGCCAACACCCATCTTGTATTTGTTTTCGATATACTTTGCAAAGTCTGTATCAGAAAACATATCCATCCAGAACTTTTTGTTGTCAATAATATCGTTAGCTCTCATTGAAGGCTGACGAACTTCGCCAGTATTTCTATCCACCGTAGCATACCATCCATTTTTAGGCTTAACAATAAAGCCACCATCGAGAGCGACATCAAGCAAGCCAGACCAGCGATTAATACCTCCCTCGAATGAAACAGTGATAGGAATCTTAGACTTTTCTTTAACATATCGCGACTTCTCCACGTTAATTACGAAATGGTAACCAGAAATACCATCGGCATCCTTTTCTTGCTGACGCCCGAGAATCCAAATGTTATCAGAGCCATAATAAGAACCCGTGCCACCGCCAACGATATCCTTGGGGTATAGACCAATTTCCTTATACGTATGATTGATCACTGCCATCGGAATGTCCTTCAGAGACAGATGGGGTGTGATCATACGGAACAGTGATTTCAGCTGTTTGGCACGAGTCATGTCAGCAACACTCTTGCCATCGAGAGCGTCTTCAACTTCCTTCTTAGAAGCAAGGTTACCGATAGAGTCGATAACAATCATTACATGATCATCGCGACCTAGTTCCTTGATCTGTTGCATAATATCAAACTTCAATTCTTCGATATCAGTGATCGGTGTATGTACTACAGAATCGAAAGGAATATTAAAAGTGCTAAAATATGACTGAGGAGTACCAAACTCAGAATCATAAAAGAGAATAATTCCATCTTTGTACTTCTTTAGAAAAGCAGAGGCGAGGAGTAGAGCGAAACCAGTCTTGAAGTGCTTCGAAGGGCCAGCAAGCATAGTGAGACCAGGAGTGATGCCACCGTCTACTGACCCTGACAACGCTACGTTGATCATAGGTACAGAGGTAGGGATCATATCCTTCTTGGTGAAGATCTTGCTATCTTCAAGAGTAGCAGTTAGATCGATAGTAGAATTCTTAATCAAACGTTCTTTAAGCGACATGTAATTTCCTCTTGTGTGTGGATTTCTTATAAAGAACCAATCTCTTAGCATAGTATATTATACCGTACATTATAGCAGATGTCAAGAACTAATGTAGTCATCCATCTTCTTGATGAACGCCTTGATCTTCTTCTCACGATCTGGCCAAACGATAGTATCCTTCTCTGGGTTCTTCATGAGGTTGTTGAGGAGAGGCATAATCATCTTCCTCAAACCATCAACCTTATCGTTGGCTTCTGTTTTAATATCATCTGTGTGTGCAAATGAGAAACCAAAGTCATTATCTTCGTCCAACTTAATGTCTACTTTCATCGATAATCCTTATTATTTCTGGGTTTGGTGAATTTGCCAAATATTCTTCCAATGTTAAAGAAACACATTTACTTGCAGCTCCAAATGATTGTGGCGTTCTAAAAGATTTGGTAGTCGCTGCTTCCTTCCTCATTTTATCTCTATATTTTTCTCTTTTTTCAAAAGGCATTTTGTCAAGTTGATTGAGAGTTAACTTTTTGTTTTTCTTTTTTTTAGCCAAAGAAATCCTCCAATGTTGCTCTCTGTTCAACTTCCCAGTTGATAACTTCGGTAATTGAGCGTAGCGGTTCTACGAAGCTTTTGCTAAATTGCAGCTCACGATCGATATACTTATCGAGTTTGAATTCTTTAGGTAGCTCATCAGGAGTTGCAATAACAGTATCACCGATAGGATTGGGCAGCTTAAGATAAGCGAATTTGATCTTATCACCATCCTGGATCGGTGGGATCGTTCTAATATCGTTACTCTTCAGCAACGAATTAAACAACAGTGCGCCCTTAACTTGGATAGGAGTGCCCTTGATGTAGATTTCTTTCTTGCTTGAATATTTACCCATCCCCTTGACACCACGAGGAAAGGCGACCTGTTCAAAAGGTAGCTCCATAAATTCATCACGAAAGTCGGAAACGAACTTCTGAAGATCAGCTTCATTATGGTTCATAATCAGAGACAAAGCTTCCTTAATCTTCACACGACATGCATGAGGAGTAGACGAGCGAACAGCCTCAATACCTTGAATCTTCAGCTTTGGTTTATCATACTGCACACCCTCGACGTTCCAAGCATTAAGGATGTACATCTTCTTGCCACGCCAGATACCCTTGTTGGCGATAGTCTCACGCTTCATCTGCATCTTCTGCTGACGAGCGTTCATCATACCAGCAAGCTCATCATAGCACTTATCGAGATAATGTTGAATTTTAGTTTCGCAAAATTTATCAATCAGCTTGACAGCTTCAAGTTCATTACTACCATTTGGGATGAGTCGATCAAAGGTTACATAAATCGAATCTGTGTCAGATGCAATAACAAAATCAATGTTCTTTGTTTTACACATCTTGTTCATAAATTCGTTCATCTTCTTCTCGATGAAACGAATAGACAACTGACCAGACATCGTGATGGCTTCTGCATTATTGAAGCTGAACCAACGGAAGTAACGATTACCCAGAGCGCCGTAAGCTGAGTTAAGCTGAATTTTCTTAGCCATCTGCATATTATGATAGCGAGCGATCATCATTTCATCCTCTCGCGCATGCGTTTGCTCGTAACGCTTTTTCGCCTCGATCATCTTCTTCTTATATTCAACACGATCGTCGTACATCTTCTCCATCAATGCAGGGAGAAAGCCTTGCTTGTCCTTACGGTACATACAACCATTGGCGGCGTATGCGTAATCATGATTACGAAGATGAAATTCATAATTTACACCATTAAGAATATTATCAACGGAAGGCATTTCATCCCAACGTTTAACAAATGTTTCGGGGCTGATATTATACTGCATAATAAGATGAGGATACAGGCTGTTCAAATCGAACGACACAACCCACTTACTGAGACCAATTTTAGGCTCCTTTACGTAGCCACCGACTAGTTCAAATTCCTCACGCGAGGCTTCGAACTGAGGGATGACGATACGGCGGTCCAAGAGATAGTTATGAATGATAACATCCCAGGGACGAACAGTAGTCATAGTGTCGTGGTAGTTTACCTTTCCGTCGTAGGCGAGCGCCATTACCTGCTCGATAAATTTAAGCTTCTCATCAAGCCTATCGACCAACACACAGTCATGAATATTATATTCAATGAACTTCTGAAAGTTGCTCTTGTATAACTCAAGGAGCGAACCATACTCTGAGTAGTCTACCTTCTGCTCGCCTAACTCAACCTGGGAAATGTAGTCTAGCTTATAGCTCTCCTGATTGCCGAAGCTGAACTTGCGATACAGTTGATAGTAATCCAACACAGCAATACCAGCTGGGCTGAACGTTTGGTTCTTCTTACCTTTGAATTCAACATCCTTCTCGTCAAGAATACCCCAAGGTGAGAGCTTCTTAGCCTGATCCTCGCCTAGTACGTTCTTGATACGGTTGACTGTGTAAGGAATATCGAAGAACTCAATGTTCCAACCAGTAACAACATCTGGCTTCCAGGTAGGATGGTTCCACACCTTGATGAACTTGTCGAGTAGCTCGTACTCATCCTTGCAACGGATGTACTTAGTTTCCTCGTTGTGTGCAACATACTCACCACAGCCGAACACAATGTTCTTGCCGTTCTTACGTAGAGTGATAGCTGTGATTTCTTTATCAGCCTTCTGAATGTCTGGGAAACCCTCGTCAGCGGCGCACTCGATATCGATAGTCACTACTGAAACAAGCGACGGATCGTACTGGATCTCGCCGTTGTAGTAGTCATACATGAACACATATTGGTAGTTGTTGAAACCGTAGTAGTCGAAGTTCGATACGTCCTTGTACTTCTCACAAAAGTCACGAGCATCTGAAATAGAATCAAACTGCATCTTGTCGACTTGTTTGCCTTCCAATGTGCGATAAAACCCATCCTTCTTGGGAAGGAAGAGGTATGGCTTATACTTCTCGACGAACTCTACTCTCTGACCATCTTCATAACCACGGACATAAATTTTATCAAATCGCTGGTATACGCTTGTGTAAAACTTCATCATTCCTCCAAACTACTGAAGAACTATTCTAGCTTAAATTAGGGTAAATGTCAAGATATTTTCTTGTATCGCTCTAGTTCGAGCGAACTAATATTCTTTGATGGTTTTCCATTATCATTCAGTGTTATTTCATCAACAAGGTAGATATTGACTGGCATCTTCGACATGTCATTGTTGTGATATAAACAAACATCTTTAACCGCTCCGCCCAGCAAGAAGTAGAAAAAGAATTCATTAGTTGGTTCAATACCAGTTTTATTAATATCTTCTAGAAATTTCACCCTATCATAATCATTGATTATCACCATAGCAGAGAGTTGTTGGTGAACGGCGAAATCTTCACACTTGAACACAGAACAGTCATCAATAATCGGCAGTGTCATGATAGCCTTTTCAATTTCAGCTGTATTAATTTTGATACCACCAATATTTAAAAACGACTTATCAATTCTACCAGTAATAAACAACCTGCCATCTTCTGTCATTTTGCCTAGATCGAGGGGATAAAACCATCCATCATAGAAACATCTAGTCGTTGCTTCTTCTGAGTTTGTGTAACAACTAATTGCTCTTGGTGTTTTAATTCGAATTATACCTTCAGTATTTGGCGGTAGCTCATTATGATCCTTATCTACAATTTGAACTTCAGTACAAACCATAATAGTACCAACAGAACCATCCCACTGCTCTGGTTCTGACATGAGAACATGTGACGTTCTTCCGCATTCAGTTGAGCCATATGGTGAAGTGCACATCGTAAAGTGAGACAGGAACAGCTTTAGCTTCTCAGGTGTCAGAGCGGCGCCAGCAGGATCAGCAATTGCTTTGAACGGCTTCACTGGCGCTGGTCTATCTCCAATAAGTCCAACATGCTGGAGTTGTGACCCACTCAGCTTTACAGTTCTTTCATGATCAAGATCTTCATACTTGAAGTTGAGTATCACTGGCAAATTATTGAACACAGCATTTGAAACTTCATACATTGCTGTTGACTTAGTAGGATGATAAAGCAATGCTAACCGATCAGCATTATCAACTTCTCTAGCACAATCAAACAAGCGGTGCCAGTAGTTCTTATATGTAATGTTCATAGTTTTTGGAAGACCAGTCGTGCCAGATGAATAATTTACCATCCATACATCGTCTGGTTTTGAATGATCTACGAAGTTAAACTCTGTACTACTAGTATACCAACTTTCATCGATAAATGTAGCTCGCGAGTCTTCGTAGTCATTTGTCGAGTAAAAGATGTGTGTTATTCTATCATGATACTCGTTCATGATAAAAACATTTGCTCTAGTCCAAGAGCAACCAATCAAACAGGTAGCATAGTTTAATGTCAGAGCGATGTCAATATCATTATGGCCAATCTTAACAGCAATGAGAGAGTCAGGTGTTACTCCTAGCTCTCTCATCTTTTGCGCAAAACTAACTATGTTGTTTCTAAATTGTTTTCCATAAAGAACATGTTCACCGTTTTCAAAAACGACTTGATTTGGATTTTTGTCCAAATGTTCAACAACAGCATAACCAATATTCATAATATATCCTATCAAGCAAAAACTTTGAGAGCCTCTTCATACAATTCTTTACGTTCATCAAGACCGATAGTACCACCATTGATCTTCTTGGTTACCGTAAGAACATCGCCTTTGTCTGCCCAGTCATTGAGGTCGTGCTGATCCCAGAACCAAGCAGCAGACATGAGAGCGCCTTCTGGCGTTTCTAGCCAATCAGGATTATTGATCAAGTCGACTTCAAGATCACCGCCGCATGCTGTGTAGTTCGAGCGACCCGTTAATTGAATAGCCCCTCGCCCACGGAAACGATAACCGTCACCAGACTCAACAGCGCCATTACCCATGCGAGATGCATAGACAAGATTAGCAATTCTTTCAGGATTGTGAGCGTATTCACTTGTATCTACTCCCTTGAAATATTTGGGGAAGATTTGTGCAAGTCTATCCGCTTTGTAGTTTAGATTTTCATGCAGCTTAGTTAATCCACCAGATTCATGACCGACTTGAGCAAGGAACATTGCTAGTCGCTGAGGTGTATTAATATCAAAATCTTCGATTACTTGATTAATTGGATCAACAAAATTCTTGAGAACGAAATCGTCTGTGTCTTCAAAGAAATTGCATAATTGTTCGAGGGTAACTTTCATAAATGACTCCTATAATGTGATAGCGGGGAACGAATCCCCGCTATTTATTAGAAAGACTGACTTGGGATTCTCTGTCTTAAAGTATTCGCAACAACATTATGTAGTTCACCACGAGTGATACCCAAGTCAGCCAGTTCTTGATCGGTTAGTTGTTCAAGCTCATTGTACGCTGAGTTGAAAGCTATCGATCTGCGTAGCCAGGTAATTGACTGACCAGCACAATACGTAAAGATGTTAAACATTTATTTCTTAGCGACCACCGTAGTAGTTGCTACCTCTTCTTCGATGTTGATCTTCTTTGGCTTCTTATCTTCAGGGATAATATGCTCAAGCCAGATCTTAAGCATACCATTCATCATCTTGGCGTTGTTCACAACAACGTTGTCCGCAAGAGTGAAGGTACGAGTGAAAGGACGATCTGAGATACCCTTATGGAGGAATTGTTGATTAATTCCATCATCTGTAATAGTATCAAGTGTCGTATGACCAGCAATCTTTAGCTTATTCTCTTCAAGAGTAAGCTCGATGTCTTGCTTGCCAAACCCAGCGACTGCCATTTCAATCACATAGACGTTATCGTCTGTCTTCTTGAGGTTGAATGGGGGATAGCCTGAGGATGCTGCGGAATTAGCAAGTAGATCAGCAGTTTCTTGAACACGAGCTAGAAACTTTTCTGAGCCAACGAAAAATTTATCAAACTTGGCGAGGTCAGAAAATGTGTGGTCGAAACGATATGGTGTATTAGTCATAGTAGTTCTCCTGTTAAGCGAGAGTTGATTATTATGAGACCCGTTTGGCATCTCATACTATTATATAGGCTTCGTCGTACTATTTTTAAAGGGGGTTAGTGTAATTTTCTTCCGTAAGTTTCTTCTGCAACAACAATTAATTGCATTTTTTCTCTATCCAGAAGATAGATAGGTGTCATTCCTGCAAATTTATATTCTTGACCTGAAGTCCAAATTCTATAAAAACTATTATTTGAATCATCAGAGCACATATCAGCAGCTTCTTTTACAGTTTCTTCTGGTATAGAAATCATTATAGCGGTAATCATCATCAGTCCCAAAGCCCCTGATAATACTTACCGAACAATCGATAACCATTTTTAATACGATTTTCGATTACACGCATACCATCATAATCCTTACGTTCATGGTACTCGTCATCCCAATCGTTAAGCTGAGATGCATGAGCAAAGATCATTTCATCAAGCACCCACGCCCAACGATCATGGAAAAGATCATCTGTTTCACCATAGTTCTTCTGCTTATCTGTCAATTCCGGAGCAGCCGTAGAACGAAGATGTTCCGGTACATCCTCATCATCAACGAATGGTGAACCATGCTTGGTTTCCTTCATTTTTACAAGCATGGGATGAATGATCAGCGAAAGCGTGTGGTCCATCGACCATGTATCATATTCGTCAATACGAATACTAACCTTACGTGGTTTTTTATTATGAAACCAGTTGCAAACGGTACATACCCAGCTATCAGCAAGGCGCTCACCAAGCCAATCAGCTGCTTTGTAATCCCAACGATTCCAACGTGGGTCATCGTCTAGGAATATACCCTTACGGTTCACCCAGAAGAAAAGCATATCAGTAATTTGATACGGACCAATCCAACGTTTGTATGGGCCAATATAGACTTTCATATAAATATCCCTTAGAGATGGAGGTTATCATGTTTGGACGTTTACAACTATATATAATCGCTGGCATATTCTTGTTTGGTATTTTATCTGCAGGATATTACTCTTGGCGCAGCGGGATCGAGCGAGAGGCTCTCCTAGAGTACAACCAACAACAACTTGAACAGAGCATCAAAGACAAAGCTGAGATGGAAAAACAAATCGCTGATATCGATAACGTCAAGAAAGAAGTCGAAGCTAAGAACGAAGCTGAAAAAAAGGCATTCAAAGAGAAACTCGAATCAATTAGCATCGAACTATCTTCGAAACAAGTAGCTGATACAGATAGACCAGCATCAAAGGTACTCAAGGATACAGTGAACAAGCTAAAGGATGTAGTGAAATGAGAATATTAATTGCAACCGTTGCAACGTTAGCTCTAGCTGGTTGTGCTAAGGCACCTCCTCCACAGTTCATCACCAAAACAGAACTGCAGGTTATCGTTCCTGAGAAGTCAATGTTCTATTGTCAAAACGTAAGGCATTTTCCAAACCCTGAAACATTGACTGATGTGCAGGTAGCGAAGCTGTTGGTTGAGTTGCATTCAAAAAATACTGAGTGCCAAAAAAATATCAATTCAGTATACAAGTTCTTAGACGAAGCTAAGAAGAAAACTAAAACTCAATAATTGGCTCGGGGGCAAGGACTCGAACCTCGACCAAAGGATTCAAAGTCCTTCGTTCTACCATTAAACTAACCCCGATCAATTATCACAGTTCATCTTCAAGATACTCATACAACTGCTTCAACAGTTCGATTGCTTCTTCTTTCTTCAAAGCAATTCTGTACGTATGATTGCGATTATTATCATCAGGCATATTGATATGAACGTAACCAATATGACCCGAAATATCAAAACCATCAGGATTAAATTGCGCTATCGTTTTAGCATCACTCGTCGAATCAGTAAACCTTGCTATTCTCATGATATATATCCTCAATTACCGTAGTACTCTTTTTCCTGCTCTTCGAACTTTTTCGCTATAGCGAGAGCTTCTTCCTCGGTATAATCATTGATGTCATCCTGAGAATACACCTGAGACATAGAGTTCAACTCATCATCTGTATTTAGGACATAGTACTGAATATGAATACCTTCACCGTTTCTGGTTGTTGATGCAACGATCTTATGGATTCTCTTCTGCTTGGCGTAACCAACGTAGCTGACTACCTCACGCGACCAAGTTTCGCCTTCGAAGCGCATCTCTTCTGTCGAATACTCAGGAGCACAGCGAGGCACCCAATAGGTGTGTCCAACGTTGTACTTTGTAGGAATAATCATTTCTTTATGACCTCAAGATCATCAAAGTAGTAACCAGCCGCCTTCAAAAAGGTAACGAACTGCTGGACCACTGTATCAAGATGTGCATCAGTACCATCAAATATGATGTTGATTAGGCTATGCTTTGGCTCACCTTTTAGATCAACGTTCTCATACTCACACTGAAGAGTGTAAGTGCACTTATATTCATCAGACATGATAACCTCACATACGTTCAATGAATGGACGACCGACTACTTCGACGCCGTTCTTGCGCATTCCATAGATCTCTTTGGAGAAGCTGAATGCTTCCTGGAGTGTACGAAAATACGACTTCCGTGTGACGAGCAATCCATATATGCCATCACCCTTTTCGGTATGCTTTACATCGTAGCAGACTTTGAACTTTGCTTTGGACATATGGATACTCCTTCATCATCAACAGTATCTATTATACTAGTTATTTAGAGAAAAGTAAAGAAAATAATCAATGTGTAGCAAGAATATATTGAGAAAACGAGTCCCAGTTCTTCCAGGCTTCGTCGAAGATCTCATAATCGTCTGGATACACCATTTCGAATAGCTTCCGAGCTTCTTCTTCCCGTAGAGTACTACCACAGCATTGCTCAGCGTACTCGACGATATCCATATAGCGTTCTTTCATCATACCCATGATTTTGACTCCTTGCGAGAATAAGAACCTTTACCCTTACGTGGCTTGACGATGCGCAGCCGAAACTTTGCATCGTTGAGCTCACGTGCGTATGGGTTACGCTTTGATACGCTTGAGTTTACCGACGAGTTCCCAGTCATAGGTTTTCTCCTTGGTGCGCTTATCGACCACGAAATCCATCTTGTGGCCAGTAGCTTCCTCGAGGTAGGAGACAGCTGCCTCCATAGTGTCGAAGGACTTTTGACCGATGGTGTTATTCAGCTTGGGCTTGGCTACGTACATCATTATGCATTCTCCAGTTGCTTGGTGAGCTCAACGATACGCTTCACACGATTTACATACTCAAGCGCCACAAAGGACGAAACGGACGAGCGGCAGCTAATATCTTCACCACCAGAGCTTGGAAAGAAAGTCAGCTGGAAGCCACTGGTGCTGAAAGAGTTTGTCTGGTGACCGTAGGTCATCGCCATAGAAACCATGAAGGACTTCAGGTCCTCCCAGGTATCATAGTTCTGGGGAGCCGAGGGGTTCATAGCGAACACAGCCTTGGCAGTCATATCGAAATCGTAGTCATCGAGTTTCATAGCTTTCTCCTCAACCATAGACTAATTATAGCCCGAAACGGCTAATTTGTCAAGCGGTATTTTCAGACGTAGTAGGCGAGATTATCGTGACGGATGAAACCGTATGACCTTTCCTTGCTTTCATAGATAGCAATTTTGGCAGCGGTAGCATCACACTTCAGCGTGTATTGACGATTCGAGCCAGAACGCTTGCCGAAATAGAAGGTACGAATGGCGTAGCGTTGGCCAGTCGCCGTGCTACGCTCCTTCAGCTGGGCATTGAGCGTAGCACGGACTTCATCAAGCTTTTCGAGCGGGATTCGGGTGTAAGCCATAGCCATGTTTCAGTTCTCCTTAATTCCAACCTATCACTTATTCTAGCCCGAAACGGCTAATTTGTCAAGGAATATGTTTCGCAACCAACGTTTCCGTTTTCGAAACGTTCACAAACGCCAACGAGGTACTCAGCCGCCCGACGGTCAACAACGGCTACCGCCAAGAGAGAGTCACGGGAAACCTGGACCCGACGGGAAATTTCCTCAAGGACACAGATCAGGGTATAGCCGTCAACGCTAGGGTAGCGGGCGAGGAACTGGGGTACGAGGCGGGGATTATGGGTCATTCAAACGCTCCTTTCAGTAGTCTATTATTCATTCTACCGTACTTTTCGATATTTGTAAAGCGATTTAATACTTGCAAATACTAAAAAACCACAGTATAGGCGAATTTTGATGCTTCGCTTCTACTGTGGTTCTGTAAAGTATTACAAGTAGTATTATAGTATATCGTTGAGTCGTTCTAGGTAGGTTTCCATCTGCACATATTTTTGATCGCCTTTCGCCCATATGAAATGACAGAAGCCACGGCGACCCAGCCCCACTCTAATTTCATGTTCATTGGGCGAATAATTAGCAAAGAACATGTACCTATCCAACACAAATTCATCCAAGAGGGCATTCTTCGCCATTGCATAATTCACAGCTGGTTGGTCAGAAAATTCCTCGTAGTATCCAGTAGGCAAATTGTTTATGACATCGATAATGCATTCAGAAGCCTGCACCAACGTCGAAGAATTTGGAGCACCAAAAATACCAGCATTGATGCAGGGGATCCATTTATTATGGAGTGAGATATCAGCAGTAAACAAACTCAAACCAAACCATTCAGCATTCTCACAAGTTCCCTCTAGATCACCGATACGTTGGTGGAAGAAAGGATACAACATTCTTTCAGAGGAGAAAGACATTTTCTTCGATATGAAAAGCTCATGAAGAATTGGCTCGATTGTTGCATCGAAAACAACATCAGTATCGATGTGTAAAATAGGCTCATATGATTCAGGTAAAAACTTAACAAGAGACCATCTCGTTTTATATGATGGATCATCATCACCCAATGGAAGCACTATTGTTTGTGACCATAGCGATTCAGGCACGTACTCTAATGTTTCATCAACAGATCTATCAGAAAACAAACACAAGTCGCCTTGATATTGCCCATAATCTACAAGAGAACCCAAGCTAATTTGGAGAGTTTTAAAATAGTTATCACCACCATAAATTGTAGTCCATATCAAAGGATTCACTTGTATTTCCTTACTGTTTGATATGCATCATAGCACATGTCTTCTAGATCATATCTGTTATCGACGTAGTCTGAATTACCCATACGCTTAGGTATCAACGATGATGGTGGGTCGCCCTTACGCTCTTCTGCCTCGATAACATCGAATTCCATTCCACTAACATACTTCATCATTTCAATGACTTCACGACAGCTGTAGCCGATACCTGTTCCTGCACACTCGAATGGCGTATTTTTTGGTACCTCAACAGCATAAGCGATAGCATTCGCCAAGTCTGAAACATGGATATAATCCCTCATGGCTGTTCCATCTTTGGTGTTATAATCAGTCCCATACAGATGCATGTGAGGTATAATACCAGCAGCCGCCTCTGCTGCAACTTGAATCAAATGCCTAGCTCTGACGATCTCATCGAATATCCCATTATTGCCAGCGACATTGAAGATACGGAAGATGGTGTAATTTGATGCATGCTCTCTCACGATATTTTCGCCCATAAGCTTCGTTTGTCCATATGGAGAAAATTCTGGTGTGAAAGCAGCGCATGATGATGCAAAGATAAAATTATCTGTAGAAGTAGCCCTCAGCACATTTTTCGTACCAATGATGTTGGTTTTAACATACTCCCAAGGAATATGAACTGATTCCTTCACATCGAGCAATGCAGCTAGATGAACGACAGCATCATAACTGCCTAAGCAATTATCAATTCTGATATTTCCAATAATGTTTTTACGAACGTATTTGGAAATATCGTTTTTCGAATGATTCGAATCAAATGAATCTACAATGTGTCCAGCCTGACATAATTTTTCGATAGTATGTGAGCCGACGTATCCATATCCGCCAGTTACTAGAACTTTTTTCATTAGATAGGAGTTTCCTCAGGTGGAACAATTTGCTTACCCCAATCAGTACGATTCCATGCACGCTCGTGAAACCAATAAAGGATTGAGTTGACGACGAGAGCGAAAGAAACAACACCAAGACCAACCCATGGGTTTCCTGACGCCAACCAGCCACCAACGAAATTGGTGATCGTCACAAGGATACGCCAAGACACAACTTTAGAAATGCTACGCTTCTGCTGCTCTGACCATTTAGAAGAAAGAAAATTAAACATATATGTCTCCATCAGTTATCATATTAAAGGCTTTGCCTATCCTTATTTAGAAGTCTAAATAGACCGTCTAGCTGTTATGTGAGGAATATATTATGATTGAAGACATCACCAACAATCCTGATCAAATCGTAAAATCAAACTATCAAAATATTGCTTTGATTGATTTTAATTCTGGTTCGCCAAAATCATACACATATTATGATATTGATCAAAAAATTAATCAGGTAACCGCTGGTCTTCTGAAAAAGAATTTTGAACCACAAACCAGAATAGCTATCATAGCTAACAATTCATTCGATTATATCGTAATATATTTTGCGATTAGAAGATCAGGACTCGTGCCTGTGCTGATTAATCATAAGCTATCTGCAGAACAGATATCGAAAATTATCGATCACAGCGATACTGAATTCGTTTTCTATGATGATGTGTTTATCGACAAAGTACCTACATCGACACAGTCATTATCAATTTCTCAATTACCTATTATAATGTCATCAGAGCCGTTTGTCAAGCCTTTTGATGATCAAGATCGCCCTGCTTTTTTCTTATACACCTCTGGATCGACAGGAGAGCCGAAGGGAGTTGTTGTAAAAACCAATAGCAGAAGATGGATTATGCAGAGGCAGATCAAAAACTACAAAGGATGCAAGATTCTTATCTCTACACCTTTGTATCATATGAATGGTCTTTCCAATATTGAAAGAAATTTGCTGAGTCAAACTACCATTCTGTTAGTGCCAAATTTCGACGCCGAGCAGTACATTAAAATCATTCAAGAGTACGACATTAATTTCTTAGTCCTAGTACCGCCAATGATGGCTATGATATTAGCTCATAAATCTTTGTCACCGAATTATCGTTTTCATTCGATCAACGAAATCGTGTTAGCTTCCGCTCCTACAAGCCCAGAGTTGTATAAACAAACGAAGAAAAGATTCCCTAACTCTAGGATCCTATTAAGATATGGTTTAACAGAAGTAGGACCAGGGCTGTTTGGTAAAGCTCCTCCAGGATCGAATTTGAAAACGCCACCAATGAGTGTAGGATACCCAAGAAAAGGTATCGAGTATAAGTTGATTGACGATGTACTACATATTAAAAGTCCATCGATGCTCACCACCTATCATAAGAATCATGATCTCTATCAGAAAACATTAACCGAAGATGGTTTCTTCAATACCAAAGATAAATTCTATGTTGATGAAAATGGATTCTATTTCTTTATGGGTCGTGCTGATGACATGTTTGTCAGTGGTGGAGAAAATATCTTTCCAGGCGAAGTTGAGGAAATTATCGAGAAATGTCCTGGAATTGCTTCCGCCGCTGTAGTAGGGTTGCCTGATGAAATCAAAGGCACCAAACCATATGCATTCGTAGTAAGGAAAGAATATTCTGAGGTCACAGAAAGAGAAGTCCAAGAGTTTGTCATGAAAAATGCACCAGCTTATCAGTACCCTAGAAGAGTTTGGTTCATTAATCAAATGCCATTGACTGGGACTAATAAGATAAACAAGCTAGAATTAGAATCGTTGGCTAACTATTATATGGGAGAAACTATATGAGCTTCGAACCTTTCGAAACATTGAACGGTAAAGTTGTTGTTATTACAGGATACATGGGAGGTATGGGGAAGGCGATTGGAAAACGTTTGGCGGCTAGAGGTGCTACGATCGTTGGAATTGTCAGGAGAGATCTAGATAATGCTCAGAACGAACTGAATATGTTGGGCAATAATCATTTAGCAGTTTATGCTTCTATTGATAACACTGAATCTCTTATTTCGGCGTACGAAATTATCAAACAAAGGTATGATAGATGCGACATACTAGTCAACGCTGCAGGTTTTAGTAAAACGATCCCACATCAAAATTTAAATGCCTTGACTGATGATTTTTTTGATCAGATAATGAAAGTAAATCTTCGTGGTGTGTTTGCTACGATTCGTACATTCGCTCCAATGTTAATTGATAGCAATGATGGATTAATCGTTAATATATCATCAATCGCTGGAGTCAAATCAGGCGGAAGCAATATCGCCTACGCTGCTTCGAAAGCAGCAACTGACTCTATGACTAGGAACTTAGCAAAGGCTCTAGCACCAAAGGTAAGAGTAATATCTGTTGCACCTGGAGCTGTCGATACAAACTTCCTAGAAAATCGCTCTGCTGACTTCTTGAGTAAATATGCCAAAGGAACTCCACTGGGGCGCATCGGCGTTGTTGATGATGTAGCTTCCACGATTGAAGCTTGTGCTACAACTATGAGATTTATGACAGGCAACTGTATTGTTATTGATGGAGGAAAAACACTATGATTAAACAGAAAACAGTAATCACATGTGCTATAACTGGAGCTGTGACGAAGCTTGAGCAAACTCCTTATCTACCTATAACTCCTGAACAAATTGCTACCTCTGCAATTGAAGCCGCTGAGGCAGGAGCGTCTATCGTTCATCTTCATGTTAGAGATCCTGAAACCGCTGGACCTAGTATGGATCTAGAGCTATATCGAGAAACTGTTGAGCGAATCAAAGCTGTACGTCCTGACTTGCTAATTAATTTAACAACAGGTCCAGGATCTACAGGACCTGCGAAGAACCTCTTCAATCAAAAATCTTTTTTGAAGATGGCAGAACAGCGTGTCAAGCACATTGTAGCTCTCAAACCAAACATCTGTTCGCTAGATTTAAATACGATGAATCGTGGCCCTGGAGGTATCACCATCAATACTCTTAACGTAGCAAGAGAAATGGTAACAGCTGTCAGAGAAGTAGGTTGTAAGCCAGAGTTGGAAATTTTCGATTCAGGCGATTACCATATCGGTCGCCAACTAATCAATGAGGGTTTAATCGAAGATCCTCCGCTTTGGCAGTTTGCCATGGGTGTTAAGTGGGGATGGGAAGCTAGTCCAGAAACATTAGATTACGCTCGTAGATTACTGCCACATGGTAGTGTGTTTAGTGCATTCGGTATTGGTGCTATGGAAATGCCAATAGTAGCACAAAGTGTATTGTATGGGGGACATGTCCGTGTCGGGCTTGAAGATAATATCTATCTTTCGAAAGGCGTACTAGCGAAATCAAATGCAGAGCTAGTAGCGAAAGCTGTTAGGATTATCACGGAATTAGGTGGCTCGATAGCTACAACTGCGGAAGCTAGAGAAATATTCAGCATCAAATGAAAAAGGGCGGAGTTTCCTCCGCCCGATTCTTATTAAGCAGCCTGTAGCTTACCTACAAGACCTGGAGTGAAGAAGTCAGCGTACATGTCATACACCTTTGAGGTGATTGACTTGAACTTGCTTGCTTCAGCATCAGACATCTTAACAACCTTAACGCCAGTAGCTTCGCACTTAGCAAGAATGCTTGGAATGTCAGCAACAGACTCACGACGCTCCTTACGAGCAGCGTTGAATGCAGCGTCAGCAAAGATTTCCTGAGTAGCAGCATCAAACTGCTTGAAGAAATCCTGGTTCACGATGATTGAAGTTAGGAACAAGCTATGAGCTGTGTCGTTAACAACTTCGAAGCTCTTATTCTGCTCGAGTGGGAACACACGAACATAGGTTGATTCGCCAGCAGCAATAACACCAGCGTCAGCAGCAGCGTTCATTTCTTCAAGTTCAATGTCAGCACGTGGATTTGCACCAAGAAGCTTGAATGTATCAACAGCAACTGGAGAACGTGAAGTACGAACTGTCTTACCTTCCCATGCAGAAACTGTATCAGCTGCGAAGTTTGCAGGAACGATACGATAACCGCCAGAGTAAGTGAAGCTCATTGCCTTGATGTTTGACTGGTCAGAAACACCAGCAAGCAAGGACTTGCCAAGATCGCCTTCGAGAACACGATCAGCATGCGCATGATCAGTGAAAAGGAATGGAAGATCAAGAGCGTGAAGATCCTTGTTGTAGTCTGCGAGCCAAGTAGTATAGATATGACTCATTTCGATAGCACCAGTGTCGATAAGATTCATAAGATCGTTCTTAGTAACCTTCTTGCCACCATTGTACTTTGTTGCATAGTCAGTAAGAGAAAGAACTTCGATGTTAAAAGCACCGTTAGTCTTTTCATTTACTTCCTTAGAGAAAGAATCAGCAACCTTAAGGAAAAGGTCTACTGGCTCATGGGCGATAACCCAACGAATGTTTTGCGTCATTAAAAAACTCCATGTTGATTTAACGTTAAATGAAACAGGTCATGACCCCTGCAATTCTATTTAGTCATCCATCCAATCTACTTTGTAGTTCATTAGACTATTTTCGAAAAAATATTCGACTTCAGGACCATAATGATACACACCTTTGTATGAATTATTGTTGATGTCCTTCTTAGGATCAGGAATGCAGAGATATTCGTACTTATCTGTCATACCAACAATGCTATGTGTCAAATCGGTGATGCCACGGTTCTTACCTTTAATATTCAGGTTAGCCATAGACTCTAGTTTCGTTTTAAACCAAAAATACCATTCATTCTTATCATACTCAAAGATGTATTTTCTCTGGACATATTTGTAGGTTGCAAGAGTATTTCGAATCTTCAATCCATTGTTATTATTATTCATACTCCAATGCTGGTAGCCCTCGCCATTAAACCAATTAACCATCGAGTCTGTACATTGCTGGGCAGGAATGGTGCTGTTGAAATAGATAGCACCACGGATAGAGCAATTGTAATATTTCACGTTGAAGATCAGCCACCAAAAGAAGTCATGGAAGCTATGTACTGGCACTGAAGACGTAATGATATTCAGATGATATTTCTCATAGAGCATTCTACCGAAATTTAACCCATGTTCAGTATCGTTTAGAGATAGATACCGAATGATAATGTCTTTGTATGCAGTATAATGCACATCGCCATCTGAGATCTTGTACTTTAATTTTTGAAGATTGGCTTGTACAGCTGGATCTTGAAGTCCAACAAAATAATCATAATTATGATACAGCTGCAAACCAATAGAAGTACCAAAGATACAGTCGCCCTCGTCAGCTGTAATAGGCGTGTACCCCATGTTGATATAATCATCATAGAGATGAGTGTTAGAATCAAAAATCGTAAATTTTCCGTAGATATGATCTTGCCAGAAGTTAGGATTTTCTATGATAGAATGCATCGATGCACAAATAGCAACAGACTTCAATTCTTCCTGAGTAAGGTTTCGCATGAGAGCTACGGCGACGAGGGTGCTATCCATACCACCCGAATACATCACAGCATATTTTTTGCCCGCTTGGATACCAAGCTTTATTTCATACGCTCGCTCATCTGTAACTTCTTCAAAAGTTTTATTGAACGTAGGGTTATACACAGGCATTTTAAATTTATCTGGGACAACCTGATTCCATGGTTGGCTCCACTCGCCTTCGTTTCGAGATACCAGTCGATGAGGTCTAAACCTCTTGGCGATGTCTAGGTAAAATTTACTACCTGCACCTACCTTCGGGTACACTCTATTCCAAAATTTGAGCGCTGGTCTAATGTCTGAAAAATATAGGAGCTGATTAGAGTTTATCATATTTTATTTGCTTTCAAAAGGTTTGTGGGCGCACGATATTTGAAAGGGTTGACTTCATTTATCATATCATAAAACGCTTCAGAACGATCATATGTAACTGTTTTGTTATCAAATGCATTCTCGAATGCAGCTCTTATTTTCTTCTTAGCATCTTTGATGCCACTAGCAAAATAAAGTATGGTGTTGATATCGCTGAACAAGCTTGTGCCAGAAGATGTTTTATCTTCATATGAAGAAATCGTGTTGTTCCACTCTTTCGAGTAAAACATATTAGCCATCAATCGATTATCCAAAGAGTTTTTAGCATTGGCGAATTCTGTTGCGTAAACTATTTTATTGACGAAATTTACATAGTCTTTTAAAATTTTCAGTTGCTCCAAACCTTCTTCATGCTTGTAGTCTTCAGGAACATCTGCCTTGACGATATTCTCTGTTCTTAACCTTTTGAGGGTTGGTGTTTGATTTTGAATGATGTCAGCAACATTCCTTCTCTTGAAGGCTGTCTTATCAAAGATACTGTAGCTCGTGCAATTATTATTGTCCATACCACCAATATCATGCGGAAGCTGATAAACAGTTGTTGCTATTTTAGAAGATAATACCTGAGCTGATTTTAATGTGATCCAAAAATCGTAATCGTCGACAAGAATAAATCGATCGATCTGCTGACAGTAAATAGCGTTTTTCTTTCTCGAGCCTTCTTTGTTATAATACTGTCTGTCTAAAATATTATTGAAATATCTATCCATAATAAACCTCAAATTGTCATATCAATTCATATTTTATTTAGATAATAAAAAAGGGGAGCTTTTGGCTCCCCTTGTAAATATGGCACCAGTGGCACCGGTGCAAGGAATCGAACCCTGATATGCGGTTTTGGAGACCGCCGTTCTACCATTGAACTACACCGATATGGCGGAAGGTGTGAGATTCGAACTCACGGAACCAATTACGGTTCGCACATTTAGCAAACGTGTGCCTTAAGCCTCTCGGCCAACCTTCCATAAACTGTTTACATTTTTCTTTTATTTAGATAATTAAAATATTTTTGTTTGTTATAAGGTTTTTTTGGAACAGATCTTACGGATAAATCAAAATCAGTAGTTTTTCCTTCTTCAGGATTACGTCTGTTTTTTTTAGTTTTATTGCAGTCTTCGCAAGTTATTTGCAAATTTGATTGTTCGGTTCTTAGATCCCAGTAAAATCTTAATGGTTTAATATGATCTAAATTAAGTTTTTTAGAACTATCGACTGTAAAATCATGCATGCAATAAACGCATTCACGACTGGAGTTATTTTCTAAAAACAACTTGCGACAGTCTTTCCATTCCTTACTCGAATAAAATGATTGCGCTTCTTTTACAGTTTTATTCGAAAGTTTCGTTATTTCGACCATAATTTATCCACGAACTCTAATAGCAGCTGGTGATGTTCACCCTTGTGCCAGTGTTTGTTTATATACTGATACGGTTTCTCATACCAAAATTCTTCGCTCTCGGGATGACAACCAATAAGACCTATGTTACCCTGAATGATTGCCATTGGTAAACCATCAGTATATGTAGCTACTGATTCGTACTTCCCTTCTCCAACATACGTGCAACCGTCATAGAAGAACATCTGATAAGGTAGATCATCCCAGAAAACAAATGCTACTGTGCCATATGAACGTTTGATGGTAGCAGTTGGCTGCTTAATATATTGGGTGGGATTTACCCCATCAAGTAGGTCAAAATATCGAGAACCAGCCCAATAAGCACCCATGCAAATGCCCACATACCGACCGCCTCTAGAAATGAAGTTTGCGATTTTGTTAGCTTTAGTACGTGTAAAGAAATCGAAATAGCTATCACTATCACCGATGCCGCCAGGAAAAACCAATCCATCAGACTCATTTAAAACCTCATCTAGATTAGAACGAACGTCAAACCATTTAACTCGGTAGCGAGGTTCCAAAGCTCTCATCACACCAAAACAACACTGATTGGAACATTCAGGGTGATGGTTGAAGAGAGCAAGTGTTTTCATAATATCTCCTATTTTAGGAGTATTTATAATTCCTGTTTCTTTCTTATGATCATACCTACATACGTACCAAGAAAAGCACCAGCAGCGGCAGGTATAAGCAGCATGTGGTCTGTTGTGTAATTGATAACAGCCACACAGGCAATTAAAAATACCACAACAGACCAACAACTAGCTTTTAATGTTTTGCCATCTTGAACTGATTTCAAGTAGTAAACATAAAATATATCAGTGAAAAACAAGGCAAAAAAAGTTACTACATATTCAAACATATTGGTGCTCCCCCACGGAATCGAACCGCATCCTCTGGTTCTTCAGACCAGCGTACGCACCAGCTATACCAGAGGAGCATTGGTGCCGAAGACTGGACTTGAACCAGTGACCATACCCGTATGAAGGGTGCGCTCTACCAACTGAGCTACATCGGCATTATAATGGTACTACCTACAGGTATCGATCCTGTGCTCCGAGATCCACAAGCTCGGGTGCTGCCATTACACTAAGGTAGCATGGTGCCCATAGTAAGACTCGAACTTACAGATTACGGATTTTGAGACCGTCGCCTTTACCAGTTTGGCTATATGGGCTGGTGCTGCAAGCAAGGATCGAACTCGCGACATCTTGATTACTAATCAAGTGCTCTACCAACTGAGCTATTGCAGCATATTTGGTGCCCGAAGAGGGATTTGAACCCCCAACATCTGGTTTCTAAGACCAGCGCCTCTGCCAATTGGACTACTCGGGCATATTATTTAAACGTCAAAATACCGGTATAATCGATTTGATAAAATTTTTGATTTTTACCATCGAAAAATTCATCAACTGCTTTCTTGCAACCTTGCCAGTGGCCATAATCATCGATAATCATAATACCACCAGGAACTAACTTTTCCCATAAAACTTCTAGTTCTATTTTTGTAGAAGCATACCAATCTGTATCAAGCCTTAACAGAGCTATCCTATCAGGAATATTTCCAACATCTAGTAAAGTTTGACAAATATCTCCTACAACAATTTTAACTTTTTCTTTTGGGTAATTCGAACTTGAAATAGTTTCGATAAATTCTTCTAGAGGAGATAAACACATTACTTCATCAAGAATATTTATCGCCAAGGATCCATTATAATCTACATCAATATCTTCTGGAGCTGTCATACCTGCAAATGTATCATACGCCCAAACATCAGCAGTTAAATTATGATGTTCGAGATATTTTAGAATCCCTAGGATATTACCACCCTTGTAAACACCACACTCAACATAATCGCCATCGATTTGGTTTTTTCTGATATATTCCAGAGAATTGTATAAACAATTCATCCTTTCAATGCTAGTCATTGTGTATAATCTAATAATAGTACGAAAGAAGCTAATATTCATTGCAAATCTTTTCAAAAATGGAGCGGGCAATCGGGGTCGAACCGACGACATCTTCGTTGGCAACGAAGTGCTCTACCACTGAGCTATACCCGCTTAACTTTATATATACAACTCTGTAGCATCTATTCCATTTCCAATAACACCAACAGGAAAAGAATTAAAGCTCAAACTGATTCTTGTCTTATCACCAGTTACTGGTGGAACAAAATGTAACAACGATGATGGGAAAATTAACAACATACCAGTATCTACTGGTACTCTCCAGCTAAGAGAATTCCATGGATTATAGTCTGAAGAACCAATTTCAATTGGAGTATCATAACCACGAAGAAAGGTAATATTATCATCAGGATTAGTATTTATATAGAACACACCACTAAGATAACTATTCGCATGAATATGTTGATGATGGCCTTGACCTTTTTGTGAAAAATTCAACCAAGACTGGGTAATCCTAATCGTAGAATCGTTTTTCGGCTTTACCACATCATTATAGTAATGATTTAGATGAAGCTGACAAAAATCTTTCAAAGAATGAAAGAGTTCATTCTCAATAACATACTTGTCTTTACTAGACACATTTTCTTTATTATTGTTAATGTTTTGACTAAGAGTCTTTACAAAATCAAGTTCTGAACTTGAAAATTTACGATCTATATTCGCAGTATACAAAGCTGTTGGGAAAAGACTAAAGATGTTTTCATACATTATATATCTCTTTCAAAAATGGCGTCCCGAAAGGGATTCGAACCCCTAGCCTTCGGTTTCGTAGACCGATGCTCTATCCAGTTGAGCTATCGAGACGTATTGGAGGTGCCTCCCAGAATCGAACTGGGTTCTTATCGCTTTGCAGGCGAATGCATTACCATCCTACTCAGGCACCGATAATATTTATGTGGCAGGTGCGGTATCTGGTTCATCGGACGATCTTAGATCCCGTAAAATGAACTTGCCCATGCTCCTCTTATCAGTCGATCAAACCGATCCTACTTTGCCCCTTGCTGCAGCTGGGGCGCTCTAGGCTTTCCTTACCACGTGTTGGCTGGGGATCAAGGACTCGAACCTCGAATAAAGGAGTCAGAATCCTCCGTTATACCAATTTAACTAATCCCCATTATATGGCGATCCTGAAGGGAATCGAACCCTCCTCAACCCTTAGACAGAGGGTCAGCCTCACCAGATGCTTACAGGATCAATTTAGGAGCTCACAGTAGGGCTTGAACCTACATCCTCCTGACTCAAAGCAGGATTACTTACGCTTAGTAGATGTGAGCAATTTGGTTGCGGAGGTCTGAATTGCACAGACGATCTTTTGGGTATGAGCCAAATGAGATTCTACTTCTCCACTCCGCGATAAACTGTGACAGTTCCGATATCACCCATCGTCACTGACAACCGTTGAGCAGGGAGTCGCGACTCTCTTGTATCAAGTTGGACCTTGATGCTGTTTGCCTATGGTGCCCGCAGCAGGACTCGAACCCACCGCCTCCTGAGTACAAAACAGGTGCTCTACCAGATGAGCTATACGGGCGAAACTGGACTGTTGAGTCCCTAGTGCGTGACGACATCAGCACTCAACAGTTAGGAAGGTTCCCTAGCGTATTCAGGTTTACCTACAACTCATCACCTATGGTGGAGGATACCGGGATCGAACCGATGACCTACTGCGTGCAAAGCAGTCGCTCTCCCAACTGAGCTAATCCCCCAATATCGTTAACCTGTATCAAGCACCCTCTTGACCTCAGCCACTTACTTTGGGACTTCCGTCGAAGCCACAATCCAAAGCTTGAACGTGGTAGGACCCGTCGGCACAGGTTAATTGTGGTAGTCCGTGACAGGGTTGAACTGCCGACCTTCTCCGTGTAAAGGAGTTGCTCTTCCACTGAGCTAACGGACCATATTGGCTCCCCGACTAGGACTCGAACCTAGGACCATTCGATTAACAGTCGAATGCTCTACCAACTGAGCTATCGGGAATTAAACTATAATAATACCTATCCTTATTATGGGATATGGTTACCACAAACCTGGCGTTCTACATAACCACGACGAGTGTTTTCCCAGTAAGCATAGCAACGAGGACGACGAGGCGGAGGAGAAATATATCGAGGATGCTCGACATAACGAGGCTGCTCAACGTAATATGGACGAGGCTGAGGTGCAGGAGCAGTAAGCATTGAACCTACGACTGCACCAGCAACACCAGCAGTAGCAAGCTGCTGCTCGCGAACTGTACAACCAGCTAATGCACAAGCACTAACTGCAACCAAAATAATCTTATGCATCACTAACCTCCATCATAGATATATTCTACCTTATTTAGCACCTGAAGTCAAGTACTTTATTTGGTGAACCGTGTAGGGATCGAACCTACGACAAAGAGATTAAGAGTCTCCTGCTCTACCAACTGAGCTAACGGTCCTTATTTGGTACAGCGTAGGGGAGTCGAACCCCTCTTACGGGAGTGAAAATCCCGGATCCTAACCGATAGACGAACGCTGCATATTATGGTGAGTAGGGTAGGATTCGAACCCACAACGCTCTAAGAGGACGGATTTACAGTCCGTTGCAGTCCACCGTCTCTGCAGCCTACTCAAATTTCTGCCCACCGTTAACTGGCTCCTGACTCGCCTACCGGCTTCTTTTACATCGGTTAACACACGGTGGCATGTGCCGATGACAATCCTAGTTTCGTTTATCTCGAGAACCACGAAACTAGCCTGTAATGGCGGAGTGATGGCGGAATCGAACCCCTGGCCTTTCGGCTCCAACCGCTTTCAAGGCGGTGCTAGTATCCCCGACTAGACATGCACTCCAATAAGTCTCCAGCCCGGAAGCTGGAGGTGCCAGTCGACGTATCGAACAGGCGATGAAAAGCAAGGGTACGTGGCTCACACGTTTGCCTGCTGCCCCTTTACAGCGCCCTCAAATGACACTTTCTTGGTTAATAGAAAGCATTGAGGCGTAGGCGACTTGGTACTCACAGGAACCACCCAGATTGTATTATCCAACTATCGACCCTACGATACATCCTTTGGTCCGTGTGGAGAGACTCGAACTCCCGACCCTCTGCTCCCAAAGCAGATGCGCTACCAGACTGCGCTACACACGGTTATTCTGGTTGGCGTAGAAGGTAACGATCCTTCCGCCCCCGTCTTATCAGGACGGTGCTCTTCCTCTGAGCTATACGCCAGTAAACTCTCGGTACAATTGGGACTGGCTTGTACACCGTGTACCCCACTCAGTTGGCAACTACCAACCCCTTCGGAACAACCGTACCGTTGGCCGACGAGTGTTTGCTTGCTGTATACCGCCAGGTTTTCAACGCCTCTCCAATACATGCGGGAGCGACTAGGCTCTCCCTACAAGCAATTATGGTGGACCCTCTGGGACTCGAACCCAGGATAAACAGATTAAAAGTCTGCTGCTTTAGCCACTAAGCTAAGGGTCCAATACTTATTAGGAGTGATGTCATGTTATGGATATGGATAAACCTACATACCGTTCGCTTTAATCTGTAATCTTATT